>OFHG01000473.1_pt1 | contig 16178 bp, 15 predicted proteins | sample 1521931 | NCBI WGS metagenome assembly OFHG01 (sample SAMEA2468438, study PRJEB22500) | soil metagenome | biome: Glassland; feature: Farmland; material: Clay | place: Australia | collected 2013-01-31 | depth 0.55 m
CACGCTGCTCGACGACATGCGGCTGGTCAAGGACGCGCAGGAAATCGAGCTGATGCGCCGCGCCGCAACGATCTCGTCGGGGGCGCATCGCAGGGCTATGCGCGCGGCGCAGCCCGGGCGCTTCGAGTACGAGGCGCGCGAGGTCTCGCGGCGATTTCTCGACGACGCCCTCAACGTGGAACCCATCCGCACCATCGTGCGCTTCAAGAACCCCACCCTGATCATCCAGCCGGAAAAGGACGCGCACGTTCCCGCCTCGCACGCCCGTGACTTCCATCGCGCCTCCGGCGCCGCCGTCAAGGAACTTGTCTTCATCCCCGGCGCCGACCACGTTTACTCATCCATTCCCTGGGAGCGCGAGGTCATCACCCGCACCGTCGAGTGGTTTCGCCGCCACCTCTAAGGGGTTGCTCAAAGCGTTTCTCGCCATGCCGTGCCGGGCGTCCTTGTCTGTCATCCTGAGCGCAGCGAAGCATCCCGCACTTCGACCTTCCCTGCTCACTTTTCATCGCTTGCTTCTCACTCCCCGGGGCTTTTGTGTGACGATGTCCGCCTTTTGCGGAACGGCCCCAACGCTGCAACTTCATTTGCATGAGTGCTCCCCTCTGTGTTAGTAATTCCTGCCTCCCGAGCACCCGCGCGTGTTCCCGAGAGTCCTGCATCTCCGCCGGCCCACCCGATCGCGAGCCGAAGGATCGGAATTCGGCGCCGGGATGCAAAAGAAGGGAATCCCTCATGAAAAAACCTGGCGTATCCAGAAGAGGTTTTCTAAAGACGGCCTCCGTGGCCGGCGCCGCGGCGCTCGCCTCCGGCGCTCCCGGGCTCCGCGCCAAAGCCGAAGCTCCCTGTGAGTGCGGTTCGGTATGGGAGCGCCCGCCCAAGCAGACCGGCAACAACCTGAACCTGATCCTGCTGGTGTCCGACACCTTTCGCCGCGACAACCTGGCGTGTTATGGCAGCCGGTGGATCGAGTGCCCCAACCTCAACAAGTTCGCCGAGGACTGCATCATCTTCGACGACGCCTATCCCGAAGGCATGCCCACCATTCCCATTCGCCGCACCTTGTGGACGGGCCGCCGCATCTTTCCTCTTCATTACTACCGGCAGCACGAGCCCGTGCAACTGCCCGGCTGGCACAACATCTACAATGAGGACGTCACCCTCGCCGAGACCCTGCTCGACTTCTTCGTCCCCGCCCCGGGCGCGGGCTGCTCCCCGGGGGGTCGGTAGCCGTCGCCCGGCTCATCGGGTTCGGTTTGCTGGTCCCGGCGGTCAGGGCCAGGCACGGGGCGCCCAGGGTGGCCACCTGTCCCAGGATCTCGGTCCGCCTCGGCCTGCACTACCCGTACAGCAACTACCCGGAAAACTCTCTCGCCGCGATCAACGCGGCCCACCGCCTGGGTGTCGGCAAGGTCGAGGTGGATGTGTGGTTCAGCAAGGACAGCATCCCGGTCGAAATCCATGACTGGACCGTCGACCGCACGACCGCTTACACCGGCAAGGTGAGCAGCTATACAGCGGCGCAACTGGAGGCCATGCGGCTGAAGGTCAAGGGCGTCCCCGGGGACCGTGAGATGAGCAGCCAGCACCTGCCGGCCCTGCAAAGCGCGCTGGAACGCGCCGCCGCCGATGGCATGGCTGTCAGTGTCGAGATGAAGCCGCACCGGCTGACCTCTGAGCAGGCCAGCGCGGTGCTGCGGCTCATCAGGATGGTCAACGACAAGGCTGGGACGGACGTCCGCAGCTTCTATCCCCGGGTGCTCTCGGAGATGCGCAAGGCCGGGTACCGGGGGCACCTGACGCTGATCACGACCAGCTACCGGGCGCTGCCGAAGTCCTCGGGCTACTGGATGGAGAGCATCAACTACGGCAGCAACGGCACGCACATCACCGCCGCCGAGGTGGCCGCCCTGCATGCCGCAGGCGTGCTGGTGGATGCCTGGACACCGGACACCGCCGCTGAAGTCGCCACCGTGCCCGCCGGCGTCGATCAGGTCACCACCAACAACGTGCGGGGGTACCGGGCGGACACCGGCTGCTGATCCGCCCACCCGGGCGAACGGGTCAGGGTGCCAGGACCAGGCCGTAGGCGAGCAGGATCTCACCCGGTCCGGGCGACCAGTCCCGGTCCGGGAGGCGGCTGAACCCCGCCTCGGCGTACAGGTGATGCGCAACGTGCATGTCGGGCAGCGTCAGCAGCAGCAGATGCCGGACCTGGCGCTCGGAGGCCCGATCCATGATCGCAGCGACCAGTGCCCGGCCGATGCCGTGGCCGCGCGCGTGCGGGGCGGCCGCTGCCGCATTCCGCCGCGTGCCTGGGTACCCTGGCGGGCAGATGCCGGCTGGCCATGCCGGAGGCGATACGCGCGGAGGACAGATGAGTCAGGGCCAGGCGGTGCACCATGTGCCCGCGGCCGAGGTACCCGCTGACGCGTTCCTGCTGGACGTGCGGGAACCCGATGAGTGGGCCGCTGGTCACGTGCCGGGTGCAGTGCATATCCCGCTCGGCGAACTGGGTGCCCGCTACCTGGAAATCGACCGCGACCGCGAGCTTTACGTCATCTGCCGGTCAGGGGCACGCTCCGCCCATGCCGCCCGGGCGCTGGCCGGTGTGGGCTGGCAGGCGCGGAACATCGCGGACGGGATGATCGGCTGGCACGCCGCGGGCCGCCCGATGACCAGCGAGTCCGGCTCACCCTTCGTAGCCTGACCGGCGCTCAGCCGCCGTCGAGCTGCTGGGGCGAGACGCCATTGGCTGCTGCTGGCCGGAGGGGTGGCGGCCGGCGCCGGCGCGGGTGCTGCGCCCGGTTTCGCGGTAGCCCTTGCGGCAGTGGCCATGCTGGCCGGCTGGCGGCTGCTGCGCGGCGCCGCCGCCCTCGCCGGCCGGCCGGACCGCGGCCAGCGGAGCACGGCGCTCCCGCCCTGCCACCCACCCGGCCACATCGCGGGCATGGATGTAATCTTCATTACACAGAAGAGTCCGATGACCCGGCGATGATGAGGTGAGCATGGACTACGTCAACCTTGGCGCGACGGGCATGCGCGTATCGCGTGTCTGCCTCGGGATGATGAGCTTCGGGGACAACAGCGAACGGCCGTGGGTACTGGACGAGGACGCGGCCGAGCCGATCGTCGCCGCGGCGGCCGAAGGCGGGGTCATCTTCTTCGACACGGCGAACGTCTACTCCGCCGGAGCCAGCGAGGTGGCCACCGGGCGGCTGCTCGGCAAGCTGTTCCGCCGCGAGGTCGTGGTCGTGGCCACCAAGGTGTTCATGCCGATGGGCGAGGGTGAGAATGCCCGGGGCCTGTCGCGCAAGCACATCCTGGCCGCGATCGACGACTCACTGCGGCGGCTGGACATGGACTACGTGGATCTGTACCAGATCCACCGGTGGGACCCGCGGACGCCGATCGAGGAGACCATGGAGGCACTGCACGACGTGGTCCGGGCTGGCAAGGCCCGCTACATCGGGGCGAGCAGCATGTTCGCCTGGCAGTTCGCCAAGGCGCAGCACGTGGCGGAGCGGCATGGCTGGACCCGGTTCGTGTCGATGCAGAACCACTACAACCTGCTCTACCGCGAGGAGGAGCGGGAGATGATCCCGCAGTGCATCGACCAGGGCGTCGCGGTGATCCCATGGAGCCCGCTCGCCCGCGGCGTGCTGGCCGGCAACCGCACCCGGGCCGGCCAGCGGCGCACCACCCGGTCGAATTCCGACCCCTTCGGCGACAGCCTCTACACCCAGCCGGCCGACTTCGACGTGGTCGACGCCGTCGCCGCGGTGGCCGCCGAGCGGGGTGTCCCGCCCGCCCAGATCGCGCTGGCCTGGCTGCTGCAGCGGCCCGGCGTGACCGCCCCCATCGTGGGCGCCACGAAACTCGGCCACATCGAGGACGCCCTCGCCGCCGAGAAACTGGAACTGACCCAGGACGAGATCCGCCGCCTGGAGGAGCACTACATCCCCCACCGCGTCCTCGGCCACCAGTAGCGGGCCGGGCCCGGTGCTGTCATGTGGCTGGGTACTCCAGGCCGACGAGGCCGGCTAGTTCGGCGAGGGTGATCTCGAACATGGCCGACGGGTCTTCGAGGGCGAAGTGCAGGTGGCCGAACACTTCGAGGGCGACCATCCCGTAGAGGCGGACCCAGCAGCGCAGGAAGGTGAGGCCCGCCCCGAGCGGCAGGTCGATCCCGAGGCCCTCGCGGTACCGGGCCAGCTGCTCGCGCAGGCCAGGGTCGATGTCCCCGTCGGCGGGGATCGGGAACGGGCGCTTGTGCCACAGTTCCAGGAACAGGGTGAAGAACGTGCCGCTGAACTTCTGCGCGCACTCGTCGATCACCTCGTCCTGCGCCGCCTCCAGGGCCGGCAGCGGGGTCCCGAAGAGCAGGCCGAACTCGTCCTTGTGAGCGAGTGACCAGCGGCGGAACTCGCCGCACGCGGCCACCAGTTTCGCCGTCATGTCGCCGCCACTGGCCTCAGCGGCTGCGGCGATCGCGGCGTGGATGTCGCCCGCGATCTCATCGAAGATGTCGGCGACGACGTGCTTGATCAGATCCTCGTGACTGCCGAAGTACCGGTAGAGGGCGGGGGCGGTCATGCCCATCTCGCGGGCGATCGCCCGCAGCGAGACCGCCTGCGGTCCCTCGGCCACCAGGATCCGCCGCGCGGTCTGCTTGATCTCGCCGGTGGTCGCGGCCCGGACGCGGTCGCGGCGGCTTGGTGCCTGAACCACGCCGGCCTCCCTCCTGAACGGGCTTGACAGTAGTGAACGACGTATGCGAAGTTAACACTGTTTGCAGTTTACACTGTTCACCAATGTGAACGGTGGCTACCAGTCTAATGGCGGAGGGGCCGATGTTCGAGGGATGGGGACGTTTCGTATACCGCCGCCGGCGGCTGGTCCTGCTGGTAGCGGCGGTAGCGATGGCGGGCGCGGCGGTGTGGGGAACGGGTGTGTTCGCCAAGCTGCAATCCGGCGGTGGCTTCACCGCCCCCGGCAGCCAGAGCCAGCAGGCCAGCGATCTGGCGACACGGGCGTTCGGCCGGGACACGGCCGACGTGGTGGTGCTCTACCGCAGTGCCAGCCAGACGGTGCGCGATCCCGGCTACCGGGCCGCGGTCACAGCCACGCTGGCCGCGCTGCCCAGAGCCAAAGTCGAGTCCTACCAGACGTACTGGTCCACCGGGTCGCCGCAGTTCGTCGGCGCGGGCGGGCACGAGACCTATGCCGTGCTCCGGCTGGCCGGCGCCACCGACGCCGCGAGGATCAAGACGTTCGAGGCCATCAGCGGCAAGCTCGCCGCCCCCGGCCTGGCCGAGCACGCGGGCGGGCAGATCCCGGCCGAGCAGGCCATCAACAAGCAGGTCACCAGCGACATCGGGCGGGCCGAGGGCATCTCCATGCCGGTGCTGCTCATCCTGCTGCTGGTGATCTTCGGCAGCCTGGCCGCCGCCAGTCTGCCACTGGCCATCGGCGGCATCGGGATCCTGGGCTCGTTCACCGCCCTGCGGCTGCTCACCCTGGTCACCGGCGTGTCCATCTACTCGGTCAACATCACCACCATCCTCGGCCTGGGCCTGGCCATCGACTACGGGCTGTTCATGGTGGCCCGGTTCCGGGAGGAACTGCGCAGCCAGCCGGGCGTGGAGGATGCCCTCGCCCGGACGGTGGCCACCGCCGGGCGGACCGTCGCGGTGTCGGGTGTCACCGTCGCGATCGCCCTGGCCAGCCTGATGCTCTTCCCGGAGATGTTCCTGCGCTCGATGGGTTACGGCGGTGTCGCGACCGTCGCGGTGGACATGCTGGCCGCGCTGACCGTGATGCCCGCCCTGCTCGCGGTGCTCGGCCACCGGGTCAACGCACTGCGGATCCGCCGGTCAGTGCGCCGGCCACCGGTGCAGGAGGCCAGCGGCGCCTGGTACCGGATCGCCCGCAGCGTCATGCGCCGCCCGGTCGCCTACATAGCGGTGATAGTGATCGCGCTGCTCGCGCTCGGCTCGCCGTTCCGCCACATCACCTGGGGCGGCACCGACGCCCGCGTGCTGCCCGCCAGCGCGGCGCCGCGGGTGGTGGCCGACGCACTGGCCCGCGACTTCCCCGCCAACGCCACCAGCCCCATCGAGGCCGTGATCAAGTTCGCCGGGCCTGCGGGGGCCCCGGCGCAGCGGGCCGCGGTCGCCAGCTACCTGACCCGTCTGGACCACGTCCCTGGGGTCGTCGCCGGGCAGGTGACCGGCGTGGCGGGCAGTGTCGCGCGGGTGGACCTGCGTTATGCCGGGAATCCTGAATCCGCGGCGGCGCGGGCGCTGGTGTCGCGGGTGCGCGCGGTGCCACCGCCGGCCGGGGCGCGGGTGTACGTGGGTGGCGCCACCGCGCAACTGGTGGACGAACTGACCAGCCTGGGCCACACGCTGCCCTGGATGGCACTGGTGGTCGCACTCGCCACGTTCGTGCTGCTGTTCCTCGCGTTCGGGTCGGTCGTGCTGCCGGTCAAGGCCATCGCGGCGAACGCGCTGTCGCTGACGGCGACGTTCGGCGCGATCGTGTGGATCTTCCAGGAGGGTCACCTGTCCGGGCTGCTGCACTTCACCCCGACCGGCACCATCGACCCGACCATGCCTATCCTCATGCTGGCGATCATCTTCGGGCTGTCCATGGACTACGAGGTGTTCCTGCTGTCGCGGGTCCGCGAACGGTACGACGTCACCGGCGACAACACCGCGGCGGTGGCCGGCGGGCTCCAGCGCACCGGCGGGATCATCACCAGCCTGGCGCTGCTGCTGGTGATCGTCGTCGGCGCGTTCTCGGCGTCCGGGATCACGTTCATCAAACTGATGGGCGTTGGCATGATCATCGCCCTGGTGGTGGACGCCACCATCATCCGGGTGCTGCTGGTGCCGGCCACCATGCGGCTGCTGGGGAGGGTGAACTGGTGGGCGCCGCGCCCACTGCGCCGGCTGTACGCGCGCTACGGCATCCGCGAGGAAGGCGCGCCGCCGCTGTCAGCCGGGCCGGCCAGGCTGCCCGAGCGGGTAGGCGACCCCGGGTAAGGGCCTAGGCCAGCTACCCCTCATGATCGGCATGGAATTGCTTACTGCACGTCAGGGCAGGTCAGGGGCTTATCTTCCCGGGGTTCGCTGGACTCCGCTTTGGTTGTTGGCTCTGCTGCCTTTGCTGCTCTTGCTGAAGACTGGAAGCGAACGGCGTATGGAGGCAGGGGATCTTCTAGCCGGAGCTACCCGACAAGGGCGTCTACCGGTCGTCCTCCCTCCTCAGCTAACGTCAGACAACGAAGACGAAGACCGACTTCTGAGTTAATGCGCTTTTCGGCCTGAGACGTTTACCCTGCTGCATCGTGGCAAGCAAGGCACCGGGGAAGGTTTGGGTCCAAGACTCCATGCCCGGGGGAGACAGACTAACGATCCTGCGCAGAGCCTGGGCATAGCCAAACGTGACGGTAGACACGCTGCGTAGCTTGCTTGCACCGTGAGCTAGGGACGTTGGTCCCTAGCGAACGTTATCTAAGGTCGTGAGCCTTGATCGTGAAGCGATAGTCCTGGAGCTTGGGGATAGGCACCACCTCCCGCCACCCCGGTTTGCCTAGGGATTGTCGTCATAGGGGGCGAGGGGCCGCCGGCGGGGACTGGCGGCCCCTCTCCTAATGTAAGGGTCAAGCATGAGTAACGACTTGGCCGCACCGCGACTCAGCCATGAAAGACAGCAAGCGCGCACGTCGCCCAAGATCGAAGCCAGCCCAGGTCACCAAGGTTGACCCGGAGGTGTGGCGCGTTGCGCTCGACCTCGCGGGCGGTGATGTGGGGCGACTCAAGGTGATCGACAGTCAGACCATACTCGTGATGAATCGGCCGAGGCGTCAGCGCTAGTGTCAACCGGCAAAGCGCCTCTGTATGGCCTCAGGACAAGGATGGCCGCCAATGGGCAGCCGCGTTACGCTTTCCTTGCGTTGTGCTCGCGGGGAGGTGCCGGTGACTGCAGGGCCGGGAGACCAGATGGCAGGCGTGGGCTGCGGCCATCTCAGGGCGTCTCACGCCGACCGCGAGTACGTGGTCAACACGCTCAAGGCCGCGTTCGTGCAGGGCAGGCTGACCAAGGACGAGCTGGTCATGCGGGTGGGCCAGGCGTTCGCGTCGCGGACCTATGCGGACCTGGCCGCGCTCACCACCGACCTCCCCGCCGGGCCGATCGGAGCCCAGCCTGTGCGCAAGGCCGCCCGGGCGCAGGCCCGGCCGTCGGCGAGCACAGACGTCAGGACGGGCGTCCGTGTGATCATTGCGGCAACCATGCTGGGGGCACCCCTGTGGGCGGTCGCGCTCTTCACCCCGGCCGAAAGCTACGGGATGCACCCCGGCCTGGACTACTTCATGACCTGGGTGGTATTCGTCCTGACCGTCGGAGCCACCATCACCTTTGCGCTGGGCTCGGTACTAACCGGGGTCTCGGTGCTCGCCTCACGGCATCAGAAGCGCTCCGGCGGGCAGCTACCGCCGCGCCCAATGCAGGGGAGCCAGGCACTTGAAGGTGAGCAGGACGGCAGACCTGGCGATGATCGGATTCTCTGCGATGCCCCCAGGGATGCCCGTGCCCGTCACATGCCCGATCACAGAGGTGCCCAGCGCACCTGGCGGTCACTGACGGTACGTCGAGACCAGCACCGGCCTGCGAACCTGCAAGTCACGGCCGATGCGTAGCCCTGCACAGCGATCCGCCAGGGCTCCGGAAGCCCTGCCTCAATTGTGGCCAACTGATCATGGCTAGCGTGCTCGGTCGGCGTGACTGCACCGTTTGCTGATGCTGGCCATCGTGGTCACCCCCCGCCAGTTGCAGCATCGTTGGGGATCTCGGTGGGGCCAGGGCCCGGCAGGAGCCGGGCCACATGCCTGCTGACCTGCATGACTACATCAGGGCAGGCTAGATTCCCACATCACCACGATCATGGCCTGCGGCGGGCGGCCTGCGGCGGGCGGCCTGCGGCGGGCCAAGCCGGGCGGGGGGACCTGGCTAGTGGTAGCGGAGGCCGTCGCGGAACCGGCGGAACAGGCCGCCTTCGGGGGGAAGGGCCGGGCCGGGCGGGGGTGCTTCCGCGCGCTCGCCGGCGATGGGCTGGTCGTAGTCGGTCCGGGCGATGGCGTCGATCACCTGCTCTTCGGTGAAGTCCTCCGAGCCCTCGATCGCGGGCACGTAACCGACGAGATCCCCGTCCTGCATGACCTGGGCCTCCAGGCCGGCCGTGCCATCGGTGTCCCTCTCGGCCTCCCGCCCATCCGGCAGGGACACCCGCACGCCGAACTGGTAGGTGCCGACCCTGGCGAAATGCGCGTTGATGCCGCGTGCGCGAAGGGCGTCCGCCACCCGGCGCGCCCGGTTCTCCTCCATCGCCCCAAGATACGTGCCGCAGCCGGACGTTTCGGCCCGCGCCGGCAGCCGCATGACGCGGCGTCGCCGCACGCGGTCCTGGGTCAGCCAGGCACCGGGTGGGCGCGGAGGAAGGCGGTGATCACCTCGCCGAGCCGTTCGCCGGCGTCCTCCTGGAGGAAATGGCCCGCCCCCTCGATGACCGGATGCTCGATGCCGGCCGCCCCGGGGATGACGCGTTTCAGGATGGGGGCCATGCCGCCGGTGATCGGGTCACGGTCGCTGAAAGCGGCCAGGAACGGCTTGTCCCAGGACGCCAGCCGCTGCCAGGCCGCGCGGTTGGCCGGGGCCGCCGGGTCGTCCGGCGAGTTCGGAACCAGCCCGGGCATCGCCCGCGGCCCGGCCAGGAAGCTCTCATCGGGGAACGGTGCGTCATAGGCGGCGAGCACGGCCCCGGGCAGCGGCGTCTGGCAGCCTGCTTGCACCAGCCGGGACACGCTCAGCTCGGGCGCGGTGCGGACCACGTCGCGGAACCTCAGCCAGACCTCGGGCATCGGGTGGTCACCGGTCGGCAGCCCGGTGTTGGCCGCCACCACCCGGGCGAACCGGTCCGGGTGCTCGGCGACCAGCCGCAGCCCGATCAGGCCGCCCCAGTCCTGCCCGACCAGAGTCAGGTCGCGCAGGTCCAGTCGGCCGAACGCGAATGTGGCGGCCCAGTCCACATGCCGCGCGTAGCTGTGGTCGCCGATCTCAGCCGGCTTGTCCGACCGGCCGAACCCGATCAGGTCCGCGGCGATCGCCCGGAACCCCGCACCGGCGAGCACCGGTATCACCGTGCGGTACAGGAACGACCAGCTGGGCTCGCCATGCAGCAGCAGCACAGGCTCGCCGTCGGCCGGCCCGTCCTCCACGTAGGCCATCCGCAGATCGCCCACATCCACATAACGGGGGGTGTACCCGAAGCCAGGCAGGCCCGTGAAGCAATCGTCGGGGGTACGGAGAATACGCATCCGAGCATGATGTCACGCCGCAAGCAGCGGCTATCGTTCACGCGTGCGGGCCGGGTGCGCTGGTTCCTTGACGGGCGGCACGCCAAGAGTTAGAACGTGTTTCACTTTCCCGTAACCTGCCGCGCGGTGGAGGTGGGACCCGTGCCAGGCCAGCGTGATCCCGAGGTGACCAGGGCAACACTCGAAGCCTGGTTGGCCGCGCTTCTCCCCGGCGCCACCGCGGTGCGCGTGCCGCATGTGCAGACGCCCGCTACCACCGGCTTCTCCGCGGAGACCCTGATCTTCGATGCGGAATGGCACGCCGGCGGCCGCCAGCGGAGCGGCGGCTACGTCGCCAAGGTGGCGCCGACCGGCCATCAGATCTTCCCGGAGCCGCGCTTCGGCGAGCAGTACCGGCTGCTGAAGATCCTCGCCGGGACGCCGGTCAAGGTGCCCACGGTGCACTGGTACGAGCCCGCGCCCGAGGTGCTCGGTGCCCCGTTCCTGGTGATGAGCAGGGTGGACGGGGAGGCGCCCACGGATATGCCGCCCTACCACACAGGTGGCTGGGTCACCGAGGTGAGCCCGCAGACCAGGCAGCGCATGTGGTGGACCGGGCTCGATGTGCTGGCGCAGGTGCACAGCCTCGCCGTGGACACGCTCGGGCTCGGCTTCGTGGACCAGCCCAGCTATGGCGCGACCGGCATCGAGCAGCGGCTCGGTTACTACGAGAACTACCTGGCGTGGGGATACGACGGCTCGGTGCCTGTCGCCGAGGCCGCACTGCGGTGGCTGCGCGAGCACCGGCCGCCGGAGCCGGACCCGCCCGTCCTGCTCTGGGGCGACGCCCGGATCGGCAACATCATGTACTCCGGCGGTGACCTCACAGCCGTACTCGACTGGGAGATGGCGACCCTCGGCCAGCCGGAGGAGGATCTCGCCTGGTTCCTGTACCTGGACCGGCATCATGGTGAGGGCTGCGGCGTGGCGCGGCTGCCCGGCTTTCCCTCGGCGGCCGAGACGATCGCGCGGTACGAGCAGCTCGCCGGCCGCCCGATGCGGCACATGGACTACTACGAGGTGCTGTCCGGCCTGAAGTTCGCCGCGATCATGGCGAGGATTGGCCAGCTGTTCGTCCACTACGAGCTGGTGCCACCCGACAATGACTTCCCCCGCAACAACACCGCCAGCCAGCTGCTGGCCAGGACCCTCGGCCTGCCCCCGCCGGGAGGCGAGCTGACCGTGCCGGCCCCGATGGGATCGTGATGACTCTTTCCCCGCTCGACGACTACCCGGTCCATCAGGTGGCGCAGGTCATGCGGCACCCGGCGACCTCGGACCGCAACTTCTACGACCGCTACTACTTCAACTGCCACTCGTGTTCGGGTGACCTGATGCTCATCATCGGCATCGGCCAGTACCCGAACCTCGGTGTCACCGACGGCTTCGCCCTGCTCCGGCAGGGCGGCAGGCACCAGGTGGTGCGTGCCTCGCGCGAACTCGGCGCGGACCGGATGGACACCAGCGTCGGGCCGCTGCGGGTGGAGGTGATCGAGGGCCTCAAAACGCTGCGGGTCATCCTCGAGCCGAACGAGTTCGGCCTCGACTTTGACCTGACCTGGGAAGGAACCATCCCGGCGCAGCTGGAGCCCAGGCACTTCATCCGCTGGCAGGAGCGGGCCGTGTTCGACTCGATGCGCCTGTCCCAGACCGGCACCTGGCGCGGGCACATCAAGGCCGGCGACCAGGCGATCACGGTCACGCAAGACCGGTGGTGGGGTTCCCGGGACCGCTCGTGGGGTGTGCGGCCGGTCGGCGAGCCCGAGCCCCCGGGCATCCAGGCGAAGAACCCGGCCCAGTTCTACTGGATGTACGCCCCGATGCAGTTCGACGGCTTCTCGATCCTGGCGATCGTCCAGGAGGACGCGGAGGGCGAGCGGATCCTGGAGGGCGCCGTCCGGGTGTGGGCCGATCCCGCGCGGCCGCCCGAGCGGCTCGGCAGGCCCGGCTACCGGCCGGATTTCGCGCCCGGCACGCGGGACGTGCAGTCGGCGGTCCTGTCCTTCGAGCCGCCCGGCGGTCAGCCGTTCGGGGTGACCGTCACGCCGTTGCTGCCCGTCTCGCTCATGGTCGGCACCGGGTACGGCCTGGAGCCCAACTGGAAGCACGGCATGTACCAGGGGCGCGACCTCGTCGTCCAGGGCGTCACCTACGACCTGTCCAACGACGGGGACCGGGCGCGGATGTGGGGCATGGTGGACAGCGTCGCCAGGTTCGAGTGCGCCCGGGGCGCCGGGCAGGAGCCGGCCGTGGGTTACGGCCTGTTCGAGTACTGGGCGCTGGGCGAGCACCAGCCCACCGGCCTGATGCCCTGAACACGGCCGCCGCGCAGGTCGCAGGCGCCCCGGCTGCCCCGGCCCGGCCACCCGCCCGGGCCGCCCACATCCGCGGGAGTGGTGGCAACTTCGCGGGCACCTTTGCCGTCCAAGTGGTATGCGGATTCGACGGATGGCCGCCGGGGCGGGATGCCTGGCGCTGGCCGCGTGTGGCACAGCAGGAACGGGTGGGGCGGCGCCGGGCGGGGCGCCGGCGGCCACGGCCGCGGCAGCATCGGCTGTCACGTCGTCTCAGGCAGCCCGGGGCACACCCGGCCCGGCTGCACCGTGCCCGGTTCCCAGCGGCCGCCAGACCGGGTCGACCGGGGTAGCGCCCGGCCTCACCGGGGTGCAGTTCGTCTCCCCGCAGCAGGGATGGGTGGCCGGCAGCGACCGGATCCTCGCCACCAGCGACGGCGGAGCGCACTGGCAGATCCAGGACCGGGGCAGACTGGGACTGGCCTCGCTGGACTTCGTCAATGCCAGTGACGGCTGGGCGGTGGGCCTGAACACGGTGCTGGCGACCACCGACGGCGGGGCGCACTGGCACGCGCTGCCCGAGCCGTGCCCGCTGATCGACGCGGTGCACTTCGTGAGCGTGTCGCTGGGCTTCGCGGTCGCCGGCGGGACCGCGACGGCGTATCAGCCGGTGCCGCCCAGCGGCGGCGCGCTGCTCGCCACCGTCGACGGCGGGCAGAGCTGGTATGGCGTGCACGCCCCAGCCGACGTTCAGAGCGCATGTTTCACCAACCGGATGCGTGGCTGGCTCGGCGCGCATGGCCGCCTGTACCGCACGGTGAACGGCGGCTCGACCTGGACGCTGGCCGCACGCGGGGTGACCGGCTCCGGCAGCCCGCCATTCCTGATGACCGTTCAGTGTGCCGGTCCCGATGCGGTCTGGGGCCTGGACATCGGCATGGACGCCGCCATGAACCACGAGCCCTTCATCGGGTACCACGCCGGCCCGTCCGGGGCGAAGGCGATCTTCGCCGAGCAGTACTTCCCGCATCCTGGGGTCAAGGTCACCGCGAACGGCCCGGGAACCGAGCCGGGACCGCTGTCTGCCATCAGCGAGACCACGGCCGTGGTCATCGGCTCGTGCCCGCCCTGCGGGAACGGCACCGTGCCGTGGGATCTGGTGACCAACTCCGGCGCTGTCATCAGCCAGCGCGGGAACATCGGCGGGCTCACTGCCGCGGCTGGGGCCAGCTTCATGACCCCGCAACTCGGGTGGGTCGTCGGCAACTTCGACGACTACCGCAACCCGGCCCGCCAGATCCAGCGCCAGCGCATCGTCATGACCACCGACGGCGGGGCCTCCTGGCATACCCAGTACAGCTACGTGCCCTAGGAGACCTGGTCAGGCTGCTCCGCAGCGCGGGCACAGGCCGAACAGCTCGACAGTGTGATCGACGGCGGTGAAGCCGGCCTCGGCGGCCACCTTGTCCGCCCACTGCTCCACCGCCCGCCCTTCGACCTCCACACTCGCCCCGCAGGAGCGGCAGATCAGGTGGTGATGGTGGGATTCGCTGCGGCACCGGCGGTACAGGGTCTCCCCGCTGGGGTCGCGGATGGTGTCCACCCGGCCGTCCTCGCTGAGCACCTGCAGATGCCGGTAGACGGTAGCGAGGCCGATCCGTTCTCCCCGGCGCCTCAGCTCGGCGTGGATCTGCTGCGCGCTCAAGAACCCGGGCAGGCTGGCCAGGACCGAGGCCAGCGCCTCGGCCTGCCGGGTTCCCCGCACTCTTGTGCCCCGGCCCCATCCGGGCTCGGCCGGAGTACTCACAAGCGCACCGTAGCAGCCCGCCGCCCCGCTGCCCTGGCTCCGCGAGGACGGCGCCCGGGCACATGCCCGCCCGGCAGCAGCCCGCGCAGGCCGTGCCCGGTGGTGGCCAGGCGTGCCCCCAGGTACAGCACGAAGGCCAGCGCTGGGACATAGAAGCTGACCGGGTAGGGCGTGTAGTAGGCCAGCGTCAGGGAGATCCAGGTGATAAGCACCGCGAGGCCGCCTGAGACCGCCAGCGCGCTGGCCGGCCGGCGGGTGATCCGCTCGGCGATGGCGCCCGGGGCGATCAGCAGCGCGAAGATGAGCAGCACCCCGGAGACTTGCACCGCCTCGGTCACCGCGAGCGCCATCAGCAGCAGGAAGCCGACGCTGATCGGGCCGACCGGCACTCCCCGCGCCTGCGCCACTTCCTCATCGAGTGAGGCGAACAGCAGCGGCCGGTACAGGGCGGTGAGCGCAAGCAGGACCACCACGCTGGTCGCCACGGTGAGCAGGGCGGCGCCCGCGCTGATCCCGAAGATCTGGCCGAACAGGTAGGCCAGCGCGTTCGCGGCGTTGCCCTGGTACATGGTGGTGAACAGCACCCCCAGTCCCAGCGATGCCGCCATGATCAGGCCGATCACCGCGTCCCGGCCGCGCAGCCGCTTTCCGAGCGCGCCCATCCCCGCGCTGGCGGCCAGGCTGAGCGCGCCGACCCCGAGGATCGGGTTGATGCCGAGTAGCAGAGCACCGGCGGCGCCTGCGAAGCCGATGTGGGAGATCGCGTGCGCGGCGAAGCTGGACCCGCGCAGCACGACGAAATAGCCGACCAGGCCAGCGGCGATGGCAGAAGCCGTCCCGGCCGTGAAGGCGTTACGCATGAAGGCGAAGCTGAGCATGTTCTGGATGTCTGCGATCAGGTTCCAGCTCCAGATCACGCTCGGGAACGCGGGACTGCCGCCCGCGAGTGTGCTCATCATCAGTGAGTCCCCCCGGGTGAGTGCGGGTGGGCGGTTTCGGCCTCAAGCCCGGCCACGAAGACCCGGCCGCGCGAGTCGGTGAGCACCTCGACCTCGGCCTCGTAGAGCCGGGACAGGTTCTCGCTGGTGATCACCTCGCCGGGAGTGCCGACGGATACCCCGCCGGCGGCGATGTACATCACCCGGTCGGTGAACGACAGCACCGGGTTGACATCGTGGGTGACCAGCACCACGGCGAAACCCTGGGTGTCGCGCAAGTCGGCGACCAGCCGGCTGACCGCGTGCTGGCTGCGCAGGTCCAGGCTGGCCAGCGGCTCGTCCAGCAGGAGCAGCCGGGGGCGGGAGACCAGCGCCTGGGCGAGCTGGAGGCGCTGCTGCTCACCGCCGGACAGGCGGCCGGTGGCCCGGCGCGCGTAGCCGGCCGCCCCAACCGCCGCCAGCGCCTGCGCCACCGCCGTGCGGCGTTCCCGGCCGCGCTGCCGCGACAGCCTCACACCCCAGCGGTGACCGTCCACGCCCAGCCCGACCAGGTCGGCGGCGCCGATCGTGAGCTCGGGGTCGAGGGCGCGCCGCTGCGGCACGTACCCGATGCTGGGGTTGCCGCGCCGCGGCGGGCCGCCGAACACCCGCAGCTCCCCCCCGGCCGGCGGCAGCAGCCCGAGCAGCATCCGCAGCCGTGTGGACTTGCCGGCCCCGG
>OFHG01000474.1_pt1 | contig 16152 bp, 14 predicted proteins | sample 1521931 | NCBI WGS metagenome assembly OFHG01 (sample SAMEA2468438, study PRJEB22500) | soil metagenome | biome: Glassland; feature: Farmland; material: Clay | place: Australia | collected 2013-01-31 | depth 0.55 m
GCGACCGCACCGTGGTCGCCCGTGGGGGCGACCAACCCATCGCCCTGCCGATGCTCCGGTCAGTCGTCCGGGAGCACGGGCAGGCCGCCCTGGTCCACTTCGACGCGCACCTGGACACCTGGGACACCTACTTCAACGCGCCGACCACACACGGCACCATCTTCAGACGCGCGTTCGAGGAGAACCTGCTCGTCGAGGATCACTCGATCCACGTCGGCATCCGAGGACCGCTCTACGACCACAGTGACATCGACGACGACAAGCGGTTCGGCTTCCGGACCGTCCGCGCCAGCGACGTTGACGCCTTCGGCATCAGCGGAGTCATCGAGGCGATCACCGAGAGAGCAGACGACCTCCCGACGTACCTGTCGGTCGACATCGACGTGCTCGACCCCGCCTTTGCCCCGGGTACCGGCACCCCCGAAGCAGGCGGGCTGTCCAGCCGCGAGCTTCTCAAAATCCTGCGCGGTCTGACCCGGCTCAACGTCGTCGGCGCTGACGTGGTCGAGGTCGCCCCGGCCTACGACCACGGCGAAATCACCACCCTCGCAGCCGCAACCGTGATCTTTGACGTGATCACCCTCCTCAGCCGGCGCCGGTGACGCCATGGCAACCCCACCGAAGCCTGACCACCCAGCCCTTACCCGGCGCGGCCAGGGTGTGACCGCCGACGGCGAGTTCTACATGCCCACACGGGTGTTCTTCGGTCGCGGAGTCGCCGGCCAGGCGGGAACTCACATCGCCAACCTCGGGGCCCGGCGAGTGATGGTAGTCACCGACCCGGGCGTCGAGGCCGCCGGCCTGGTGGCACCCATCCGGGACGGCCTGGTGTCCGCCGGCCTGAACGTCGTCCTCTTCAAGCAGGTGGAACCGAACCCGCGTGACATCGACTGCCTGGCCGGCGCCGACCTGGCTCACCCGGCGCGGGTCGACGCGTTCGTCGCGGTCGGCGGCGGCTCGGCGATCGACACAGCCAAATGCATCTCCCTGCTCCTGACCAACGGCGGCCACCCGCGCGACTGGGAGGACTTTGGGACGCTGCAGCAGAACCCCCTCCCGGTCCTGGCCATACCGACAACAGCCGGAACGGGCAGCGAGGTAAGCCCATCCGCGGTCATCACCGACACCGAGCGCAAGAAGAAGATGAACCTCTTCGACATGCGGAACTGCCCACGGATCGCTTTGGTCGACCCCGACCTGACGCTGTCGTGCCCACCGTCGCTCACAGCAGCCTCAGGGATGGACGCCCTCTCCCACGCCGTCGACGCCCTGCACTGCCGGCTGGCGACACCCGCCTCCGACGCACTGGCCCTCGAGGGGGCGAGGCTGGTCGCGACATACATCCGCCTGGCCTACAGCTCGCCGCGAGACATCGTGGCCAGGTCGGGCATGGCGCAGGGCAGCCTGGCCGCCGGAATCGCAGTCGGCCTCACCGACGTCGCCGGCGCCCACTGCCTGGCCGAGGCGATAGGCGGGCTGTACGGCCATCCGCACGGCTACTGCTGCGCGGTAAGCATGCCGCCGATCATGGAGTACAACCTGGAGGTGAGCGCAGGCAAGTACGCCAGGCTCGCGCAGGCGTTCGGCATCGAGCGCGAGGGGCGAAGCGATGGCGAACTGGCGCGTCTGGCCATCGAGTTCATCAGGCAGCTCAACCACGACCTCAAGGTGCCAGCCATGAGCGAGCTCATCCTCGTTGGGGACCTCTCCCTGCTGGGGCGCAAAGCCGAGCAGAACACGAGCACGCCGTCGAACCCGCGGGACGCTGACGCCGAGGCGTTTCAGGCGATGTTCGCGCGCGAACTGGACGACGCCACGACTCAGCCAGCCACCGCCAGCCCGGGCAACACAGATGGCCATGTCCAGGCGTAGCCGAACACCTGGCTCCCACCGGCGAAGCATGCCCGGCAGGATGCCGCGTTCCTTCGAAGGGAGTGCGAGGTGAGAAGCCGCTTCAAGTACATGCGCCCTGGTGCGGTTCGTGAAGCCGTCGAGATGCAGACCGCATGCGGATCTGGAGGACACTATCTCGCTGGCGGCACCGACCTGTACCTCGACTGGAAGAACGGGTATCCCATCGATTGCTGCATCGATATCAGCCACCTGCACGAGCTCGACTACCTGCACACTCAGGCCGGCAGCCTACGCATAGGAGCCCTTACATCCCTGCGCCGCCTTGAAGCTAACCCAGGGACCGACTACGCGAGCCGGGCGCTTGCCGACATGGCCCGAGTGATGTGCACCCCGCAGACGCGAACCCTCGCCACCGTGGGCGGCAACCTGTGCAACGCCTCCCCCGCAGCCGATCTCACTCCTCTGCTCATCTGTCTGGACGCGACGCTGACCGTGCTGGGACGCGAAGGCCAGCGCACACTTCCCATCAATGACCTGTGCAGCGGGCCCAAGAGCACCACCCTCGATCCGAGCGAGCTCTTGGTGGAGGTCGAGGTCCGGCTGCGCCCCCGGGCAGTGGCGGCCTTCCGCCGCGCCACCCGCACGGCGCTGGACATCGCCCTGGTCATCGTCTCCGTCCTGGTCAGCACCGACGATCACCAAGTGATCAACGCCGCCCGCATCGGACTCGGCTCGGTAGCCCCAGTACCGGTGCGAGCCGAGGAAGCTGAGGCGCCGCTGCTCGGCGTGCCACTCGCAGACATCGACAGCGAACTCCTCGAAGACGTCGCAGCCAGAGCGGCGGCCTGCGCACAACCCATCGACGACGCCCGCACCAGCGCCGCCTACCGGAGCAACGCGACCGCCACCTTGACGTACCGGGCCTTGTCAGAGGCCATCGCCGGCCTCAGAGCAAAGGATGGTGTCCGATGACCCTGCTTCACGTCAACGACCAGTCCCACGAAGTCGAGGCGTCAGACTATGACAGCCTGGCCGACGTCCTCCACGAGCGCCTCCACATGTACGGGACGCGGGTATCGTGCGCCGAGGGGGAGTGCGGTTGCTGCACGGTGCTGATGGATGGCGTGCCCGCGACTGCGTGTCTGATTCTGGCTCGCCAAGCCGAAGGCCGGTCCATCACCACCATCGAAGGACTCGGCACGTCCGGCAATCTTCACCCCATCCAGCAGGCGTTCATCGATGAGCACGGGTTCCAGTGTGCCTACTGCACGTCAGGCTTCATCATGGCGGCCACCTACCTGCTGGAGCAAAACCCCAACCCCACCACGGAAGAAGTCGCGGAGGGGCTGAGCGGGAACATCTGCCGGTGCGGCGCCTACCCCTTCATCATCCAGGCCGTGCTGACTGCGGCGGAGCGCATGAGGAACCAGCGATGACTACACAGTTCACCACCGCACCCCTGACAGCAGGTCCAGCTCCTCGGACGCCCGCGACCGGTTCCGGCCTGCCCCGCGGCCGTGATTTTGCCGTCATTGGCAAAGACCTGCCCGTGAAGGATGCAGTCGAGAAAGTAACCGGCGCGCTGAAGTACGCGGTTGACTTCGGTCTGCCAGGAATGGCCTACGGGAAGATCCTGCGCAGCCCCCATCCGCACGCCCGCATCCTGAGCATAGACACCGCCAAGGCCGAGGCGCTGCCGGGAGTGCTCGCCGTGGTGACTCATCACGACGCTCCTGAGCTGGTATGGGAAAACGCCTGGTTCAACTACCGCGGCAAGGTCCTCGACGGTACCGCCCGGTTCGTCGGCGACGACGTCGCTGCTGTCGCCGCCATCGACCCCTACATCGCGGAAGAAGCGGCGGAGCTCATCGAGATCGAATGGGAGCTGCTCGATGCGGTCTTCGACGCGGAAGACGCCAGGAAGCCCGGTGCGCCACAGATTCGGGAGGAAGGGAACGAGCGCCCACCGTACGAGGTGCAATGGGGTGACACGGCGCAGGGCGAGAAAGACGCCGACTTCACCGTGAAGTGTGACATCCGGTTCGAAAGCCAGCAGGCCGCGTCGATGGGCCGAAACGCCTGCATCGCTGAATGGACCGGAGACCGTGTGTGCGTGTGGACATCCACGCAGACACCCTCGGAAGTACGCGACTCCATTCACGAGGCGTTCGGCATCCCGCTGAGCAAGATTCGGGTCCAAGCCCTCCCGGCGGGCTGCTCGTTCGGCAACTGGTGGGTCGCCAACTTCATGCTGATCACTGTGCTGCTGGCCAAGAAGTCTCGTCGCCCGATCAAGATTGAGCTCACAAACCAGGAAAGCATGGCCACCGTCAAGCGTCGTCACAATGAGCACACGCGAGGCAGAATGGGCTGCACGGCAGATGGAAGGCTCACTCTCGCGCAGTTCGACCACGTGATCGACAACGGAGGATACGGGTTCAAGGACGACGTCGGCTTCTTCTGCGTGGACTTGTGGGGACGCGCCCAGAACGGCCACTTCGCTGTTCACGGCGTGAACACGAACCGGCTCACCGCTGGGTGCATGCGCGCGGTCGGCGATGTGACGCTGGGGTCCGCAGTGGAGCGGCTCGCAGACATGTGCGCCATCCGCGCCGGCATCGACCCGGTCGAGTTCCGCCTCCGCAACCAGATCCGCCCCGGTGAGGAACTCCGCATGCAGCACAGCCGGCGGGCAATGCCCGACCAGTCGGTCGAGGCCTACCTGGCCGGGATCCCTGAGAGCATTCGAGCTGGCTGGCCGGTCCCCTTCCGGCTGTCCAGCGGTTCCACCCAGGACATCTTGACCCGTGGCGCGGCCGCGTTCGGATGGGAACAACGGTGGAAGGGCTGGGGGGTGCCGAGCTTCGCCGACGGGCCGCTTCGCCGAGCCGTCGGGGTCGGGACCGGGGCGCACGTGTGCGGCGTGGAGTTCGAGGGCAACACCTCGGCGGTGGTGCGGATCAACCCCGACGGCAGTGCGAAGGTGCACTGCGCTGCCGGCAGACAGGGGCAGGGCAGCGAGACGACCCTGACCCAGGTTGCAGCGGAGGCGCTGGGGATACCTTTCGAGCTGGTGGACTACGAGCTCGGCGACACCGACTCGTGCCCGTGGAGCCACGGCTCGCTGGCCAGCAACACGATGTACCGAATCGGATTCGCGGTGAAGGCGGCTTCCCTGGACGCTCGAGCCCAGTTGCTCGAGATCGCCGGCCGGGAGTTCTTCGATCTGCCGGCCGCAGAACTCACGATTCAGGGCGGCGAGGTCAAGGCGGCCGGAGACGGTCGCGGAGGGTTGGGCGTCACCATTGCCGATGTCCTGAACCATTTCCGTTCGGACACCCTCGGGCAGGCGTCATCGATCACGGGCCGGTCATCGGCAGTACCCATGCCACCCTCGACGACTTTCGCCCGTCATTTCGCGTGCGCCTTCGTCGAGGTCGAGGTGGACGTCGAGACCGGCAACGTCCGGTTGGTCGACTACCTCGCCGGGCAAGACAGCGGGACGGTGGTGAACCCGAAGGTCCTCAAGAATCAGGTCCTCGGCGGTGCTCTGTGCGGCAGTGGCTTCGCACTGTCCGAGCACCTGGTGTTCGACGACGTCGATGGCACGATCAAGAACGACAACTGGATGGACTACAAGCTGCTGCGAGCTCTCGACTTCCCCAGGGAAGTCCAGGTGATCTTCGGTGACTCCTACGACCCAGTCGGCCCATTCGGAGCTCGCGCAGCCGGTGAGGCACCCGCGGCGGCTCCCGGGCCAGCTATTTCGCAGGCCGTCTACAACGCCCTGGGCGGGATCTGGGTGGACATGCCCATGACGCCCGAAAGAGTCCTCACCGCCATCGGCCGGATCTGATGTTCCCAGCTGGCGCCGGTTCGCCGGGCGCACGCGTGGGACAGGATGGCCGGCCTCTGGTCGCGGCGTATGAGTCAGCGCCAGAACATCCCGGACCCCTGGCCAGATCAACCCGGAGCGGACACTTTCGGCCCATGGGCCTCGAACGGTCATGATGGTCCACAGGCGGCGGAGGAAAGTCATCCGCGATCAACGCAGCCTTCCGGTTGCCCTGGATCGGGCAAGTGCTTGCGTTAGGGCGTCAAGCTGACAAGTCGAATCAAGGAGGGTGTCATGAGTACGACACAGCAGCCTGCAAGGCCGCGGGTCGTGGTCGGCGTGGACGGCTCGCCGGGTTCGAACGCGGCATTGGCCTGGGCGGCGTCGACAGCCGAAGCGCTCGGTGCCGACCTGCTCGCGGTCCGTGCCTACCCGACGGCGGAATTCGGTGAGGGGTTCGAGGATCTCACTGAATATGCCAATGCCGAAGTCAACAAGCAGTTGACCGAGGTGCTCGGCACCGCCGGAGCATCCAAAGTGAGCCAGGTGATCGACTCGGACGACGCACATAATGCGCTGGTCGAGCACTGTGGGGGCGCAGAGCTTCTGGTGGTGGGCAGGCACGGGCATTCCCGGGTCGCCCACCTTGGTCTTGGTTCGACGGCCGAAGACGTCATCCGGCATGCCCCGTGCCCTGTGGTCGTCGTACGTGAAGACCCCGACATCAAGCCCGGACCGGAGGCCGGACGAGTCGTGATCGCGGTCGGTGTCACGCGGCACTCGCAGTCAACACTCGGGTTCGGGTTCCATATGGCATCGGCGACCGGACAGCCGCTAACCGTGTTGCACGCATGGCACACATCTTTCTGGCACGCACCCGGAAAGGCTGCCCCGCACGTCGATCCGGACCGGATGTTCGAAGAGGAAGAGCGCAAGCGATTCACCGAGGCAGTCGCAGATTGGGCGACGAAGTATCCCAACGTTGAGGTGCGCCAGGCTGCGGTTCCCGGTGATGTGGTACCGACCGTGCTTGCAGCCTCGGCTGGGGCGCACCTTCTGGTGGTCGGTGGGCACCGCCGGAAGCTACCCGGCTCGCTATCACTCGGAGCCGTCGCGCACGCGGCCGTCCATCAGGGGCACTGCCCGGCGGCGGTAGTCGCCCAAACCTGAAACCGGAACCTGCACCGCTCGAATACTCGGTTTGGGTGGCTGACCTGCGCTGACAGGCTCCGACACCTGTCCGATCCGACCGTGTGGGGTAGGCCGCCTTCGGTGCTCGCCACTTCCCGCTACCGTACCGGTCTGGATTCTGCCCATATGCGCTCGAACTCTGCGAGGTACATAGGCGCTAACGGTTCGAGCGCGCCTGCCTCGCTGGCGCAAGCCCGCGCCGACCAGCGGCGCACCAGCGCCGCCAGGTCGAGCGGCTCGCTGTCCTTGCCGCGCCGGGTGGCGTGGCTGGCCCACTGGCGCAGGCTGGTCAGCGCCCGCGCGTCCGGGGCGCGCCCGGACTGCGCCTCATACGCCTGCGCCAGGCGCGCCGTCAGCGGGCCGATGCTGTGGCGGCGCGAAGAGAACATGTCCATCAGCGCCTGTCGGGAGCCCGGCCCAGCCGGGAGCCCGGCCCAGCCGGGCCTGGCCAGCCGGGTCACGCAGGTCGAGATGCTGGCCGAACAGCGGCTCGAACACCGCCCGGTCCACCACGCCGCCAGGACGTAAGCCCAGCTCGGCTACGCCTCTGCCGGTCCAGGTCCCTGGCGGCTCCCCATCACGCTCCGCCGGGGGCAGGTAGTACCCGGCACCCGCAGTGCCGGTGCGGTCCTGGCCGCGCTCCATCTGTGGGTTTCTGCCATCGAAGTTGAGCCATCGGCGGCATGGGCTACCCCCACATCGAGGTCGCGCTGTACCCCGGCGTTATCCGGCTCGCCGCACGCAACTCCCGTGAGGCATGATGGCCACATGGCGAGGTTCGCCTCCTATGACGGCACCCAGATCGGCTACCGCGTCCTTGGGGCTGGGCCGCCGCTGGTATGCCTGCCCGGCGGCCCCGGCCGGGCCAGCGAGTACCTCGGTGACCTGGGCGGCCTGAGCCGGTCCCGGCAGCTGATCATGCCGGACACCCGCGGCACCGGGGAATCGGACGATGCCAGCGACCCGCTCAGCTACCGCTGCGACCGGCTGGCCGGCGATGTGGAAGCGCTGCGCGCCCACCTTGGCCTGGACCGGATGGACCTGCTGGGGCACTCGGCCGCGGGCAACCTGGCCGTGCTGTACGCGGCTGCTCACCCGCAGCGGGTGGCGCACCTGATCCTGGTGACGCCCGGACTGGCGGCGGTCGGCATCGAGCAGACCGGCGGGCAATGGCGGGCGGCGCTGGCGCGCAGGGCGGGTGAGCCGTGGTACCCCGGCGCGCGGGCCGCGGTCGACAAGGCCGAAGCCGGGGACGAGTCGGTGGAGAACCGGCGTGGCTACATGCCGTTCTTCTACGGCCGCTGGGATGCCGCGGCCCGCGCTCACGTCGATGCCGGGGTCAGCGAGCGCTCCCGCCCGGTGCGGGACGGCTTCGCTGCCGCGGGCGCGTTCAACCCGGCCGCCACCCGCCAGGAAGCCGGCCGGCTCGCCGCGCCCGTGCTGGTGTACGCGGGCGAACTCGACACCAGCCCGGCGCCCGGGACCGCGGCAGCAGCCGCGCGGCTGTTCCCGGACGCCACGGTGACCGTCCAGCCCGGCGCCGCGCACTTCCCCTGGCTCGACGATCCGGCCTTCTTCACCGCCGCGATCACCTCATTCCTGAGCTGAACGGCGTCGTCAGCATCCAGGCCAGCCGGCCTAGGCGAAATGGCCCGGACCCGCTGGCAGACCAACGTCCGCAACTGCACAAGGCCTTGCCACGCATACTGAGCCGCCCCAGGTCAGCCCGCCGATGGCTCGGATCCGATGGCACGGGGCACATGGGGTCTGTTGGCTGTTCGGTCTCAGTAAGTTGGGCCGCTGGGTTGGCGCGGCGGCGGTAACTGTCCGGTCCGGGGGAAGGTTGCGGCGTCCTGGGCAGGCCGCGAGTGATCTTGCGAGGTCCAGGCTTTGGGTTGCGAGTCGCACCAGGAATTGGCCGTCAGGACTGGGCGGGAGAGCGATGAGGTTCCCGGCCCGCGGCGGTCTGTACGGGCAGAAAGCGATGAGCCCAGGAAAGGGGTCCGCGGCCATGAGCGAGCCGAAGACGTACACGCTGGAGGCGCCGGGCGCCGTGCTGCACTACGACGTGCGGGACAACGGGGGCGCGGGGCATCCGGTGCTGCTGCTGGCCGGGGCACCGATGGGAGCCTCCGGCTTCGCCGCCTTGGCTGAGCAGTTCGCCGACCGCATCGTGGTGACCTACGACCCCCGCGGGACCGAGCGGAGCCAGCGCACCGACGGTCAGCCGCCGGGGTCTGAGCCCGGCGAGCACGCCGAGGACCTGCGCCGGGTGATCCAGGCGGTGGACGGCGGGCCGGCCGATGTCTTCGGCAGCAGCGGCGGCGCGGTCAACGCGCTGGCCCTGGTGGCCCGCCATCCCCGGCTGGTGGCCACCCTGGTGGCACACGAGCCGCCCGCCGCCCAGGAGCTGCCCGACCGCCAGCCGGTGCTGGCCGCCTGCGCCGGCATCCGCCAGACCTACCAGCGCAGCGGCTACGGCCCGGCGATGGCCACGTTCATCGCTTTGGTCAGCCACGCGGGCCCGATCCCGCCCGGCTTCCCCGCCCGGCCCGCCCCCGATCCCGCCGCTTTCGGGTTGCACGCCCAGGACGACGGCTCCCGCGACGATCCGCTGCTGGGACTGCACATGACCGCCTGCGCCGGCCACCAGCTCGACTTCGGCGCGCTGCTCGCGGCACCTGCCCGCATCGTCCTTGGCGTCGGAACCCAGTCCGGCCAGATGCTGGCCGGCCGTGCCGCCGTGGCCGTGGCCGCGCGGCTCGGCGCCACACCGGTCACCTTCCCCGGCGGTCATGACGGCTTCCGCACCGACCCCGGCGCTTTCGCCGCCGTCCTGCGCACGGCCCTGGACGGCTGAGTTCCGCAGGTCAGGCGTGGACTCGCGGATCCTGTACGTAGCCGGCCGCCATGGCCGACGGCGGTGAGCCGGGCGTGCCGTGCGGTGCCGGGCAGACGCGGGCTAGGCGCCGGGGGTGGCGCCCGCGAGTGCGACGGCCTGGATGACGCGAAGGTGACCGGATGCCAGCCCGCGGGTGAGGTTCGCGGCTTTGGTGGCGAAGTCGGGGATGAATGCGTGCAGCCCCAGCGGGGCGGGCGGGCGCGATAGGACCGCCTGCATCACGGTGACCGCCTGGTCGGTCAGGTCCGCCCAGTGATCGACGGTGAACCCGGCGGCCTCGATAGCGGCGCGCAGCCCCGCCGCCGGGGTGAGATGACCGCGGTCTGGCTGGTCGGCCCACGGCAGTGGGTAGCCGATCTGCCCGGGCGCGCCGGCGGTGACGTCCCAGATGGCGAGGCGCCCCCCGCTGGCCAGGACCCGGCGCGCCTCCGCGTACAGGCCGGCTTTGTCGGCCACGTTCATCTGGACGTGCTGGCTGGTCACCACGTCGAAGGCGGCGCCGGCGAATGGCAGGCCGGTGACGTCGCCCCGCAGGACGTCGATCTTCCCGTCGAGACCGGTGAGCTTGTTCAGCCAGCTGGCCGTCTGGCAGTACTCCGCGGTCAGGTCGATGGCGGTCAGCTGGCAGCCGTAGTGGGCGGCGAGGAAACGGGCGGTCCCGCCGATCCCGGTGCCGGCGTCGAGCACGCGGTCCCGGCCGGTGATCCTGGCCAGCCCGGCGAGCTGGCCGGTGGCGATGCGGCCCATTGTGTGGAAGTCCTCGAGCGCGCCGAGGTCCGCGGGCGTCAGGTGGGCGGGGTCCTTCCCGCCGGCGATGAGGGCCTGCTCGATGCTCTGCCGGGACAGGCCAGTTGCGTACTGGGCGCCGATCTCGCTGGTCTTCACGGCTTTTCCCCGCTCGGATCAGGCCGGCTCAGGCCGGGCCGGGCCGGGTCAGGTTGAGGCGGGGCCGGGTAGGCGGCGGCCGGGCCGGGCAGCACGCGGTCCAGGACGGCGGTGCCGCCGCTGATCTCCAAGCCGGCCGCGGCCACCTCGGCGGCGGTGAGCTGGCCGGTGAGCAGGGCGGCGATCAGCTGCGGCCGCCCGGCCAGGACCAGGTCCGGCGCGGGAACGGAACCGAGACGGAGGCGGACCCCGCCGCCGGACACCTCGATGACCGCGGGGTCCGCGCCGGTCCGCAGCTCGATCGACGCCGGCGGGGCGCCGGGGTCGCGGTCGCGGAGGAAGAACTCGACCGGGTAGGAGAACCACTGGCTGCGGAACGCATCGGTGTCCGCTGGAGTGGCCATGTACCTGATCCCCCACCAGCCGAGGGCCTTGAGCACAGGTTCCAGCTCGGCGCCCGTCCCGGTCAGGTGCACCAGGGTGGTGGCGACGGGCGGCGGCGCCTCTTCCCGGCGGACCAGGCCCGCCGCCTCAAGCTCGCGGATCCGGTCGGCGAGCAGGTTGGTGGCGATGCCCGGCAGGCCGTTCTTCAGGTCGGTGTACCGGCAGGCGCCCCGCAGCAGCAGTTCCCTGACGATCAGGAGCGTCCACCGGTCGCCGATGACGTCGAGCGCCTTGGCGACCGAGCAGTACTGGCCGTAACTACGCATGAGCCCAGCCTAGCCCACGCCTACTTGACTTCCAAGTCTTATAGCTTGACTTTTTCAACTCATCAGTTGAAGATCTTAAGCATGCGATCCAAGGCCATGATCCTCGCCGCGCTGCTGCTGGCGGCGTTCCTTGTCAACCTCGACACGACCCTGGTGAACGTCGCGCTCCCCGACCTGGTGCGCGACCTGCACGCCACCACCACCCAGCTGCAATGGGTGGTCGACGCCTACAACCTCGTCTTCGCCGCGCTGCTGCTCACGTCCGGCAGCCTGTCCGACCGGTTCGGCCGCAAGGGCATGCTGCTCGCCGGGCTCGCCGTCGTCGGTGCCGCCAGCCTTGCCGGGGGCCTCACGGCCAGCGCCGGGCAGCTCATCGCGGCCAGGGCCGTGATGGGGCTCGGCGCCGCCATGTCGTTCCCCGCGACCCTGTCGCTGATCTCCAACGTGTTCACCGAACGCAGAGAGCGGGCCCGTGCCATCGGCCTGTGGGGCGCGATCGCCGGCGTGGCCATCGCCATGGGGCCGATCGTGGGCGGCTGGCTGCTCGCGCACTTCAGCTGGGGCGCGGTCTTCATCGCCATGACGCCGGTGGCGGCGCTCGCGGCGGCCCTCGTGGCGCTGGCCGTCCCCACGTCACGGAACCCGGACGCGACGGCGCCCGACATCCCCGGCCTGGTGCTGTCGTCGGCGATGATGGCACTGCTCGTCTACACGGTCATCGAGGCGCCGTCCTATGGGTGGGGCGCGGCGCGCACGCTGGCGGGCTTCGCCGTCTCGGCGGCGCTGCCCCCCCCGTTCATCGCACCCGAGGCGCGCGCGGCGCACCCCCTGGTCCACCGGCGGGTCTTCCGCAACACGCGGGTCCGCGCCCCCCCCGGCGCCGTCACGGTGTCCTTCTTCACGCTGCTCGGCTTCATCTTCCTCATCACCCAGTACTTCCAGTTCGTCCGGGGCTACAGCCCGCTGTCGGCCGGCGTCCGGCTACTGCCGGTGGCGATGTCGGTCGCCATCGGATCGGTCGCCGGGACGCAGCTCGCCGTGCGCGCCGGGACCAAGCTCGTCGCCGCAACCGGGCTCGCCGCGATGGCCGTGTTCTACGGCTGGGTGGCGGCCACCACCAGCGCGACGCTGAACTACGGGCTCATCGCGGCCCAGATGGTGCTGTACGGCCTCGGCATGGGCCTGACCTCAGCACCCGCCACCGAGGCGATCATGGGCGCGGTCCCGCGGAGCATGGCAGGCGCCGGCTCGGCCGTGAACGACACGACCAGGCTCGTCGGCGGCACCCTCGGCGTGGCCGTGATCGGCAGCGTGTACGCCTCCATCTACGGGTCACAGCTCACCGCCACCCTGCCCGCCGACGTGCCGGGCCAGATCGCGGCGCTAGCGCGGCAGTCCATCGGCGCGGCCTACACAGCCGCAGGCGCCGCCGCGGCACACGGCCACCCGGCCCTCGGGCAGGCGCTGCACCTCGCGTCCACCAACGCGTTCCTGCGCGGCCTCACCGCCGGCGCGCTCGTGGCCGGCGGCGTCGCGGCGGCGGGCGCCCTGCTCGCGGCCGTCTTCCTGCCCGCCCAACCGGCCGCACCAGCCCAGCCCGAGAAGCCAGCGCACGGAACCCGGCAGCCGAGCCGGACAGCCGGGACCGCAGCCTGACCCGCCGAACCCCAGGGACTAACGGTGCTCATGGCTGGAGTCCTTTCTTCTGATCGTGCTGGGTTGTTGGCCTGCCGCAGCCAGCCCACCGCGCGGCCGGAGGCGTCCGCGCCGGCCACGGCCGGGCTGGCCAGCCGGCAGTGCATGAACCCTGGCCACAGCACGTGCACCACCGCGGCCAGCCCGGCGGCGAGCGGATGGCCGCCACGACCCAGGCCAGGGCGATCACGTCGCAGGTTTCGGCCTGGCACGGCGGCCAGCCGGATAGCGACCCCGGGGTGCCGCTAGGCCTGCCGAAACTGCAACCCAAATCTGGACACCAGTCCGCCCAGGCGTCCAGGCCCACCCTGCGAACCCCAGCCCAGAGGGCAGTGCCCTCGCAACCTTCAACTGGACAGGACACAGGAAAGGCCAGTGGGCGAGGCAGAGAAGGTGGGTGGGAGGAGGGGGCTAGGGCGTGTTTAGAAAGCGGTCTGGCGGTGGGGTGTTGATCACGGGCTGGTGACATGGCGTGTCGTTGCCCGGAAAGTTGCGAGGTCTCCGGTAGATGAGTCAACGACCAAGAAGACCATCTCCACGGAGACCTCGTGCCTACGGTACCGGTGAGTGGCCGCGCTGATCTGACGGACGCGCAGTGGGCAGTGCTGGAGCCGCTGCTGCCCCGGGGGAAGAAGCCTGGCCGGCCGCGCAAGTGGCAGCTGCGGCGGCTGATTGACGGAATCCGGTAGCGGACCCGGACCGGTGCGCCGTGGCGGGATGTGCCATCACCTGCACGGACATCCCGGACACCGGGATAGCGGGAGTCCCGGGCAGCCATCACCCGCAGTACATCGACACAGTCCACCGCGAGCATGCCGTCGTCGAGACGGGCGGCGTCCGCACCGCCAAGGCCATGGGCCTGCGGAACCTCCCCTCCAAGTCCTGGCAGGTCAGCACGGGCTGGGTCATCGCGGCGAACATCGCCGCCGGCCTGACCGCCTGGACCCGCCTCCTCGGCTGCCACGACCACCAGGACCTGCGCGACGCCGACCCCGATACGCTCCGCTACCGGATCTGGCACATCCCCGTCCGGCTCGCCCGCCACGCCCGCGAGTGCATCCTCAAGATCAGCCCCGGCCGGCCCTGGAAAGACGCTTTCCTCACCTGCTTGCCTGGACGGCGGCCGAATCGGGCGTGGCCTCGCGCTGGCGGGTGTGCGGCGACTCCGGCTGGTCGGGCAAGCCGGCCGGCTGAGGGCTGTGCGGCGGCCGGCTTCACGCCTGCCGACCCAGCATGCTGGGGGGATGGGGCCTGACCCCGAAAGTCCTGCCAATCTGGGCCATTTTGCCCTTTCCGTCCGGGTCCTTCGGCGGTAGCGAGAAAGTAGGAAGGGGGTGTTTCCGGTGAAGCATGTCACGCTCATCAAGCTGACCGACGAGGGGCGCAAGCACCTTCCCGAGGCCAAGGACGTGTTCGTCAAGGCAACCGAAGTTGTCGACAGCTTCGACGGCAAGATCCTGGGCATCTGGGCGACAACCGGCCGCTACGACTTCGTCACAGTGGTTGAGTACCCGACAGCCGAAGCAGGGCTGAAGGCGTACACGACACTGCTGGAGACGGGGTTCTACCTGCTGGAGTCGTCTGACGCCTTCGACATGGACACGTTCCTCGCGGCCGTCTGATCCGGTATCCGCTCTATGGCGGGGCTGATCGGCCCCGCCAGTTACTTTGCCCTCGCTCGCAGGCCCGCCCGTCGCTGGTAGAGGGAGTAGAGGGACCAGACGACGGAGACAGCATCACGGTGCCGTCTCATACACCGTGATCACGGACGTGGCCGTTCTGCGTAACTATGCACAGCCACCCGGCCAGAAACGACGTCCTGATCTGCCGCGAGTTGTTGGCTCGCATATTCCTGCAGGAGCCGGTTGACCAGGCTCCGGGCGGTGCATCGTCAAGACCGGGACGGTCGGCCTTGTTCGAGATCCGCCCGTGCAGCATGTCGCGGCCTGTAGCTGGTCGAGGTGCAGGGCCTGTGCCTGCGGGTTGAGAAGGGAGAGTTGCCGCGGCTGACCGGCCTGGCCCGGCCGTCGCCCGGTTCACGCAGGCAGGCGGGAGTGCCCGCCGCCGATGCGGGAAGGCGTAGGGGTAGGTCGCCTGTGTCTGGCTGATGGGAGGTTGGGAGATGGCCAACCGCAAGAGCACCGCCCGGGCACCAAGATCACGTTCGGCGCCGCAGGTTGTGTCCCAGAGGAACAGGACCAATGTAGCCCTTCCCTTGTCTTTCTCCCGGTTCACGACGGAGGAGCCGGCAATGACGGTGAGAGACTGGATCAGCCTGGCTGGGCTGGTGGTCTCGGTCATCGGGTTCAGCGTTGTCATCTGGCAGTTCACACGGGCGGCGAACGCCCGGGAACAAAACCGGGCCAGCCATCGGGCGGCCTGACCAGGTCAGCTTGGCTGACGGGTCTTCCTCACGTGGCGCTGGCGGGGCGAAACCATGTCCGGTAGGTCCACCGCCCTGCAGGCCCCGGCGACCCGGTGCCTGAGGCTGATTCGCGCTGCTCTGTGCGCCTAGAAAGCAGCGCAAACCGCGGCGGATGGCGGCACCGCGGGCACGCGAACTGCCTGCATGGTTATTCATAGCTTCTCAGCGACGACAACGCGCGCTTCTGCCGCGTTTCGCGCGCCGCTCATCAGTTGATGGCCCGTCGTGAACGCAGCCACCGCCCATGCTGCCGGTCTTGGTCGTCGACCGTGCCCACATGACTTACCGGAGCCAGCCCGAGCGTGCTGACCTGTTCTGGCCGTCCGGCCTGGCCTTCGACGAGGAGGTAAACGACACGCCCTTCGCCCATGTCGCATTGCATCCCCGATGCCCACGCATCACGGCGCGCGCTTTGACGCCCAGGCGGATGCCCGAGGGGTCGGCAACGGCAGTCCTAGATGGATGGCCGTCGGCTCGCTTCGGCGGGTGCACAGAACCCGGCCTACAAGCCGACTCGCCCGGCCCCTGGGGCCGGGACCCACCCGCGCCAGATCAGAGTAATTACTGGCGGGTTGCTCGGACTCGCCTGTAGACCTCCTCGTAGCGGGCCACCATTCTCGTTACATCGAAGCGCGCAAGGGCATCAGCTCTGCAC
>OFHG01000475.1_pt1 | contig 16147 bp, 10 predicted proteins | sample 1521931 | NCBI WGS metagenome assembly OFHG01 (sample SAMEA2468438, study PRJEB22500) | soil metagenome | biome: Glassland; feature: Farmland; material: Clay | place: Australia | collected 2013-01-31 | depth 0.55 m
GATCTGGAAGACATCCGCACGCAGGCAAGCTCGGTCTTTTCCGATGTCGCCGGCGTGCAGCCCTACGGGATGGAAGGATTGAGTTTCGACGCCAAGAACCAATCCATGTGGACGAGTTACGTCACCGGAAACTTTTTCGGGATGATGGGCGTCCGGCCCGCGCTTGGCCGTTTCTTTTTGCCCACGGAAGGGCAGGTGGCCGGGGCGGATCCGGTGCTGGTTCTCGGCTATTCCTACTGGAAAACTCGCTTCGGCGGCGACGCAACGGTGGTGGGCAAGACGGTGCAGGTGGACGGCCATCCGGTGACGGTCATAGGCGTGGCGCCGGAGGGCTTTCGCTGTATTTCCACCATGCTGGATACGCAAGGCTATCTGCCGCTCGCCATGCAGGTGCTCGACAACCAAACGCCGAACGATTTCATGAGTCATCGGGACCAGAAGAGGGTCCTGGTGATCGCTCGCATGAAGCCCGGCGTGAAGCTGGATGCCGCGCAATCGGCCCTGGCCGTCGTCGCGCGGCGCATGGCAAGCGAATATCCCAAAGAGGACCGGTGGGCGACTCTGCGGGCTGCGCCTCTTGGCCCCTTCGGCCCCTTCACGGATACGACGGATCCCGTGCCGTTCGTTGCGGCGGTTTTCCTATTGCTGGCCTTGCTGGTTCTGGTGCTGGCCGGCGTGAACGTGGCCAACACGCTGCTGGTCCGCGCCACGGTTCGCCAGCGTGAGATGGCGATTCGAGCGGCTATGGGCGCCGGGCGCGCCCGCCTGATTCGCCAGTTGCTGACCGAAAGCCTGATGCTCGGCCCGCTGGGGTGTGCCGCAGGATTGGTCCTGGGACTGGGAGCGAGCCACGCCTTGAGCTCCGTTCCTGTGAACAGCGCCGTTCCCATTGTTTTCGAATTCCCCTTTGACTGGCGGGTGTTTTCTTACGCATTGGCTGCCGGAATCTTGGCCGCCCTGCTGATCGGGACCGTCCCCGCGCTGAGGGCTTCGCGCAGCGATTTGCGGGAGATTCTCCACGAGGGCGGGCGGACAGCGACCGGCAGCGGACAGCGCTTGCGCAAGACGTTGGTGGTCCTTCAGGTTGCGGGTTCGCTGATGCTGCTGATCGTCGCGGGCCTCTTTATGCGAAGTCTGAAAGAGGTGCAGAAATCGGATTTGGGGTTTGACCCGAGCCGGGTGCTCAATTTCAGCATGGACGTTCACCAGGCCGGCTACCGGGAACCGCAGGCGCGGGCGTTTCTCCACGACCTGCTCGCGCGCGTGCGCGCCTTGCCGGGCATTCAATCGGCCAGCCTCGCGGCAACGGTCCCGATGGGCTATTACAGCGAAGGGACAACGCTCCAGATCGAAGGTTTCCAGCCGCGCCCGGGCCAAGACGACCTCGACGCCGGGTATAACACGGTCTCTCCCGGTTATTTCCAAACCATGAGGATTCCCCTGCTGCAAGGGCGCGGCTTCCAGGACTCCGACAACCAGGACGCGCCGCGGGTGGCGGTCATCAATCAAGTGATGGCGGAACGCTTCTGGCACGGCGAGAATCCTCTCGGCCGGCATTTCTTGCTGGCCAACGACCCCGGCCATCCCGTGGAAGTCATCGGGGTGGTGAAGAACAGCCACACCGGAAGTTTGAACGGCGCCTTCGGAGCCTATTTCTATCTGGCGTTTTCGCAGAAGTACATGGTGCCGGTGACGCTTCAGGTCCGCACTGCGTCGGCGGCCCAGACGACGACCGCCCAGATCCTGGAAATCATCCGGTCGCTGGAACCGGCCATGCCCGTTTTCGACGTCATGAGCATGTCCCAAGCCCTCGATACGATGAATGGATTGATGCTCTATCGAGTCGGCGGCGGGCTGGCCGCCTGCTTCGGATTGTTGGGTCTCACACTGGCCTTTGTGGGCGTCTATGGCGTGGTCTCCTATTCCACCGCGCAGAGGACTCACGAGATCGGCATTCGCATGGCTCTGGGGGCCGAGCGCCGCGACGTGCTGAGGCTCGTCGTGGGGCAGGGCTTGCGGCTGATCGGCGTCGGCGTGACGCTGGGCCTCGGCGGCGCGCTGGCGCTGACGCGCTTCTTGTCCAGCCTGCTGTACGGAATCTCGCCCACGGACCCGCTGGCCTTCGTCGCTGTCACCCTGCTCTTGACCGCCTCTGTCATGCTCGCGAGTTACATCCCTGCGCGGCGCGCGACGAGATTGGACCCCATGGTGGCGCTGCGATACGAATAACGAAATTCGAAGATCGAAACTCGAAAATCGTGAGAGGGAGTGCCGAATTTCGAATTTCCAGTTTCGAGTTTCGATTTCCCGGTTTCGATTTTCCAATTTCCAGTTTCGACCTTCCCGGTTTTTGCTGCGCTGGGCGCCTTGCGGAGGTAAAATAAAGGTATGAAGGGTGGAACATGCTGGCGAGGAGGACCAGGCGGTATGCGATTTTGCTGGCCCTGTGCCTGATGTTAGCCGCGGGGGTCGCGGCAGTGATGGGTTACAGGACGTGGCCCCGCCCGTTGGTTTTCCACCGCGCTCGTTGCCTTCCCCAAGTTACTTTCAATCATGACCGAATGGTCGTCGCCTTTCCCGCGCCGGAGCTGGCCGCGCAAGTGGGCGAGTTCCGCGACGAATCCCTGGCCTATCTCTATTTCGACCATCTGCGCACGCGGCCGCAAGTGGATTCCTACAAAGTGCTGCTGAGCGTGACGGCGCGCGCGGGCCGGCCGGTTTACCGCCTGTGGTTGACGGTCAATCGCAATCTGCTGGAAGCGGTGCCTTACCTGGCGGGGCTGGAATCGCGCGGCACGATTGCCGGCTACCAGCTTCAGCCGCTGAGCGATGCGCAATACGAGGCGCGCCGCCGCCAGACCAGCCTTTTTCTGAGCGTTTACACCTGCCCGGTCAACTGGAATTTGAAGGACTTGAGCGGCGCGCAACTGGTTCGGTCGCTGGCGCGCTTCCTGATGTTCAAGTCGGAGACCGACGCACGTGTTCGCCGCCGCATACCGCCCGTGCCCGCCGAGCTCAACCTGAGACAGGCCACCAGGCTGGCCAGCGACATCGTCCGCGTGGCGCGATTTTATCATTTACCTCTGGCGGCTTTTCTGGGTATCGGTGCGATGGAGAACAATTACATGAGCGTGCGCGGCGACCTCGACCACGCGGTGTGGAAGCGGCGGGCGCAGAAGGGCGACATCATCCTTAAGCGGCGGCGCGGGCGCGTGCTGGTGAGTGACTATGCGCTCGGCATCTGGCAGATCACCCGCGAAACGCTTCGTTACGCCCACCAGCTTTATCTCGAGGACCGCTCGGACTATTCCCTGCTGCCGACGGCGCTCTGTCCCGCGCGCGAGTTGGACATGAACATTCCCAACCCGCGAGTGCTCACCACCTATGCCGGGCTGCTGTTCCGCCACCTGCTGGACCACTTCGGGGGCAACGTGCAGCTTGCCGTGGGAGCCTATAACGGCGGCGCGGCGCGGCCCAACCTCCGCTACGCCAAGGGCGTCGAGCAAGTCGCCGTTTGCGCGCGGAGTTTCCTGGCTCACGACGCTGCGCTGGCCCAAACCGTCGGCGCCTTGGAACTGGCGCGAGCCGGCGTTCCACAGGTATCCGGCATGCCGGTGACTCCGGCCAAGCTGGAGGGACGCCATCCCTCGCCGAGCCAACTGCGCAGCGACTGAAATCTCTCCTACACCACGCGTCGGCCGCTGTTGACGGCGAGTCCGCCTAGTCCAGGTGAAAAACTTCCTCGAGCTCCTGCATCATCTGGTCGGGCGCCGCTCCTTCCGGGGCTTCGAAATAGGGCGACATGAACGCCTGCCAGCGCGTGTTGGCTTCCTCTTTGGACATGGCGGCGCGCGCCGCGTCCAATCCTTCGGGCGTTTCAACGTAGCCGAACATCGTTCCGTCCGCGCGCATGAAGAGCGAATAATTTCCCCAACCCGTGCGCCGCAGCGCGTCGAGCATTTCCGGCCAGACTTTCCTGTGGTGCTCCCTGTACTCCGCGATCTTTTCCCGCTTCACTTTCAGCACGAATCCCACTCGCTTCATGGGGGCTCCCTTCCTTTTCCGGCTTGGGATTTTAGTAGGATGGTCGCGGATTGTCGAAGGCGGCCAGGCGCCGCGTGTTTATCCGGGGGTGTGCGGCTCAGGGCATCCCCTGAGGCAACCTTTTGACCCGCGTTGACTTCCCTTTTGGTAGGCAGTTAGAATAGACCTTCCTCACTACGGGTTCGCGTCGGGTTTGCCCCGGGATGAGAAGCAGGACGGGGCGTCGGGTCAGAAGGAGCCAGCAATGTCTTTGGAACAGGAAACCTCAGCCTCCGCAGTACGGGACGATTCTGCGGAGCATGAAGCCGTGCCGGAAATTGAGTCCGTGCAAAGTAGTCCCCAGGAAGTCCAAGCCCCACCGGTCGCAGCGGAAGAAGCGGAACAGACCGCTGTTCCAGAAGTGCAGATCGAGCTTCCGGAAGTTGCATCTCCGGCTGCGGAGACGGCCGAGTTCGACTCGCTGATGATGGCCGACATGGAAAAGGTGGCGGCGTTGCCTACCGGCCAGATCATTCAGGGGACGGTGCTCAAGATTACCGACACGGAAGTTTTCGTGGACGTCGGCTTAAAGAGCGAGGCCGCCGTCCCGCTGGCTGAATTCCAATCCGAGGATGGCCAGGTCACCGTCCAGCCCGGCGAGACGGTGGGCGTCTGGGTGGAGGGCTTCGACGAGAAGGAAGGCGCGGTGACGCTGTCGCGGCGCAAGGCCGCGCGGCACGAGCTCTGGGAGCGCATCGAAAATGCCTTCCGAGCCCAGACCCCGATTCCCGGGCGTGTGCTGGAGCGCGTGAAGGGCGGGCTGGCGGTGGACATTGGCATCAAGACTTTTATGCCCCTTTCGCAGGCGGACTTGCGCCCGCTGCGCAATCCCGAGTCGCTGCTCGGACAGGAAATCTCCGTCAAGGTGATCAAGTACGCCCGCAAGCGCTCCAACGTCGTCGTCAGCCGCAAGCTGGTTCTGGAAGATGAAGCGAATGCGCGCAAGGCGGCGGTGATGGAAAAGTTGCACGAAGGAGCGGAACTCGTCGGCCACGTCAAGAACCTCACCGACTACGGCGCCTTCGTGGATTTGGGAGGCATGGACGGCCTGCTGCACATTACCGACATGTCGTGGCGGCGCTTGAAGCATCCCTCTGACGCCGTCCAGGCGGGCCAGGAGATCAGGGTTAGGGTTTTGAAATTCGACGCGGAAAAAGGCCGCGTCTCGCTAGGACTGAAGCAAATGACGCCCGACCCCTGGGCCAGCGTCGGAGAACGATTCCATGCCGGGGACCGCATCCGGGGGCGCGTGGTTTCAATCACCGATTACGGCGCTTTTGTGGAGGTCGAGCCCGGCATCGAGGGCCTGATTCACGTCTCGGAGATGAGCTGGAGCAAACGCGTGCAGCACCCCTCCAAGATCGTCAACAAGGGCGATGAGGCGGAAGTGACGGTGCTCGACGTCAAGCCCGCGGAACGGCGCCTGTCGCTCAGCCTGCGGCAGACGCTCCCCAATCCCTGGACTTCTTTCGCCGAGCGATCTGCGGTGGGAACCGAGGTCGAAGCGGTGGTTCGCAACCTCACCGACTTCGGCGCCTTCGTCGAGATCGAGCCGGGCGTGGAAGGACTGATTCACGTCTCCGATCTTTCCTGGACGAAGAAAATCAAGCATCCTTCGGAAGTGCTGAAGAAGGGCCAGAACGTCAAAGCCGTAGTCTTGCGCATCGAGCCCGAGGGACAGCGAATCTCGCTGGGCCTGAAGCAGCTTGAAACCGACCCGTGGGAGGATTACCTGGCGGTGACGAAGGTGGGAGACGTGGTGCGCGGCAAGGTGGTGCGATTGGCGCCCTTCGGGGCGTTCGTCGAGTTGCGCGAAGGCGTGGAGGGCCTTTGCCACAGCTCGGAAGTGAACGGCGGGGTCAAAGGCGAAAAGAAAGTGGAGCTTGAAGCGGGACAGGAGTACGATTTCCGCGTCCTGCGAATGAATGGCGGGGAAAAGAAGATTGGTCTGAGCCGCAAAGGAACGGCGCGAAACGCGGCTGCGGCTCAAGCCCCGGCGGCTGTGCCCGTGCCCAAGAAGCCCGCGGCCCCGATGACCACCATGGCGGAAGCTTTTTCTTCCGCGGGCATCACCACTTCGGCGGCGCCAACTGAGCCGGTGGCGCCTGCGGCGCCGGAGCCGGCGCCCAGCGCGAATGAGCAACCGGTTCCCCAAGGAGACTGAGGACGCCCAAAGCAGATTAACCCGGGAACGGCGCAAGACAGGATCGAACGGCCCACCGCAAGTGAAACCACGTGCTGAGAGGAGTGAGACATGACCAAAGCGGATCTGATCGAGGACGTATCGCAAGCGGTGGAAGTCAGCCGCAAGGACTCGGAAATCATCGTCGAGACTATTTTCGCGAGCATCATCAAGTCGCTCCAGTCGGGCGACAAGATTGAAATCCGCGGCTTCGGCAGCTTCCGCACGCGCCCCCGCAAGGCGCGCATCGGCCGCAACCCCAAGACGGGAGCACGCGTGGACGTTCCCGCCAAGAAGATCCCCTACTTCAAGCCCAGCAAGGAATTGAAGGACGTTGTGAACGCTGCACCGCCGGAGCCGGCGCCGGATGCTGTGCCGCCCGCGGGAGACGCCGCGCCGCCTGCCCCCTCGGGCCCGACGGCTTAGCCTGAATTACTCAAGAAGTTGAAGGCGGAAGGGTCCAAGAACGTTTCGCACGGAGCGGTTCTGGCGGTTTCTCTGTGCGCTTGGCGCACTAACTCTGCGTCCTCTGTGAGACGCTTCTTCCCCTCGGCGCCGAATCGCGGCTGAGCGCCCAGTCTTCCTATGGATTATATTTGGAGCCCGTGGCGGTTCCGCTATGTCTCCGAAGCTCCCGGCGACAAGGGGTGCTTCCTGTGCGCTGCCGTCGCGGCGGGCGAGGCGCGCGACCGCGAGCACCGCGTCCTTTACCGCGGCCGCAAGAATTTCGTCCTTCTGAATATTTTCCCCTACACCAACGGCCACACCATGGTCGCGCCCTACGCGCATGTTTCGGACTTCGCCGCGCTCGATGCGGAAACCGCCGGCGAGATGACGGAGCTGGCCCAAAAAGTCCAGGCCGCGCTGGAAGCCAGCTATCATCCCGAAGGTTATAACATCGGAATGAACCTGGGCCGGTGCGCGGGCGCCGGCCTGGCAGACCACCTCCACCTGCACGTGCTCCCGCGCTGGACGGGCGACGCCAGCTTCATGACCGTCATCGGTGAAACCCGCGTCCTGCCCGAAAGCCTGGACGAAACCTACGAGAAGCTTCTGCCCAGCTTCAGAAAGTAAGGAAACGACCCAGCGCCGCGACTACCTCTGCTCTGATTTCTTGGGGAGGGAAACTTCGGGGGAGGGTTCCTCGGACGGCTCTTCCTCCACGCTGTCGATGCGCGCCGCGACGCCCAGCCGCGAATCCAGGCTGCCCAGCGCTCCGTTCAGTAGCTCCTGCCGGACCGGCCTTGCCATAAAGCGCAGCGCCACCTCGCCGCGGTGCGTAATCTCGTCGGGAAGCACCACATCCACCTGGAAAGGCTGATCCGTGCGGACGTCGGGCGGCGCCACAAAATAGACGCCGGTGCTCGAAAGGTCCTGGGCCACGCCTTCCGCCGTGCCCGTCGAGCCATCCGGTTCCTGCCAATTGAGCCGCACCGGCAGTTCGAGCTGATAGCGCTTTTCGCGGCGCCGGTCGGAGGCGTCCGCAAGCCCGGAGAAATTCAGCACGCCGGAGGGAAGCTCCAGCACCATGCCTTCCGCGGCCCCGGAAACCTGGGAGAATTCCTGCCGCCCTTTTTCCACCAGGCCGTCCACAAACAAGTCGTCGTGGTCCGGGTCGTGATGGAAAAGGATCAGCCGCTTGGCGCCGCTGTCCTCGACCACGCGCGTGCCTTCCAGCCACGAACTGTGCCCCCAGCCTTTCTTTTCGCCCATCAGTTGTTCGGGTGTGTACTGGCAATCGTAGACGACCACGTCCGCGCCCTGGGCCAGGTCGCGCACCGACTTGTCGTGGAAAGCCGAACCGGGCTCGGTGTCCGTGGAAAGCACAAACGAAGCGCCGTCCGCGTCCACCCGGTAGGCCACGCACTCGCCCGGGTGATTGAGCGGCGCGGAGCTGATGATCGCGCCGTTCAAATTGATGGGATGCTCGTCCAGATCGTAAAAGTGCCGCGTCGAGCCCATTACGCTCATGTCCACAGGGAAATAGGGATTCACCATCTGCCCTTCCACTGCGCCCTTAAGCTCCAATCCCTTGCGAAGGACGGAATGAAAAAGGAAAACGTTTCCCTTGCGATACAAGGGCAGAAAAAAAGGAATCCCCTGGATGTGGTCCCAGTGAAAGTGGGTCAGGAAAACGTAGGCGTGAATGGGCCGCTCGCCGAACTCGCGCAGCAGGCTCTTGCCCAGGCCGCGCAGTCCGCTGCCGCAATCGAGGATGATCAGCGTGCCGTTGGCAAGCCTCACCTCGATGCACGGCGTGTTGCCCCCGTACCTCGAATTCCGGCGCTCGGGAGTCGGGGTTGAGCCCCGCACTCCCCAAAACTTAACGCGCATGCAGCCTCGGTACCCTCATTCTAACCCAAGGGGTAGAACGACACTGATGGAAAATTAGCGTATGAATTCGACCTCGTCCGCGGGGTTCACGACCCGTTGGCAGCCACTACCGTCTCACTGTTTGCAAGTCTAGCAAACAACATGGGCTCTGTCCAGTCTCGACCCGCCGCCAAACTGCGGCAAATCCATCGCCTTGTTAACCAATCGGATAATAAGAGGTCAAGCCGGGGCTGTGGCTTGACCCTGTGCGAGCCTGCTCCTTACAATGCATTTTCGGCCTTTCGGCAGGGAGTTGCAATGATTCTTAAGTACTGGTTTCCAGTCGGGGGAAGCAATGACGTGGAATCGGTTCTCGCCGCCTGCCCTGCCGCCCCTGCGGTCTTTGCCATTTATTTTGATGCGGTTCCGGGCCATGGGGCGCCGCCTTATTTGGCCCGCTCGAGCGACCTTCACCGCCGCCTGGCGCGCCTGTTGGGCAAGCCCCGCCCCGGCTCCCGCATGCTCAACCTTCGCGAGCAAGTCCGCCGCCTCGAGTACTCCCCGGCCGGCTCGTCCCTGGAAGCGCTCTGGCTGCTCTACCTCCTGAACAAAACCTATTATCCCCAAACCTATCGCCAGCGCCTGCGCCTCAAGGCGCCGGCCTTGCTCAAATTGAATATCGGCAATCCCTACCCGCGGCTTTATCCCACGCGGCGGCTGGCGCGCGACGGTGCGGCGTACTACGGCCCCTTCGCCTCCCGCGCCGCCGCCGAGCGGTTTGCTTCCGAGTTTTTGGATTTTTTCAAGATCCGTCGGTGCGTGGAAGATTTGCATCCCGACCCCGCGCATCCCGGCTGCATTTATTCCCAGATGAAAATGTGCCTGGCGCCCTGCTTCCTGGGTTGTACTGACGGCGAATATCAAAGCGAGGTCTCGCGGGTTGCAGCGTCGCTTGACGGAGCGGGACGGCCGCTGGTGCGCGAGCTGGAAACAGAACGCGCCCAGGCTTCTGAGACGCTCGATTTCGAGCGCGCCGCCAAGGTCCACGGCAAAATCGAAAAGGTCAACGACGTTCTGCGACAGATGCCGGATCTTGTGCGCAACGTGAGGGAGCTCGACGCCGTGCTCGTCACGCCGGGCGCGGAAGCTAAGACGGTGGTTTTTTTTCGTGTCGCGGGCGGCGAGTTGCGCGGGCCGGCGACGCTCTCGCTCGACGAAAACGTTCCCACGCCGGTTTCGCTCGACGAACAGATTCGCGCCTTGCTCGAGCCGCTCGCCGCAGAGGCGGACGCGCCGCACGCCCTGCCACCCTGGGAACACCTGAGCCTGCTCGCGCGTTGGTATTATTCCAGCTTTCGCAGCGGAGAAATTGTGATGCTGGAACATCCCTTGCCCGGCGCGCAAAGACGCCCCCTTCCCACGCGCGCCCTGATCCGCGCCTGCCGCAAAGTGCTGGCGCAGCAAAGTGCGTAGCCGTGCGCGCCCTCCTACCGTGGAAGCCGAGGGTGAACGCCGTTCGCCGCTGCGGCTTCTCACACCGGAATTTGACTGCCCATGAACCGCGGTCATAGAATAGTCAAGAAGGTTCTCGCCGCCCATGGACGATCCCGGATTCTCGTTATTCTCCGCGCCGCCGCCCCGCAAGCGGAGCTCGTTTCTGGCACGCGGGACGAAGATGTTCGGCCAGTTTGTTTATCTAATTCTGCTGCTGCTGGCGGCGGGCGGAGGCGTGCTGGCAGGGCTGGTGTTCGTCTATTCCTCCGACCTGCCCAAGGTGAATCTGCTCGAGAATTATCGTCCCGACGTAATGACGGAGCTTTACGCCGACGACGGAACGCCCATCGGCAGCTTCGCCCTCGAGCACCGGGTGATTGTCACCTACGACCAGATTCCGGCCGTCCTGCGCAACGCCGTCATTTCGGTTGAAGACCGCCACTTCGAGAGCCACTGGGGAGTGGACGTGGTGGGCATTGTGCGCTCTGCCCTCACCGACCTGATGGAATGGAAGAAGACGCAGGGCGCCAGCACCCTGACTATGCAATTGAGCCGGCGCCTCTTTCTGAACCCGCGCAAGAGCTGGGTGCGAAAGATTCAGGAAGCCTTGCTCGCCATCCAGATCGAGCGGCGCTTTACCAAATCCCAGATCTTTACGATGTATGCAAACATCATCCCGCTCGGCCACGGCAACTACGGCTTCGAGGCGGCGTCGCAATTCTTCTTCGGCAAGCACCTCGACCAGCTCACGCTGCCGGAGGCGGCGATGCTGGCGGGCCTGCCGCGCAGCCCCACCGCCTACTCGCCCCTTCTCCACCCCGAACGCGCGCGCGAGCGGCGCAACATCGTCCTCCAGGCGATGCTGGAGAATCACAAAATCTCCGAAGCGCAGTTTCGCGAAGCCAGGGTCGCTCCGCTGGGCCTGAACATCCAGCGCTGGAACAATGATCTGGCGCCCTATTTTGTCGAAGATGTCAGGCAGTTTCTGGAGAGCAAGTACGGCACCGAGACGGTCCAGTCCAAAGGGCTGCGGGTTTACACCACGCTGAACGTGCGCCTGCAGAAGACCGCCCAGCAGGCGCTGCGCCAGGGATTGCGAGACGACGACAAGCGGCGCGGCTGGCGCGGCCCCGAGGACAACATTCTGCTCAAGCCACGCCAGCTTCGAAACGGCCACATGGCAACGCTTGAGACCTACACCAACCCCGACTGGTCCTCGCCGCTGGAAGCGGGCAACCTGGTGCACGGCCTGGTGATGGAGGTGACGCGCCAGTACGCGCTGGTGCGCTTCGGCGAGGCCACCGCGCGGCTCACTCCGCCCGATTTCGCCTGGACACATCGCGCCGACCCGCGCGAGATTTTCAAGTCCGGCGACGTGGACCTGTTTCTCATCAAAACCGTGAAGGGCAAGACGGTGGAGGCGACGCTCGACCAGTACCCCAACGAGCAAGGCGCTCTGGTCGTGATTGACAACTCCACGGGCGCGATCAAGGCCATGGTGGGCGGCTACGATTTCGACCGGAGTAAGTTCAACCGCGCCCGCCAAGCCGAGCGCCAGTCCGGCTCGTCGTTCAAGGTCTATGTTTACGCCGAAGCGCTGCTCCAGGGGGCCCGGCCATTTGACACCATCTCCGACACGCCCATCAGTTTCCCCACCGCTTCCGGCGTCTGGGCGCCGCACGATTACGACAACAAGTTTGAGGGCGAAATCACGCTGCTGCACGCCTTGGCCGAATCACGCAACGTGCCCGCCGTGCGGCTGCTGGCCAAAATCGGTGTGGACAAGGTCATTGCGCTGTGCCGTAAGTTCGGCATTACTACGCGCCTGGTGCCCAACCTGCCCCTGGCGCTGGGCGCTTCCGACGTCACGCTGCTCGAACACACTTCCGCCTTCACGACGTTTCCCGATGACGGCGTCCACATTGAGCCGCGTATGATTACGCGCGTCACCAATTACGACGGCCGGGTGATTGACGATTTCCAGCCGCAGGTCACCGACGTTCTGCCCGCGCCCATCGCGCGCCTGGAAACCTCCATGCTGCGCGAAGTCTTCAATTCCGGCACCGCCGTCCGCGCCAAAGCGCTGGCGCAGAAATACGCGCTGGCGGGCAAGACCGGCACTACCAACGATTTTGCCGACGCGTGGTTCGTCGGATTCTCGCCGTCCCTCACCTCCGGCGTCTGGGTGGGATTTGACGATCACCATTCGCTGGGGCGGGGGGAGGAAGGCGCCCGCGTCGCCCTCCCCATCTGGATGGATTTCATGAGCCAGGCGCTGGCGGGCCAGCCGGTGGAAAGCTTTCCAGACTCGCCCCTCCTGACCAACCCCGATCAGGTGCAAGAGATCCTGGCCAGCACCGGGAGCGAGCGATTGATGTCCGAACAGGGCGTCGGCTCGGGGAATCCTTCCTCGGCGCCGCCCGCTTTGCTCGCGACTCCTGCCAACATTTCCTCGCCCAAGCGACCTGCGCCCTCGGGAGAAGTCAAACCTGTTGTCCCCGCCGGTCAAAAGCCGAGCGCTGGCGCCGCGCCGCCCGTCAAAGCATCCGACCCGCAGCGCGCCAACATTGGCCAGCCGTAAGTTTGCCTTTTGAAGCCGCTTCTCTTGTCGAGCAATTAGGATTTGAATACCCAAGGGCGCAGCCGCGAATTTCGTGCCGCACACCTATTTGTGGAAGTGATCCCAGCCGCCGGGTTCGAGCGGGCGTGACGTACCGTTGGGAAAGATGAGCGAGAGCCCTTTGGGCGCGCGCCGGATTTCTCCGATGCAACGCAGCGGCAGGCCGCAGAATCGCGCCGGGATGCGGTTCAGTTTGCGCGGCGGGACGGTAAACAGCAGCTCGTAGTCTTCACCGCCGTTGAGCGCCAAGTCCAAGGCTCGCGCTGGACTGAGTTTGCCCTTGCCCGTGGCGGCAGGCTTGGGAATTTTCGAAGCCCACACTGCCGCTCCGACGCCGCTCGCTTGGCAAAGCCGCGTAAGGTCGCTCGAGAGGCCGTCGCTCAGGTCCATGAGGGCAGAAGCCAAGCCCTTTTTTCTGAGGAACCGGCCCAGCTCGATCCTGGGCATCGGATAAAGGTGCGCGCGGATGGCTTGCTTTGAGGAAGTGGCCGCAACCCGCGTTTTCAGCAGTCGCAATCCCAAGGCGGAGAGGCCCAAGCGCCCACTGACGAAAATCCGGTCCCCCGGCCGCGCGCCCGAGCGTCGCAAGGCAGTGCCGGCCGGAACTTCGCCTGCAACCACCACATCCACAAAGGACTTATTCGAAACGAGAGCCGTATCACCTCCGATAATCGGCACCTGGTTGCGGCGGGCAAGCGAGGGAACGCCCGCATAGAAAACCTCCACCCAGCCAGGGGTTGCGGACTTCGAGACAGCCAGTGAAATGAGCGCGAAGCGGGGCGCGCCGCCCATTGCGGCGATATCCGAAAGCCCACGCGCCAGCGCCCGATGCCCCACCGAGAGCGGCGGGTGCAAGTCCCGCAGGAAATGGACCCCCTCGATCGAGAGGTCCGTGGTCAAAATAAGTTCCCTGCCGCCGCCGACTCGGATCAGGGCGGCATCATCGCCAATCCCGAGCACCAGCCCAGGCATCCGCCCGGGCCAGCGCGCCCGAAGCCAGTTGACGAATTCCATTTCCGTTCGGGGCATTCGACCTCTGGGGAGAAAGAGTCTCAATTCCCTGCAATCCTACGTGGGCAAGTAGGCGCTTGTGGAGTATAACTCAAGTCCTACATGCACGATTGGCGCGAGGAGCTCTCGGCGAATGTAGGGTCTCCTGAGTCGAGCAAGACTCCTTTGGTTATTAGTCTGGTCGGACTAATCACGGTCATCTCTTTGCTCGCTTCCCGGGCAAGACAGCGGGGGCGAAGAGTATTCACTTGACAAACATAAACGGCTTCCAATAGCATGGGGCGCGTCAAGTCCGGTTCCCCGGCCGGCGGTTTTAGTTTTTCCCAGCCCCCAATCTCTCGGGGGGCGTCAAGATGTAAACTCCCAGGAAGCGGCGGTGTTCATGGACAAGAGATTTTATACCTTCTTGATATTCCCGGGCGCGCACGGGAAGTTGCGCCGGCTCACCATCCCGCCTTACGCGATTCAAGCAGCGCTGGTCTTTTGCGCGATCGGTGTGGTAACGGTGCTGGCGCTTGGGACAAGCTACGCCAGGATGTTGCTCAAGGTGTCGGACTACAACAACGTCCGGGCCGAACGCGAGGCCCTGAAGACCCAGTACCGCACGCTGGAAAACGTGGTCAGCCAGACCAACGCCAAGTTGGACTCGCTCCAGTCACTGGCGACCGAAGTAGCCATGGCGTACGGTTTCGGTGAGGCCCGGCGGGCGCGGTTTCCTGAATCCGTTCTTGCCCTGGCGGCCCAGACCAACACCACGGTTGATTCCGGCTACCACGCCTCGCTTTACGCGTTCAACATCCTGAAGTCCGCGACTATTCCCTCCAATGGTCCCGGCCCTCAGAAGCTGGTTCCGAACCTTCCTATTGCTCAGTCCAACATTCCTTCCATCTGGCCCGTCCACGGGCGCGTGACCGCGGGTTTCGGCGAGCGCCTGGATCCTCTGGACGGCGAGGGCGCGTTCCACGCGGGAATTGACATCGCAGCCCCCACGGGGACGGATGTCGAGTCCGCGGCTGATGGGATTGTTCTCCAGGCGGGGCCGGACGCCGGCTACGGAAAGTCCGTTCTGATTGACCACGGCTACGGCATCACCACCCGGTACGGCCACCTGAACCGGATTGACGTTGTGGTGGGGCAGGAGGTCAAGCGCGGGGAAATCATCGGGGAGGTGGGAATGACAGGCCGCGCCACCGGACCCCATCTCCACTACGAGGTTCACATCCAGGATACGCCCGTCAACCCGGCAAAGTACCTGCACGGCTAGTTTTCAGGGGAGCCATCTTTTTCAGAAGCTGGAGAACCCACACCAACATCCGGATGCCGGAGTCTGCCAGCGGCGCCGCATCTACCCGGTAAGGCGGTTGGGGCTGGACCAAAACGAGGGTATTTACCGATAAGCCGACGGGTTCCAGTCTAAAGAAATTTTTTATGGAGACCCTTGCAATTTGGGGGCCGCGTCTGTAATATTATAAGTTTGCGGCGGCTGGCGTAGCTCAGCTGGTAGAGCATCTGATTTGTAATCAGAGGGTCGGGGGTTCAAATCCCTTCGCCAGCTCCAGCTTGGGCTTGTGACGCGAGGGCGGAACGCGCGCAGCCGGGATTCGGAGTAGAGTTTACAAATTTTTTCGGCACTCAAACCAACGCGGGAGTGGAGCGCTTCCCGCGTCCATCCGCAGTCTCGAATCCATCGGCCGAAACGAATCGGATTCAGTGGGGGGGCGAGGATAGGGCCATTCTTCGCTAGGGACATCGGAGAGCCGGACCGGACAGGTGGCTGAGCGGTCAAAAGCAGCAGACTGTAAATCTGCCGGCCCATGCGGTCTACGGAGGTTCGAATCCTCCCCTGTCCACCAGATTCGAAATTCGAAAATGGAAACTCGAAACTCGCAAAACCAGAGTGGCTCAAATGCTGCGGGCGATTTTCGAATTTCGATTTTCGAGTTTCCAAAAAGGCGGGAGTAACTCAGTGGTAGAGTCACAGCCTTCCAAGCTGTTGGTCGCGGGTTCGATCCCCGTCTCCCGCTCCAGTTCGAGATTCGAAAACCGAAATTCGAAACTCGGAAAAGACGACGCGGCCGAATTTCGAGTTTCGATTTTCGAGTTTCGAGAGTTCGGCCGATGTAGCTCAGTTGGTAGAGCACGTCCTTGGTAAGGACGGGGTCAGCGGTTCAATTCCGCTCATCGGCTCCAGAGTTGATTCGGTAGCGGGCGTTTGAAGCTGGACGCAGGACAAGCAGTGGTTGGCCGGCAGAAGTTCTGCAAGGAAGAACTAAAATCGCAGTTAAGGCGGGCGGAATCCACACACCGACTAGCTGACAGGCGGAGCGGATATGGCGAAGGAAAAATTTGATCGTTCGAAGCCGCACATGAACATTGGGACCATCGGGCACATCGATCACGGCAAGACGACTTTGACGGCGGCGATCACGAAGGTGCTGGCGCGG
>OFHG01000476.1_pt1 | contig 16119 bp, 17 predicted proteins | sample 1521931 | NCBI WGS metagenome assembly OFHG01 (sample SAMEA2468438, study PRJEB22500) | soil metagenome | biome: Glassland; feature: Farmland; material: Clay | place: Australia | collected 2013-01-31 | depth 0.55 m
GGGCGCGGCGGGCCCGCCACCTGCGCCTGTTCGAGGCGATCGGGCGGGCCCACCCGCAGGTGCTCGGCCGGACCCTGCCGCTCACCGGCGCCGGCACCCGCGGTGCCGCGCTCGCCGCCCTGGGCCTGCCACCCGCCCTGCTGCGCGGCTTCGCCCTGCTGGCCAGAACCGCCGGCCTGCTGGGCCACCTGGCCGAGGAGAAGCGCCGCCCGATCGGCATGGATGTCTACCTCAACGTCGAGCACAACACCGACTACCAGCCCCCCGAGCCCACCTGACATACGGGCCCGCACGACCCGTCCTGCACGACACACAAGGGAGCCGCCATGGCCACCATCGCAGCGGTCATCGCATCGACCCATCATCCGTTCTACTACCGGGCCAGCACCTCCACCGGTGCCGACCGGCCGCCGTTCGCCGACGAGTGGGTCGCCAAGATCACCTCATTCCGGGAAACCCTGACCCGCGCCAACCCCGATGTCCTTGTCATGGTCGGCTCCGACCACTTCCACCAGATGTGGCTGGACAACCTGCCGCAGTTCCTCATCGGCAAGGCCCCGTTCTACGACGCGAACTACTACAACGAGGAACGGGAATTCGGCCTGCCCAGGATGTTCCTGCAAGGCGATGAGGATCTGTCCGCCTATTTGCTGCGCCAGGGGATGGACGCCGGCTTCGATCTTGCGTTCAGTAATGAACTGCGGATCGACCACAGTGTCACCTGCCCGCTGATTACCCTGCGGCCGCAGGCGGACCTGCCGATCGTCCCCGTCTACACCAACATCTTCGCGCCGCCGCTGCCGCAGCCGAAGCGGTTCGTGGAACTGGGCAAGACCATCCGGCAGCTGGTCGAATCCTGGCCCAGCGACAAGCGGGTGGCCATTATCGGCACCGGCCACCTGTCGCTGGAACTCGGCGGCCCGCGCCAGTTCGGCCCGCACGGGCCCGACCCCGAATTCGACCGCAAGGCGGTGGAATGGATCGCGTCGGGTGACCTGGAGAAGGCGCTGGCGGAAGTGAGCCTGGAAAGCCTGTGGCTGCCGGGCAACGCCACCCACGGCTTCATGGACTTCATGCTCATGATGGGCGTGGCGGGCGAGAACGCCAAGGCCGACTACACCGATTCCCTCGATCTGTTCCACACGATGGAGGCCTACTTCACCTGGTACCCGAATGGGGTGGACAAGCCGTGAGCAAGTACCTGCTGAACAAGTTCCTTTTCACCGTCGACCGCGACCCGGAACTGGTCGAGCGCTACCGGAATGACCCGCGCGGCACCGTGGAATGGTGGGAGGCCGAGCGCGCCAACGTGATCCTGAACCTGCCGGAGATCGAGCGCAGCACCTGGCTGAAGTTCGATGACGTGGAACGGGAAGCCCTGGCGACTCACGATTACCCCAAATTGTTCGAGCTCGGGGCGCATCACTTCCTGACCCTGACCCTGTTCATCGCCATGTTCGAGCGCGACTACGACGAGCCGCTGGGCTTCCAGCTCGAGTACGCGCGCAAGCTGAGCCACTTCACCATGCCCTACCCGGACATCTCTACGTAGTCATAATCCCGGCCATTGCAGCCGGGCGGTGCTGAGTCTGGTCATTCTGTACGTCGTGACCCTTATCTGTGAGGGTCGTAGCGCTGTCAAGCCCCGGTAGCGCTGGCAGGGGGGTGACTGATTTTGGTCTCTGCTTCCTGATGGCTGCCCGTACGAGGCCGGACGGCGCGGGGTCAAGGTGGAGCGCCCGGCTGGACGAACGACCTTGACGCCGGGTCGGCCGGCCCGGCAATGGGCGCCGGCGGAAGCAGGGCAGGTTGGCTCAGGTCATCGGGATGCCGCCTTTGCCTGGGGTGGGATCGCGGTCCCCGGCGCGCCGGGCGCCCAGCCTTATCTCGGTGCGCGGAGCGTTTGCGCTGTGCTCCGGCGACATGATGCGTGATCGGGTGCCCCGGCTGGGGGTGCGGCCGCTCGTTCTATGGAGGCTGGCCAGGCCGTGGCCTGGCAGCAGGGTCATGGCGGGAGCCAGCCGCAGGTTCATCGGTCGTGGGGCGCGGGGGGCGCGGGGGCCGGTGAGGTCATGCCGCGGGGGCCAGTGCCTCCTCCCCAAGCTCGCGCAGCGTGTGGTAGCAGCGGCGGGCCAGCTTGCGGGCCACCGACAAGGTGGCCAGCCCGCCGTCGCGCCGCTCGCGGGTTGCTGTGTAGTAGCCGTAGTCCGGCGCGGCGGGGCGGGAGGCGGACTTGGCCGCCTCATACAGCGCCCAGCGCAGCAGCGGCGGCCCCTGGCGGGACAGCTTCCCCGGGGGCCGCTTGATGTCGGAGGAGTGGACGGTGATGTCCAGCCCGGTGTGGCGGACGACGTGATCGGAGCTGGTGAACCGGCGGACGTCGCCGAGCTCGGCCCAGATGGCCACTGAGGTGACCGCGCCGATGCCGAAGTGGGCTCTGCGCAGCGCGGCGCAGCCGGGCTGGCGGCGCGAGTACATGTCCAGCTGCCGGCGGAGCGGGTCCAGCTCGGCGGTCAGCCGGTCGACCTGGCGCAGCGCGGCCTCCACCGCCTGCCTTCCGGCCGGTGACAGGTCCGCCTCGGCGGCCGCGGCCCGGCCCGCCGGCTTGGCGGCCGACACGCCCGCGGGCACGCCCTGGTGGAAGAAGGTGGCGGCGATCCGCTGGTGCCAGGCGCCCCGCTCATCGACCAGGTCCTTGTACAGCCGCACGGTGGCCCGGGCCTCCAGGACGTGCTCCGGCGGGATCCAGCACTCGGGGAGGTCGCCGGCCAGCAGGTGCACCCGCAGATGCCGGGCATCGGCTTTGTCCGTCTTGGCGTGCCGTTTCCTGCCGCGCAGCGCCGCGGTGTCCGCGGGCTCAGCCAGGTGTGCGGTGACCTGCGCCGCGGCCAGCTCTTCGGCCACATACCTCCACCCGGTGCACCCCTCGAGGGCGAAGTGGACATCATCGTGGCCGGCGAACCGGGCCAGCCAGGCCCGCAGATGCTCCCGGTCAGCCGGAACCACCCGGCCCCGCTTCAGCTCCCCGCTCACCGTGTCCAGATACTCGAAGGTCAGCTGCCGGCGGTGCACGTCGAACGCGCCTACGATGCTCATAAGGGACCTCCCCGAGCTCCTGAAGAAAACTGGGACAAGGGACCTGTTCCCTAAGCCCGTGCGTCGTAGATGCTGCTACGACTGACGCCGGGGAGGTCCCCCTCGCATGGCATCTATGGGCAGTCCCGCCGCGGGTGCTCGCAGCCCACCGGCAGGTGCCGTCACGCAGAGGGCCACCCGGTGCAGACGCCGGCCCCGGGGATGATTCCCGGGGCCGGTACGCTACGCGCGCTGGTGGTTACGGACGGAAGGCACCATCGAAGTTTGACGAGTACCAGGAGGAGGACAGGCTCACCTTTTCCACGTTCATCCCGGGCTGGGGTGCGTCGATGAGCATTCCGCCTCCCACGTAGATGCCGACGTGGCTGTCGCCGGCGAATTCCAGGATGTCGCCGGGCTGCATCTGGGAGGAGGGCACGGCATGCATGGCGGCCTGCCCGTAGCTGTCGCGCGGGATCGAAACCCCGGCCGCCGCCCATGCCGCCATGGTGAGCCCGGAACAGTCGAAACCCGCGCCGCACGGCCCGGCAGCGCCGAAGACGTAGGGGCAGCCAAGCTGCGCATAGGCGAACGCGACCGCCTTGCCGGCCTCAGTGTTGGTCGGGCCGGTGTAGGTACCGCCGGTACCACCTCCGCCGCCGATCAGGGTGGCCTGCTGCTGCGCGGTGAGGGTGGACAGGATGCCCTTCTGCTTGGCGATGAGCTTGTCGAGGGTCGCCTTCTGCGCTGCCAGCTGCCGCTTGAGGCCAGCCACAGCCGTGGTGATCCGGCGGGCGTACTGCTTGGCCCCGGCCAGCTGGCTCGCTGTGGTGATGACCTGGTTGAGCTGCTCCTGACGGCTGGTCGACAGGTGGATGAGGAACGCCGACTGGGACAGGACCATCTGCGGGTTGTTCGAGGTCAGCACGGCTGCCGTCGAACTCATGCTGCCGTTCTCGTAGGCGAGCGAGGCGATCTGCCCGACCTGGCCCTGCATCGACTGGAAAGTGCCCTTATCCCTGGCCACCTCCCGGTTGACCAGCGCCAGCCGCTGCTTGGCCGCGGCCAGGTCCTGGCTGACCCGGTCATAGCGCTGGATGAGGACGTCCTCCTGATTGGTCAGCTTGTTGAGCTTGGCCTGCACCTGGCTGACGGAAGGCTGGGGCGCCGCCCCTGCCGATCCGGCTGAAGTAGCGAGCCCAGCGGCTGTGAGCACCGTGGTCGCGGCAGCCAAGGTGCGGCGAATGAGGGGAGAATGGATGACTGGACGCGTACTCACGAAAGTGACACGCTCCTTCTTCCCACCCCGCCGACCGGTCGATCGACCCGGGCTAGGGCCAGAAACGCCCTGCGGCCTGACCGATGACCGGCCGAGGCCGACACACCCGCAGAGGCTCCTCGGGCGGGGGAACCGAGGGTGGTCCTCCGGTGGGTCTCCGGCTCCCCGGCACGCGCCGCCGGCGGAGCCGAGGTTTCGGCGGTGGCCGATCACCGTCGCCCATCATGACGACTGCGGAGTGATGCAGCCCGGGGCTGACATTAGTGAAACGCAGCCGGCGAATTCAACCGCTTCGCGCAACTCTGGCATCACCTTTCGAGCTTCCCGTGGCCGATTCCGGGTGTCCCGGGACACCGCCCCCGTGACGATTCGGGGGCACCGGGAGCAGGATCCGGGTCAGGAGGCCCGCGCTACCGGGCGCTGCAGACGCAGCGGCGGCACCAGCCGGGCGTCAGCGAGAACACGCAGCGCGCGCCGTTCCTCCTCGCCGATCTCGGCCGGCCGGCCGGGTGGCCCGAGCAGAGCCGTGACCACGCAATCAGGGCAGGCGATATCACGCATCTCACACCGGTCGCATTCAATCAGCATGGCCCCTCCTGTGTCCCGATCCTGTATGCCGTTCCCCGTGGGCAGCCGCCGCACGGCCGCTATGCCCCAGGCATTAGTCCTGTCCAGCTGTCCCGATGTGCGGCCGGGCCGCACTGATCACACGGTAAAGAGGGGTGCCGACATTCCGCCGGTCACCGGCCGCCGACGTCCTCTCCCTTCCCCCGGTCCCGGCGGGTGCACGACTGAACTGTGGGGGCGCTTGATTTAGGCAGGTCACCCGGCTGGTCCGAGTGACATTGACACTCAGTTATGCAAGCTGGCCGGTGGCAGCCCTGTCCAGGTGCCTGTGGGACGAACGCCGGATAACCAGAAGTGCCCGCCAAGCCGGGACGGCCAGCAATCTGACAGTCACCGCGACTCAGACATCAAGGCCAGAGGCGTCAGCAAGATCGTTTCCAACAAAGATGGCGTGCACCCGGTCCCGGCGCGCCTGGGCCGTAGTGTCAGTGCCTCGTCCTACGGTTGCCACGTGATCGCCTGGGACTCGGACGTGCAGCCGGCCAGAGATCCGGCCCTGCGCGGCCCATTCGACGAGATCGATTTCGTCATTGTCGACGTGGAAACGACCGGCTGGTCTCCCGGCGAGGCCCGGATCACCGAGATCGGCGCGGTGAAGGTCAGCGCGGGCCACCTGCGCAGGCAGTTCTCCTCCCTGGTCAATCCGCGCAGCGCGATCCCCGAACAGGTCGCGGAGCTCACCGGCATCAGCGATGCGATGGTCGCCCTCGCGCCTCCGCTGGAGCGCGTGCTCCCCGCGTTCCTGGAGTTCGCTCGCGGCTGCGTGCTCACCGCGCACAACGCACCGTTCGACGTGGGGTTCCTGTCCGCCGCCTGCCGGGCTTGTGACCTGCGCTGGCCCGACTTCACGGTGGTGGACACCGTGGAACTCGCCCGCCGCGTGCTCGGCGAGGACGAGGTACCGGATTGCAAGCTGTCCACCCTCGCGGCCTTCTTCGGGGCACGGACCGCGCCCCGTCATCGCGCCCTGGCCGATGCGCTGGCCACCGCGGACGTGCTGCTTGGGCTGCTGCCCAGGCTGGCCGCAGCTGGTGTCAGCACGCTGGCGGAGATGAGTGCCGGGCGGGAGTTCCCGCCCTCCCGGCCGCAGCGGCCGCAGCTGTCGCCCGCTGCCGATAGCGGATCCCTGGCCCCGCCGAGCGGCAGCCGATGGCCCTGGCGACGGCCTGGACATCCCCGGTCGGCATCGTGGGCGGTACGCTACCGGCGATGGCTGGGCATCGGCGCCCGAGGAGGCAGATGTGGTCACCGCGATCGTTCTGGTGAGAGCCGACGTGGCACGCATCCCCGAGACAGCGGAAGCGATAGCCCAGATCCCGCAGGTCAGTGAGGTGTACTCGGTCACCGGCGAGTTCGATCTGGTGGCGCTGGTCCGGGTGCGGGCGCACGAGGAACTGGCCGACGTCATCCCGGGTACGCTGAACCGGGTTCCCGGCGTGACCCACACCGAAACGCACATCGCGTTCCGCACCTACTCGCGGCATGACCTCGAAGCCGCATTCGCCCTCGGCTACACCCAAGCCACCTGACATACCGCCATCCGGCCGGCTGGGACGGGGATCACCGGCTGGGACTGGGCTCACCGGCTGGGACTGGGCTCACCGGCTGGGACTGGGCTCCACCGGCTGGGACGGGGACCACAGGCTGGGACGGGGACCACCGGCTGGGACCGGGATCAATGGTGGGGGGAGACGGCGGGACGGCGGTCACTTGGCCCGGGCATCGGCAGCCAGGCGCTGGCTGACGGCGATCCAGCGTCCCAGCAGTTCAAACGCGGCTCCAGAATCCAGGGTGGCAGAAGCGCGTGCGCAGCCGTCGGCGAGCGCTTTCTCCAGGCCCTCGGCGCCGGGCACCCCGGCGGCGGCGGCCAGCGCCGCACCGGCGTTGAGCACCACGGTGTCCCGGATAGGGCCAGCCTCACCGGACAGCACGGCCCGGGCTACGCCCGCGTTATGCGCCGCGTCCCCGCCCCGCAGGTCCCCGCGCTTGGACCGGGCCAGCCCGAGCACCTCCGGATCGAGCCGGGTCCGGCTCACCTCGCCGCCGTGGGCCACCCAGACGGTAGAGGTGTCCGCCGTGGTCAGCTCGTCCAGCCCGTCATCGCCGTGGAACACCAGGGCCGAGCAGCCGCGCCCGGCCAGCACCCCGGCAAGGATGCCGCCCATCCGCGGATCGGCCACGCCCACCGCCTGCGCGCCGGGCCGGGCCGGGTTTGCCACCGGCCCGAGGAAGTTGAAGACGGTCGGGACCCCGAGTTCCTTGCGGACCGGGCCCGCGTGCCGTAGCGCTGGGTGATAGAGCGGGGCGAACAGGAACACGATCCCGATCTCCTCCGCCAGCCGCACGCTCGCCGGCGGCGGCAGGTCGATCGCCACTCCGAGTGCTTCCAGCACATCGGCCGCCCCGCAGGCGGACGTGGCCGCGCGGTTGCCGTGCTTGGCAACGCGGGCTCCCGCCGCGGCAGCGACGATCGCGCCCATGGTGGAGATGTTTACCGTGTGCGCGACGTCTCCCCCGGTGCCGACCAGATCGACCAGGGGGCCGGGCAAGCTGATGGGAGTCGCGTGCGCCAGCATCGCCTCGGCCATCCCGCTCACCTCGGCGACCGTCTCACCCTTCATCCGCAGCGCGACGCCGAACCCAGCGATCTGCGCGGGCGTAGCAGCACCGTCCATGATCTCGTTCATCGCCCAGGCGGTATCGCTGGAGGTCAGTGCCTTGCCCTTGATCAGCGTGCTGATCAGGGAGGGCCAGGTAGCGGGGGCGTCCATGGTGCTGCTCAGGCCTTCGCCACCGCGCGCCGCTGGCGCATGAGGTCCGCCAGTGCCCCAGCCAGCGCGCGGGGGTCGATGGGGTGGCTGACCACCATGTCGGCCCCGGACCAGGTGGCGAGCCAGCCGTCGTCCGCCCGGCCGATGATCAGCAGCACCGGCGGGCAGGCGTGGATCTCGTCCTTGGCCTGCCGGCAGACCCCCATGCCGCCCGCCGGCTGTGCCTCGCCATCCAGCACCATGACGTCCACCCCGCCCGCATCGAGCAGCCGGAACAGCGCGGGCTCGGTGGCCACCTCGATAATCTCCGCCTCGGGCACGTCGGGCGCCGGGCGACGTCCGATCGCCAGCCGGACCCGCGCGCGGGTGTCCGCATCGTGACTGTAAATGACGACCTTCATGCAGTGGATCGTACCGACACAGGGGCCCGGCTGGCGCTCCCCGGCACCGACACGGGGGGTCGCGCGACGCTCGCCTACGGGGTGTCGTAATAATGGCCCTCGTGGCCACAGCATCCGCTGCGAAGACAGCACCCCGATCCCCGACCAGCCGGCCGAACCTGGTCAGCGTCGGCACCATCGTCTGGCTGTCTTCCGAGCTCATGTTCTTCGCGGCACTGTTCGCGATGTATTTCACCATCCGCTCGGTCGACAAGGGGCTCGGGCTGCCCTGGCCGGGCGCCCATCTGGACCTGACCCTGGGGACGATCAACACCACGGTCCTGCTCCTATCCAGCGTCACCTGCCAGATGGGTGTGTTCGCGGTCGAGCGCGGCCAGGTCCGGCGCGCCGCCGGCATCTTCAACATGGCCCGGTGGGGGCTGCGTGAGTGGTACGTGCTCTCCTTCCTCATGGGCCTGTACTTCGTGCTCGGCCAGGGCTATGAGTACCTCGGCCTCATCCACGACGGGCTGACGCTGTCCTCCAGCGGCTACGGGTCGGTGTTCTACATCCCCACCGGGTTCCACGGCCTGCACGTGACCGGCGGCCTCGCCGCGTTCCTCTTCCTGCTGGGACGTACCTACGCGGCGAAGCGCTTCACCCAGGAGCAGCAGGTCAGCGCGATCGTCGTCTCCTACTACTGGCACTTCGTGGATGTGGTGTGGATCGGCTTGTTCACCACCATCTACCTCATCCGATGAACACATCCCCTGACCGGAAACCGAGGTAGTAAGTGAGCTGGATCAAGCCACGGCGACGGCACCCGGCAGCCGGGTACGCCGTCCTGTTGCTGGGGCTAGTCATCATCGGCGTGGCGTACGCGGCCCTCGCCGGGCCGGGCGGCGCGGCCTCGGCCGCCACGCCCGGCGGCCCGTCGCAGCAGGACATCGCCAAGGGCAGGGCACTGTTCGCGGTGTCCTGCGCCTCTTGCCATGGCATGTATGCCCAGGGCACCTCATCGGCGCCGAGCCTGATCGGGGTGGGCTCAGCCGCCGTGGACTTCCAGGTGAGCACCGGCCGGATGCCGGGCAAGGAACTGGCCGCGGAAATGCCCCGCAAGCCGGTGACGTTCACCCAGGCCGAGATCCACCAGCTCGCGGCCTACGTCGCCTCCCTGGGCGGGGGCCCGACCATCCCCACGGGTGCCCAGGTGAGCACGGCCGGCGCGGACGTCGCTCTCGGCCAGCAGTTGTTCATCACCGACTGCGCGCAGTGCCATAACTTCGCCGGGGCGGGGGGTGCGCTCACCTACGGCAAGTCGGCGCCGTCGCTCACCCGGTCCACTCCCACCCAGATCTACGAGGCGATGCTGACCGGCCCGGAGAGCATGCCTGTGTTCAGCGACACCACCATCACCCCGCAGCAGAAGCGCGACATCATCGCGTACGTCACCGAGACACGGGCCGAGCCGAACCCCGGCGGCTTCAGCCTCGGCCGGATCGGGCCGGTGACCGAGGGATTGGTGGCCTTCCTCGGCGGCATCGCCGCGCTGGTGTTCGCCGCCATGTGGCTGACGATGAAGCGACGTGAAGCATGAGCGAGACAACGAATGGCCCCGGCGGCGTCCCGCTGGATGACGCCGGCGCCGAAGCCGAGGAATCGCGGGCCCCGCACCGGGTCATCGGCACCCCCCCGCCGGCCCAGGCGCGCACGCTGCTGGGCGAGGCCGAGGGCAACGAACCGCCCGCGCCACCGCGCGAACTGCCCGCGGAACCAGACGATCCGGTAACAGCCAAACGGGCAGAACGCATCGTCGCGGTGTGCTTCACCCTCTCCATGCTGGCCAGCATCGGGTTCATAGCCGCCTACGTGGGGCTGCCCGTCCATTCGGTCATCAACACCGCGCACTCGAACCTGTGGCTGGGCGTGTCGATGGCGGTGGCGTTCGGCGGTCTCGGGGTGGGTGCCACCATCTGGGTCCGCCAGCTGATGCCGCACGTGGAACTCACCGAGGCCCGTAAGCCACTGGCCTCGGCCGCGCAGGACCGGGCCGAGTTCGAGCAGACGTTCACGGAGGGTGCCGAGGCCAGCGGGTTCGTCAAGCGCCCGCTGATCCGCCGCACCCTGATCGGGGCGTCGCTGCTGGTGGGCATCGCCCCGCTGGTCACGTTGCGCGACATGGGCCCGCTGCCCGGCACCTCGCTGCGGCACACCGTATGGCGCAAGGGGATGCGGCTGCTGGTCTACGGCCCGAACACCCCGCTGCGGCCGGCCGATTTCGCCAGCCCAGGCCAGATGATCACCGTTGTCCCGGATGGTTACCAGGACAACCTCGACGCCCTGGCCAAGGCGACCACCATCATCATCAAGTTCGCGCCCGGTGAACTGCAGGCGCCCACGAACCTGAACTGGACGGTCAACGACATCGTCGCCTACTCCAAGATCTGCACCCACGTGGGCTGCCCGGTCGCGCTGTACGAGCACACCACCCACCACATCCTGTGCCCCTGCCACCAGTCCACGTTCGACGCGACCCGCGGCGCCGCGGTGGTCTTCGGCCCGGCCGCCCGGCCGCTGCCGCAACTGCCGATCGGCACCGACGCGCAGGGCTACCTCATCGCCACGAGCGACTACACAGTTCCGGTCGGCCCGAGCTTCTGGGAGCGGGGATGAGCGCCACCGACAAGGCCCTCGAAGGCACCGGCCAGTTCCTGGACGACCGGCTCCGCGCCGCGGCGCCGGTGCGTCGGCTGCTACGGAAGATCTTCCCTGATCACTGGTCGTTCCTGCTCGGGGAGATCGCGCTCTACTCGTTCATCATCCTGCTGCTCACCGGCACCCTCCTGACGTTCTGGTTCCAGCCGAGCATGACCGAGGTGACCTACCACGGCGCCTACGTGCCGCTGCACGGCATCCGTATGAGCGAGGCCTACGCCTCCACCCTGAACATCAGCTTCGACGTCCGCGGCGGCCTGCTCATGCGGCAGATCCACCACTGGGCGGCGCTGCTGTTCGTCGCGGCAATCATGGTGCACATGCTCCGGGTGTTCTTCACCGGCGCCTACCGCAAGCCGCGCGAGTTCAACTGGATCATCGGGATTGTGCTGTTCACGCTCAGCCTGCTGGAAGGGCTGTTCGGTTACTCGCTCCCCGACGACCTGCTGTCCGGGACCGGGCTGCGGATCACCGAGGGCGTGATCCAGTCCATCCCGGTCATCGGCACCTATTTCGCCTACTTCCTGTTCGGCGGGCCGTTCCCGGGGCATCTCATCATCCCCCGGCTGTATGTCATCCACGTGCTGCTGATCCCGGGCCTGCTGCTGGCGCTGATCACCGCGCACCTGTTCTTCATGTTCCACCAGAAGCACACCCAGATGCCGGGCAAGGGCCACACCGAGACGAACGTGGTCGGCGCGCCGATGTACCCGTACTTCATGGCCAAGACCGGGGCGTTCTTCTTCTTCGTCTTCGCCGTGCTGGCTCTGCTGTCCACGTTCGCGCAGGTCAACCCGATCTGGCTGTTCGGCCCCTACAATCCCTCCGGCATCACGGCCGGCTCCCAGCCCGACTTCTACATGGGGGCGCTGGAGGGGGCGCTGCGCATCATGCCGGCCTGGGAGTGGAACGTCTTCGGCCACACGTTCGCCTTCAACGTGTTCATTCCCGCCCTGGTGCCGCTCGGCATCATCTTCGGGGGCGGGGCGCTCTGGCCGTTCATCGAGCGCTGGATCACCGGGGACCGGCGCGAGCACCACATCAACGACCGGCCGCGCAACGTGCCGACCCGGACCGGCATCGGGATTGCCGCGATCACGTTCTACGGCGTGCTGTGGCTCGAAGGTGCCAACGACGTCATCGCGTCCCAGCTCCAGATCCCGCTCTACACACTGACCTGGATCGCCCGGTTCGCGATCATCCTCGGGCCGATCATCGCCTACTGGGTCACCAAACGGATCTGCCTCGGCCTGCAGCGCAAGGACGCCCACCTGCTCGAGCACGGGGTGGAGACAGGCATCATCCGGCAGCTGCCCAGCGGTGAGTTCATCGAGGTCACCCGGCCGGTGTCGGAAGACAAGCGGGCCGTGCTGGAGGCCAGCCGGGCAGGCGCGCCGCAGCTGGAGCGGGTGCCCGCTGCGGGCACCGACGAGGTTCCCGAGCCGGGCACGACGGGCGCGCTGGGCAAGATGCGGGTGGCGCTCAACCGCGTCCTCACCGAGGGCATCCCGCTTGAGGGCAATGGCCACGGGGACGGGCATGGCAACGGGCATGCGGCACACGCCGCAGTTACCAGCGCCGAGCCGGGCCAGCGGGAACTGGAGCAGGACGGAACCGAAGGCGAAGGCGGAACAGGGCACTGACACCCGCTGGAAGCTCTGCCACTGGTATCTGGCTTGCAGCCGGCCCTGGGTCCTGATCGCAAGTGCTCACGCGGCGCCGGGCGGGTCTTCCGCATCCGTCTTGTCCCCCTTCAGCGCCTTGGCATCCGCCGGGCTGATCACCGCGACCTGCTCGAAGTCCTGCTCCATCACTCCAGCACCTCGCAGGTGCGGGTCCACGCCCGGTGCCCCGGCGCGCGGATCCCGACACATACGCCCGCCCGCCTCCTGCCACGGCTCACTTCCAGAACAACAGGGAAAGGCGAGCCGCCCGCCGGAGCCCACGATCAGCACAGCAGAGGCGAAGCAGCGCATGTATTTCTAGAACCGGACCAGCGCCCGCCTCCAGTTCGGGCTGGTCGTCGCCGCTGACAGGAACTGGCTGCCAGTGCTGTCCCCCAGCACCGCCTGCCGCGCCGCGCTGCCGTCCAGCAGCTTGCGCCAGGACAGGAACCAGATCGTCCAGCCGTCACCCCAGATGGGCGGTGCCGGGCTGCCCACGATAGTGATCGGGTCACCCAGCAGCGAGTGGTTGTAGTACCAGGCGGCATTGTCCGGGGCGACGTTCACGCAGCCGTGGCTGACGTTGACGTAGCCCTGCTCCCCCACCGACCACGGAGCACTGTGCACGTAGTCGCCGTCGGCGGTGAATTTCACGGAGTCGTACACCATGACGTTGTAGTAACCGGGATCGCCGGGCATCACCCCGAAGCTGGCCGAGTTCATGTCCACCGGATTGCCCATCTCGAAGGACAGGTAGTGCCCGTCCGGCGTGTCCAGGCCGGGCTGGCCGGTGCTGATCGGCCAGTTGCCCTTGAAGTGGCCGTTGTACCAGACCTTCATGTGATGGCTGGCGGCGCTGGCGATGGCGATGAGCGAGTTCCCGATGCGGAACTTCTGCGCGATGTTCGCGTCGCCATACAGCCCGGGTGCCCCCCGCACACCCTTGAGATGGGCGGAGAACCATACCCGGGTATGGACGGGCCAGTAGTCCTTGGTCCGGAACCACACCTGGGTGCTGCTCATCCAGTACCAGGCCCCGATCACCGGCTTGCTTGACCGGACCTCGAGTGCCCGCTCCACGGCAGCCCTGTAGGTGATCGGATGGCTGAAGGTAACCATGATCGGCATGCCCACGCCGTACACCTGGTTCGTCCCGATGGTGGTCGAGGCACTGAACGTCCGCCGCGGGGTGATGGTGCGGAAGGCCCCGGTGGTCACCGTCTGCCTGCCCTGGCCGTTCACCGCGGTCGCGGTGACGTGGTAAACCTGCGACGGCGCCAGCGCCCAGATGGTGTGCCAGTCCGAGGCGGCACCGAGCGAGCCGGGGACCGCCTTTCCCGACCCCGTGGTGACGACCACGCTGGACAGCGTGCCGCCGGACACGCTGACGCTGATTCCCAGGTCGGGGCGCCTGTCGATCAGATTCCCGGTGGCGGAGCGGGTGACGACGGGTGCGTTCCTGGCGTGCCGCCCCCCACTGGTGGTCACCGCCGACATGAAGGTGAGATTGCCGGTCGTGATCGTCACCCTCGCCGGCCGGTCGGGCAGCGCCCGGTGTGAAGCCGGGCCGCCCTGGCAGGCGGCCACCATCCCCACCGACACGCACGCCGTGCCCACGACAGCCCACCGCACCGCCCGTCTCCCGGCGGCCCCCTGCGCCGCCGCCCCACGTCTCCCGGCGGCCCCCTGCGCCGCCGCCCCACGTCTCCCGGCGGCCCCCTGCGCCGCCGCCCCACGCCCTGCGGCGGCCCACAGCGCCGCCGCCCTGCGCCAGCGGCGCCCCCTGCCCGCCATCATCGGCCGGGCGGGATAATCCTGGGTAATTGTGGCGAGAATACGCCTGGACGTACTGATCTTCTTTTTGACAGCCAATGCCCCCACCTTGGCCTTATCCTGTTGATTGGACTAGCGCCACGAGTTGATACGTCGAGGCGGCAAGCGCGCGCCAAGCGCAGCCGAGATGACGTTCCCCGGCACCTTCGACAACGCCGTCGGCGCGTTCTGGCAATGGGACTCTTTCCCTGCCAGGAGCGGATTACTCACTGCAGGGCATGAATTATGATGCCCTGTCACCGCTGGTCACGGCCCTGTAGATGCAGGATACGTCCCGCCCATGTGGGGCACTCCGGGGGGGTCGGCAGGGTCGGTGACGAAGGACCGGGCGCGTCCCTATCCGGTGCATGGCGCCGGAAAAGGCCGACCTGTAAAAGGGCACGAAAGCAGAATCTTCCGGCCGGAATGTGCGCGCAGAACAGGTGCCCGTACCCTGTCAAATGTGCGCAGGGATAGCTTCCCTGGCCGGTCAGTGCGCGTAAACGCCGCGGTAGTACTCGAAGACGAAGCCAATCGCCGCAAGTACTGTGAAAAGCATCCCGATCAGGAAGAGCCACCACCCGATGGCAGCGCCGAGAGCCGCGGTCGCCGACGCCAGCCCGACGAACAGCGGCCACCAGCTGTGCGGGCTGAAGAAGCCGAGTTCCCCGGTGCCCTCACTGATCTCGCCCTCAGGGTTGTCCTCGGGGCGACGGGGCAGCCGACGGCCGGTGAACAGGATGTAGAAGCCGCTGAGGAAGGCGAGCCCGACCGACAGGGCGAGTGCGGTGGTCCCGGTCGGGTCCTTCGAGAAGTGCCAGTAGACGACGTCCGCGGCGGCGAAGAACACCGCGCAGCCGAGGAACAGGGAGCCTTCGACCTTCATCAGACGCCTCTCACTTGGGTGCCGGCACGGGCTGTGGCGCCGGCCTGCCCGCCTTGATGTTCGGGTGATGCAGGTCGAACGCGGGCCGCTCGGACCGGATACGCGGGATGGACGTGAAGTTGTGCCGTGGTGGCGGGCAGGACGTCGCCCACTCCAGCGAGTTGGACCAGCCCCAGGGGTCGTCGACGGTCACCCGCTCCCCGAACTTCCAGGTCCGGTACACGTTGTAGATGAAGATCATGGTGGAGATGCCGAGGATCCATGAGCCGACGGTGGAGATCTGATTCAGGACCGTGGCGTATCCCGGCAGGTCGGGATAGTTGGCGACCCGCCGCGGCATGCCGATGACGCCGAGCCAGTGCTGGACCAGGAACGTCATGTGGAAGCCGATGAACAGGGTCCAGAAGTTCCACTTCCCGAGCGTCTCGTTGAGCATCTTCCCGGTCATCTTCGGCCACCAGAAGTAGAACCCGGCGAACACCTCGAACGCCACGGTGCCGAAGAGCACGTAGTGGAAGTGGGCGACGACGAAGTAGGTGTCGCTGACGTGGAAGTTCAGTGGCGGCGACGCCAGGATGATCCCGGTCAGCCCGCCGAACAGGAACACGATCATGAAGCCGAGTATGAACAGCATCGGCGTCTCGAAGGTCAGCTGGCCACGCCAGATCGTCCCGAGCCAGTTGAAGAACTTCACCCCCGTGGGCACGGCGATCAGGTACGTCATGAAGGAGAAGAACGGCAGCAGCACGGCGCCGGTGGTGAACATGTGGTGGGCCCAGACCGTCATCGACAGGCCGGCGATCGCGATGGTTGCGGCCACCAGGCCCTTGTAGCCGAAGCACGGCTTCCGGCTGAACACAGGCAGGACCTCGGTGACGATCCCGAAGAACGGGATCGCCACGATATAGAC
>OFHG01000477.1_pt1 | contig 16110 bp, 14 predicted proteins | sample 1521931 | NCBI WGS metagenome assembly OFHG01 (sample SAMEA2468438, study PRJEB22500) | soil metagenome | biome: Glassland; feature: Farmland; material: Clay | place: Australia | collected 2013-01-31 | depth 0.55 m
GACGCTACCCGGACGGGGGTGAGGATTCCTTGGAGCGCATCGAGGCGGAAGGGAAAAACCCGGGCCATGGGGACGTCGTGCAGAACGGCTGCGTCGTGTTCGACGGGGGGGCGATCACGTACGCGGGGCCCGTCGAAAGCGCGCCGAAGACCCCGCGGGCCACGACGCGCTCGGTCGCCGCGGTCATGCCCGGGCTGTGGGACTGCCACGGTCACTTCATGGGCCTTCGCACCGCGGACATCGAGGAGGGCGCGCGCACGCCCGTCGCCGTGATGGCGGCGCGGACGACCGCGGACGCGGCGCGCTGCCTCCAGGCGGGCTTCACGAGCGTGCGGGAGGTCGGCGGGCTCGGCATCTTCCTCGCGCGGGCCATCAACGAAGGCAGCGTCCCGGGGCCGCACATCTACGCCGCGGGCGGGATGATCAGCCCCACGGGGGGCCACGGGGACCTGCACTCGTACCCGCTCGATTTCACCCACGACGTCCTCGAGCGGACGCAGATGAGCGCGCTCGCGGACGGCGTCCCGGAGTGCCTCAAGGCCGTCCGGTCCATGCTGCGCCTCAACGCGCGGGTGATCAAGATCTGCGCCACGGGCGGCGTCGCGAGCGAGGTGGACCACCCGATGCACCAGGAGTTTTCCGACGAGGAACTGCGGGCCATCGTCGAGGAGGCGGGACGCGCGGAGCGCATCGTCGCGGCGCACTGCCACGGCAAGCCCGGGATCATGGCGGCCCTGAAGGCAGGATGCCGCACGATCGAGCACGGCACCTACCTCGACGAGGAGGCGGCGGACCTGTTCCTCGAGAAGAAGGCGATCCTCGTGCCCACGCGGTTCATCATCGACCGCCTCGCGAAGTCCGCCAAGGCGATGGGCGCGCCGGACTACATCCTCAGGAAGATCGTCCCCGTCGTCGGCCGGCACGAGGAGGCGCTGCGCCTCGCCATCCGCAAGGGCATCCGGATCGCGGCGGGCACGGACATCATCACGAGCGGGGTGACGGGCTACGCGGACTGGGGGCAGAGTGCCTTCGAGCTCACGAACCTGCGCGAGGCGGGCATGAAGCCGCTCCAGGCGATCGAGGCCGCGACGGCGACCGCGCCGCTGACGCTGGGCCCGCAGGCGCCGAAGTCCGGGCAGCTCAGGGAGGGCTACGACGCGGACGTCCTCGTCGTCTCGAAGAACCCGGTCCAGGACCTCGACGTGCTGACGGATCCGGCGAACGTCCGCATGATCTGGAAGGCCGGGAAGCTCGTCAAGGACCTCGGGGCCTGAGCTCCAGGACGTCCAGGTCCTCGAAGAAGAGACGCCGGGTGGCGGCGAGCCGGGCCCGGAACATGGATTCCGCGAGGGACCGCGCCGCATGGTTCGCGCGGGAGAGGAGGAGATAAGCGCGACCCCCCGGTGCCAGGATCCGCGGGAGGTCGCTCAGGAAGCGAACGGAGATCTCGCTCCCCTGGTCGCCTCCCGCCCAGGCGCGGTCCAGCGGGTCGCGGGGCCGGCCCTCGAGGTACGGCGGGTTGAAGGCGACGACGTCGAAGGGCCCACGGAGCCCGGCGGCGAGGTTCGTGAGGACGACCTCCAGGGCCACCCCGTTCCGCCGCGCGTTCGCCCGGGCGAGCGCCGCGGCCTCGGGGTTCGCCTCCGTCGCGACCGCGGACGCGACGCGGGCCGCGTGGAGGGCGACCAGCCCGGTCCCCGTGCCGACCTCCAGGAACCGCTCGCCGCGGTCGAGGCGGATCGACTCCAGCAGGAGGAAGGAGTCCTCCGCGGGGCGGTAGACGAGCGGGCCCTGCGCGACGACGATCCCGGGGTCGAGGTCCACGGGACCGCGACCGACGGGACGCGCTTAAGGCTTGGCGTCCTGCGCCGCCCGCCACTCGCGGGCGAGAAGAGAGAAGACGAGGTCGTCCTGGTACCCGTCCCGGAAGCGGGTGGACTGCCGCAGGTGCGCGTCGAGGTGGAAGCCGACCCGCCCCACGAGGGCGAGGGAGGGCGCGTTCCTCGGGTCAATCAGGACCTCCACGCGGTCCAGCGTCATCGTCTTGAACCCATAGGCCAGGGCGACGCCCATGGCCTCCGTCATGATCCCTTTCCCGCGGTGCTCCGCGAGGAGGTCGTATCCCATCCGCGCCCGCCGGTCCCGGCCCTGGACCCAGCCGTGGTAGCCGAGCGTCCCGACCAGGTCGTGGCTCCCGCGGAGGGTGATGCCCCACCGAATCCCCGTCCCCTCGCGCAGCGGGAGGGTGCAGAACCGCTCGATCTCCGCCTTCGCCGCCTCCAAGTCGCGGGGGGCCTCCCACGCGGTGAGCTCGACGACCTCGGGCGCGGAGAAGTTGCGAAGCCAGAAGGCCGCGTCCTCGGCCGTGATCTCCCGGAGGACGAGCCGGTCCGTCATCAAGATCGGGAACCGGAGGAGGGGGTCCTTGCGGTCGTCGTCCATGACGGACCGGGAAAGCGATGCGAGGGCTTATGGCCTTTCAGGCCCGCCGGACGCCGATCCCGCGGCGGATTTCCGGGGAGAACGTTTTATTAGCGCCCTACCCTGCGGAGGCCCATGGCCCTCGGCTCACGGCTCTCGAGCTGGTACCACGGACTCTTCCACCTCGCGCAGGCCACGATGCACGACCGCTGGGTCAAGTGGCTCCGCCTCATCGCGTTCCTCGCGGCGTCGAGCATCGCGACGCAGGTCGTGCTGCGCAACATCCTGGGCCTCGTGGGCATGGGCAACCTGATCCCCAGCTCGGTCGTCACGATCCTCGTGGCCTCGGTCATCTGGCTGATCGCCTATCCCGCGATGTGGCTGCGGATGCTCACGGTGATGGCGGAGATGGAGGCCAAGAAGGAGTTCGAGACCGTCCTCCACGAGATCGAGAAGCTCCACCCGAAGCACCGGCCGGTCCCGAAGGACGCCGCGGATCGGCCTTCCGCGTAGCGGGGTTCATCTAGGCGCGCCACCGTTGCGGGGCCGTGAAGCGCAAGGAGCGTCCGCCGAAGGACGCCCGCCCGAAGGAGAAGCGGTTCCGGCACGGTGGGCGGAAAGGACGCCGCGCGCGCCGCGGCGGAAAAGCGTAGCCCTCCGGGACCGCCCCCGCGTTGGCGAAACGCCAATCGCGGACCGGTCTCGTTCATCTTCCCGAGAAGTTTCGGCATACCGAAAGTTCTTAATTTTGCGGGCGCCTCTCGTTCCCGAGTCTATGGCCCGAATTCAGATGAGTGAGAACCCGCGAGCCCGGCCCGGAGATGAACATCTCTCCGCTCGGACGCTCCCCGGCGCCGTCTACTACGACGAGGGGGTGTTCCAGCAGGAGATCGAGAAACTCTTCTTCCGCCATTGGCTCAACGTCGGGCACGTCACGCAGGTCCCGAACCCCGGGGACTTCTTCACCCGCGACGTCGGGGGGGAGAGCCTCCTGTTCATCCGCGGGAACGACGGCGTCGTCCGCGGCTTCTACAACGTCTGCCGCCACCGCGGCACGCGCATCGTGACCGAGGAGAAGGGCGACAAGCTCCGCTCCATCGTCTGCCCCTACCACGCCTGGACGTATTCGACCGAGGGCAAGCTCGTGGGCGCGCCGCACACGGACGCCCTGGAGGACTTCGACAAGGAGGACTTCGGCCTGTACGGCGTCAAGACGGAGACGTGGGGCGGCTTCCTCTGGGCCAACCTCGACCCCAAGGCCGCGCCCCTCAAGGAGCAGATCGGCCCGCTGATGAAGCTGGCGGAGCGCTGGGACATCGCGGGCCTGCGCCTCGGCGCGAGGCACGTGTACGAGGTCGACGCGAACTGGAAGATCCTCGCGGAGAACTACTCGGAGTGCTACCACTGCGCCCCGATCCACCCCGGGCTGAACCGCGTCACCCCGTATCTGACGGGGGACAACGACGCCTACATGGCCCGCGGCGCCGGCCGCGGCGCCGTGAACGGCGGCTTCCAGACGTTCGCGGGCGACTACCAGTCGATGACCGTGTCCGGCTACACGAAGCGCCCGCCCCTGAAGGGGATGAACGAGGACGACCGGAAGCGGATCTACTACTGGGTCGTCTTCCCGAACATGTTCTTCAGCGTCCACCCGGACTATCTCATGGTCCACCGGGACTGGCCGCAGAGCCCGACCCACTCCCGCATCGAGTGCGAGTGGTACTTCGACCCGGAGACGATGGCGCGGCCCGACTTCGACCCGAGCGACGCGGTCGACATGTGGGACGAGATCAACCGCCAGGACTGGGCCGTCTGCGAGCGCACCCAGCTCGGCGTCCGCTCGCGCGCTTGGGCCGGCGGCCGGTTCAGCGACCAGGAGACCCTCGTCTACGATCTCGACAAGGGGTACGAGGAGCGGATGACGGGGAAGTCGACGATGTACCGGAAACCGCAGCGAGCGCGGAAGGCCGTCACGCCACGGAAACGACGTGCACGTGGAACGTGAGCCGCTTCCCCGCGAGCGGGTGGTTGAAGTCCAGGGCCACCGTCTCGCCGGCGACGCGCACGACGCGGCCGACCGCCTCCTCCCCGTCGTGCAGGTGGACCGTGAAGCTCTGGCCCAGGCGAATCTCGGCCTCCGGGAAGGAATTCCGCGGGCCCTCGATCACGAGCTCGTCCTCGTACGGCCCGTAGGCGTCCTCCGGTTCGAGACTCACGGTCTTCTCCTGGCCGGGCTCCATGCCCACGACGGCCTTCTCGAACCCGGGGATCAGCTCGCCCGAGCCGACGACGAACTCCAGGGGCTCACGGTCCTGGCTCGAGTCGAACTCCTCTCCGTCGTCCAGGGTCCCGCGATAGTGCACCGCCACCTTGCGTCCCTTCGCGGCCTTCATGCCCGGTCCCGGGAAATCGAGCGGGCGCGGACTACTTGAACCTGCGGTCGGGATGCCGCGCGCTCAGACGACCCCGACCCGCTCCGTGATGTTCAGGCCGCGGCGGCGGGCCTCGTCGACGAACTCCTTGGCGGGGATGCCGAGCTCCACGGAGTGCGTCCCCGGAGGGATCACGCCGCGGGCGAGCATCTCCGCCGCGATCGCCGCGTGCCACCCGGTGAGACGTTCCATGGACGTGAAGCCCGTGGCCTCGTCCGCGTAGTCGATGATCTCGACCACGGCCTCCGCCGTCCGGTGGTCCTTCATGCCGAGGGCGCGCACGCGCTCGACGCAGACGTCGCGGATCGATTCGGGCGTCACCTTGGGCTCGAACAGCGCGTGGAAGACGTGGCGCGGGACGACCTTCTTGCCGTCCACCGTGACCGGCGCCAGGGAGAAGAGCCCGAGGTCCTGGAACGCCTGCATCTGGGCCCAGTGGCCCGGGTAGCGGAGGGTCTTGTTCTGGAGCGTCTTCAGCTTCCCCTGGAAGGACCACGGCGCCGTCGACAGGCCGCCGGGCGTGACGACCGCCTCGAGCTTCCCCAGGGGCGGGAAGTCCACCTCCTCGAACTCGGAGAAGAGGGGCACGCGCGTAATCCGGCCGTCCCGCAGGAAGGTCGCGTCGCCGTCGTACTCGTTCGTCAGCCCTTCGACGTTGAACGTGAGCTCGTAGTTCCAGGGAGGGCGCGGCCGCTGGGGCAGCCCGCCGTCGTAGACGTAGACGTGTTCGGGCACGTCGAGGAGCCCCATCGCGTAGACCGCGAGGGTGATCGTGAGGCCGGGGCCCATGCCGCAGTCCGGGACGGTGCCCACGCCGGCCTTCCTCGCCGGGCCGTCGAGGGCGAGCTGCTTCCGCACGATGTCCGTGTTGCCGCCGAAGTCGACCATCGAAACGCGCGCCTTGATCGCGAGCTTCGCGAGAGGGAGGTTGAAGAAGTACGGCACGCCGCTGAGCAGGACGTCGGCGCCCTTGATCGCCTTCAGGACGGTCGCGGGCTTCGTCACGTCCGCGGCGACGCCGCGGGCGACGTCCCTCCCGGTGAGCCGGTTCACGCGCGCCGCGGCACGACGCGCCTGGGCGAGGCTCATGTCGCCCATGACGATCTCGTCCGCCTCCCCGAACTTCGCGAAATCGTACGCCGCGGCCGTCCCTTGGCGGCCCGACCCGATCACCGCGTACCGGTATCCCATGGTCTCCGACTCCCGCGTGCGACAGGCACGAGGCAGGGACGGAGGAGGTCCGGATTCGGCAAATAGCTTCGCTTCGCTGCGTATTTACCGGAAGCAAGTTGATGCGGGGCGAGTTCTTGCCGAGGCCGCATCCCATGGCCTACGACTACGAGTTCCTCGTCCGCATCCGCGCCCCGCGGCCCACGGTCTTCGAGAAGCTCCTCCGGATCGAGCACCTCGCGCGGTGGTTCTGCGGCTGGTGCCGCATCGAGCCCAAGGTGGGCGGCAAGTTCCAGTTCGGCGGGGAGACGTGCCTCGTCCTGCCGGAAGGACGCGGCTGGGAGACCACGATCGACCAGGGCGAGACCCTCCGCCGCTTCGCGTTCAGCTGGCCCATCCGGGGGAAGGGGACCCGCGTGGCCTACGAGCTCGAGGACCAGGGGCCGGACGCGACGGTCCTCACGGCGCGCCACGTCGCGGTGCCGATCGGGGAGAGCACCTGCGGCACGGTCCAGGACGCGTGGAGGATGTGCCTCGGGAACCTGAAGTCCATCGCGGAGGGGCGCAGCGACAGCGTCCGGCCCGACCACTCGCCCGTGACCGCCGCGGAGCTGAGGCTCTCGAACCTCATCGAGGCGTCTGCGGACCGCGTCTTCGCGGCGCTCCTCGATCCCGCCCAGGTGGACCACTGGACCACGGGCGGCGTGCCGCAGGGGAGGACCCGGATCGAGCCCCGCGCCGGCGGCACGTTCGTCCCGGGCCGCGGCGGCCCTCCGGGACGGATCGTCGCCCTCGAACCGGACCGCCGCGTCGTCCTCGAGTGGCCCTCGGCGGAATCCCCCGCGCGGGTCGAGCTCCGCCTCGAGCCGAAGTCGTCCGGGACGGCCGTGTACCTCGAGAAGACGGGATACCCGCCGGGCCACGAGGCGACGGTGCTGCGGGACCGCGGCATGTGGTCCGACCTCCTGGTGTGCCTCAAGAACTTCGTCGAGGGGGGCGACGCGGGCTTCGCGAACGCGTACGACGCGCAGGTGCGCGAGTCCTGACGCTCATCCGTGCGCGATCCCCGGCCAGTCCTCGAGGACCGCCATCGCGGCGTTGTGGCCGGGCGCGCCGAGCACGCCGCCTCCGGGATGGGCTCCCGCGCCGCACAGGTAGAGCCGGTCCACGGGCGTGCGGTACCGCGCCCAGCCGGGCACGGGACGGAAGGAGAACATCTGGTACGGGAAGATCGCGCCGTGGAAGACGTCGCCGCGGGTGAGGCCGTACTCCCGCTCCATGTCGAGCGGCGTGATCCACGACTTCGCCAGCACGAGGCCGCGGAGGTTCGGCGCGTAGGCCTCGAGGGTGTCGAGAATGGCCTCCGCGAACCGCTCGCCCTCCGTGGCCCACGTGCCGTCCGCGGGCTCGTAGGGCGCGAACTTGCACGACGCGGTCAGGGTGTGCATGCCCTTCGGCGCGAGCGTGGGGTCGACCGCGGACTGGATCACGAGCTCGATGTACGGTTCCTTCGACCAGCGGCCGTGGACCGCGTCCTCGTACGCGCGCTCGAGGTAGTCGAGGTCCGGCGCGATGTCGATGATCCCCTTGTGGTGCAGCGCGAGGTTCGTCCCCGGGACGGCGGTGAAGTCGGGGAGGCCCTTGAGGGCGAGGTTGAGCTTGAACGAGGAGGGTTCCATGCGGTACCGGTCGATCGCGTGCGCGAACTCCGCGGGAAGGTGGTCCCTCCCGACGATGCCGAGGAAGGTGCGCTTGGGATCGAGGTTGCTCAGGACGACTTTGGACTCGAGCCGCGTGCCGTCGGCCAGCTCCACGCCCGCGGCCCGACCGTCGCGGACCGTGACCCGCGACACCGCAGCGTGTGTGCGGATCTCGGCCCCGAAGTGACGCGCGGACGCGGCGACCGCCTGGGTGATGCCGCCCATCCCACCCTTGGCCCATCCCCAGACGCCCTTCTCGCCGTTGATCGTCCCGATGCTGTGGTGGCCCAGGACGAAGGCCGTGCCCGGGGTGCGGGGCCCCGCGAGGGTGCCGGAGACCGCGCTCGTCCCCAGGGAGACCTTGACCTCCTCGGACTCGAAGAAGTCGTCGAGGACGTCCTGGACGGACATGAGGAGCGTCTTCCGGATGAAGTCCTCCGCCTCCGGCGTGGTCACGAACTGCGCGAGCTCCGCGAGGCTGACCGGCGGGGCGAGCATCGTGGGCTCGACCATCTCCGCGAACGCCTCCCAGAAGGCGTCGTACCGCGGGAGGGCCTTCGCGTCCGCCTCGGAGAACTTCGCGACCTCCTTGACGTTCCACGCGGCGTCGGGGCGCCACAGGATGTGCCGCCCGTCGGGGAAGGGGAGGAAGAGGGCGGGGTCGTGCACATGCTCCTCGAGCCCGAACTTCGCGAGCTGCAGGTCCTCCTTGATCTCCGGACGGAAGAGACCGCAGGTGTAGGAGAGGCTCGAGACGCGGAAGCCGGGCAGGACCTCCTCGGTCACGCACGCTCCCCCGACGATCCCGCGGCGCTCGAGGAGGAGCGTCTTCAGCCCGGCCTTCGCGAGGTACGCGCCGGCGACGAGACCGTTGTGCCCCGCGCCGACCACGATCGCGTCGTAAGAGGCCATGGTGCCACCCGGGCCAACCGGCCGTGCGCTAAATGGATTGCTCCGTCAGGGCGCACCCTGGGCCCTCTTCCGCGCCGGGTCGAAGAAGGGCTTCTTCACGACGGTCGCGGGAGCGCGCCTGCGTTCGTCCTCGACGGTCACTTCGATCTCCACGACGGTCCCGGGGCTCGCGTACGCGGCGTCCACCGTGGCGAGGACGAGGTATTTCTTCAGGAGGGGCGACCAGACGCCGCTCGTCCCGTACCCGATCTGCCGCAGGCCCCCGTACACGGGGATCTTCGACCGCCAGGGGACGCGCGGAGGGTCCGGCGGCAGGCCGAGCTCGCGGTAGTAGCCCTCCACCGTGCCCCAGTCCACCTCCATGCCGACGACGCGGCGCCGGACGCCGCGTCGCTGCTCCTCGAGGAGCGCGGAGCGGCCCGTGAAGGACTCCTTCCGGAGGTCCACGGCCCAGTCCAGGCCGAGCTCGAACGGGGAGTAGCGCTGGCTCGGGATCACCGCCTTGCGGGACGGGACGTAGTCGACCTCGGCGAGGATGAGGCCCGCCTCGATCCGGGCCATGTCCAGCGCGACGAGGCCGGCCGGCGTGATCCCGTAGCCCTTCCCGTGGGCCATGACGGCGTCCCAGAGCGCGAGGGCGTGCTCCCGCGGCGTCCACACCTCGTAGCCCAGGTCCCCAGTGTACCCGGTGCGGGAGATCGTGACCGGAATCCCTTCCAGCTGCGTCTGGACGAACCGATAGTACCGCAGCTTCTCGACGGCGCCGTCGGCCGCCGTGGCCAGGATCGCCCGCGAGGTGGGGCCCTGGAGCGCGAGCGCGGCGATGCGCTCCGAATCGTCCACGACGTCGACGTCCATCCCCTGGGCGTTGTCCTCGAGCCAGGCGAGGTTCGATTCGGCCGAGGTCATGCCCCACCCGCGCTCGCCCAGGTTCCACACGGTCCCGTCGTCCACGGTGTGGCCCTTGTCGTCGCACCAGGGCGTGTACAGGATCTGCCCGGGCCGGCACTTGGCGGCGTCGCGGGTGACGACCTTGTTCACCAGGCGGAAGGCGTCCTTCCCGGAGATCCGGTACTTGAACAGCGGCGACACGTCGAGGAGGCCCGCGGCCCCGCGGATCGCGTGGTACTCCATCTCCGGGACGAGCTGATAGGAGCTCGCGCACACGTACCCGGACCAGTTCCGCCAGCCGTAGCTCTCGCAGAGCGCGGACGTCCTCGCGTGGAACGGGGTCCCCTGCGGCACGCTCCTCCTCCCGACGGTCCCTCGAAAGGGATGGCTCGTTCTCTGTTAAAGCTTTAGGAGCGACGAAGCCTGGAGAAGGCGCAGACGAATCGTTAAATGGACCGCGCTCATTCCGAGCGATGGAGCGCGGGGACGGGAGGAGAACCCATGATGGGCCAGGCCTTCGACGCCATCGTCATCGGCGGCGGCCACAACGGCCTCGTCACCGCGGCCTACCTGGGGCGCGCGGGCAAGCGCGTCCTCGTCCTCGAGCGACGCCACCTGGTCGGCGGCGCGGCGGTCACGGAAGAGATCGTCCCCGGGTTCAGGTTCACCGTCTGCTCCTACGTCTGCAGCCTCCTGCGGCCCGAGATCATCCGCGACCTGAACCTCCCCGCGCACGGCTACCACATCATCCCGGTCGAATCGACCCTGACGCCGCTGGAGGACGGCCGCTACCTGTACCGCGGCGCGGACCCGGAGGAGAACCGCCGGGAGATCTCCAAGTTCTCCCGGCGCGACGCCGAGGCGTACCCGGAGTTCGGGAGGCTCATGGTGAAGATCGCGCGGTTCGTGAAGCCCCAGCTCGGGATGACGCCGCCGGACCTGGGGTCCATGAGCCCGGGGAACCTGCGGAAGATGTTCGAGCTGCGCGGGCAGTTCAAGGAGGCGGACCAGGAGACGCTCTACACCTTCGCGCGGCTCATGACGATGTCCAGCGCGGACTACCTGGACGAGTGGTTCGAGACGGACGCCCTCAAGGGCACGATGTGCGCGAGCGGGATCATCGGCACCTTCCTCGGGCCTCGGTCCCCCGGCACCGCGTACGTCCTGATCCACCACTACATGGGCGAGGTCGACGGCGCCTTCCGCGCCTGGGGCTTCGTCCAGGGCGGCATGGGGATGGTGAGCGAGTCCATCGCCTCGGCCGCGCGCTCCTACGGCGTCGACATCCGCGTGAACGCGGAGGTGCGGCAGATCCTCGTCCAGGACGGGCAGGCGACCGGAGTGGAGCTCGCGACGGGGGAGCGGTTCTTCGCGAAGGTTGTCGCCTCCGGGGCGGACCCGAAGCGGACGTTCCTCGGGATGCTCGACCGGAACGTCCTCCCGGCGGACTTCGTCCGCGGCATCGAGGCCTACAACATCGAGGGATCGAGCGCCAAGGTCAACCTTGCGCTCAAGGAACCGCCGAACTTCACCTGCATGCCCGGGGAGGGCGCGCACCTCCAAGGCGCGGTCTCCATCAGCCCGAGCGTAGAGTACATCGAGCGGGCGTATGACGACGCGAAGTACGGCGACTTCTCCCGGCACCCGTACATGGACGTCATGGTGCCCTCCATGATCGACCCGGGCCTGGCGCCACCGGGGAAGCACGTCATGTCCATCTTCGTCCAGTACGCGCCCTACCACCTGCGGAACGGCACCTGGGACGAGAAGCGCGAGGCCCTCGGGGACGCGGTCGTGGACACGCTGGCCCGGTTCGCCCCGAACCTGCCCCAGGCGATCGTGGGCCGCCAGGTGCTCACGCCCCTCGACCTGGAGCGGACGATCGGCCTGACGGGCGGCAACATCTTCCACGGGGAGCTCACGCCCAACCAGCTCTTCTTCCTCCGCCCGGTCCCGGGATGGGCCCAGTACCGCACGCCGATCCGCGGCTTGTACCTCTGCGGCTCCGGCGCCCATCCGGGCGGCGGCGTCATGGGGGCGCCGGGGTACAACGCCGCGCGCGAGATCCTCCATGACGGCGCCCTGCGGGGGCGGTGACCGTGCAGGCCCCGTACGACGTCATCGTGGTGGGGGCGGGCCACAACGGCCTCGTCGCCGCCACGACCCTCGCCCGTGCGGGGCGCCGCGTCCTCGTCCTCGAGCGGCGTCCGATCGTGGGCGGGACCGCGGTCACGGAGGAGTTCCACCCGGGCTTCCGCGGCTCCCCGGGCGCGAGCCTGTGCGGCCTCCTGCGCCCGGAGATCGTCCAGGAACTCGCCCTCGTGCCGCGGGGGCTGCAGCTCCTGCCCCTGGACCCCGAGGTCGTGGCCCTCGGCGAGGACGGGAAGGTCCTCCGCCTGTGGAGGGACCCCGCGCGGGCCGCGCAGGAGATCGGCGCGTTCTCGCCGCGGGACGCCGCGGCGTTCCCTGGCTTCCGGTCCCTTCTGGTCTCCCTCGCGAGCGTCGCCGACCCCCTCCTGGACCAGGCGCCGCCGGAGGTCTCGGACTGGCGGTGGGCGGACCAGCTGCGCCTCGCGCGCCGCGGGCTGACGCTGCGGCGGATGGGCAAGGACGCGATGTACGCGTCCATCCGCATGGTCCCCATGAGCCTCCGCGCGTTCCTGGGCGAATGGTTCGAGACGGACCTGCTGCGGGCCACCCTGGCCGTGGACGCGCTCGTGGGCACGTTCCGCGGTCCCTACTCCCCGGAGACCGCGTTCGGCCTCCTCCACCACTACGCCCCCGCGGTGCACGGGGCCGCGTGGAGCGTGGTCCGTGGCGGGATGGGACGCCTTGCCGCGCTCCTCGCCGCCGCGGCCCAGGAGGCGGGCGCCGTCCTCCGGACCGACGCGGAGGTCCGCCAGATCCTGACCAAGGACGGGAGGGCCGCCGGGGTGCAGCTCGCGACCGGCGAGATCCTCCAGGCCGCGGTCGTCCTGTCGCACGCGGACCCGAAGCGCACGTTCCTGAAGCTCGTCGACCCCGCGGAGCTGCCGCGGGACTTCGTCGACGCGATCCGCCACTTCCAGTCGGAGGGCGTGGCGGCGCGGGTCAACCTCGCCCTCGACGGGCTTCCGCCGGTCCCGGGGAACGATGCCGCCGCGGCCCACCTCCGGATCGCACCGTCCCTCGAGTACATCGAGCGCGCCTACGACGACGCGAAGTACGGCGCCGTCTCGAAGGAGCCTTTCCTCGACATCGTGATCCCGTCCCTGGTCGACCCGGACCTCGCGCCGCGGGGGAAGCACGTGATGTCCGTCCTGGTCCAGTACACACCGTACCATCGCAAGGACGGGGAATGGTCCGCGGACCGCGAGGCCTTCGGCGACGCGGTGGTGGACCGGCTCGACGCGCGCCTCCCGGGCCTCCGGCGCATGGTGGTCGGTCGCGAGGTCCTGACGCCGCCGGAGCTGGAGGCGCGGTTCGGCCTCACGGACGGCCACATGTACCACGGCGAGATGACCCTGAACCAGCAGCTCGTCCTGCGCCCGGCCCCGGGGTGGAGCCAATACCGCACCCCTATCCGGGGGCTGTATCTCTGCGGCTCCGGCGCCCACCCCGGCGGCGGAGTGACGGGGGCTCCCGGATACAACGCGGCGCACGCGGTCCTGAAGGACTGGGCGAGCCTGCGCTGAACGCGCCGCTCAGCGCCCGCGGTGGAACGTCAGGACGCGGACGAGATCGCTCATCGCGCTCCCGAGCTCCTGGCTCCGCAGGAACGCGGGCCGGACGAGCTCGAGGCGCTGCCACCACGCCGGAGGGTCGCGGGGCGCGGAGCCGCGGACATGGTACACGAAGCAGAGGTCGTAGTGCCGCGCGTCCCGGTACCACGCGCTCCGGTCGTAGAAGGCGTAGATCTCGGGCCGGTCGAGCTTCCTCGGCGGTACCCGGAGCTGGTCCCGGAGCACCCGCCGAGCCGCGTCGGCGGGGTGCTCGCCCTCGTACAGGTAGGCCGCGGGGAGGCGCCACGAGCGGAACTCCGCCTCCTGGTCCCGCGGGCGATACGCGTTCACGTTCGGCTGCCACTGCTCCCGCCACTTCCGGTGGTCGCGCGCGATGCCGGCGAGGACCTTGCTGTCCTCCTCGACGAGGACGAAGGAGGATGCGCAGAAGCCCGCCTCCGGCATCCCGTACCGCGGCGGAGGGCCGTACCGGACGAACTTCGCCATCCCCCCGCCGAGAACCTCGGTCCTACTTGAGGCGCACGGGGAGGGGTTAGGGCAACCTTAAAATCACATCGTCGACATGCAGGCGGTCTCCATGGTCGAAGGGCGGCCCCGCATCCATGTGACGCTCCCGTCGGCCCTCCGCGAGTACGCGCGCGGCCGCGACGAGGTCGAACTCGAGGCGGACACCCTGGCGGACGTCATCGCCGGGCTCGCGGCTGGCTTCCCCGGGCTGGGCTACCGGATCCTGGACGACCAAGGACGACTCCGGAGGTTCGTGAACGCGTACGTCAACGAGGAGCCCGTTTCCCATCTCGAGCCCAAGGACGTGCGGCTCCGAGAGGGGGACACCGTCCACATCCTCCCATCCGTAGCGGGCGGTTGACATGCCGAAACCAAAGAAGGGCGACACGGTCGTGATTGCGGGCACGCGCAAGGGACTGTTCCTGTTCAGCTCGAAGGACCGCCGGACGTGGCGGTCCAGCGGGCCGTTCTTCGCCGGCGACACCGTGCGACACGCCATCCTGGATCCGAGGGACGGGAAGACGCTCTACGCCGCCATCACGAGCGAGCACTGGGGCGCGGTGGTCGCGCGGTCCACGGACTTCGGGGCGACGTGGAAGGAGGGGGAGGAAGGGCCGCGGTTCTCCAAGGAATCCGGGCTGAGCGTCACGCGGATCTGGCAGATCCAGGCCGGCGCGGACGGCGACCTGTACGTGGGCACGGAGCCCGCCGGGCTCTTCCGGAGCACGGACGGCGGCGGGAGCTGGGCGTCCGTCGACGCGCTGAACTACTTCCCCGGACGGGAGGAGTGGCCTCCGGGCGGGGGCGGCCTCTGCCTGCACACGATTGTCCCGTATCCGCGAGAGCCGAAACGGATGCTCATCGGCATCTCCTCGGCCGGGATCTTCGGCACCGGCGACGGCGGCGAGACCTGGCGGAACATGAACGCGGGGCTCCGGAGCTTCGTCGAAGGGGAGACGAACCCGGAGACCGGGCCCACGTGCGTGCACAAGATGGCCCGAGACCCGAAGGATCCGGCGATCGTCTACCAGCAGAACCACGTCGGAGTCTACCGGCGTGCCAGAGGCGAGGACGCGTGGACCCGGATCGAGAAGGGTCTGCCTCTGAACCCGGCCCGCAACGCCCCGTTCGGGTTTCCCATGGTCACCCACCCCCACGACCGCGGCACGGCGTACGTCGCGCCGCTCGAAGGGGACGGCAACCGGGTCATGCCCGGCGGCGCGATGGCCCTCTACCGGACGACGAACGGCGGCAAGAGCTGGGGCAAGCTCACGAAAGGGCTGCCGCAGAAGGGTGCCTGGTTCACGGTCCTCCGCGACGGCATGCGGTCCGACCGGAACGACCCCGCCGGGATCTACATCGGGACGACGACGGGGCAGGTCTACGCCAGCCGGGACGACGGCGACAGCTGGAAGCTGATGGCGGATCACCTGCCGCAGGTGCAGTGCGTCGAGACGGGGATCGTCGGCGGGGGTTGACGCGACCCGCTACGGGGAGAAGACCCCCGCGACCTTCGGATAGGGGCGGGCATCCCACACGGCCCCCAATCCGCAGATGTAGCGCGTGAGCCGCTCGATGCCGATCCCGAACCCGGCGGACGGCGGGATCCCCTCGCGGAGCATGTCCAGGTACCATCCGTACTTCGCCGGGTCTTCCCCCGTCTCCCGGAGCCGCCGGACCACCTGGTCGTATTCGTACTGGCGTTCCGCGCCGCTGATCGCCTCCCCGAAGCCCTCCGGGTACAGAAGATCGAAGTCTCGCAGGATCCCCGGACGGCCGGGATCCTCGCGGTCGTAGAACCCTCGGGACTCCCGCGGGTAGTCGTACACGAAAAAGGGCTCCTGGAACAGGGACGAGAGAGACTCCTCGTTCGCCCAGGGCAGTTCGACCCCGTACGGGATCGGTCGACCGTGGTCGGCGAGGATCTGGAGGGCCTCCCCGTACGTGAGCCGACGGAACGGTGCGTGCGCTCCGTTGAGGGAACGGCCCAGGGCCGACAGCTCTCCCGCGAACCGCTCCTTCATCCGGTCGTGGACGAACGCGACGAGCTCCTCCGCGCGTCGCATCGCGTCCTGGTAGCCGGCCCCGGCCTCCTCGATGTCCACCTGGACGAACTCCACGAGGTGGCGGCGGGTCGCCGCGGTCTCGAGCGGCTCCAGCCGCACGTTGGGAGAGAAGAAGTAGACACGCCCCAGGGCGGCCGCCATCATCTGCTTGTAGAGGATGGCGCTCGACATGACCGTGTACGGCTTCCCGTAGAAGTCGATCACGGCCTGCTTGGCACCCCGGATGCCCGGATCGGAAGCGGGACCGATGATCGGGGGCAGCAGCTCCACGAAGCCCTGAGCATTGAGG
>OFHG01000478.1_pt1 | contig 16109 bp, 16 predicted proteins | sample 1521931 | NCBI WGS metagenome assembly OFHG01 (sample SAMEA2468438, study PRJEB22500) | soil metagenome | biome: Glassland; feature: Farmland; material: Clay | place: Australia | collected 2013-01-31 | depth 0.55 m
GTTATCTTGTACTGTCAAAGAACGATTGCAGCGCGTTTCTGAAGCCGTGAGGCATTTGAGCAGTTTCTGGCGATCTGATATACGGATCGCTGCTCTTTATGCCGCGTGACTTCTTACGAGTTCATCAGTTGTATACTATAAGTATAAGACAAGATCGGCTTGTTATGGAGAGAATGAAGCGCTCAGGCCTTGTCGAGAGATGTCGGGTTCTGCAGAAGAGCAAGGCCCCGGTACCGTAGGGAGTCGCAATGAGCCCGAATTTGCACGGATGCCCGCCCGCGGGATGAGCGCTTACGAGCCTTCAACAGGGGGAAAAAGCACCTGATGTTCGATCCTTTGAAAACAGCGGAAATCACCAGGCAGATCGTCTGCAGCGGAGACCGGAGGAAATATTACCGCTTCAGGCCGGCGCCATTCTACGGCGGTATTGCGACTGCGGACTGCGTCGGCTGTAATTTGCGGTGCTCCTTTTGCTGGTCATGGAACGTGACCACCAGGCCGGAAATATGCGGTTCGTTCTACACGCCCCGCGATGTTGCGAAGCGTCTCATCGACATTGCAAAGCGGAAGAAATTCAGACAGCTCAGGATAAGCGGGAACGAGCCCACGATCTGCCGGGAGCACCTGATAAAAGTCCTCGAACTGATCCCGCAGGACTACTTTTTCATCCTCGAGACAAACGGCATCCTCATCGGCAGCGATGAGAGCTTTGCCCGGGACCTTTCAAGATTTCCGAATCTCCACGTGCGCATAAGCTTCAAGGGCGCGTGCGAGGAGGAGTTTTCCCGCCTTACCGGCGCAATTCCCGAGGCTTTTGAACTCCAGCTCGAGGCCCTCGAACATCTCGCGGAATGCAGCGTGGACGCGCATCCTGCATGTATGGTGAGTTTCAGTACGGAAGACAGTATCAATGCCCTGCGCAAGAGACTCAAGGCGATCCATCCTGCATTCGAGGACTTCGAGGAAGAAGAGCTCATTCTCTATCCCGCGGTGGAGGAACGGCTGAGGAAGATGAACGTGGACTATGGTCCGGCCCGCAGGCCGGAAAGAACACCGAGTCAAGGACGAATAACTTGATTAACCACGGATAGGAATGGACGACGACGGATATTGGCGTCTTTTAATCGGGTCACCGGGTAAAATTCCCCGCCGCTTGCGGCGAATGACTCAAGTGAATGGTTTCAATACTCCGCTTGCGGCGGGGTAGTTTATTCCGGAAATCATTTCCCGGTTTCATCAGTGCGAATCCTTGGTTGATCGCTTTCGTATCTTTTTGTACAAACGGAGGTCGAGACATGTTTAAGGACAGAAAAGATGCCGGAATGCAGCTTACGGAACGTTTGAAGGAATATATCGGGCAGGAGGATATGTTCGTTCTCGCGTCGCCCCGGGGCGGAGTCCTCACCAGTGTCGAGATCGCGAATCGCCTCAAAGCCTCTATAAGAGTGAAATTACAATAAAACATTAAGGCGTTGCTGTGGACCCGTATTTTAATCATTCCGTTGAACCTTGGGATATTCAGTGAGATCTACGATCTCGCTTCCGTGATTCGCTTTCGCAAATCCTGGAGCGGTCCGTTTCCTTCGCCAAATTCTCCTTCGGCCTCAGTGGCTTTCCGCCTTCCAGTCTTTGGCGACCTGCGAGTCGGCAGTTTAACAGCCCTTACGGACTGCTGTTTGCCGATTCCGGGTCACGCCAGATTGGCGCTTCAGGCCCTCAACGGACTTTAAAATACGTTTAACACTTCTCGGTGTCAGTCCGGCAACGCCTTGATATGAATATACCACATCTTGTCAAGTACTGATAAGGTAGATGTATGAAAAATGAGAATCAACCTCCCCTGCTGGTACTTTGGTTTCATTTGACCGACGGAAATGCTGAGAGCAAAACTTGATAATCAACATTTTCCATTCTTGTATATCAATTCCGCCGTCCAAAGTATTATTGATTTTAACCATGGAGATCAAGCCCGCAATGCTCAAGAGTCCCGGCGCAATATTTTTGCCGTGGATATGCTAACATATCACTATCTGCGTTATGACATTCACGCACAGGAGGTAACAACTATGGTAGCGTTGGAGGCCGTTAAGAAGGTGAGGGAGTCCTTAAGCAGGCAGCAACGGACTACCAGCGCCATGCATGAAGTACAGTTTACATTCCATGCCCCGAATGCCAGGAAAGTCTGTATCGCGGGAAAATTCAATGCCTGGGATACGTCATCCATGCCAATGAAAAAACACAGGGACGGGAAATGGAGAATCAAAGTCAAATTATCTCCGGGTAAGTACGAGTATAAGTATTTCGTAGATGGAGCATGGGCCCAGGATCTGCCGTGCACCGATCTGGTCCTGAATCCTTTCGGCACTTATAATTGCGTTATTGCCGTCCAGTAATAGATGACGCAGGGAAAATCGCAGGACGTTAATGCTTATGTCGTATCGGGGACAAGCAGGCGGGTTTTATTTCCTGAAAAAGAACGCCGCGAACGGTCGGAATTGAACAGTGCCATTCTCCTCGCGCGGTATAAGGGGGGGAGTTGTTCCCGTAATCTGCGGCTCTGGCCCGCAGCTTGAAGCATGGCTGACTTTCTGAAACAGACACATCTCAACAAACACAGGAGCACCCGGAACTGCGACGAGACCATCGCGTGAGTATCCCCACGTTTACAAAACCGAGGAATGCCATGACGTACTATAAAATCTGTTCCAACCCTGAATGTGATTATTCGAATAAATTAAATCAGGATGAGCTTGAATATCTTTCCGACCTTGATACGAACGGCGATCCTTCTGCGGAACTTGTCGTAACCAGTGAATTTCTCGAGCGCCCGTGCAGAAGATGCAAGTCTCACATGTATTTGTATTGCCCGCACTGCAAGCGCAGCCTTTTTGGCAGGCCCGACATAGTTTTTTGTACATTATGCGGACACAGGATAAAATCCGAGGAACTGCCTGTGCTGCAGATATGATATGCGGGCGTCTGAAAGGACTTCTTACTCCTCCGCCGCTTTGGGTTTCGTCACCATGAGATGGTTCGCTCCCCGGATGTCCGAATACCCGTATCTGAACGGAAGCTGCCGGTAGGGTTGCGTGTTCCAGAGCCGGCGAAGCTCGGCCGCGTCTTCGCCGCCTCAAGTGCATATACCTCCCTGAAACACACCCCATCTTAAATCTGCTATAATTTAAAACATTGCAACAGGGATCGCCGTCCGGGAACTCCAATAAAAATGATTTGTCAAAACCGGACACCGGTGCATACACGCGAGGAGATATAGCCATGAGCCCTTCGCAATCCTGTCCCCTCTCAAAACTTGACGAGTTGCTGTTGGCGACCGACCGTTCCGCATTCAGTGAGGGGGCCGTGAGGGAGGCAATCAACTTTGCCGTAAAGTGTTCCAGCAGGCTCTACGTCATGTCGGTCCTTGAAACAAACCCCCAATACGAGACCATCGGGGCCGATGTTTATGAAAAGGAAGAGACAGAGGCATTAAAATATCTTGAATCCGTAAAAGCGCGGGCGCTGCAGGCGGGGGTGTACTCCTGTGAGGCCGTTCTTCACTATGGTGAAGAGCCGTACCGGCTGATCGTCAATGAGGCAGTCGAGAAAAAAGTCGACATGATCATCATCGGCAGGCGCGGCCGCGGCGGACTGATGAAGGTATTGATGGGGCAGGTGGCCGCAAAAGTCATCGGCCATGCGCCCTGCAAGGTCCTGGTTGTTCCGCGGGCCGCGAAGATCGAATACAAAAATATCCTGGTTGCCACGGACGGCTCGGCGCACAGCGTTGCGGCGGCCTCGGAAGCGATCGGCATCGCAAAACGCTGTGGAAGCGCTGTTATTGCGCTTTCTACAGCGTACACGGAAGGGGACCTGGAAGAAGCAAAAGCAAATGTCGACAAAGTCGTCGACATGGCGCACGATGAGGGCGTTCCCATAGAGGCGATCACCCCCATGGGCAGGTCTCACAATGTCATCGTTGAAACAGCGGGCGGCAGGGGAGTGGATTTGATCGTCATGGGTACCTATGGGAAGACAGGCATTAAAAGACTTCTCATGGGAAGCTCAACGGAAAGGGTCATCGGGCATGCCGGCTGCGCTGTCCTGGTTGTCAGGGCGGAGTAAGAGCAGGGAGAATAGCCATGAAGACATACCATCTCTGCATCCTCGCGCTCATCCTGCTCATTCTTCCATCGTCAGGATGTTACAAGTCGGCAGGCGTAAAAGAAGTCACGCCGGATGACATAAAAAGTCTTGCCCCCGGTGAAGCGCTGATTTTCGGCCGGGTGAAGATGATGGACAACGGCAGGGAGAAAGAGAACTATCTGAGCTTTACCGATCAGCTCGATATGATGCTCGTCCGGGTCGAGGACGAACAGGCCCTCTCGGTCAGACGCGTGCGCGCCGACGGCACGTTCCTCTGGAGGGTCCCCCGGGGAACCTACCTGCTGACCCGGCTCCGGTGGTGGGAGAGTCGGGGATGGTTTCCTCTCCGTCCCCGGATCGCGTTCCAGGCCGGGACCGGCGCCGGGGCATATTATCTCGGGACCCTCAGAATAGATGCGGAAATCGAGCGCTCGGCGTTGAGCGTAAAGCTCAAACAATTCAGCGTCGAGGTGGCGGATGAATATGGCAGGGACGCGCAGCTCCTGACGAAACAGCTTCCGGACTTCCAGGGGCATGTTGAAAAAGCCTTAATGGTCCATGATTCCCGGCTCCCGGCCGTAACCGAATCCGAAGTGAAGCAATCGGCCGTTATCGATATCCTGAGGTCGTTGGGCTTCGGGCTCATGACCATTCATTAGCCGGCATCGCGCGTGAATTCGCGGCCATCGGTCGAGGTCAGGGCCGAGAAGACGTCAAAGGCGGTTGAACTTTCTATCCCCGCAGCACCCTCTTGTCCCCGATCCGCTGAGTCAGCTTCTGAGAGTCGAAGTATTCCATGAGCGGTACGGCGAACTTGCGGGAGGTCCCGGCCAGGTCGCGGAACTCCGCCATGGTGATTTCTTTCTTTGCCTCGAGGTGTTTTTTCAGATCACCGCGGATCTTCTCCACGATGTCTTTGTCGAAATGGAGCGAGTCGTTGATCCTGACGGTCCGGCCTTCATCGGCAAGGAGCTTCAGGAGGTCCTTTGCGTCCTTGTCGGTGATGCCAAAGAGGGCGGGCAGCTCTTCCCTGACCGGCGGCTGCGCCCCGCCTTTCTTAATGGCCTCGACGATCTTGTCCTTGACAGCGCCCTGGTCCCTGCCGGTTGCCGCCTTGAAGCCCGGAAGCCTGAGCTTCGACCCTTCCGCTTCCACCTGTTTCTTTTTCACCAGCCCGTCGAGGGTTGTGCTCAGAACTTTGGCCGACAACCGCATCCTGAGCGCGCCTTTTAATTCCTCCTTATCGATACCCGGCTTGAGCGGGTTGTCCTTATGATAGTGCGCGATGAGGTCGAGGACCTTTTTCTCGAGCGCGGCGAGGTGCGAGGCGTGGACGGAGAGAGTGTCGACTCTCATGATCGTTTTCTTCTGCGCCAGGGAGGAAAGCGCCGAAGTTATTTCCTGTCTGTCCGCGGCGATCGTGCCTATGATCCCGGCCTCCTCCATGCCGGAGATGCCTTTTCCGGAGATAAAAAGCGCGAGTCTTTCCTCCGTCGTTCCTTTCTCGAGCGCCCCGAGGTCCCTGAGCGATTCCTGAATTGTTTTCTGCTTGTGCCTTCGGGGATGGGGGTCCAGGACCATGCCGCCGCCCAGCGTCTCCATGGGCGAGTAGAAACGCAGGATATAGCGGTCTCCATGCTGTACGATCACCGGCTGTTCGAAGCGAAGCTGCACAAAGGCGTTTTCTCCCGGCGCAAGCGCATTAGCACCGAGAACCGTGATCCTGCCTATGGCTTCCTGCGTGGTATTGTAGAAGCGGATGCGCGAGCCGGTCTTAAGGCCCCGGGGCGCCTGCTTGAGCAGGTCAAGCTTTGCGTCGAGTGTTTTCGTGGGCAGGCAGAAGCCGGCGCTCACGATGCTGTCTCCGCGCGAGAGCTGGTCCTTTTCAACTCCCTGGAGGTTCACGGCCGTGCGCTGGCCCGCGACCCCGCGCTGGACCGCCTGGTTGTGGGATTGGATGCCGCGCACTTTTGTTGTGATTCCCCCGGGAAGAATTTCGACCTCCTGGTCCGTGCTGATCGTGCCCGAAAGCAGGGTGCCGGTGATGACGGTGCCGAAGCCTTTCATGGTAAAGACGCGATCGATCGGGAGCCGCAGGATGCCGTTCGATGATTTCGGCGTGACCTCGGCGGCAAGCTTTGCCAGTTCCTGGACCAGAACGGGCAGGTTCTCGCCGGTTTTCGACGAGACGGGAACGATAGGGGACTTTTCGAGAAACGTGCCGTGAACGAACTCGCGGACCTCGTCCTCGACCAGGGCGAGCCAGTCTTTCTCAACAGCGTCCGTCTTGGTCAGCGCGATCAGGCCTTTTTTCACGTGCAGGAGGTCGCAGATGGCGAGGTGCTCGCGCGTCTGGGGCATGATGCCCTCGTCCGCGGCGATCACGAGCATCACGATGTCGATGCCGCCCACGCCGGCCAGCATGTTCTTGATGAGCCCTTCATGGCCGGGCACGTCGACGATGCCGAGGCGGTTCCCGCCCGGCAGGTCGAGGGAAGCAAAACCGAGATCAAGGGTGATGCCGCGTTCCTTTTCTTCCTTCAGACGGTCGGGGTCCGTGCCCGTAAGGGCCTTGACGAGGGTCGATTTCCCGTGGTCGATATGTCCGGCAGTGCCGAGGATGACATACTTCATAAATGGTCATCTCCAATATAAGCGGATAAAAAAGCAACTGGTAAGCCGTGAGCTGCCTAAAAAACAAGGGACGTGATTATCCCCAAGAAAGGTGACAAAAAAGGATAATGCGCTGAATCTATGACGGCATGTAAAGACGGCTAAACGATGAGCCGCCAAAAAAAAGGATTGTGCTCTTCGAAAAAGATTTTACCCCGTGCCTCCGTGTCTCTGTGGTTCCATTACGAAGTGAGTAATTGCTTCACCGCGGTGACGATCTTCCCGATCTCTTCATCGTTCAGCGTCCGCGGGTCGAAAAGGACCATGCCTTCCTTGATGCGCGCGATGATGTGCGGCCTGCCCGTGCGAAGGCGCGACTCGATCCGGTTTGCGCTCAGACGCCCGTGGCTGATGCAGACGGTCTTCGTCGGAAAGTTTCCCATGGGCAGCGCGCCGCCGCCGCTTTGCGACGTGTCGTCCTGGATGGTTATCGACAGCTCGTTGTCGCCCGCGCCTTTGAGGCCGTCGGCCAGGAGGCGGGCCTTTCGCTCGATCTCGGAAAGCGGCTGGGTCAGCATCCAGAGCGTGGGGATGTCCCTCGCGGCCTTTTCTTTGTCCAGATACTGGCTGAGCGTGGCGTCAAGCGCGGCAAGGGTGAGCTTGTCGATGCGGAGCGCGCGGGCGAGGGGATTTGCCCTGATGGGGTCGAGCCAGGTCTTTTTCCCGAGGATCATTCCCGCCTGCGGCCCGCCCAACAGTTTATCCCCGCTGAAGGTGAGCACGTCCACGCCTGAATCGACGGCCTGCTGCACGGTCGGCTCGCTGCCTGCGCCGTAGGCGGCGAGATCAATGAAGCTTCCGCTGCCCAGGTCCCACATGACCGGGAGATTGTATTTCCTCCCGAGCCGGGAAAGTTCATCGGGCGGGACTTCTTTGGTGAAGCCGACGATTTTGTAGTTGCTCGTATGGACTTTGAGGAGCAGGCCGGTGTTTTCGTTGATGGCCTTTTCGTAGTCCTTGAGATGGGTCTTGTTCGTCGTGCCCACTTCGCGCAGTATCGCGCCGCTTCGCTCCATCACGTCGGGCACGCGGAAGGAGCCGCCGATCTCGACAAGCTCGCCGCGCGAGACGATCACTTCTTTGCCGCGGGCCACTGTGTTCAGGCAGAGAAGGACCGCCGCCGCGTTGTTGTTCACGGCCGTTGCCGCCTCGACGCCGGTGAGCCGCCTGAGGATGCCTTCCACATGCACATAGCGCTTGCCGCGTTCGCCGGCGGGAATATCGTACTCAAGGTTCGAGTAGCTCCGGCTTATTTCAACGATGCGCCCGATGGCCCTGGCCGAGAGGATCGAGCGGCCGAGGTTCGTATGCACGACCACGCCGGTAGCGTTGATGACCGGCCTCAAGGCCGGCTCGGACAGGTCTTTCAAGACGGCCTCCGCCTCGTCCAGAATGCCGGTCATGTCGACGGACGGCCCGCCCATGGCCTGCGCGGAGGACTGCTCTCCGGCTTCGAGGATGGCCTTGCGCCTGCGGTCAAGGGCGGTCCTGATCGCGTCCAGCACCAGGACCCGGGGATAGGCCTCCAGCCACTGTTTTGTTCTGCTGTTTTTCAGGATTTCATCAACGGCGGGCAATTTCCGGAGCAGTTCCTTCATAAGCAGTAAGATAGCATAGCCGCAGATGAATTTCAACAGGACATTGTCTCATAAGCAGCGCTGTCCCGGCTTTTTGACCTTGACATCCGGTGGGGAATATGTCAATTTTAAAAAAATGACCGACAGGAATTCCGAGGAGAGGGCCGGGATGGTAATGAACAGGCGTACATTTCTTAAAAGTGCCGCTGCGGGCGCTGCGGTTGCAGGCATGGGCGCTCTGGGAGAGATCTTTATTCCCTTTGCCGGGGCCGTTGAAGTGCCGAAGTTCAACTTTGCCCATATAACGGACCTCCATCTCGATGTCAAGGGCGAGAGCTCCTGGCAGTACCGGGAAAAGAGCGTTCCCCTGTTTATCGACGCCCTCCGTCAGGTGGGACGGCTGCCGAAAATGAAATTCGTGGTCTTCGGCGGCGACCAGATCCATTACGGTCCGCGCGACAGTGAGTCGCTCGACGTGTTCCAGAAGTGGACGGCGCAACTCGATATGCCCGTCTACATCCTGCTCGGCAATACCGAGGTTTCGCCGATCACCGGCGTGTCCAGGCTGAAGCGGGATGATTATCTAAAGGCATGGACAGGCAACGGCCTGCAGCCCGGACATTCGTCGTGGGCCTTCGATCCGGTAAAGAACGTGCGGGTCATCGGCTTCGACGTCACCGTGGACGGCAAGCCGTACGGCGAAGCGAGCGTTCAGGCACTGAAATGGCTCGAGGACGAGCTCAAGGCGAACAAATCCAAAAAGCTCGTCATCGTCTTCACGCACCAGCTGCTCATGCCCACCACGCCGCGGGACACAAGCCATGAATGGTCGTTCTGGATGGTGAAAAACCACGCCCGGGTGCGGGACGTCATTGAATCGCACCGGAACGTCCGTCTCGTCGTTTCCGGCCATCACCACGCGTCCAGGGTGGAGACCGCGGGCAGGGTCACCTATGTGTCCGATCCCGCCGTCGTCACGTACCCCTGCGCCTTCAGGGCGTTTTCCGTCACCCCCGCGGGCATCCATCTCTGGAATGTCGGCCTGGACGACGCGGCGAACGTGAACCGCGCCAGGGAACTCCTCGAATCCGACCCGTATGCCAAAATGTACGATCCCGATGCGCCGCAGAAGGTGACTGCCTACAGCGCGGGGCTCACCAAGACAGACCGCGAGACCACGATAAAATTGTAAGAGAGCCCGCCGCAGTCGAGCAGCGCCTGCTTATCAAAAATGCCGGTACGAGGCCGGTTGGAAGTTCACCCCGTTAGAACAACATATCACGCCATCATTTATTACTGCCTTATAAAACAATTTGAAAACAATGGCGCATTCCCCGGTTTTAAAAAGCTCGCATCGAAGATGGGCGTGATGGATACCATGCTGGGAACCAGGACTGATGGCAAAGGACGTGACCCTGTGAGTTACGTATCATTTTATCAAAAAGATCAAAGCCGGTTGATTTTACACCGTGCTTCCGGTACAATGTTGACATTACACGGTAAATGAGGTGATGCCATGAGAGCAAATGATGCAACCGCGGAAATATTTTTTACTGCGTTCAAGACGCTGAAGACTAAGGAGAAACAGGCCTTTCTTGAAAAAATATTAGCAGATCCGAAATTGAAGGAAGATATTGTTGATATCGCCTTGATCGAGAAGGCCAAAAAGACCAAGGGCGGCCCGGTCAGCGCGAGGGACTATTTTACACGTCGTCGAAAGGCGGAAAGTGCTTCGTGAGCCGCTATGCGGTAGTCATAATGCCGCAGGCGCAAAAGGACCTTGATGCTTTTTCAGGAAAGCAGTTATCGCGATTTGAGGAAACGATTCTTGGGCTTCATGATGAGCCAAGACCGCACAATTCCAAAAAACTCGCCGGCAGCGACTCCTCATGGCGCATCCGCGTAGGGGATTACAGGATACTCTATGAAATCAACGATGCGGGAAAAATCGTGAGGGTTTACAGAATAGCACATAGAAAAGAAGTTTACCGATAATCAAAAGTCGCCCCTTATTGCCGCGTAGATCCTCGGCTTCCGTAACGGGCACGACTAACGGCTCTTCTGAAGGTCTCCGTTCAAAACTGCTCATGGCATGTCAACGGTCACCGGCGTACCCGGTGCTCCGGCGTAGATAACGATAATTTCCGCCGTTTTTGTGCCTTCATTCTTTCCGTAGTGCCAGGTATTCACAACCTCGACAATTGAGTCTCCGGCTTTTAGATGTACTGTCTTGTTATCTGCAGTGACGACTGTCAGTTCACCCTCCAATAACAAACCCGCGCTTATTACCGGATGTTTATGCGGCGATAATTGTACTCCCGGCGGAATTTTTATCCTGAGAATTGTTATCTCCGGTGCGCCTTTGGGGTAATCCGGCAGACGGCTCCCGTCCCAGCTTGAACTTGTTCTGGCCAATACATCGACGTGGACCGCGTTTGCCTCTTCGGCCGGGACATTGCCTGATAACCATAACAGAAAACATATTCCGTACATGAGCTTTTTCATTTTCGTTTACCCATAACCGGCATCGCCGGCCTTACTGTCTGTTTCCTGTTCATAGAGTGCCCCCTTTTGCATCTTCCTGAGATGAACGAAAGCGTAACGCTGAGAACTTCCGGATCACCGGTATTTTACAAAGTTAGCTTTGCCCGCGCATCCTGTCAATTATACTAAAGTAGGGGTAATGGTCGGACGTATCGAAGCTCCCTGCAGAAAATGAAGGTTCGTGTAGGTGTCGGCAGGGAATCTTCGATTCATTAGGGAAGTGTATATTCTAATTGCTCGCTAACTTTCAAAATGAAGGTTCGTAAAGGAATCAGCAAGCTGCGGGCAATGCGCTCGCCCCTGAATTCATGCGGTTACATTGACAAAAGGGAGCACGGTGGTATGCTTTCAAGTACATGCAGGGAGCGGGAGAGAAAGAGTACGCACCGAAGAAGTGGATGACCATGAAAAAAACCATGAACATGCTAAAGATGATTTTACTTTTCCTGGCGCTTTCCCTGCCTGCCATGGCAGTGGAAGAGACGCCTCCTGTCCTGGACCAGGGCGGAATAAATATGGCTGCCATGCGTCTTCTCCTCAATTCCTTTACGGCCCTGGGAGAGGGGCATGTCGAACAGGTTCTTCGCGGTCTTAAGCTCATCTCGGTCACGGAAGAAGCCCGGAGCGGAGAATGGGAAAAGATGAAAGGCCTGCTGACGGCGTTCGAACAGAGCGGCATAAAAGCGGCCGCTGTATGGTTTGTCCGGCCGGACGGCTCGTATTATTCCGTGGAAAAGGGCCTTACCGGACAGAATCTCCAAAACCGCGACTATTTCCCCGGGCTCATGGCGGGCGCCGACGTCATCGGAGATCTCGTTATCAGCAAATCAACGGGAAAGAGGACCGCGATCGTCGCCGTCCCGATCAGGACGAAGGGAAAGGGGATCGGGGCCCTCGGGGCATCTCTTGCGGTCGAGAACATAAGCAGGATGATCGATGAAAAAATGGGATTGCCGGAGAGCATGATATTTTACGCCCTCGATCAGAAAGGACAGACTTCCCTGCACAGGATATCGGCGCTGCTCTTCGCCTATCCTTCGGATATGGGCAGCAAAAGCCTCGCAAAAACCGTCGCACAGATGCTTGCCGAGCCCGCGGGCGCGGTGAGCTATGATTTTTACGGCATGAGGACGGTTGTTTTCAAAAAGGCCCCTCTCACGAAATGGGTCTATGCCATCGGCATCGTTACCGGAAAACCGGCGGAGCCCGGGGCGGAACTTCCCCCGATCCTGACCGATCTCGGCAGGGAGATTACGGCGGAGCTCGACAAAATGGATCAGGACCTTGCCGGGGTCGCGCGAAGATTTTCAGAGAAAGGGCTGAATCAATCCGACAGGAAGAAAATGCTGGCCGACCTCTGCCGATCGTACTCCTTTGCCGTGGACTGCGCGTTCGTGGACCCGGGCGGCAGGATGAAGCTCGTCGAGCCGCGGGAGTATGCGAAATTCGAGGGGAGCGATATCAGCTCGCAGGAACAGGTGGTCCGTCTTCAGAAGACGAAGAAACCTGTCCTGAGCGACTCGTTCAAGGCGGTGGAGGGCTTTGAAGCCGTTGACCTGGAACATCCCGTCCTGTCCTCCGCGGGCGGGCTTGAAGGCTCGGTCAGCATGCTCATCAGGCCCGACGCCCTGCTTTCCTCCGTCATTACCCCGGTGATGCAGGGAATGCCGGTAGAAGCATGGACGATGCAGAAGGACGGAAGGATCCTCTTCGAGGAAGACAAGGAAGAGGTGGGCAGGATGCTGTTCGAGGACCCGCTCTACAAACCCTTTCCCCAGCTTCTTGCACTCGGGACGCTGATCGCCCGGGAAAAAACAGGGGCCGGCAGCTATGAATTCAAGCAGCGGGGATCGGAGAAGCTGGTCAAGAAGGACGCGCATTGGATGACCGTCGGTCTTCACGGCACGGAATGGCGCGTTGTCGTAATGCACGTCAGGGCGGGGCAGGGCCGTTCGTCCGGCACGGTCTCGAATGCTGACGCGCTCAGAACGCTGGCCGGAACCGCCGAGTTAAAGACAGCGCTGTCCAAAAACGACGGTGTACGGATCCGGGAAATCTTCAAGGACTTTTATTCGGCACATGACGGGTTTTATTCCATCGAGTGGCTCGACAGCCGCGGCACGAACCGCTATGGATATCCCGAAGAAAACAGCCTGATCAACGTCGATCTGAAGACCGCGAAGGCGGATTCGGCGAAGCCCATGCTCCAGGGCCTTTCCGGAAAGAAAGAGAGCACCTTCGATTCTCCCCTGGTCGAGGGGAAGACCGGCACGTTCTTCATGGTTCCGGTGTATGCAGGGGGAGACTATCTCGGGATGATATACACCATCACGATAAAAGAGTGACAAGGGGGGAACGCCCTCTCGAAAAAAAACCGGAAAAGATTCGAGCAATCCTCAAGCAGCCAGCCGCAATCCCGCAATCAAAAAAACCTTTCAGGTTTTTCGAAGTGAAAACCCAGGGTTTCCCTGATGCCCGATTTTATCCCGCCTTCATTCGTCTTTCCTTGATTTTTATGCCCATCTGTACTATTCTCATGCCGTGATCTGGCGAATTAAGAAGTAAGAAAGAAGGCCGGAAGAAGTAAGAAGTATGGTGAGAGCGCAAGTCAATGTTCAAGCCTGACCCAGAGGACGACCTTGGAAACCCGACCCTTAATGGCGCTTCGAAAGGCATATGAAAGACATACTTCCTGTGGAAAAAATAGAGAACAAAATATATCTCATTCGCGGCCAGAAGGTTATGCTCGACAGGGATCTCGCCGATCTTTACGGCGTAAAGCCGATCCGCCTGCGCGAGCAGGTCAAAAGAAACAAGCGTAGATTTCCCGGGGATTTTCTTTTTCAACTGAGCGATGCTGAGACAGACAGTCTGGTATCGCAAAATGCGATACCATCGCGAAAACACCTCGGCGGTTTCCGCCCCTACGTCTTCACAGAGCATGGCGCTGTCATGGTCGCAAGTGTTCTTAACACCCAGCGGGCCGTCGAAGTGAGCATCTATGTTGTAAAGGCGTTCGTGCGGTTGCGCGAGCTGGCTGCTTCGCATAAAGAGCTTGCGAAGAAACTGGCGGAACTTGGAGGCCAGGGGGGGGCGCATGAAGAGAGGTTACCGGCTCTCATAGCAGGGATCGAACAATTAAGGCTGCCGCCGGCGCGGCGAAAGAGGAAGATCGGATTTACAGCGAAAGAGAGCAAAGCGAAATATAGAACGGCAGGTCGGTAAAAACGGGGATTGCCATAATAAAAGACTGGTCACTCGGGAACAGCAAAATATAAACATTATAGACCTGACGCCCGCGGGTTCATTGTAGGAAGTAAAAATTAAAAAGGAAGAAAAAACGCAGTAACTTCTTAATTCAAAATTTCTTACTTCTTACTTGTAGTGTTACTTCTTACTTTAATAGTGGAGGTTCTCCATGTCTAACCTGTTGAAGGGCAACCTGGTGCGGCACGGGCAGTTCGGCGTCGGCCGCGTGGAAGAGACGGCAAAGGGCGGCGGACCGGACTGCGAGGTCTTTTTCCCGCGGCTGGACAAGCAGACCCTGGTCGATGCCGATGACCTGCAGCCGCTGTCCGATGCCGAGTCAGCCGCCTACGAGATGGTGAAGCTCGCGGCGCGCGAGCTGCGCGAGGCGGAGATGCCGGCGATCGAGCTCGGCGGCCGGTGGCAGGGCGGGGAGCTGGTGCTGAAGCCGGCGGACGCCGGCCAGGCGGCAAAGTCCGTTCCGATCGAGGCCTTCTTCCACAAGATCGTGATGGTCCGCGACCGTTTGCGGGTCATGGAAGCGCAGATCAACGGCCACAAGAAGCTCTCCGACGAGGAGAAGGTGGAGCTGCAGCAGTACATCACGCGCATCTACGGCTCCCTGACCACGTTCAACATCCTGTTCAAGGACAAGAAGGACCATTTCGTGGGGCAGAAGGGGGAGGGGTAATTAAGAATTAAGTAGGAAGGATAGAGCAGACGTAGCGGCAACTAGCGGCGACTATAGCCGACAAAACCCGATAAGAACCGACAAACGACGACGAGTGTCGAATTTAGTCGAATCAGATCAAATCACGTCGGCTTATTCGGTGCTCGTCGAATTTAAACTGTCGTACCCGTCGACTCTCGTCGATTTAAGTCGTTTCTAGTCGCACCTATTCGGTTTTAAAGGAGGTAATATATGCTTCGGAACATGGGTATGACAATCATGGGGTTCGCCCTCTGCACCGTGGTGACCGCTGCAGTGCATGCCGCCCCGGAGACCGGCGGAATGCCAATGACGCACGAAACGCAGACGCACCAGGCTGCGACAGGCCGGGAGGTCTGCCCCGTGAGCGGGGAACCGATCGACAAGGACACGAACATCACGTACACGTACAAAGGCAAGGTGTACCACTTCTGCTGCTCGCCCTGCATCGACGAGTTCAAGAAGGACCCGGAGAAGTACATCGAGAAAATGAAAAAGCGGGAGAACGGACAAGTCCCGGCAAAGGCCGACAAATAAAACCGACAAGACTCGACGAAAGGATAAGTCTAGCTTCTTAATTGGTTTTTCGCTTTCTTAATTCATAATTCATACTTCTTACTTGCATTTTATGCTGATTGCGATTGTTGACATTGACAACACGCTCTGGCAGTTCTGCGACGCCTTTTACGAAGAGCTGAAAAAGGTGAACCCGGCATTTCCGATTGTCGAGCAGTGGACGACCTGGGATTTCTTTGCGCCCTTTTGCACGGAGAAACAGTTCATGAGTGCCGTGGACGCGGTCCATTATCGCCAGGACAGCGATCAATACCGCCCTATCCCGAAGCAAAGGGCTTCCTTCAATCGCTCAGGGAACAGGGGTATCGCGTTGTCATCGCGAGCCACAGGAGACAGGAGATGCAGGGGCCCACGGAGAGGTGGCTCAGGAAGCACGAGCTGGCCTATGACGAGCTGCATCTGTCCTTTGACAAGACCGTGTTGTTCGAAAATGCGGCAGTGGTGGTGGACGATGCGCCGCAGACCCTGGAGAAGGCGGTTGCGCACAAGGCGGTCGGGGCGGGACTGCTGTTCCCATGGAACAAGGCATATGCGGGGAACGGGTTTGGTTTGTTCAGGGATTTGAATGAGGTAATGAGATATATCGTGAAGAAGCGCAAGTGGGAAAAGAAAGGGCATATAAACAGTAAAGACCCTAAGAA
>OFHG01000479.1_pt1 | contig 16107 bp, 17 predicted proteins | sample 1521931 | NCBI WGS metagenome assembly OFHG01 (sample SAMEA2468438, study PRJEB22500) | soil metagenome | biome: Glassland; feature: Farmland; material: Clay | place: Australia | collected 2013-01-31 | depth 0.55 m
CCCGCGGCCAAGGCCCCCGCCGTCCGCAGGAGCTGGCCCCCTCCCTCGCCGTGGGAGCCGTCGATCTCGATCATGCGGGCATCTCCTTCTGCGGGGCCGCGGCCCTCGCGCGCCTCTGGCGGGCCCATTTCATCAACTCCACCAGGACGAAAGCGGTGAGAGAGACCAAGAGGGTCCGCACCCAGTCGAAGGCCGTGAGAGCCTCCGTGTGGAACGCGGTCTGGAAGAACGGCGTGTAGATGACCATGAGCTGCAGCGCCATGGAGATGAGGACCGCGTAGATGAGCTTCCGGTTCGTGAAGAGGCCGACCTGCCACAGGTTCTGCCTCGGGGATCGGATCGCGAAGACGAGGAAGAGCTCGAAGAAGACGATCGTGGTGAAGGCGACCGTCTGCGTGCGCACCGGGTCCGAGCCGTCCGCGAGCTCCCAGGCGAAGATGCCGAGCGTGCCCACGGTGAGGATGACCGCGACGACGACGATCAGGAAGGCGATGTCCTTCGAGAGCACGCCCTCCTTCGGGTTCCGCGGCGGACGGTTCATGATGTCCGTGGGATAGGGGTCCACGCCGAGGGCGAGGGCGGGCAGCCCGTCCGTCACGAGGTTGATCCAGAGGAGTTGCACGGGCGTGAAGAAGGGCAGGAACGCCGGGTTGACCACGAAGAGGGTGGCGAAGAGCATGACGAGGACCTCCCCCGCGTTCGCGGAGAGGAGGTAGGCCACGAACTTCCGGATGTTCTCGTAGATCCCGCGGCCCTCCTCGACGGCGGCGACGATGGAGGCGAAGTTGTCGTCCGTGAGGACCATGTCCGCGCTCTCCTTCGCGACGTCGGTGCCGGTGATGCCCATGGCCACGCCGAGGTCCGAGCGCTTGAGCGCGGGCGCGTCGTTCACCCCGTCCCCGGTCATCGCGACGACGTGGCCGCGCTTCTTCCACGCGTCCACGATCCGCATCTTGTGCTCCGGGCTGACGCGGGCGTAGACCTTGATGTGCTCCGCGTCCCGCACCAACTCGTCCTCGGGGACGCGGTCGAGCTCCTCGCCGGTGAGGGCGCGTTCGCCCTCCGCGAGGATACCCATCTCCCGCGCGACGGCCATCGCCGTGAGCTTGTGGTCCCCCGTGATCATGACGACCTGGATGCCCGCCTTCTTGCAGCGGGCGATCGCCCCGACCGCGTCCTGCCGCGGCGCGTCCATCATGCCCACGAGGCCGAGGAAGGTCAGGTCGCTCTCGAGGGCATCCTCCCGAAGCGGCGGCATCTCGCCGGGGAACGAGCGGCTCGCGAGTCCGAGGACGCGCAAGGCGCGCGTGGCCATCTCCTGGTTCTGGTAGAGGTACTGCCTGCGGTCATAGTCCGTCAGCGGCCGCCGCTCGCCGTCGACGAGGTGGTGCGTGCTTGCGTTGAGGATGCGCTCCGGGGCGCCCTTCACGTAGAGCATCTTGGCGCCGACTTCCGCGAGGGAGAGGTGCCGCCGGTCCTCGGAGACCGCCAGGATCTCCTGAAGCGCCTCGGTGGCCAGGGGCGCGTGGAGCGTCGACATCATCTTGCGCTCGGAGGTGAAGGCGAGCTCCGCCACCCGCGGCTGCTCGGTCCGCAGGACGTCGGCGTCGAATCCGCCGCGCATCGCCGCGACAACGAGGGCGCCCTCCGTCGGGTCGCCCTCGCACATCCAGCGCTCGCCCTCGCGGCGGATCGCGGCGTCGTTGCAGAGCACGCCGCAGACGAGGGCCTCGCGGAGCCCCGGATGGGCCTTCGGGTCGACGGGCTGGCCGTCGAGGAGGATGGTGCCTGCGGGATCGAACCCCTCGCCCTTGACCTCGTACGACCGTCCCGCGAGGGAGAACGCGCGGAGGTTCATCTCGCCCTTCGTCAGCGTGCCCGTCTTGTCCGAGCAGATGACGGTCGCCGCGCCCAGGGCCTCCACGGCCGGGAGCTTGCGGATGAGCGCGTGCCGCCGGATCATCCGCTGCAGGCCGAGGGCCAGGCTGATCGTCACGACCGCGGGAAGGCCCTCCGGGATCGCCGCGACGGCGAGGCCGACCGCGGTCAGGAAGAGGAGCTCGAGGTTGGCCATCGGGTCGGCTTCCCTGAGGAACATGAGGAGGATCACCGCAGCCACGATCCCGAGGATGATGAACCCGATCTGACGCCCGAGGCGGTCCAGCTGGCGCTGGAGCGGCGTCTCCTCCTTCGTCTCCTGCTGGACGAGGCCCGCGATCGCGCCCAGCTCCGTCCGCATGCCCGTCGCGACGACGAGGCCCTTGCCGCGGCCGCCCTCGCCCGACGGGCCCATGAAGGCCATGTCCTTGCGGTCGCCCAGGAAGGCGTCCCGGGGCAGCGCCGCCGTGGCCTTCGTCACGGCGGTCGACTCGCCGGTGAGGGACGCCTCGTCCGTGCGGAGGCTCGCCGCTTCAAAGAGCCGCAGGTCCGCGGGGACCTTGTCTCCCGCGGCGAGCAGGACCACGTCCCCGGGGACGAGCTCGCGGGAGGCCACCGCGGACGCTTCGCCCTCGCGGACCACGTGGGCCTTCGGCGCGGCGAGGGCCTTCAGCGCCTGCAGGGACTTCTCCGCACGGTACTCCTGGAAGAACCCGAGGACCGAGTTCAGGACGACGATGATCGTGATGAGGATCGCATCCCAGACCTCCGTCGACTCCCCCCGGGAGATCCCCAGGTACCCGGAGATGACCGCGGCGATGATCAGGATGATCACGAGCACGTCGGTGAACTGCTCGAGGAAGATCCGGAACGGGCTGATCCGCGTGGTCTGCACGAGCTCGTTGGGGCCGACCTCGGAGAGCCGGTCCGCAGCCTCGGCCTTGGACAAACCGGTGGGGGAGGACGCCTGGCGCTCGAAGGCGGTCTCCACGTCGACCGCGTGCCAAGCCTCCGGCATGGAGTCGTGGATAGGTCGGGCCATTCTTAACGCACCCGGCTCCCGGGGGGCTGTGTCTTCCTCCGGTATGAGGGTATCGCTTTGACAGTACACTTAACTAGCATGAACCCGGATGCCACGGCGGGATGGGATCCAGCGTTGCCTCGCGAGGCGAGGGAATCGCCACGCGCAGCGCCCTCTCGATCCACGGGAACGCGTGAGTGAGTGGTCGACACCGCCTCGATTATGTTTGAAGTCGGCGTCATCGCCGCGGTGGGCTTCCTCGGCGCCGCCGTCGCGAGCCGCGCCCGCGTTTCCGTGATCGTCGGGTACATCATCGCGGGCATCCTGATCGGCCCGAACATCCACCTGAGCGTCCTCGGCTTCTCCTACAACGGCGTCCTCACGGAGACGGACTTCATCCAGTCCATCTCGCAGCTCGGCCTGGTCCTCCTGCTCTTCTTCGTCGGACTGGAGTTCAGCATCACGAAGCTGAAGAAAACGAAGGAGGCCGCCGCCATCCTGGCGGTCACGAACCTCGCGGTGGACATGTTCGCGGGCTTCGTCATCGGCGCGTGGCTCGGCTGGCCCCTCATCGACACGATCTTCATGGCCGGCGTCATCAGCATGTCGAGCACGGCCATCGCGGCGAAGTCCCTCATCGACCTCAAGCGGCTCGGGAACGCGGAGACGGAGTTCATCCTCGGGATGGTCGTCCTCGAGTCGTTCATGGCCATGATCATCCTCACCCTCGTGAACGGCGTGGTGGTCTCGGGGGACGGCGCCCCCGTGGGCCCGATGTCCCTGTTCGCCGGGATCGGGATCTTCCTCGGCTTCTTCGCGTTCCTCGCCGCGGTCGTCGTCCCGAACACGGTGAAGTTGTTCGAGCGGATCAAGAGCGAAGAACTGTTCATCCTCTTCGCCATGGCCGTCGTGTTCCTGGCGGCGACCGTCGCCGAGGTGTTCCGCGTCCCCGCGATCATCGGTGCGTTCTTCATGGGGATGGTCTTCGCGGACACCAAGCTCGCGGGGCGCATGAAGAGCAAGATGGAGCCGCTGCGGGATGCGTTCGTGGCCATGTTCTTCCTGAGCTTCGGCATGCTCATCCAGCCCTCCGCGCTGCCGTCGGTCCTGCCCATCCTCCTGCTCGCGGTCCCGCTCATCCTCATGAGCGACATGTTCCTGACCGCGAGCCTCGCCTACATGATCGGCTTCTCGTCGAAGGGCGCCATGGCGGTCGGCACGAGCTTCATCGCGCGCAACGAGGAGGCCATCCTCTACGCGAGCGTGGGCACGCGCGCCATCCAGAACAACGAGAGCCTGCCCAGCAACTACGCGGGGACGTACCTGACGCCCTTTGCCGGCATCCTCTGCATCGTCATGAGCACGCTCGCGCCGCTGCTGATGGTCCGCTCCGACAAGATCGCGCGTTTCTTCGCCCGACGCCTCCCCAAGTCGATCACCTTCGGCGCGGACCTGATCAAGCGCACCCTCCGCACGGTCGTCATGCCCAGCGTCCTGCCCATCTACCGCAAGCGGCGGCTGCTCCAGGCCGCCCTCATCCTGTACGCCGCGTGGGTCATCGACCTCACGATCACGCACGACCTCGCGCATCTCGCGATGAGCCTGTTCTCCCCGCTCATCATCTACGCGGTCTACGCCGCGGCGCGCCGCTCCTTCCGGGAACCGGTGCGCCACACGAACTACGGCGTCGACGGGGGGCCGTTCAGCCGGTCCACCATCGAGGCGTTCGTGCTGCGCATCGTGGTCGGCACGCTGGCGACGATCGCGCTCGTGGCGATCATGTGGCAGTACTACTGGCCCTCGACCCTCGCCATCCTGTACGTCTACTTCCTGGCGGTCGTCTTCAGCATGAAGGTCGTCTACCGCCGCCTCGGGCTGGGCCTGGGACGGCGCCGGCCGCGCCTCCGGATGCTGCGCAAGGTCCCCGTCCGGCACCGCACGCATGCCGCGGGGAACGGCTTCGGCCGGCGTTGATTAGATGACCGGGTAGGCCAGGTCCGCGATCCACGTCTCCCGGCCGATTGTGGTCGAGGGCCCGTGGCCCGGCAGGACGAGGGTCTCCGGAGGCAGCTGGGCGAGGCGCTGGAGGCTCGCCTTCATCTTGGCGGGGCTCGCCCCGAGGGTGTCCGTGCGGCCGCAGGAGCCCGCGAACAGGGTGTCCCCGGAGAAGAGGACGCCGTCCGCGGCATCGTAGAAGCAGCAGCTGCCCTCCGTGTGGCCCGGGGTGTGGAGCGTCTCCAGGACGGTGTCGCCGACGTGGACCGTCGTGCCCTCCTTGAGCAGGAGGTCCGCCGTCACCGCGGGCGCGGGGGCGGGCAGGAACCAGTGGGACTCCTTCGCGTTCCGCTCCAGGCGGTACGCGTCCACGTCGAAGATGCCCAGCTTCGCGCCGGTCGCCGCCTTCAGGGGCGCGTCGTCCGCGGTGTGGTCCGCATGCCCGTGGGTGTTCAGGATCGTGACGATCTTGGCCCCGAGGCTCTCGGCCTTCGCGAGGATCTCCTTGGAGCCCAGACCGGTGTCGATCACGACGGCTTGGTGGCTCGCCTCGTCGACGACCAGATAGACGTTGTTGTCGAGGGGCGGGACGATGAGGGTCTCGACGTGCATCTGCGCCTCGGCAGGCGAGAGCGTTTCATAAACTTGCCGCACTCGGACCGTCACCGCCGGCTCAGTGGGCGTGGGCCGCCGCATGGACGTAGCGGTCCGCGAGGCGGTGGATGGTCCCCTCGTACCTCTCGTGGGCCCCGGCTCCGGTCTCTTCCCGCTCGATGCGGTCGAACTCCGCGCCGAGGGCGGCCCTCTCCTTCGCCGGCAGGACGCGCTCGACGAGCGGGAAGAGCTGTTCCGTCTCGGCGTCGATGTGCCGCGTCAGGAGGGCGGCGTAGGACCGGGCGTCCTTCGCGAACTGGGCACGGACCCTCGCCTCCCCCTTCTCGGCGGCAGGGGCCTCGGACCGCAGCGCGGCGACCAGGTGCCGGCCCGCCTCGTGGTCCCCCTCGAGACGGTGTACGAGCGCCGCGCCCTCCTCCGGCGAGGCCCGTCGCAGGGCGGGAAAGAGGGCCTTCTCCTCCTTGGCGTGGTGGCACTCGTCCGCGAACTTCACCACGACCTCGAGGACGTCGTCGACGTCCGTCCGGGCGACGCTCTCGCCGCGGTCCACGCGCTCGGCCATGGCGGTGAGGACGTGGAGCAGATGCTGGATCCCCTCGTGCTCCTCCCGGAGGATCTCGGTGGGCTCGGTCATGGGGCCGACCATGCCTTCCCGGTCCATGAGGATGGTCCCGAACCCGTTCGGACGGGCGGCGGGGCGCAAGCTTAAGGCCGCCGCGGACATCGAGGGAGACCCATGACCGTCGGCGGCATCAACTTCAATTGCCCGCGGTGCAACAACCCGCTGTTCTTCACGTTCAAGCTGGCCGACCAAGGCGATTCGCTGAAGCGGATGGTCGCCTGCCCCGGCTGCCAGACCAACTGGGCCGTCGGCGTGGACATCCATCCGGAGTGAGGGTTTATCGTCCCGCGCGGGTTCGCGAGAGCCGTGCGCATCCCCCTGTTCCCCCTCCAGACGGTCCTCTTCCCGGGCGCGACGCTCCCCCTCCACATCTTCGAGCCCCGGTACCGGGAGATGGTCGGCCGGTGCCTCGAGCACGAGGAGCCCTTCGGCGTGTGCCTCATCCTCGAGGGCGAGGAGGTGGGCGGGCCCGCGATCCCGCACCGCGTGGGCACGGAGGCCGCGATCATCGCCTCCCAGCGTCACCCGGACGGCCGCTACGACATCGTGGTCGAGGGGCGACGGCGCTTCGAGGTCCTACGGATCGACCAGGAGCGGCCGTACCTGCGGGCGGAGGTGCGGTTCCTGGACGACCCCGAGGGACCGGACGACCCCGGGCTCGTGGAGGCGGTCGTCAAGCTCTTCGAGGGCGTCCTCGAGGGCCTCGAGCTCTCCGGCGTCGCCGTGATCGACGAGAGCTGGAAGGAGCTGGACGCGCACTCCCTCGGGTACAAGATCGCGTCCGTGCTGCCGGTCGAGGACGAGGTGCGGCAGGAGATCCTCGAGCTCCCGGACGCGGCCTCTCGCCTGCGGCGGATCGCGGAGGTCCTCATGGGCCTGCGGCAAGTCGGCGCCGAGGCGGGCGGCGCCTCATAGCCGCCTCGATCGCCCGCAGGGCCGCGAGGATGCCGCGGCGGATCGTCGCGTACTCCATGGACGGTTGGCCGGGCCGGTCGAGGCTGGCGTCGGGCACCTGGGGGACGTGGATGAAGCCCGCGGGGCCCGGATTCCCGCGCGTCGCGAAGCCGTCGAGCAGCGTGTACATGGCGAAGTTGCAGAGGTAGGTGCCCGCGGTGTTGGACAGCTCCGCGGGAACCTTCTCGCGTCGCAGGGCGGAGAGGATGGGGCGGATGGGGAGGGTGGAGAGGTAGGCCGCCGGACCGCCGGGCCGGATGGGCCGGTCCCGGTACCGCCGGCCGAGGTTGTCGGGGACGGAGAAGTCCAGCACGTTCAGCGCGACGCGCTCGACGCTCAGGACGGGCCGTCCAGGGGCCACGCCCATCGCGAGGGCCGCGTCCGGACGGGTGCGTTCGAGGAGGCGCCGCAGCCGCGGCCCCGCGGCCTCGACCGCGACGGGGATCTGCGCGCCGACGATGCGCGCGCCGCCGACGGCGCGGCCGTCCAGCTCCCGGGCCAGCACGCCGGTGGGGTTGTAGTCGGGGGCGTTGGCGTAGGGGTTGTAGCCGGTGAGCAGGAGCGTCCGAGGCACGCCGGAAGAATGGCACGCCGCGGCATGAGGATGGCGGTCCCGGCGTCGCAAGACTCCGGGCGCCGCCGCGGCCGAGAAGGCTTAAGAGAAGTCGACGATTGACCGAGGCCACCGCGCCGGTAGTCTATCGGTAGGACCTGAGCTTCCCAAGCTCATAAGGCGGGTTCGACTCCCGCCCGGCGCACTCCCCTGAACTGATTCTCGATGTCCGCCAGGTTCCGCGCGGACCCACGTCGTCGGTACTTTCACGCAACCCACCGATACCTAGACGGGGGTGGGACTCCAAGAAGTGGGGATGCTTTGCTACAGCTACATTTCATTCCCCATCCCTTCAGAAGACCCCCGAGCGAACTGGCTCATGAAAGAGTTCCGGCTCATCGTGAACAAGTCAATTCGGATTGCGGAGGAGCAGGGGATCCGGTCTCGGTTTCGCCTCAGTGATGCGGCCTACGCGGACCTGTCGAGGGACCATGACATCCTGAAGCTGTACATCCTCTCGGCCTTCGGAGTCGCGCTCTCCGCGCTGAACTCTCAACGACGCCACGCCAAGTGCAAATCGACCTGTGGCCGACCGTACTTGAAGCGCCTAATGGCGAGAGTGGCGAGACGGGGATACCACTTCGACCGTGCGACCGGTCACCTCCGGATCCCCGTGAGGGCCCACGAGTATCTCGAATTCGACCTGCCGGTAAGCAGATGGCATCGCCAATTCCTCGACGACTCGGCCTGGGACCTTGGGTCCTTGACGATGGTGCCGGGCAGAGTGGTTCTCACCCTTCGCAGAGAGAGGCGGCCCGCCTACGCGCCGACGTCAGCCATCGCCCTCGACACGAACGAGGACTCCCTGGACGGCGTTGCGGTGAATCGGCGCCGAGCGCATTTGGTCACCGCCTCGCTCAACGGTGTGCCCCAAATCCGTGCAACCTATTTCCGTCGGCGTCAGCGCCTCGCGGCCAAGAAAGCGCACGATCGACGTTTGGCTCGACGCCTTCTGAATCGGGAGGGGAGACGAGAACGCCACCGCGTTGCCCAGCGCCTCCATCGCGTCTCCAAGAAGTTAGTGGAAGTCGCATCACAGGAGCGTTCGGCGATTGTTCTCGAGGACCTGAGGGGAATGAACCCAGGCCGACGCTCGAAGAGAACGAACCGCCGCCTCTCCTCCTGGCCTCGCGGCGAGCTGCATCGTCAGATCGAGTACAAGGCCGCCCTCGCCGGCGTGCCCGTGATCAAGGTCAATCCCGCATGGACGTCGAAGACCTGCCCAGTGTGTGGCGCGCGGCGCCGAGAGAGGGTGGGCCAGGACTTTGTCTGCGAGATGTGCGACTGGGAAATGGACCGACAGCACAACGCGGCATGCAATATCCTGAAGACCGCCTTGGCCTCGCATGAGGCCTTGGCAAGGGCCGTACGGTTCCGGCCCGGTGCCCTCCGCCATGATGCGATGAGTCCCCTCTACGACCCCCTCCGAGGAGGCGGGGGCGCACGGGAGGAGCCGAGCGGAGCGGAGTCCCCGACGGTGGTCAGCACCGGATGACGGGACAGAACTGCCGTACGATGGGACGAGTCTCGAAGTGCGGGGGATGGGAATTTCCGCCCCGCGCCGCACGGGAGCGCGGGGCCTTTGAACCCACGGACCCCTCTGGGACGGGATTTTAAGTCCCGCGCCGTTGTCCTAGCTTGGCTACCCCCGCGGCCGGCGCATCGGGGGTGCGGTATAATGGCTTTGGGGTGACCGCGGTCCCCTGGCTCCGTTAACTCCGTACGGTGGTAACGGAGGACCCGGGCCGCCGCCGCGCCGCGAGCCTTTATTACGCGCCGCACGGGTGTCCCGGCCATGGGGCGGCTCGAGGGAAGGACCGCGATCGTCACGGGCGGCAGTGGCGGGATCGGCCGGGCCACCGCGCTCGAGCTCGCGAGGGAAGGGGCGGACGTCGCCATCCAGTACCGCGCCGGAAAGGATCGCGCGGAGGCCACCGTCGGGGCCATCGCGGCCGTCGGACGCCAAGGCCTCGCCCTCGCGGCGGACGTCTCCGATCCGACCGCGTGCCGCAGCCTCGTCGAGGACGCGCTCCGTGCCTTCCGCTCGATCGACATCCTCGTCTGCATGGCGGGCCAGCCCTTCCGCCGGGAGGAGTGGTTCAAGGACTTCACCCTCCTGTCCCCGGAGGAGTCGCGACGTCCGCTGGACGTCGACCTCCTCGGCTCCGTGTTCATGGCGCAGGCCGTCCTCCCCGGGATGGTCCGCATGGACCGCGGCGCGATCGTCCTGACGGGCTCGACGCCCGCCCTCACGGGCGACACCGTGGGCATCCCGTTCCTGATCGCCAAGGCGGGGCTCCTCGCCCTCACGCGGTCCCTGGCCCTGGCCTATGGGCCCAAGGGGATCCGCGTGAACGCCCTCGCCCTCGGCAGCATCGACTCGGAGGCCATGGGGGCGTTGCGGCCCGAGGAGAGACAGGCGCTGGCGGAGGAGCCCGCCCTGAAGCGTCGGGGCCGTCCGGAGGAGGTCGCGCGGACGGTCGCCTTCCTGGCCTCGGACGATGCCTCCTACATCACCGGCCAGACGATCGTGGTGGACGGCGGCTACGCCCTCCGCTGACCCCCGGCGTCAGCGGACCGCGGGACCCGAGCCCTCGTAGGCGTACGTCATCTGCTCGTTGCATCCGTGGCAGGTGACCACGAGCTTCGGCCCCTCCGCGCGGTACTGCTCGCGCACGATCCAGTGGCAGCGGCCGCAGCCCGAGATGAGGCGGACCTCCTCCTGGTGGCCCTGGACCCGGAGGAAGAGCCCCTCGTCCGTCGAACGCCACCCCTTGACGACCAGGCCCAGGGACTCCTCGATGGGGACGTCGCGGACCATGCCCATGCCTCCGCGCCGGAGATGGCCGTCCGCGGCTTACGCTTTGCCCCGCGGCGCCGGATACTCGATCCGACCTCCCCGGACCTTCGCGAACGGCGTGAGGACGTGCTCCTGGGTCGATCGGGGTCCGAGGATGTGCACCACCCGGACCCCGCGCATGAGAAGCGCGTCCGAGAGGAGCCCGCGGTGGCACCGCCACGGGACCGCCTCCGCGCACATGACCGCGGTGCGGTGCTCCTTCGCGAGGCCGATCAGGCGGTCGAGAGCCGCGGCGAACTCGGAGGTCGCCATGTAGTCCGCGTATCCGCGGAAGCTCGCGTTCCGCCAGCCCGTGTTCGCCGAGTCCGCGAGGGCCTTGCGATACCCTCCGAGGCCCGCGAGGTGCTCGTACGCAAGGCCGGCCCGCGGCAGGCTCGCGGCGAGCGCCTCCCGGTTCGTCCACGGGACTCGGGCGGACGCGGGGAAGTGCCGCACGTCCGCGAGGAGTGCGATGCGGTGCTCCTGCAGCAGGTCGAGGAAATCCTCGAACGTGCGCGTGGAGTGGCCGACGGTCCAGACGGTGGCCTCGGCGGGGATCAGCACGGGATCGCGCCGGCAACGGCCCGCGACGCCTTGAACGTGGCGGGCCTCAGCGGTAGGACTGGCATCGGCCGCAGTACCAGCGCCCGTACTGGGCGACCCAGGTCAGGGGCGTGCCGCAGACGTAGCAGGACGGCTGCTGGGAGGCGGCCGGGGCGGCCGGCGGTCCCGCGGCGGGCGACTGGGCCGGGTACATCGGAGGGGGCGCGCCCGGAGCGCCGTACGCGGGCTGCGGGTAGTAGTACGCCGGGGTCGACGGGCTCGTCGCGACCAGGATGATCCCGATGATCAGGAGGACGAACCCCAGGCCGCACACGGGGACGAAGAGGAATCCGAACGCCATGAACACGACGCCGAGGACGATCAGGACGATGCCGAGCTCGTGGTTCGACATGGACCACCCGCGGTGGCATCGTCCGTTCGCGATAAAAAGGTGCGGAGGGGCCGTCCGCCTACGCCACGTTCACGGGGCGGCCTGCCGATCCGAGGAGCGAGCGCCCGCAGGTGCAGACCTTGCTCGCGCCGCACCCGATGCAGAAGAACTCCTGCTTCTCGGGATCGAACGCCACGGGGAGCCCGCACCCGCAGGCGCGGGGCGTCGGTGCGCGCGAGGCGTGCACCGTCCGGCGGTGGTACGCTGGTGCGTCCGCGTTCGGGACGCTCTCCGACGTCTTCGTTCCATTCGTCATGGAGACCACCGGTCTTGGTTGACCGCATTATTATTGGCCACGGGTAGTAGAAAAGGATATCTCCATACGCTTAAGAGGGGCGAGGGAAGGCCCGCGGCATTCCATCCCCTGCCGCGCCGTGACGCGCCTATGCCTCGCGGAGATTCGTGAAGGGGCAACCCTCTGGCCGTCGCCCGGTCGCCGCGCGGGCCTCGGCCTGCTTGGCCCGGAGGTCGACCCGCCGGATCTTGCCGCGGATGGCCCTCGGGAGCTCCGCCACGAACTCGAGAATCTTCGAGGCCTTGTAGGGCGTGAGGTTCGCGCGCGTGAAGAGGAAGAGGTCGTCGGCGAGGGCGCGGGACGGCTCTTGCCCGGGCCGCAGCACGACGAACACCTTCACGGCGTTGCCGTGGATTGCAAGCGAACCGAAGCGGTGCCCGAGACGCAAGAGCCCATAGTGGAACCGACCGAGGCGACGAACCCGGTGGGTGGCCGGCGCGCCTTCGCGAACGGAGCAAGATTCTTCGCGCCAGGCGCCGTTCGGCCGCCGAGGGGGAAGCAGGTCCATGAGCGCGTATGTGATCGCCAATTTGGAAGTGAAAGACGCCACGGCCTTCCAGCGGTACGTGGCGGAAGTTCCGTCGACCGTCGCGAAGCACGGAGGTCGCTACCTGGTCCGCGGGGGAAAGATCAAGTTGGTCGAAGGCGACTGGAAACCCAAGATTCTGGTTGTCATCGAATTCCCAACGATGGACGCGCTCAAGGGTTGGTACGACTCGGAGGAGTATCGCCCGCTCCGTTCGCTGCGCTTGGAAACGGCGCACACCGATGCGGTCGGCGTGTGGGGTGTGCGGGACCAGCCGCACTAGCTGATGTTCGGAGCTGAGTGCAGGTACGCTCAAACGTGCTGCAGTCACACGATTCAGACGCTCCATGGCGCGCATCGCCGCGCATCGCGCTCCCCCTGAATCGTGCACCTGGGATCGGCCGAGGGATAGGCGTACGTGTTGCCCGACCCACGGTTTCTTGAGGCCCGGAGCCCTCGAGGTTCGTCGCAGGCGAGGAGCGTGGAGTGGACCCCTCGAGAAGTGGGAGTGCTATCCCCGATCCTCGACCGGTTCGCCTCCGACCTCGGGCGCCTCGAGGGGCATGGCGTCCTCGTGCTGTGTAGCGCCGGAGGGCAAGTCGCCTTCTGGCTCGCGCGGAGGATGCGGCGAGGGCGCGTGGTGGGCCTGGAGCTGAACGACAGACTCCTCGATGCGTCGCGTCGCAAAGCGAGGGACGAAGGTCTCGAGGGCTTGGTGGAGTTCCGGAAGGCGGAGCGGACTCGCATCGCGTTTCCGGACGAGACCTTCGATGCGGTGGTGAGCGAATTCATTCTCCACCCGACGCCGAACCCGACGCAGATTGGCCAGCGGGAGATGGCCCGCGTGCTCCGGCCGGGCGGGGTCCTCGCGCTGACGGACGTTATCCTCACCAGGCCCATGCCGGCGGACGCGCGCGCGAGCCTGACGGCCGTCGGGCTGGACTACCTCTGCGATGGCACCCAGGACGACTTCCGAAGGTGGATGGGAGAGGCGGGCCTCGCGGACGTCGAGCTCCATGACTTCACGCCTCTCGTGCGGCAAGTCTGGGAGCGCAGGGCGGATGCGGATGCGTCCCGCGATCGCCGGAACGCGTACGAATCCCTTCTCGCGGACCCTACCCTTCGGCTGGGGCGGTCGATCTTCTACATCTATGCGTGGGGAAGGAAACCTCGCCCGTCCCGGCCCCCGAGATGAGGATGAGACCACCCTCCGTGCCTACGCGCCTCGGCTCCCGTTTGGGGAACGGCGGGACATGGGTGGGACGCGGTTCGTCCGGGTGCGTCGGCTCGTCAGGTCGAGCCGCAGCACAAGCCGGTCATATCGGTCGTCGGCTTCGCCCCAGTAGCCCGGGTCGATTCGGTAGTCGGCAAAGCCTCGCGCTCGGTAGAACCGTCGAGTAGCGGCGTAGGGTTCGTAATCGACGCTGTCGGCGACCGTGGACACCGTCAGGTGGCGAAACCCGTACTCCCGCATGTCCAGCGAAAGCAGGGAGAGGAGAGCCGTGCCGATGCCTTGATGCTGCGCGTCCTCCGCGACCCCCATCCAGGAGAGGTCCGCGGTCTCCCCATCCACGCGGGTCCATGTCGCGAAGCCCAGGAGTCGGTCTCCTCGCACCGCAACGTACCCTCGATGGGACGTCAGGTCGCGGGCCATCTGGGCGAGGCCCGCCGCGTTGAACCACTTGCCGAGGCTCCGCGCCAAGGACAGAACCGCGGGACCGTCCTCCCTCCCGAGCGGCCGGAGTGCGTAGGGGGACCGTGCAGGAGCCACGCCCGCCTCGACAATGGCGCGGCGCTTATTCCTTCCGCCCGGTCGAAACGGAGAGACCCCCTGGTTTCCTCATCGGACCGGGGATTGCGTCCAAACCGGAAGCGGTTTGGGTCCGGTCGGATTTGAACCGTGCCTCGGACGTCGCTGGTCAGGCATGAGACGGGAACGGACTCGCGGCAAGAAACCAATCTCGTGGCCTCGAGGAGGGCGACAAGGAAGGTCTGCTTCTGCGGAGGTTTGGCCGGGAGCGACGTATCTCGAGACTCCCGCTTCGTGGGCCCCCGGGAGACGGCCGGAAAACCCGATGCCGCGAAACGGGACGGATAAAAGGGTGGATGCCCTATGGCCATCCTCCACGGGACGCGTGCGGAGCGACGATCGGAGACCGAGGTCATGAAGGAGGTCGTTGAGCCCGAGATCGGCAGTCCCCGGACGCGGGCTGCGGGGCGGGGTTCCCCCTGGGTCGTCCGGGTCACGGCTGTTCTCGGGGCCGCGCTGATCGTGACCGCCGGTTTCGCCGCCCTACAGCCCGATGCCATGCGGGCTTTGTCGTCGACCGGATGCTCGTACGCTCCGATGGCCCTGGACTGGCTCGCCCGGCAGGAGACCGCCTGGGCTTCGGCGGTCCCTCTCCCGCTGGCCACCGCGGCCGTCCTCATGGCGGCGAGCTACGGGAACCCCGAACAGAGCGGGAGCGCCCTCGCCGCCGTCCAGGCGGACCTCGCCCTGCTCCGTTCCGCGGGGGCGCAGGTGATCCGCATCGACTTGAACTACCAGCCCTGGCTCGAGAACGATACCGGCCGGATCGCGGAGATGGATCAGGTGGTCTCGTCCGTCCGGGCGGACGGGCTCGGGCTCATGATCGCGGACTCCGCCTCGGAGTCGTACCGGCATCACGCCCTGCCGTGGCCCGCATTCGCCGACGCATGGCTCCAGCGCGTCTCGGCGATGGCGGCTCGCTACCGCCCGGACTACTACGAGGTCGTGAAGGAGCCCGGGTGGTACTATCCGATGATCGAGGGCTACCCGCTGAACCCCGCCATCGAGTCGGTGACGGCATGGACGGGCCTCACGCAGGAGCTCATCTCCGCCGTGCGGGCCGTCTCCCCCCACACGCAGCTCGGCGTGGCGGTCGCCGCCGCCTCCCTGTACGGGAGGCGTGCGAGCCTCTCCCTCGCCTACCTCGAGCGGGCCCGGCAGCTCCCCGGGCTGGACTTTCTGGGGTTCGACGTCTACGGCGTGTGCGACTTCGAGAACACCCTCCGGTTCCTCCAAGAGCAGGGCACCGGCGGCAAGCAGGTCTGGATCCCGGAGGCCTGGAGCGCGGCAGGCTCGGGCGTCTACGAGCCGGCTCAATCCGCGTTGGACGTCCTCTGGGCGAACGTCCTGTACGAGTTCCTTGCGAGGATTGGAGCCCGCGGCGTGGCCCTCTTCTACACGGACGTCCTGGCAGCCTACGAGGCTCCGCCGCAGAACGCGTCCGCGCTCGTCGCGTACTACTCCGGGCGGACGCCCGTCTTCTACACGATCCAGAACCTGACCGCCGCGAACCGACGCCTCGGGTTCACGGTGCACGTCGAGGCGCTGCCCTCCGCATGCGGCCCCCTGTATGTGAACGGCACAGGCGTTGCCTCGGGGGCGAATCTCTCGTACCCGGTCCGGGAGGTCTCCGTGCGTGCGCCCCTGTGCCCGGGACGCTCGTTCCAGGCCTGGTCCACGCGAGGAGACGTGCAGGTCGCCGCGCCCACGGACCCGAATTCGACCCTCGAGGTCCTCGGACCGGGAGGGCTCACCGCCCTCTATGCGTCCTCGCCGGCGGTCGGGGTGGCGGTGGGGATCCTGCCTGACTTCTGCGGCGCTTCGCAGGTCGTGATCGCGGGCGGGAGCGTGTCCGCGGGATCTGGGGTCTCCCTGGCCCCGGGGAACTACTCCCTCGAGCCGGGACCGTGCGGGGGTCTGCCCAGAGTCGTCTGGCGGACCACGG
>OFHG01000480.1_pt1 | contig 16088 bp, 19 predicted proteins | sample 1521931 | NCBI WGS metagenome assembly OFHG01 (sample SAMEA2468438, study PRJEB22500) | soil metagenome | biome: Glassland; feature: Farmland; material: Clay | place: Australia | collected 2013-01-31 | depth 0.55 m
ACGGAGATCGGCCTCGCGAAGATCACGTCGCGGCCCGGGCAGGACGGCCTCATCAACGCGGTCCTCGTGACCGCAGAGAAGGCCCCGGCGAACTGAACCTCCGGCGGTCCCAGCGTTTTCCGGACTAGCGAGAGCGTGGTCCCGCCCCCGCGTGCACCAGGAACAGGCTCCGAACGAACAGCGCCGCCGCCACGACGAGGAAGGCCCAAGGGACGAGGTCGCCGCTGAAGCCGCGGGAGGAGAGGAACATCAGGTCCATCCCCGCGACCGCCAGGAGCACGGAGCCGCCTGACAAGGCCAGAAGCAGACGGCGGGCCAGGACGGGAGATGCTCTCGGGGCTCCCGCGAGAAGGGCAGTGACGAACGTCATAAGGGAGGGGACGAGCCCCAGGAGGAGGCCCCACAAAAACGTCATCGGCCACTGCGCCCACGGGTCGAAGCACGCGGCCGCACAGACCACTCCGGGGAGCTGGCAGAGGACGGACGGAGGCGCGCACCCCTGCCATCGGATGCCCCATGCGAGGGCGAAGGCCGAGCCTGCCGCGAGATCGACCGCGACGGGGACGACGGCCTGTCGAACCCGCACGAGGCGACATGGCCCGGGATGACGATGAAGGTCGCGCTGCCGTTCGAACCTCGCCTTCACTCCGCGGACCGCGTCAGGTTCACGTCCTTGATGAGGGCGTAGGGGACGAAGTTCGGGAGGGAGACCTCGCCCCACCACATCATCTGTTCCGTCGCGTCGCTCAGGGCGACGACGTTCTTCATGAGCCGCACCAGGTTGTCCGTGAGCCGCAGGTCCTTCCACGTCTCGACGACCTCGCCCTTCTTGATGTGGAAGATCCCGTCCCGCGGGATCGTGCTCAGGTCACCCTTCACGTAGGACTGGTAGCGCGTGTACCACGTGTTCGTGAGCCAGAGGCCGTCCTTGACCTCGGAGAAGATCTCGTCCTTGGACCGGTCGCCCGGCTTGACGAAGACGGCGTGGGCGTCGGGGGAGATGAGACCGGCGTTCCCGGTGGTCTTCGTCTTGAAGCGCTTCGCGGTGGACGTGTTGTGCAGGTACGTCTTCAGGACGCCCCGCAGGATGAGCGCGTGCCGCTTCGTCGGGACGCCCTCCATGTCGAACTTCTTCCGGGCCAGGGACTCCTCGGATCCGTCGTCCCACAGGGTGACCTCGGGCGAGGCCACCCGCTTTCCGACCTTCTTGCCGAAGGGCGAGAAGCCGGAGACGACGGAGTACGCGCTGAGCCGGCGCGCCACCTGGTCCGTCAGGGTGCCGAAGATGAGCGGGTCGAACACGACCGTGTACCGGCCGGCCTGGCCGCGCTTCGGGTCCTTGGCCAGGGCCGCGACGCGGCCGGCCTTGCGTCCGGCCCTCTCGGGGTCGAAGCGCGAGAGGCGCGAGGCGCAGGCGATGCCATGGCCGCTCGACTCGAGGGAGACGAGCGCGCGGATGGAGAGGTAGAGGCCCGCCCGGTGGTCGTGGGCCTCGACGCCGTTGGACGTGGCCAGGACGTGCTCGTCCTCGTACCGCCAGAAGGATCCGGCGCACTCCTTCGCGCCCTCCGCGAGCGCCCCGTTCACCGCAGCCTCGACGAAGTCCGCGCCGTCCTGCAGGGCGAGGACCTTCGGGTCCGGCCGGAACGGCGCGTACCGGAAGCTCCCCTTCGCGAGCCCGGCGTACTCGGGGTTCCTCTGGGACGCCTTGGCGATCTTCACGAGCCGCTCGAGGGCGCCGTCGATGTCCGTGAGGTCCTTGAGGTCCGTGACCACGACGCGTTTGTCGTGCACGAGGAACACGGAGGCGTAGGCCTCGCGCCACCGGTTGCTGATGACCGGCTCGTTCCGGCCGAAGCGGATCTGGAAGGAGCGGTTCTGGATGTAGTCCGCGACCGCGTCCTGGCATCCGAGCTTCTGGGCCTTGGCGACGATCTGGGCGGCGACGTCCTCCATGCGATCACCTCAGGTACACGTTGCGGAGGCGCATCGTCGGACCGCCCAGGCTGGCGTCGAGCGCCTGCCCAGGATCCGACTTGCCGCAGAACCCGGCCTCGAACTCGAGGTCCTTCCCGACTGCGTCCACCGCCGACCAGAACGTTGGTGTCGTGAGCTCCACCACCGTGCGCCGCACCGGATGCGTGATCTCCCCGTTCTCGATGAGGTACGCCTCGCGCCCGGCGTACTTCGCGTTGTAGCGCTTGTCGTCGATGTTCCACTCCATGAACGACTTCATGTAGACGCCGAAGCGGACGCCCCCGATCATCTCCTCGATCGACTGGTCCTTCGGCTCCACGAAGGTGTTCGCCATGCGGACGATGGCCTCGACGTTGTAGCTCACCGCCCGAGAGGCGCCGTTGCTCCGCGTGCCGAACGCGGACGCGGTCTCGCGGTTCTGGAGGAACTCGTTCACCTTGCCCTCCTTGTACAGGTACCGCCGCCGCGCCCGCACGCCCTCGTCGTCCGTGGCGTAGTACGCGATGGCATGCTCGATGGTAGGGTCGTCGCAGACGTTGACGACCTCGGACCCGACCTTCATCCCAATCCCGTCGGGGCCGATGAAGGACTTGCCCGCCTGGCTCGCCTCGCGGCCGAGGACGCGGTCCGCCTCCGTGGGGTGGCCGCAGGACTCGTGGGCCGCGATCCCCGAGACCTGGGGGCCGACCACGAGGTCCATCTTCCCCTCCGGGGACTTCTTGCCCTCGAGGAGGGAGCGCTGCATGGAACGGGCCTCGTCCGTCACCCGCTCGGTGACGTTGAGCTCGCGGAGGGCCTCCCAGCCGCCCGACCATCCGTATTCGCGGTGGCTCTGCTCCGCGTCCGAGCCCTTCACCATGGTGAGGAAGAATGAGGTGCGCAGCCGGGGGCTGTACGAGCGGATCCGCGAACCTTCCGAATTGGCGAAGTACTTCGTGATCCGGTTGCAGGAGAGCTGGAAGTAGCGCGCCGGGATCTTGAAGCCCAGCTCGGTCACCGCGCGGTCGATCTCCTGGAAGGCGGCGATCTTCTCCTCGACGGGCACGTCCGCGAGCATCGTCCGCTCCGGGACGGCCCATTCCGCCGTGATGGCCTCCTCTTGGGCGAAGGTGATGGGCGTCTCCCGCTTCGAGCGCTTCGCCATCCGGACCGCGTCGTCGACGATGGTCCGGACCTCCGCCTTGGTCAGCGTGTTCGTCGCGGCGAAGCCGAGCCCGCCCTTCGCCAGCACGCGGACCCCGATGCCCCGGTCCGCGCCGACGTAGAGGGCGTCCAAGGTGCCGTTCTTCAGGATGAACTCCTCCGGTTCCTGCCGCTCGAACCGCGCCTCGGCGTAGCTCGCGCCCTTCTGCCGCCCGTACTCGACCGCGAAATCCACAAGGTCGTGCTCCCCGTCCATCGTGCTCCGCCACCCGCGATGCGCGGGTGAAACGCGGCACCCCGATTAACCTTGCGCGCGCGGACGCGGCGCGGGAAAACCTTAATGGGGGGCGCCCCGTACGCGAGGGCGCATGGCCAAGAAAGAGCGGCCCATCGTCCTCTATCCGGCGTACTTCGACCTCGGCCGCTCCCGCGCGGACGGCCGGCGCGTCGCGAAGCGCTGGGCCGTCGAATCGCCGACCGCGGAGGAGGTCATGACCGCCGCGAAGGCGCTCGGCCTCGAGCCGCAGCTCGACGCCGAGAAGGCCTTCCCGACGTCGCACTGGCGGCACGAGGGGCGCGTGCTCGTCCGCGCGGACTACTTCAAGACCTCCGTGCTCCAGAAGGTCGCGGAGCGCATCAAGAAGGCCCGGTCCGGCTAACCCACGTCGGGCACGCGGTAGACGTCCCAGCGCACGGCGCCCGCCTCGACGGCGTCCCGCACGCGCCGCTCCTTTGTCGTGAGGGTGGACGCGCCGCTCTTGACCTCCAGGAAGACGACCTCATCCACCTCGCCCTCGCTCAGGCCGTTGAAGACGAGGTAGTCCACCGGCGTGCCGATGAAGCGCAGGTCCGTCGGCTCGTAGGGGAAGTCGGGGAAGTGGGGCGCCAGCTTCTCGAGGAACTGGCCGCTCAGCGTCGCGCGGCTCCGGTCCACGGAGTCCCGTCGCGCCTCGCGCTCGCGCTCGCGGTAGACCAGCTCCAGGGTGCGCCGCGTGAGGGCCCGCCCCACGAGGTAGCCGATGGCCAGCCCGACGGCGACGGACGCGAGGGTGAGGACCAGGGTCAGGGGGTCCGCCATGCGGGCCGCCGAGGATGCCGCGGCTAATGAACCCGGCGGGGGGAGCCGCGAAACAACCCGCCTGCGTCAGTCGCGGTGGTCCTGGAGCGTGCGGACGTCCTCGATGAGGCGCTTTCCCGCCGCGACCTCGTCCACGGAATGGATGACCGCCCCGAGCTCGCGCAATGCGCCCTCGATCGCTTCGAAGCTGATCGACGTGCCCTCGATGGTCAGCTTGACCGTCTCCGTCTCCTGGTCGACCTCGTCCAGGCTGCAGTTGACCCCGTCGATGCCCTTGAGGGCGCTCAGGCGCTGGGAGAGCTCGATGAGGGAGGGCCGGTGGGGCTTCAGAACATCCAGGACGAGGCGCCTGAGGTCGCTCGCGAAGTCAAACCTCCCAAAGGAGGGAGCCGATTACGGCGTGTGGTATTAAACGTTGTGACCGGCCGGAGACGACCCCGAGGGAATCAGGCGGTGGTCACGTCCGCGCCGTCCGCGGTCACGATCATCGTGTGCTCCGTCTGCGCGACGATCCCGCCGCCGACGTCGAGGAGCGCGGGGTACGTCATGACCGCGCCTGTCCGGAGGAGATGGTTCAGGAGCGCCGGGGCCTTGGGGTTCAGGGCATACGCCCACCGCTCCGCGAAGGGCAGGGTCGTGAACTCGGCCGCGCACGCCTGCAGGAACTCGTTCAGCGCGGGGTCCTTTACGGGCTTCGTGCGCAGGACGCGGTAGATGTTCCCCGTGCGGCGGCCGTCGACCTCGCCCGCGCCGGACGACGAGAAAGGTTCGATCGCCACGACCTCGCCCTCCTCGAGGACGTCGTGGCCGTGGGGGATGTTGGGAACGCTCTTCCCCGCGTGGAGCACGTACCGCTCCACGGTGTGCCCCGTCAGGTTGCGGATGGGCTTGTAGCCGTTCGCCTCGATGGCGCGCCGCACGCCTTCGCCCAGGAGCCGCGTCTCCACGCCGGGCCGCACGGCCTCGATGGCCGTCTGCAGGGCGCGCTCGGACGCCTGGATGAGCCGCGACCAGTTGCGCGTGCCCACCTCGACCGTGGCCGCGGTGTCCGCGATCCAGCCGTCCTTATGCGCGCCCAGGTCGAGCTTCACGACGTTCCCGCGGCGGAAGCGCAATGTGTCGTCGTGCGTCGGCGAGTAGTGGGCGGCGATGTGGTCGATGGAGATGCAGGTCGGGAAGGCAGGCCGGAGGCCGCGCTTCCGGAAGATCCCTTCGACCTCCTCGGCCACATCGAGGAGGAGGACGCCGTCCGCGACCATCTCCGCGGCGCGGTCCCGCGCCTCCTTGGAGACCCGCCCCGCCTCGTGCAGCCAGGCGCGCGTGTCCGCGTCCATCGTCACGGCCCCGCGCCAACCGCGCCCTGTCTAAGGACCTTTGCCTTCGGACCGGAGAGGTCCACCACGGTGGACTCCTGGCCGATCGGCGATGGCCCTGCGTCGATGTACAGGTCGATGGCCTCGCCGAGCTGGGCCTTCGCCTCGTCGCAGGATGTCGGGGAGGGCTGCCCATGGCGGTTCGCGCTCGTCGTGGTCACGGGGCCGTACGCCTTCGCGATGAGGCGCGGGATGGGATGGTCAGGGATGCGCAGGCCGACGAGGCCCTGGCGGTTGACCAACGCGCGCGGCGCGTCCGGCGTGGCCCGGAGGACGACCGTGTAGGGTCCGGGGAGGTTCTTGCGGCAGAAGTTCTCGGCCAGGGGCGTCCGCACCGCGTACCGGAAGATGTCGTCCACCTCCGCCACGGTCATGGAGACCGCCATCTCGCGGGGCCGCTCCTTCGCCGCGTAGAGGCGGGCCACGGCCGCCTCCTGGAACGGGTCCGCGGCGAGGCCATAGACGGTGTCCGTCGGATGGACCACGAGACCGCCTTTCGCCAGGCAGCCGCGGATCCGGTCGACCGCGGTGGCGTCCAGGACGTACTTCGTGCCGATGCAGACCGCGGGGATCGTGGCGGACACGGCGCTCGACAAAGGGGGCGGGGCTAAAGGCCTTTCCGCCGCCTAGTCGAACAGGAGGTAGAACTCCCCTTCCCTCTGCGGCACGGAGGGCCGGTACGGGTCCAGGCGCATCCCCTCCGTGCGGAGGAACTTCTCGATCGCGACGCGCGTGAAGGGGGCGGACTCGGACGACGTCAGGAGCTCGTCCATGGGCACGAACGCCGCGGCGCTGACCTCCTGGGCGTCCGGTCGCGGTTCGCCGGAGACGTAGGCCATGCGGAAGATGAGGAACGTGTCGTTCACGTCCTGCGTGACGCGGTTCCGCACACCGAGGAGGTCTCCCGCGCGGCCGATGATGCCGGTCTCCTCCTTCACCTCCCGCTCCAGCGTCATCCACACGGACTCGCGCGGCTCGACGTAGCCCGAAGGGATGGACCACAGGCCCTTGATCGAGCCGTAGGTGCGCTTGACGACGAGGAGCCGGCCCTCGCGCTCCAGGAAGGCGCCCACGCCCACCGTGATGGGCAGGGTCGCGACGTTCACGGCCATGGGCCCGGCCAAGGCGGGCCCCAGAGATGGCTTTTATCCCTCCGGGCGTTCCCGTGTGCGCTTCGGAGGAAAAACCATGGCCCGCAAAGTCACCTTCACGCCTCGACGGTACCTGCACAAGATCTGGCAACTGGGCAACTTCGACGTCTCGCCGGACGGCCGCTTCGTGGCGTACTCGGCGAACAAGGGCGAGCAGTGGACCGTGTACGTGCGGGACCTGAGGGCGAGGCGGGAGCGCGTCCTGATGAAGTCGGAGCAGTCCGTGATGAACCCGGAGTTCTCCCCGGACGGACGGTGGATCGCGGTCCAGTCCGACTTCGAGGGGGACGAGAACTTCAACCTCTACGTGGTGCCAGCGAAGGGCGGCCCGGCGCGCAAGATCACCGACACGCCGGCGGACAGCGCGTTCCCGCGCTGGTCCCCGGACGGCACGAAGATCGCGTTCCTCTCGAACCGCGACAGGGACCGCGAGAACGTGTTCGTCGTGGATGCGGACGGCGGCGAGCCGCGGCAGCTGACCCGCGTCGACGACATCGTCAACGACCTCGCGTGGCACCCCGGCGGCCGCTCCCTGGCGTTCGGCGCCGGGTTCGGCATCGGCGACTGGATCGGGATCGTGGACCTCGACGGGCACGTCGAGCGGGTCACGGACTTCCCCGATTCGGAGACCTACCTCTCCGCGGACAACGGACGACCGGAACCCTGGTCGCCGGACGGGTCGAAGCTGGCCTTCGTGTCCAACGTCCACGACCCCATGGACGTCGGCGTCTTCGACGTGGGAACGCGGGCCGTGCGGTGGCTCGTCCAGAACGGCTGGGACAAGTCGCTCCCCGTGTGGTCCCCGGACGGCCGGCGGATCGCGTACCTGGAGAACCACGACGGCAACGTCCAGCTGCGCAGCGTCGGGGCGACGGGGCGGGGCACGCAGACGCACTCGCCGGACGAGGGCACCGCCACCCGGCCCGCCTGGCACCCCGATTCCCGCGGCCTCTTCTACGAGCACTCGACCTTCCTGAAACCCTACGAGCTCGTGCTCCGGCGGGGGGCGCGCACCACACGGCTCGTCGCCGGCACGGCGGCCAAGCTGCCGCGGAACGAGATGGCCGCGGGGAAGCTCGTGCGTTACCGCTCGTTCGACGGGCGGACGATCCCGGCGTGGCTCTTCGTGCCCCCGGCCTCGCGGTCGCGGCACGCGGCGATCGTGGACCCGCACGGAGGCCCGGAGGCCCAGGTCCTGAACGAGTGGGACGCGGGCTACCAGTTCCTCGTGAGCGAGGGCTACACGGTCCTGGCGCCGAACTACCGCGGCGGCACCGGCTACGGCCGCGCCTGGCGGCGGCTGAGCGACCACGACCTCGGCGGCGCGGACATGAGGGACGTCATCGAGGGCGGGCGCTGGCTCCTCGCGAAGAAGCACTGCCCCCCGGGCCGCCTCGGCATCGTCGGCATCAGCTACGGCGGCTACAGCGTCGGGCACTGCCTCGAGCAGGCGCCGGACCTGTGGACCGTCGGCGTGAGCATCGTGGGCTACTTCAACTGGTTCACCGCCACGAAGAACGAGCGCGGCAACCTCCAGAAGTACGACCACGCCAAGATGGGGACCGCGGAGACGGACGCGGACCGCTTCCGGGCGTACTCGCCCATCTTCTACCTGGACCGCATCCGCGCGCCCGTCCTGTTCACCGGCGGCGCGCACGACCCGCGCTGCCCCGTCACGGAGGCGCGGAAGATGGTGGAGGACATGCGGGCGTCCGGGAAGACGGTCGACTACCTCGAGTTCCCGGACGAGGGACACTGGCCGCGGAAGACCTCGAACCAGGTCCGGCTCTACGAGCGCACCGTGGAGTGGCTGGAGACGTCCCTGCCGGACGCCTGACGCTCACACGAGCGTCTTCATCGCGCCGAGGAGGCGGTCCACGACCTCCGGCTCCGCCTGCGTGCCCATGGTCCCGATGCGGATCGTCTTGCCGCGAAGCGGCCCGAGCCCGCCGGAGATCGTGATGTTGTGCTTCTCATGGAGGCCCTTCGCCAGGGCCGACGCGTCGATCCCCGCCGGCGGGCGCATGCAGGTCACCGTGCTCGAGACGACCTCGGGCGAGGGGACCGGCTCGAAGCCCAGGCTCTCGAGGCCCTCGCGGAGCCGCGCCGCGGCGCGGGCGTGGCGGGCGAAGCGCGCCTCGAGCCCCTCCTCCTTCACGAGGGCCAGGGCGCGATGGACCGCGAAGAAGAGGTTCGAGGAGACCGTCGTCGGCGTGGGGTGCCAGCTGCCCCACTCCCGCTGGTACTTGTCCCAGACGAAGAGGTTCAGGTACCATCCCTCGACGGCTGCGGGGTCCGTGGCCTCCCACAGGGACGGGGCCACGAGGAGGGGGGAGATGCCGGCGGGCGCCGCGAGGCACTTCTGGGTGGCGCTGAAGGCCGCATCGATCCCGAGCTTCCCGCCCGGGAAGGGGATCCCGCCCAGGGAGGACACCGCGTCCACGAGGACGAACGCGCCCCTCGCGTGGGCGAGCTCGACGACCTCGTCCATGGGGTTCGTGACCCCCGTCGAGGTCTCGTTGTGGATGAAGGCGACCGCCTTCGCCGGCTTGGCCAGGGCCATCTTGAGTTTCGGCAGGTCGAAACCCGTGCCCCACTCCGAGCCGATGACCTCCACGTCGATGCGGTGCGTGGCCAGGACCTCGGCGAGCCGCTGCCCGAAGAACCCGTTGTCCAAGACGATCACGCGGTCGCGCGGCCGCAGGAAGGTGAAGGCGAGGGACTCGAGCCCCGCGTGGCCCGGGCCAACCAGGGAGAAGACCTTGCCCTTCGGCGCCTGCCAGACGTACCGCAGGAGGTCCTGCGTCTCCGCGAACGCCTGGATCCACGCGTCCCCGTAGTGGGGCTGCGCGGGCTTGGCGAGTTCCTCCTGGACCCTGGGGTGCAGGGGTACAGGACCAGGGATGAGGAGAAGCCCCGTGTCCACGGCCACTGAACGGCCAGGAGCCTACTTCAACCTGTCCCGACACGTCGTGACACGCGAGGCCTCAGTCGCGGATCCCTTCCTCGGAGACCGTGAACACGGCCTCGGCCTCGGGGAGGTTCGGGGAGTCGATCAGGCGAGCGATGCGCTTGCCGCCCTTCGACTTCCGCAGGTACACGCGGAACGTCGCGCTGTGCCCGACGATGTGCCCGCCGATGGGCCGGGTGGGGTCGCCGAAGAAGGCGTCCGGCTTCGCGGACACCTGGTTCGTCACGTAGATCGCGGCGTTCTGGACGTCCCCGAAGCGCATGAGCTCGTGGATGTGCTTGTTGAGGAGCTGCTGCCGCTCCGCGAGCACGCCGCGGCCGATGTACTCCGCGCGGAAGTGGGCCGTCAGGGAGTCGATGACGACGAGCCGCACGGGGAAGTCCTTCGTCATCTCGTGGGCCTTCTCCATGAGGAGCATCTGGTGGTGGCTGTTGAACGCCCGGGCCACGTGAATGCGCTTGAGGATGGCCTCCGAATCGAACTCCAGGGCCTCGGCCATCTGCCGGACGCGCTCCGGACGGAACGTGGACTCCGTGTCGATCCAGACCGTGTCGCCGTTCAGCCCGCCCTCGTCCTCGCCGCGGGTCACGTTCACCGCGAGCTGATGAGCCAGCTGGCTTTTCCCCGACCCAAATTCACCAAAGCATTCCGTGATCGCCTGGGTCTCCAAGCCGCCGCCGAGCAGCTCGTCGAAGGCCTTCGAGCAGGTCGTCAGCTTGGCGACGCTCTTCCGCCGCTCCAGGATGACGTCGCCCGTCTCGAAGCCGCCCACGTCGACCGCTTCGCGCGCGGCGGCGATGATCTTCTGCGCCACGTTGTTGCCGATCTCCGTGGCCTCCGCGACCGAGTCCGGGGTCGCGACCGCGAGGCTCATGAGATCCGTGTACCCGGCCTCCCGAAGCTTCTCGGCCGTCGCCGGGCCCACGCCGTTGAGGTCTTCCACCGCTTTCACTGTGGTGGCCACTTTGTCACCCGGCTTAGTATCCTTGGGCATACATAAGAGGGTAAGACGGGGGGGTGGGTGAAACTATCGATTTCCCTGGACGGGCCGCGAGAATCCTCCGAGACCACCCTTTTATCGTAGGCCGCCTTTGCGGCCTTCGCCATGCCCGTCCGGCTCTCCTTCGACCGCGTCGCGGCCACGTACGACGAGACCCGCGCGCTGTCGCCGAAGGTCATGTCCCACGTCCTCGGGATCCTCGTGGACCAGCTCCTGGGGAAGAGCGTCCTCGAGGTCGGCGTGGGCACGGGACGATACGCGGTGCCGCTCCAGAAGAGCGGCCTGGACGTCGTCGGCGTGGACATCTCGCACAAGATGGTCGAGGCCGGCCTCGGCAAAGGCCTGCGGAACGTCGTGCTCGCGGACGGCGCGCGGCTGCCCTTCACGCCGCGGGCGTTCGACCTGGCGACGACGACCCACATGCTCCATCTGGTCCCGGACTGGCGGGACGTCCTCCTCGAGATCGTGCGGGTCACGAGGGACAGCTACTTCAGCATCCTCGAGCGCTCCTCGCGGACGACGAACCTCCACCGCGAGTACGACCGGCTCGCCGCGGAGGCGGGCTACAAATGGTCCCCGCCGGGGCTGCACGAGCGGGACCTGCCGGACGTCCTGCCGCCGGACCTCATCATGCCCGTCGGCCCGTTCGAGGAGGTCGTCCCGGCCGACCACCTCCTCGAGGAGCTCGAGGCGCGGTCCTTCTCCTCGCAGTGGGGCACGCCGGAGACGATCCACCGCCAGGTGATGCACGACCTGCGGCACCGGTGGGCGGGCCACGAGTTCACGCACGCGTGGATGCTCGAGGTCACGTTCTGGCGCGTCGAGCGCCTCGCGGAGCTCGCGAACCGCCCGGTCCCGAAGTGACCCGGGCGCCCGCGAACGCGGCGAGGGCCTTCTCCTCCAGGAAGTGGAGCGTCCCCGGGACCACCAGGCAATGCAGCGGCGGCCCGAGGTCCTCCCGGAGCAGGTCCTCCACGCGGCCCGCGCGGAGCCGGACCTCCGGCGAGCCGACCCGGCTGAGGACGCAGACCAGGGTCCCGGGACCGAAGCCCGCGGTCCCCTTCGCCTCGGCCATCTCGAGGAGGGACCGCAGGGCGTCCTTGGGGTCGAGGAACGTGCCGTCCTCCCGCAGGTCGAGGAGGACGAGGGTGTGGAGCCCCGCCTTGCGGTTCTCGAGGATCGGGTCCAGCGGGCTCGTCGGGCGGAAGCCCGGGGCGGGGAACGGAACGGTCGTCGTCCGCCCGAACTTGTAGGCCTGGAGGCCGAGCGCGCCCGCGGCCGCCCCGAGGATGGAGACCCCATGGACCACGCGCGCCGGGATGCCGGCGTCCGCGGCACGGAGGCGGAGGTCGACGTGGGTAGTGGCCACCATGGGGTCGCCGGCGACGAGGAGGGCCACGCGGCGCTCCTTCGCGGCCTGCAGGATCGTCTCGCCCGCCTCCACCTGCTCCCGCGTGAGGCGCACGACGGGCTTCCCCACCAGGGCCTCGAGCGCCCCGATCCGCGTGCCCAGGAGCGCGGAGGTGTAGAACTCCGCGAAGACCGCGTCCGCGGCCCGCGCCTCCTCGAGCCCGCGGAGGGTGATCCCCTTCTCGTCGTGCAGGCCGAGGCCGATGAAGACGAGCTCCCCCATTGGACCGCGATAGAGACGGGATGGTCATGAAGGTTCGTTAGAGCAACCGGCCGATGGCGACGAGGAGGAGGAACGTGACGCCGGCGACGACGGACATCCGGACCGCCTTCGCCCACGGCCGGCGTCCCGAAAGCCGTCCGAGGTAGTAGCCGGTCGCGAAGATGACGGAGATACCGAGGGAGGCCGAGGCCACGGCGACCATGCCGAAGTCCCCGACCCAGCCGAAGCGGTACACGACCAGGGGGCTGCCCATGACGGCGAAGACCGCGAGCGGAGCCGCAAGGTTCACGAGCGCGGTTGCGGACCGAGTGACGTGGAGCCGGCGCGCGACCTCCGTCCCCTCCATGGAAGCGAGCATGTGCCGCTCCAGCCGCCGGAGGCGGATGGCGACCTCCGCGTGCTCCGCCTCGTACACGCTGAGGCCCGTGGAGATCCCGATGGCCAGGCACGCCGCGAAGAGCGAGGACAGGGCCAGGTCCGCGTCGGGCTCCGGGAGGAAGGCTTGGGCGGAGAGAATCCCGAGGCCGACGAAGGTCGAGTCGAAAAGCGTGTTCACGAAATAGCGCCGGAAGAGCTCCGACGGCTCGACGGCCCACCTCCTGACGCGGTCCTGCGGACGGCCCGGGACCATCTCGGGGACCCCATGGGGCTCCGATGGCTTGGCCTTTCCGAACCTTTTTCGCGGAACTGCCCTATCCGGAGAGCGTGCGGGCGTGGTGCGTCGTCGTGCCCCGGGAGCGCGGGGAGGAGGTCCGCCGGCGGCTCAAGGAGCGGGGCCTCCTGCAGAAGCACCTCAAGGTGACGGAGGAGTCGGGGCGGCTCTTCCTGCCGACGACGGAGCGCGTGGACGCCGGCTGGCCGACGGAGGAGCGGGAGTGCGGGGAGGCGTTCACGCCGATCCGGAGCTACAAGGACGTCGTCCGCGTGCCGGAGGAGCTGCGGCCGCAGCTGCCCACGTCCTTCGACGTCATCGGGGACATCGCGGTCCTCAAAGTCTCGGAGCCCTTGCTGCCGCACCGCGCGGCGATCGGCCGGGCGATCCTCCAGGCGAACCCCGCGGTCCGCGTCGTCGCGCACGACCGCGGCGTCGCCGGCACATTCCGCGTCCGGGACCTGGAGATCCTCGCCGGGGAGCGGCGCACGACGACGGTCCACACGGAGTTCGGACTCCGCTACCACGTGGACGTCGCGCGGGCCTACTTCAGCCCGCGGCTGGGTCATGAGCGTCTCCGCGTCGCGGAGCAGGTGGCGGACGGCGAGGCCGTGGCGGACCCCTTCGCCGGCGTCGGTCCGTACGCGATCCTGATCGCGAAGCGCCGCCGTCCGACGAGGGTGGTCGCCTCGGACGCCAACCCGGCCGCGGTGGACCTGCTTCGGCGCAACGTCGCGGCGAACCACGTGGACCGCGTCGACGTCCGCGAGGGGGACGCCCGCGTCGTGCTCCGCGCCGCGGCACCCCTGGACCGGATCATCCTGGACCTCCCGCATTCCTCCATGGACTTCCTCCCGGACGCCCTCGCGGCCCTGGGCCCGCGGGGGATCATCCACGTGTACGGCATCCTGGAGGATGCGGACCGCGACGACCGCGTCCGGGCCATCCGCGAAACCGCGGAGGCGCGCGGCCGCACGGTGGAAGCCATCCGCGTCCATGTCGTCCGGGCGTACGCCCCGACCCAACATCACGTCGCCTTCGACGTCACGGTCGGTCCAAGGTGACCCCGCGCTGCCCTTGGTAGGTGCCCGACCGCTTGTCGTACGTCGCGGCGGCGCCCGACTCCAGCGCAAGGAACACCAATTGCGCGAAGCGCTCGCCAATGGGAAGCTCAAGCACCCCGTCCGAGGCGTTGAACGCGCCGAAGGTCAGCGTGCCGGAGAAGCCCGCGTCGATCATGCCGAAGGAGGCGAGCACGCCGCGGCGCGCCCAGGTGGTCCGCAGCCAGATCTGGGCCGCGAGGCCGCGCCCCAGGGTCACGGTCTCCCTCGTGCTGACGGCGAAGCGCGTCATCGCGGGCACGCGCGCGACGCCCTCCCGCACCCGGAGGCCGGACGAGGGGACCGCGACCTCCTCGATGCTCACGTCGTAGCCGTTCGGCGTGAGGCTGCGCTCCGCGAACGGCTCGATCGTCAGCTCGCCCTTCGCGCGCGCGGCGAGGATATCCGCGTCGGACAGCACGGCCACGGGCCCGCGGTATCCGGGCGGGCGCGATAAAGCCTTTCGCGGATGCGGCGATGCATAGAGAGCCACAACGCGCCCCCAATCGTACTTACCCAAGGCCTTAGGACGTGCGGTCTCCCAATACGGACGGAGCAAGCAGAGCGTGTCTTCCGTCCTCGTGGAGGTGCCGGTCGACCCGCGGACGTGTCGGCATCAAGACCTCGAACCGCTCGGCCACGACGGCGCGGCCGAGTTCTCCCAGTGTCCCGCCTGCCGGAGCGTCGTCATCGTGCAGGCCGGCCACCGGTGGATCATCCGCCCCACCGACGAAGAGGGGCCCCTCCCCTTCTGAAGCGACCTGAGTCCCCGGATGACCGCGGGGACCTCGTCGATGGGGCGGGGCTCTACACCCTCTTGCTCGGGGCGCGGCGTGATGTCCGACGAAACCCTTTAAGGAGGGCGGGGCCGATGCCTCTGCGAGGATGCGCATGGCGGAGGCCGACGGCAGCGTGTGGGCGCGGCGGTTCATCGGCGCAGCCCTGATCCAGGGCGCGATCATGTTCGTCCTGACGGAGATCCTCCTGTACGCGGACTTCCCGTTCTCCGGTTTCGTGTCCCCGGAGAACATCGTGGCCCAGGGCTCCGCGGGCACGTGGTTCACGGTCGGGTTCCTCGGCTACCTCATCGTCCCCGTGGTCGGGTCGGGGCTGAGCGCCCTCTTCTACCACTACCTCGAGGCCGTCATGCACCAGCCCTACGAGGGCGGGATGCGCTACCTCGCGTGGGGCCACCTGCTCCTCGGGAACATCGTCCTGGGGGCGGCCCTCGGGCTCCTCATGTACGGAGGCTACGTCGGCGGCGCGCAGCTCTTCTCGCCGACGCTCAACTGCACGACCACGATCTCCCAGTGCGTCCACGACCAGATCCTCGGCCCCCTCGTGCCGATCATCTCGACCCTGTTCATCGTCGGCTCCATCGGCCCGCTCCTGGGCGGCATCGGGTACGCGGTGCAGTTCCGCAAGGCCGCCTGAGGACGCGCGAAGGCCGACCGCGCCGGGGCGTTGCCCAAGGGTTTAAGCGACTCCCCCCATTTGGCCGAAGGAAGAGGCGCGTGCCATGGACTTCCGGCTCAGTGAGGAGCAGAAGCTCGTCCAAGCCACGGCGAAGGACTTCGTCGACAAGGAGATCATCCCCCACAACCGCGAGTGGGAGGAGAAGGGCGAGATCCCCCGCTCCTGGTACGCCAAGATGGCGGAGCTCGGCTTCCTGGGCGCGCCCGTGCCGGAGAAGTATGGCGGCGCGGGGATGGACTACGTCTCGTTCATGCTGCTCCTCGAGGAGATCAGCCGCGGCTCCTCCTCGGTGCGGACGACGGTCAGCGTGCAGACCTCCCTCTCGGAGACCTCCCTCCTGTGGTTCGCGGACGAGGAGCAGAAGCAGAAGTGGCTCGTCCCGCTGGCCAAGGGAGAGAAGCTGGGCGCGTGGGCGGTCGGGGAACCCGAGGAGGGGGAGGGCGCCTGCAGAACATGCGACACGAAGCCCGGGGAAGGGGGCGAAGGCGTCGTAGAAGGGGCGAAGACAGGCGCGCTCGACGGCGGGAGACGGGG
>OFHG01000481.1_pt1 | contig 16069 bp, 15 predicted proteins | sample 1521931 | NCBI WGS metagenome assembly OFHG01 (sample SAMEA2468438, study PRJEB22500) | soil metagenome | biome: Glassland; feature: Farmland; material: Clay | place: Australia | collected 2013-01-31 | depth 0.55 m
GTGCGCTGAGAACCATCATCCGGCCGGTGACCAGCCTCCGGGATAGGTCCCACCAGGAGGTCGCGGATCTGCATCACCGCACGCCCAGGGCAGCCAGATAGCTGAACGCACCATTACTGCTCGCTCATTTCGCCAGCGCGCTGACCACGACAAGGGCCGGACGATCAAGATCACCATCGAGCCATGACCGGCACCGCGCCGCGCCAGAACAGAGCACTATGCATCCGCCGCGCCGAAGACCCGACAGGCACCAGGCCGAGGCCCGATCCGGCAGGGCTTCGCAGCCCGTTGGCCTGGAGCGAACGGCTCTGGTCACTCTGCGTAGGCCCAGCTCTGCGGGATGGGAGCGCCTTGAGCCAGAGTCAGCCAGGGACCTCTTCCCGAACACGCGCAGCACCCCGCAGTCCCCGCGCACCGTCCTCTTGGCCAGCCCAGCCCCGGCGTGCTCGGCCACGAACGCGCTGAGGATCGCCGGCGGCAACTCCCGCAGCCCGGCGACGCCGATCATGTCCTGGTAGGCCTCGAAGCTGGCCAGGTGATGCCGGTAGCTGACGATCGACTCCGGGCGCAGGCCCCGCTCAGCCGCAAGGTAATCGAAAAACCCTGGCACCGCGCGGCCGAAAGGCAGCTCACGACGTGGCCGGCCAGTGCCCGTAAAGCCAGGCAAGAACGACCGCCAGCATCTGCTCGACCGGGCCGCGGACCTCCTTGGCGATCACCCGGGCCGCAGCGCCAGCACGCCGGTCACCGCGGTGCGCGGCAACCCGCATAGCCACGAAACCATCGACATGAACGGGCAGGTCCTCCGCAGTTCGCGCACCCCGCCCCCAGGCGAGCCGGGCGAAGCCGCGCGGCAGCGGAACCCGGCGCAGAACCGTGCGCCGCCGGTAGCCCTGGCCGGCCAGCCACCCGACATAGCGCTCGATCTCCGGCCCGATCCACAAGTCCCGGCTCTGGCCGACGGTGTCCGGCTTGACGAGGTATTCCTCCAGCATGGCAACTTCGCCGAGGGCGCCTGGGCGAACATGAAGAACGGCCTGGTCAACCTCGCCGCCCGCGACGTTGACCAACTCACCGCGATCATCAAGAACCGGCTCAAGGCCATCCAGTACCGGCCCGGTCTCATCGACGCCTTCCTCGCCCAAACCGAACTCGCCCTTGAACCAGAACCGCCGCAGACTTGCGCCTGGGCCCTACGTCGATTTGGCTTGCCGGGAAACTGGGGCGCTGGACCGTGCATCTTCGGTGAAAGGTGCGGGCAACCAGCGAGAATCAACTCGATTTCAAAGTGGGCCAAGGGTCTCTGCCGGCCTGCGACCACCTCGATTGAGTCCGCCGATTGGAACCGAAGAGCAAGGTAGTCGAGGTCAGTGTGGTGTGGAACAACGAGGAAGCTGCACGATCCGCCGGAAACTTCCCGCCGCCGTGTACCGGCCGACTCGAACTGGGCCCGGCCCAGGGGCCAATGCCGACCGCGGCGGGCCCTGCCGGGATTGAGCGGCCGGCACAACCCCGCCAGCACCCCGACCCGCCCTGCCGCCGGAGCCCGCCTGGTGGTATTTGTGCTGGTGTGATTGCCGAACCGGGCGTGCAACTCGCGTTCTGGTCAGACTGCCGTGACCCAGCGCGAACTAAGGACCTAAGCCCCTGTCCGATGAACGTCTGATCTGTTAACTATGCGGAATGACCCTTGGGTAATGATGCTAGGGGCACAGCCCAATTCTAGGGGGATCGATGGCAGATCAGGGCGCCTGTCCAATTATTTATATTCGGGGCTTCGCCGGTGGTACTTCCGGGATTGACAGCGCTACCGACGATCCCTTCTATGGGTTTAACGCCGGCGCAACCCACGTCCGCGTCGATGGAGATGGGAAGCCACGATTCTATCAGTTCGCGGGGCCCCTCGTGCGGCTGATGGAGGACGAGGACTACCGGGTCGTCGTGCACGGAGGCCAGGAGGCATATCTTAAGAGCGCCGGGAAAGGCACGCAACCACCGAATTCAATCTGGGTCTACCGCTTCTACGACACCGCCGCTGACACATTCGACTGGAAAGCCGCTTCTTACGACCTTCCAACCGCGGCGAAAGGCCTGCTCGCGTTTACTGATCTCGTCCTGGATAAGACCGGCGCAGCCAAGGTCTGGCTGGTCGCACATTCGATGGGCGGTCTCATCTGCCGCAGCATGATCCAGAAGGTATGCCCGGATGCCGGCCGCCGAGCGGCCGATGTCGTCGGCAAGCTCTATACCTTCGCCACACCGCACAACGGTATCGCGTTCGCCGTCGCTGGCATGAACATCCCGGTTCCTGAGATCGCGCCCTTGGGGGCGGAGATCTTCAACCACGACGTGATGTACCGCTACCTGACCCCTGACAGTGTGCTCCAGCACACGCCTGACCGTCCCAATGATTGGGACGCCCACGACCTGGCAGGCGGGGTTGACCCCGCCCGGGTGTTCTGCCTCATCGGGACCAACGCAGCGGACTACGGGCTTGTCTCCAAGGCCGTGGGCCCCAAGAGCGACGGGCTGGTGCAGATCGACAACGCCTACGTTCGCCATGCCAACCGGTCGTTCGTGCACCGTTCGCACTCTGGCGTCTACGGGGAAGTGAATTCCGAGGAGGGCTATCAGAACCTGCGCCGGTTCCTCTTCGGAACCCGCAAGGCCACCGCCGAGCTCGTGAATGCCCAGCTGCCCCGGCCGACTGACGACGACGTGATCGATGTCTGGCAGGCCGAGGTGCGGGTCAGCATCCGCGGGCTGCCGGTCCTGCTCAGCGAGCAGACAGCGGCCCACTACTGCCCGATCGAACTCGGCAAGGTCGCTGGCAAACACGTCGCCACGCAGGCGGGGCCGACTCCCGAGGACGACGCGGTAACCGCTGAGCCCGGTCAAGTCGGCATACCCGGCGGAGCTGCGTGCCTGGCCAGTGTCTTCCTGCTAGACGCGCAGGGGGCGTCGCAGCTGCAGCGGGAGAATCTGACACCGGAGACGGTCTCGCCGCGCTGCCGCTACTCCTTGCAGCTGGGTGTCCTGCACCTGCAGCAAGAGCACGGCCTGTTCTTCTGGCATAACCATCTTGAGACGCTGCCCGAATGGGAGGACGCCCTGATCATCGACGTCGGCCCCAGCGACGATGATGGGGATGAGCACCTGTGGGCGGCGTGGCAATCAGAGAATCCCAAGGTCACATCGGTTCCCGACCCGATCACCGCCCAGCCGCTCGAGCCTGACCCAGGTACTAGCGGCCAGCTCATCTTCACCATCCCGCTGCCGTCGGCCGGTCAGAACCTGCTTGGCCCGAGAGCTGACGGAGACCTCCTAGCAGCCATCAGGCTCAGCGTGGCGGAGCTATCCTGACGGCCCGTGCCTGGAGGGTAGGCAGCTTTGACGAAACAACCCCGAGCGGCGCACACCTGCACAGGTGCCTTTCCTAACACGGGCACCCGAGGTCATGTACGAGATCTTCACTCAGCCAATTCGGCCAGCCGAGCATCCAACCAGGGCCAACCCGGCGAATGGGCGTTACACAGCCCAGCCACTTCCCGAGTGGCTGCTGGTGCAAATAGCACCCGCAGGGCCGACTGGAGATGGATCCCGCATTTGCCAAAATGATCGGCCAAACTGGAAGGCGAACATGATCCAACCGGTCGGCACGGCGCACACCGAGCCTGTCCTCGTCTACTGTCCGGGTCTCGGCACCTATCCAGCCAACACGGCCGACGGCGTCACAGACGTCCTAGCGGCAGTCCTCGACCGGCAGAATCAGGGCAATTACAGCGCTGCCAGGCTGAAAGACGTAACTGCCCCACGTGGCCTGGTCCTTGGCAAGACCGTGCTGGATCCACGCGACGAGCCGGTGTTGCACGTCTTCGAACTCGACTACCGCAAGCATATGGACCCACCATCAACCTCAGCGGGGCCGACGGCACCACCTGGAGCTCTGACATCGGCGCTGTACGCGGTGGCTGGACTTATCGGGCTGCTACGGGCGGCCCGACATCCGGCCAAGACCAGGCTTGCTAAGTGGCAACTCTTCTACGGCTTGATCGCCGTCACCGCGCTCGTGCTCTGCGCCGTGGTCGCGATCTTGAGCTGGCTGATCGCGGCGGGTGCTGGCTCGTGGCTGCCGGAACAGGTAAAGACTTTCTTCGGCCTCAATGCATCGGCGGTCGCGCTCACCGCCGGAGCAGTCACCGTCGGTGGGTGGGCGTTGTGGCGCACGAGGCTCCTGGCGCTCGCAGCCACCGTGCAGCGGATCATGCGTTATTTCGACGAGGAACGGCACCGCCAGACGGTGACGCTCACGTTGACCGAAGCTGTCGACAGCTTGCGTGACAACGGCTGGTCTGGGGCGGTGCATATTCTCGGTTACAGCTTCGGGAGCCTCGTTGCGTTCGATGCGCTGTTCCCGGCGCAGATGGCAACCAGCACGAACTCTCGGCTCACAGAAGCAGTGGAGTCGTTGACAACCATCGGTTGCCCAGTCGACGCGGTCCGGCTCTACAGGGGCGGCTACCTCGGCGGTCGCGGTGCCCTGGTGAAAGACCGCTTCAAATGGACCAACATTGTCAACTTGGCCGACATCTTTGCATCCAACTTCCGCGACGATGCCGACGGCACAGACGGTGGCACTCCGGTACCCATTGCCGGCCGGATCTGGCCCATCGAGAATCTCAGGTATGGCAGCGACGAACTCGGGTTGATGAACGTCCTCAAGGCGAAGGGCTTTCGCACGCACGACGGTTACTGGGGAACTCCCAAGGAAGCAAGCTGCTTCGACGCAGTCGTCGGCCGCTGGGTCCGACTAGGTTCAGACACGGAAGTGTCACAGGGTTGACATGAACGACGCGATCTGTACGGTCCTGTCTGGCGGTCCCTGCGCCCGACCCGGCTTCTGCAGCGGCGCCGGTCTTGCTCGCGCCGCCGGGACAGGGGGTCGGCAAGCGGTCGGGAGCAACAGCAGTGTCCCGCGAATGGACCCCGGGCTTCACGCTGTCAAGTACGCCTTCCACGCTGCGTTTCGGGTCGGACTCCCGCCCGCTGGCGTAGGGCAGTCATTTTCTCCAGCCAGGCAGCGATGGTGTCGGGCGCCTGACCTGGTTTGAAATCCTTGGTGGGCATGTTGCTGCCTGGCGCCAGGGCCAGTGTGTGCCGTGGTGGCATCGCTCCAGCAGGAAGGTGATCTCGTCCAGTCGGCCGGGCGCTTGCGGGTCGCCAGCGCAGTCCGGGAACTGGCAGGTGCCCGACTCGATGGGCGGCCCGATCGAGGTGGGCTCGGACGGGGCCGGCTGTGCCGGGCTGTAGGGCATCGGCACGCCGTTAGGGGTCATGGGGCTGCCGATCGTCTCGGCGAAGAACGGGTCTTTGATCAGGTCCCGGGCCGCGCTACTGGTCATGCCTGCCCAGTAGCGGGCGAGCCATCCGGTGCTGAAATCGGACCACGTCTGTCCCGTCATGCAGGAATAGAGGCTGGCCAGGTGCGCCCGGGCAGTCGGCGGGTGCAGCACGGCGCAGTCCAGCTCGGCGTCGCACTCGGTCGACCTGCGGTTCAAGTTCGCGGACCCGCAAACGAGCAACTGGTCGTCGTAGGTCTGCGATTTGGCGTGCACATAGACGCCGACCCCGGGGGCTCGCGCCCACATGTCCCTGACCGCCACCCTGGACCGCCCATGGCTGTCCAGTCCGCGCCACAGGTCCTGCAGGGCGTTCTTGCGGAGCGTCATTTCCATCTCCGCCAGTTCGGTGTCGTTGCCGTACGGCGGGATGACGATGAGCAGCCTCAGCCCGGGATTCGCCATCAGCCGGGTGGCCAGCAGCCTGGCCAGCGGCTCGCTCCAAAAGCACTGGTCCCAGATCGTGATCAGTTCGGCTGCCTGGCTGACGGCGTTCGCCAGGCCGGCCAGGACGGTGAACTCGCCGCGCGCGAATGGGCCGGTGCTGATGCCCGGGCACAGCGGGATTGTGCGCCACATTTGCACCGTTGCCGTCCCGGCCGGTGCTACCGCCTCGGCGGGCGGGAGCCGCCCGACCTTGCCGTGCGAGATCGCTTCGGCGCTGGTCAGCTGGACCTGGCCGGCGCTGTCGATGGCGGAGTCGCGGTCGAAGACGCTGGCCCTGCCATTGCAGTCCCTGATCCACCGCTCGGCGAACTGCTGCTCCAGCGTCGCCACGATCGGGCCCTCCAGCCGCAGGTGATGGTCGTGCCAGTGCTGGTTGCCGCTGCCGTAGACATTCGCGGGCAGATTCTCGGGGCCGGGTCCCGCCGCCAGCAAGGGGGAGCCGGGATAGGGGTAGTCCGGGTATCCGCCGTACGGCGGCGGGCTCTGCTTGGGCCAGCCGTCGCCGGGCCGCGGGATGGCGGCACCTGACTGCCAGTCGCCTGAGCCGATCGAGGTGCCGGGGACGAGCCCGCAGTCGCGGCGGGTGAACGCGAGGTCCACGCCACCGCAGAACGCCACGTTCACGGCGCCGACCCGGACCACGATCGCCTTCTGGTGCAGCACGGCCAGCGGCGGCGCGGCGACGCGCAGGTCGAGCGCGGCAACGCCGATAGGCTGGCTCAGCTGCCAGAGCGCCTGCAGGTTCGAGTTATGGTCCTGCACGGCCGCGGCAACCGCCCAGTGCTCGTCAGCGAGGTTGCTCACCATCTTGCGCTGGCTGGCGGCCGGCATCCAGAGCAGGAGCTTGACCACGATCCCAGCCGACATCATGCGGACCACGAGCCCCAGGGCTGTCTGGTCCTCGCCGGCCGTCATGCCGGGTTGCCACGGCCCGTCACCCCACGGGTTGGCCGTCGAGGTATCCCGCAGAGCGTTGAACTCCCAGCCGGCGATGTACACATGGCCGCGCTGACCGGGCGGCTTGCCCTTGCCCGCGAGGGCGCCGGCCTCGTCGATCGCGTTCTCGAAGGCGTCGCGGATGGCGTTCATCGCCATGAAACCGCCGATCATCGGGGTGACCTCGTTGCCGGTGTCCCAGGGCTGGTCGCCCGCGTAGGCACGGGCCGCCATCGCCGTGCCGTCCCCCCACGGACGGCCGTCGCCGGCTGGGGAGTACGGATCGGCCTCGGTGAACCCGAGCAGCCACCGTTCCGGCGCCTGGCGCAGGGATTCCGGAATCTCATTCATTGTGCACCTTTTCCCGATTGCTGCTGCTAGCTTGCCGGCACCCCGAATATGGCCAGTCATTCATCGGAGCAAACCCTTGTCCGGCGGCCGGTTCGGAACAGGGAACTCGGCCGTGTGAATATAGCCAGGAAGGTATGGCGCATATTTCGGGCGCAAGTGGAGACCCGGCGACATCATTCGTTCTGAGATCACCCGCCCTGGCCTAGGGCAGGAAGGCGGATATGGCAGCCAATGACCCGTTTGTTCCAGGCGCGAATATCGGCATCCGGTCGGTGCCGAACTTGCGCGATATCGGCGGGTACGCGACGACGGGGGGTGGGCGGGTACGAGCCGGCGTGCTCTACCGGTCGTCAGCTTTGTGCAAACTGTCCGATCCGGCGGCCACCTCCCGGATGCTCGGGAGCGGCAGGATGGTCCCGCTGTTTCAGCGCGGCTACCGGGACATCGTCACCCTGCCCAGCGCGCTGCGGTCCTACCGGCAGTTCTTCAGCGGCCTGGCCGCCCCGGCCCTGGCCTGCACGTCCACAGCTATCAAGGAGGAACTCGCCCGCGAGCGCGGCACCGCAAGGGTCTTGCGCAAGCTCATCGCCGAGCTGCGGACTTGACGAGGTCAGATAGGAACTCGCCGCGGTCGGCAATGTCACCCCGCTCGGCCGGTGCCCAGCCCTGAGCCGCCGCCTGACTCGCGTTAAGGTCTTGCTCCCCGGCCGGGGGGTTGAGTGCCGCGGCCAGGCCGGATGATGCCGTGTTCGTAGGCGTAGACGGCGACCTGGACGCGGTCGCGCAGATCGAGTTTGGCGAGGATGCGGGCGATGTGGCTCTTGACGGTGGCCTCGCTGAGGTAGAGCCTGGCGGCGATCTCGGCGTTGGACAGGCCCTGGGCTACCAGCCGCACGACGCCGAGTTCGCGTTCGCTGAGGCGCCCGGCCGCGGTGGCTGCCGCGGTGCCGGGGGCGGGGCCGCGGCAGAAGTCCTCGATCAGCCGCCGGGTGATGGCGGGGGCGAGGAGGGCCTCGCCGGCGGCTACCGCGCGGACGGCGCTGGTCAGCTGTTCGCGGCTGGCGTCTTTGAGCAGGAAGCCGCTCGCCCCGGCCTTCAGCGCGTGGTAGACGTACTCGTCGAGGTTGAAGGGGGTCAGCATCAGGATCCGTGCCCGGGATCCGTCCTGGACGAGCCGGGTGGTGGCCTCGATGCCGTTCATCTGGGGCATGCGGACGTCCATCAAGATCACGTCGGGGTCGAGGAGCCGTGCCTGGGCCAGCGCCTGGCTGCCGTCGCCGGCTTCCCCCGCGACGGCCAGGTCCGGTTCGGCTTCCAGCAGCATCCGCAGGCCCTCGCGGACGAGGTCCTGGTCATCGGCGATCAGGACGCTGATCACGCCAGCCCGTCCCTTAGCGGCAGGCGGTCGGCTAGCGGCAGCCGGGCGCGCACGGCGAACCCGCCGCCGGGCCGCGGCCCGGCGTGCAGTTCGCCTCCGAATATCGCGGCCCGCTCGCGCATCCCGGCCAGCCCGTGCCCGCCGGCCGGGGCCCGGTTACCGGGCTCCCCCGTTCCGTCGTCGGTGATCTCGATCGTGACCGCTTCATCCGCGCAGCCGATCGTCACATCTGCGCAGGCACCTCCGGCGTGCTTGAGGATGTTGGTCAGCGCCTCCTGGACGATGCGGTAGACCGACACGTCCACGGCCGCAGGCAGCGCCGTGTGGTCACCGTCGATGACCAGGTTCACCGGCAGCCCGGCTGCGCGGACAGTGCCAGCCAGCGCGTCAAGCCCGCTGATGCCCGGCTGCGGGGCGAGCCCGGTCTCCTCGTCGGTGTCGCGCAGGACGCCGAGCAGGCGGCGGGTTTCGGCCAGCGCCTGCCGTCCGCTGTGCTCGATCTTCTCCAGGGCCGCCTCGGCGGCCTTCCCCGATGCCCGGGCGCCGGCCGCCTGCAGCACGACCACGCTGAGGTGATGGGCGACGATGTCGTGCAGTTCCCGGGCGATCCGGGCGCGCTCGGCGGCTGCGGCCTGCTCGGCCTGCCGCTGCAGCGCCGCGTTACGTTCGGCCAGCGCCGCGGACCGCCTGCGGGCGCGCACGAGCACGCCGGCCAGCCAGAAGGCCAGGATCGGGATGAAGGAGAGGCCCATGCCGACGCCGCCCAGACGGCTGATCAGGGCCATGACAGGGGCGGTGACGGCCAGGCCAGCGGCCGCGCGGCGCAGGCTGGCGTGCGCGCCCAGCGAGTAGCCGCCGGCGAACAGGACGAATATCAGGCCCAGGCCCTGCGGCGGGTGCCTGGTGATCAGGTCCTGCAGCGCTACGCCCGCCCATATCCCTACCCACATCAGCAGCGGCGCACGGCGGCGCAGCGCCAGCGCAGCGCCCATGAGCAGGGGCAGCAGCGCCCGCAGCCACGGCGGCCCGGCGATCGTGGTCCCGGCCAGGCCGGCCGGGTCCCACGCAGCGACGGCGGTCAGCCCGGCCCCGGCGATCGCTATCCCGGCATCGGCGACCATGCCCGGGTCACCGCCCGCCAAGCGCCGAACCGCCTGCATACACCGAACGTAACGCCTAGCCAGGCCATGTGCATCAGCCGCGAGGCTGCCTGCATTCATCCCTGCGGATGAACCGGTTCGATTCGAGCGGACGCAGACAAACGGGCCGATGGTCAGAGACCGTGGCACCAGCCAACGACCCAGCCAGGAAGAGACACATGACCACTGTTTCGGACTATGGCGACAGCCCGCATCCGCGTGCCGGGCAGCCCGCTCCGCAGGCTGGCGACTGGGCTGTCGAGGTGCACGGGCTCACCAAGCGCTTTGGCACCCAGGCCGCCGTCGACAGCGTGGACCTGCTCGTACCGCGGGGCTCGGCGTTCGGCTACCTAGGGCCGAACGGGGCAGGCAAGACCACGCTGATCCGGGTCCTGCTCGGCCTGACCAGAGCCGACAGCGGCACGATGTCGCTGCTCGGCGTCCCCGTCCCCGCCCAGCGCGGCCGCGCCCTGGCCCGGGTGGGCGCGATCGTCGACGAGCCCCGGTTCCACGGCCACCTGACCGGACGGGAGAACCTGAAGATACTGGCCGCCGCCAGGGGAGGCGGCGCCGAGACGCAGATCGGCCCGGCGCTCGACCGGACACGGCTGACCCAGCGCTCCGGCGACAAGGTCTCCGCCTATTCCATGGGCATGCGCCAGCGCCTGGGCCTGGCCGCCTGCCTGCTGGCCGACCCGCAACTGCTCATCCTCGACGAGCCCATGAACGGCCTGGACCCGGCCGGCATCCACGAGATGCGGGACATGCTCCGCGGCCTGACCGGTGAGGGACGGACGGTCCTGCTGTCCTCGCACCTGCTGGCCGAGGTGGAACGCACCTGCGACCAGGTGGCCATCGTCGACCACGGCAAGGTCATCCACCAGGGCCCCATCGCCGAGCTGACAGAAGGGGCCAGCGTTGCCGTCGAGGTCCAGTGCTCCGACCCGCCCGCGGCGGCACGCGCCCTCGGCCAGCCCGCGATCGCATCCCGCATCGCCGTCAGCGAGGACGGATTGACCGTCACGCTGGCCGCAGGTCCGGCGCGCGAGCAGACAGCCGAGATCAACCGCCGCCTGGTCGGGGCCGGGATCTCCGTCTACGGCCTCCGCCACGCGCACGCCAGGCTGGAGGACTGGTTCCTGTCCGTGACAAGCCGCTTCGGAGGAGAACAGTGACCCAGCACAGCCTCGCCACCGGCGGGCGCAGCTCATGGATGCCCACCTGGCCCCTGATCAGCGCCAAGCTCCTGGAACTACGCAAACGCCGCGTCCTCACGACAGTCACGGTGGCGTTCACCATAGCCCTGCCCGTCATCTTCTACGGCATCCGGCTGATTTACCACCTGAGCGACCCGGCTCGCTACGCGCCGGCCGGCGCCCCGGACGCTTTCGCGACCGCCGGCACCCTGATGGACGAGTTCGGGTTCATCGTCGCCGCGACGCTCGGCGCCACCGCCGGGACGGCTGACCTGACCGACGGCATGTTCCGCCACCTCGTGATCACCGGCCGGTCCCGGCTCGCCCTCTACCTGGCCCGTATCCCGGCCGGGCTGTCCATCCTGCTCTCGCTGGCCGCCGCCGGCTTCACCGTGGCATGCCTGGTGACCGCGTTCCTCGGCAGCCCGCTGCCCGCCGGCGTGGTCACCCCGTCGCCGGGTGCCATGGCCGGTGCCGGGCTGTGGCTCGAGCTCGACCTGGTCATCGGGTTCACGGTCGGGCTTGGCCTCGGCTCGCTCATGGGCCAGCGGACCGTGCCGGTCATCCTTCTCATCGTGCTGGAGATCATCATCACCCCGGCACTGGCCGACCACCCGCTGCCCCACTTCATCACCGGCGAGCGCCTCGTCGTCGGCGTCGCCATGGACCAGCTGAAACCGGCCGCGCTGGCCGGAGGCACCACGATCGGGCCAGGCGGCGGCCCGCGCGAGCTGCACATACCGCCCATGCCCACCTGGGCCATGATCACCGTCATCGCCGGCTGGATCATCGGCTGGTCGGCCATCGGCGCCTGGAAGATGACCACCCGCGACGCCTGATCGGCAACGTCACTGAACTCCTGCACGCAGGACCGAGGAAAGGAAAACGCCAGCGGTCCGGTCCCGGGCCGGCTGGCTGGCGCCAGCCCCGGCGATCAGCATCCGGGTCAGGCCGATGGCAATGTCAAAGTGCCCGGCAAGCTCGAAGACCGTCCAGTGCGGCAGGTCCGGGTCAACCGGCACCAGCTTCGTCGGCAGCCGCCATTCATCATCTGACAGACCGGCGAACACCCGCCCCACCACCGCAAGTTCCGCCTCCAGCACAGAAATGGTGTCCTCATACGATCCCATGCCGTCGCGGCGTAATAGGTCGGGCTCGACCAGCAGCAAGCTGCCATGGACAGCAGCAGCAGACCGGCATCACAATGGCCCGAGTCCGCGAAGCCGCCGAAAGACTCCTTCGTCCGCTCGAATAAGCACCGAAGCACCTGATCTGTACAACCCTTCCAGGGAGTAACGAGTACCGGACAGCCGCTCCGACCGGCGGGTAGGTGCGCGCGGTTAGAAGGGCCTACCAGCGCGTCGGCGGCTTCCGCCTCGCGCGGCACGCACTCACGGGAGAGTGGCCCAGCCTGGATGCTTATGCACTATCGTCCGGCCACGGCAACGCACGGATCTGCCGCTCCTGGTGCGCGATTTCGGTCCGACGATCTTGCCGATGACGGGACTGGGGGCCACTTCGGCGGTCAGGGCTGAATTTGGCTCGCCGGTCCAGGTCATCAGGCCTGCCGGCCAAGAAGCCGCGGGATAGCTGGGCATCCGTGCGCCGCTGTGTCCATCCGGTGACTTCTGGCAGGGTCGGGTAGATGAAGCACAACAGGTCGGTCCCGCCAGTGACCGTCGTGCCCGTCCTGGCCTACCCGGATGTGCGGGCCGCGGTGGCGTGGCTGAGCGCGGCGTTCGGCTTCGCTGAGCGTACGCGGATCGGCGAGAGTCACCGGGCGCAGATGAGCATCGGCACAGATGGGGCAGTGATCGTCGCTGAACGCCGGGGCGGGACGCCAGCACCCGGCGATGGGGTGACGCACCTCATCCGTGTCCGGGTCGAGGACGTCAGTGCCCAGTTCGAGCGTGCCCGTGCACACGGAGCACGCGTGCTGGAACCGCCCACAGACCGGGAGTACGGCGAGCGGGACTGCACCTTGGAGGATGTGGCAGGCCATCGATGGCAGTTCGCCGAGACCGTGCGGGACGTGGCGCCCGAGGACTACGGCTGCAAGACCGTCGCGCCCTGGCCCGGCCGTCCTGGCGCCTGACTGCTTCACCGATCCCGCGGGACAGCGCGGGCGGCTTAACCGGCGGCTACGGCCATGCCCGTATCTGCCGCAATCTGCACGGCGGGCGTAGGCGCGGTCAATTTGCTGGTGATGTGAAGGAGCGCAGCAGCGCGGCCAGTTCGCGGTCGGGGCTTACATGCTTGCTGTAGAGAGGGCCGCAGGGCGTGGTCGCCAGGCGTATCGCAAGGGCCAGCAGATCCGGCACGGGGGTGTCACCGCGGTAGGCCTCGGCGAGGAAGGTGAACTCGTTCATGATTCCGACGACGCTGCGGTTCGCGGTCTTGGCGAGGCGACGGTCGCGCATCTGCCGCAGTTCCTCATCGATGACCGCCTGTGGGGTTCCGTGGGCGGCGAGCACCGCGGCGACTTGCCGCGGGAACCTGTCCAGCAAGGTCGCTGCGGGAGCCAGTGGCATCAGCACTGGCAGCAGCGTTGGTTCGTTGACGAACAGCGCGACTTGGGGTTTCCAGAACATGGCGGTGGCGTACCACTGGCCCATCAGGGTGGTGGCTCGTTCCCCTTCTCCAAGGGTGGGCGGGCCGATGCGGCCGAGCAGCTTCTTGGTCGCGCGCACGATCAGCACCGGCCCATCCTGCCCCAAGCCCAGGCCCGATGCCCCGCGGGACGCCGGTCAGTCTTCCTCGCCCTTGGGGGGACGGAGCATTGTATTGATGACGATCGGCTGGTGAACGTGACTCTTCTGCCGCGATTCGGGCGTGTTCAGGTTGGCAGGCGTGCTGCCCATAGTTCCTCGGCGGGCCATTGCTGGGCCCAGGCAGCGGTGGCGAGGTTGTAGTAGGGGTGGTCGGTGGCGCCCGGTGGGGTATAGAGCTCGTGGAGAGCCTCGATGGTGAAACCGGCTCCGTGCAAGATGGTGATCCAGTCCCCGTGGCCGGGGTGAAACTCCACGCCTCCGCCGGGGGAAGGCAGGCGGGCCACCTCAGGCTGGGGGTGCAGCAGTTCGGTCCCCGCTGGGCCGGAGCCGTCTGGCCGGCACATGGCGGACAGGACGCTGGTGGTGTGAAACACCAATCGGCCGCCGGGCCGCAGCAGCCGGGCGGCCTCTGGGACCCACCGGGCCGGGTCACACCACAAGCTCGCCCCGCACTCGGAGATCACCAGGTCAAAGCTGGCGCCGGGAAGCGGGACATCGGCGGCGTCTGCCTCGATGAGCGGGAAGATGATCCCGGACTGGCGCTGGCATTCGCGCGCGGTGCGCAACTGGGCGGGGGTTACATCCACGCCGACCGGCCGTGCACCGCGGCGGGCCAGCCAGGCGGAGAAGTACGCGGTGCCGCAGCCCAGCTCGATGACGTCCAGGCCCGCCACGTCGCCCAGGACGCCGACCTGGCGCTCCGGGATGTTGAAGATTCCCCAGGTGATCTCATCAGAGGCCCAGGCCCGGGCGGCGTGAGCTTGGGTGTACTCGGCGTTCGCATGGGTCCACATGTCGCGGTTGAGATCTGCCTCCCCGCCCATCGCCTGCCACTCATCAGCCATGCCGCGCCTCGTCGCCTCCAGCCCTCGCCACCGGCTGGCCGGCTGCCGGCACAACCAGCCGATCCCTTGATACAGGGCGCAGCCATCGCCGGGCCAGCCTGACCAGGCACCGGATTTCCGGCCCGCGAGGACCTCCCGCAAATCTGAACACACAGCGTGGCGGACGCCGAACGCACGCAGTCCCGCCGATCTGGACGGCCAGCTGACTCATGACGGTGTAGGCGGTGAGCGTTCAGATCTGTGTGATCTGCGCCCGGCGGTCATGGCTGCCCGGGGTCCGGCGATGCGGCGATGTCGCATGCCAGCGCCATCATGCGGGTGCTGAAGGATGGCCTGATCAGCATCTCCGCGGGCTGCCTGTCACCGGCCGCAGGTCGTGGCAATACCGGACATTCGGCCCTGCCGCTGGCGGGTGGGCCGCGGCGGTATGGAAGGGCAGGTGGGACCCTGGAGGACGCGGGGATGTGGGCCAGCAGCCGCACACCACGCAATCTGGATCCGCGAGAAGCCGGATGGGGTCCCACCTGCGACTGCCTGTTCAGCTTGGTCCTGCCTTTCCGGCTGCGACACCACATCCTCGGGTCAGACATCGCCGGGCGGGTGGAGGCGGCGGGCCGCAACGCGACGCGCTTCCGGCCAGGCGGGGACGTGTTCGCAGACATCCTCAGCTATATGGGCGGGTTCGCGGAGTCCGTCTGCGTGCCGGAGACCGCACTGGCGCCGATGCCCGCCGGCATGACGTACGAGGAAGCCGCGGCCCTGCCCCAGGCGGGGGCCATCGCGCTGCAGGGCATCCAGGACAGGGGACAGGTCCAGCCCGGGCAGAAGGTGCTGATCAATGGCGCCGGCGGTCGCTCAGGCATGTACGCCATCCAGCTGGCCAAGCTGAACGGGGCCGGGGTCACCGGCGTGGACAACGCCGAGAGGCTGGGGTTCATGCGCTCACTGGGTGCCGATCACGTCATCGACTACACGCGGGACGACTTCACCAGCAACGGGCGCACCTACCACTTGATCCTTGATCTGGCCGCACACCGTCCGGCATCCGCCTGCAAGGGCTCGCTGATGCCCGGGGGACGTTATCTGTATGCCGGCGGCCCGGTGGCTACGCTCCTGCAGGTCGTGCTGATCGGGCCTGTGATCGGGCGAGCCGGGCAAGAAGATCCGGCTCCTGGCCGTCCGGCAAGGTGCGCAGCCCCTGGCGCCCATCGTCGGGCTCTGCCAGGCGGGAAAGCTCGCCACGGTCATCGACCGCCGCTACCGGCTGAATGAGGTGCCCGAAACGCTGCAGTATCTCGGCGGAGGGCACGCCAAAGGCAAGATCATCGTCATCCCCGAGTAGCCTCTGCCCACCATTACCGGCACCCCATGGCGCCGTCCCCGTGACCGGACAGCAACCGGGCTGCCGCTGGTGACGCCGCGTTGTGCACCGGGGTGCTCAGATAGCGGCTGGGGCGGGCAGGAAGTCGTCGGCGGCGCGGACCAGCATGGCAAGTTTGGCGCGCTGCGCCTGGCGGGTGATGGCGTTGCCAGCCACCGAGGGGGCAAAGCCGCACTGCGGACTGAGCGCAAGCCGTTCGGCATCAATGAACGAGCGCGCCTCATCG
>OFHG01000482.1_pt1 | contig 16046 bp, 13 predicted proteins | sample 1521931 | NCBI WGS metagenome assembly OFHG01 (sample SAMEA2468438, study PRJEB22500) | soil metagenome | biome: Glassland; feature: Farmland; material: Clay | place: Australia | collected 2013-01-31 | depth 0.55 m
CGGGTACAGCACCGGTCAGAATTGAGGCCCTGGGTTACAGCGCCGGCGGCAAGGGCGAATACAGGGAGCCGGTCACCTATGACAGCGGCAATTTTACCGTCCAGGTGGGTTCGTTCAAGGAATATGCAAATGCCGAGCGGCTGTCGGGTGAGATGAAGAAGCTCTTCGGGTTCTCGGAGATGCATCTCACGAACGTGAACGGCGATCTTTTCTACCGCGTGTATGCCGGAAAGTATGCTTCGCTTATGGCTGCGGAGGAGGCAGAGAAGAACTTTGCGGAACACGGCTATCCGGGAAGTTTTGTCGTATCGCTGGATTAGCTGGAAGTTGAAAAACGTTCCGGACGTGTTGCGAGGAGCATTTTTTGCAACGAAGCAATCTCGGAGACATTGATTTCTTAAGCGACGTAAGACAGGCGGGGGATCTTTCGCAAAGACGCTGATTAGTCGAGCGTCATGGGATTGCACAGACTCTTGCTCGAGTCGGCAACGCGGCCGCAGTTGAAACAGATGTATTTAGGGTTCTTCGTGAGCTTTTTGATCTCCTCGAACATATCCTTACTTGCCAGCATGCAAAGGTGGCAAGGATGCTTCCCTGTGCAGATATTTTTTTTCATGTAACCCACCCTGTGGCCTGATAAATTTCTACGGCCGCCGGAAGCCTTGCCAGTAATGTTCTCCAAAAATGTTGCATCTTCGGGCGGCGTTCTCCGATGCCCGTACCTGCGCGTTGTGCTCGTGCAGCTTTTGGACCAAATGATCAAGCTGGTCCGCGGTCAGGATTTTATTCAGAATGAAATAATTCCCAAGCCGCTCCTGCTGCGAGCGCTGATAATAGAGGAGTGTTCCTACCTGAAAGTCCGAGAGCAACCCCAGACGGACGGCTTTTTCTCCAAAGCGGCCTGGTATGGCGCTCGACGCCGTAATTTGTTCGATCGCTCTTTCTGCCAGCCAACCCCACCGTAGGGCGACGTTCCCGATGATGGGGCGCTGCAGCCGCTGCCAGATGAGCGCTTCGATAAGCTCCCCGTATGATATATGACCGGAGTAAAACAGGTAGCGGCCAAGTTCGAGAACGCAAAAGGGGATTTGTCCTCGATAATGATACCCGCCGCTTTGTTTCCCGGCTGATCGTGTAGCCGGCCGGGCTTGATGCGATCCCCGGCGGGCCGGCTTGCCGGTGGTATCGGGGGAGACGGTCCACAGGCCGTTATCGCGCTCTTTAAAGAACCGGTTAATGATGTCATACGCCTCCATAATGGCCCGGAACGTCGCGGTCTGTTGCTGCTGAATGCTGCTGTCTTCTGCATAAAAAAAATCGGGATGTGTTTCCTTTGCTTTTTTGCGGTAGGCGGACTTGGCCCCGCTCGGCTGCAGATAATACAGGAAGCCCCTGCCGATGTCGGATCCAGGTCCGAACAAGGTCCGGCAGGCATGAAGTACCTCTGATTCGGCAAGGGGGGTCGTCAAGCTGTGTTCTCCTCGGCGGTGGGTTTTTGTTTCAGGAAACTATATATGCACACTATTGCGTTGTCAAGGCGAATCCGTTTGAGACTTGTTTCTGATGAACTCGTAGAATCGGATTTAACCACAGAGTCGAGGAGAGCACGGAGGAAACCCGCTGTTTTTTAGAATCTTTTCTCCGTGCCTCCATGGTAGATATTGGCTTTTTCTGCTACTATCATTTTTTGTTGATCAACTTGATTGCCTGCGCGTCATCCGACGTTGTAAAGACGCCGGTCGCGGACCTGCCCGCAGCCGTTGTTCCATACATATATATGATGTTGATCCCTGCATCAGCGAGTTTTTTTGCTACCTTCTGCAATTCCCCGGGCTTGTTTGTCAATTCCACGGAACATACGTCGTCCTCCTTTATCTCGATGCCCAGTGGCGCAAGTGCCTTTTTCGCCTTCGCGTTGCTGTCTGTTGTGAACATGAAATTTGCTTCACCCTGCATGCCGTAGGCGCAGATGGCGCTGATATTCACTTTCTTATTCGCCAGCGCTGTCGTTACTTCCGAAAGCAGTCCTGCCCTGTCCGGCATCATGAAGCTCAGCTGTTTCACTTTTTTCGCCTTTGCCATGGTCAATACCTCCTTTTTAAGTAACACAATTGCCGTGTACAAATAATACGCCTTAAGTAATATCAACAAGTTTAAAGTTGAAAGTCTTCGATTGTATGACTTTTTTTAGTATATCAGGAAAAGGACGATGATTAGGAAGGTAAGATGAGAAATTTTTTAGGCGTGCTGTGTTGAAAAAACTGCGATGAGTTGATGGGCGTGTTCTTTGAGTGTAGCAGCAAGGAGCCGGCCCTGCTCCGTTGGTCCAGACACGGACCCGCTTCCTGAGAGCACGATGTCTTTCGGCAGTGGATTCATGGTATTTCCCGATATGGTTCCCATCTCGCGTGGGACTGATGCTCAAGCTACGGGGAGCGGCGGTTCATTCAGGATCCCTCTTGCGCGTCTTGTTAAGAGTTGTTTCTCGTTTCATCATCGGCATAGTGATAAATTGTATATACTATATTTCGACAGGATAGCAGGATAAAATCGGACCAAAGGAATCTGCCTCGAACATTCTGTAAATCCTGTTATCCTGGTAATCCCGCGCCTTGGCATCCCGGCTCCTGCCGGGGGTGGAAAGCGCTCACTCGCGCGAGGCTCGATGAGCCTCGCGGTCGCGAGTTCGCAGTTCCGGGAGGTCGCGTTATTCGAGGGAGCCTCCGGCTCCTGCCGGAGGGGGCTCCACTGGACGGGCTGTTGCCCAAAGCGTTCCTAATGCTTTAGTTCTAGTTCTATTTTATCATAATAATAACCGTTATGGATATGCTCGCAGAAATTATGGATGTGCTCGCAGAAAACCTGCCCCGTCTGTTCCTGCCACCCACATGCACAACACATGCATGATTCCTCCGGATCCGTTTTCTTCATATAGTTTTTGCAGCGCGGACATTTTATAAACCAGATGCCAGACATAAGTCCCTCTCTTTCTCCGAGCACGATTACTCGACTGTGACGCTCTTTGCCAGGTTCCTCGGCTGGTCGACATCGCATGCCCTCAGCACGCCTACATGGTAGGCAAGAAGCTGCAGGGGGATTACGGTTACGAGGGGGGCAAGCAACGGATGGCAGACAGGCACTTCTATAATATCGTCCGCCTTGTTCACGAGAGACCCGGGTGAATCGGTAACGGCAATCACACGCCCGCCCCGCGCCTTCACCTCCTCGATATTCGAAAGCGTTTTTTCAAACAGGCCGTTCCCGGGGGCCACGACGATCACCGGTACGTTTTTATCGATCAATGCGATGGGACCGTGCTTCATCTCGCCGGCAGCGTACCCTTCGGCGTGAATATAAGATATCTCCTTCAGCTTCAAAGCGCCTTCCAGGGCAATGGGATAGTGGATCCCTCTGCCGAGGTAGAGAGCGCTCTTCGCGTCCAGTAACGTATGCGCCAGTTCCTTGATTTCCCGGTCCCTGCCGCAGGCTTCCTGCACGAGCGCCGGAATTTCCTTCAGCCCGGCGATAAGCCGTGATGCGTCGTCCGGGGTGAGCCGGTTTTTGCTCATTCCCGCGGCAATGCCGAAAATACAGAGGGCCGCCATCTGAGCAGTAAAGGCCTTGGTCGAGGCAACGCCGATCTCGGGACCTCCCCGGGTATACAGCACGCCGTCGGCCTCGCGCGTCGAAGTGCTGCCCACGACGTTGCAGATGGTCAGGGTCATTGCGCCATTTTTCTTCGCCTCGCGCTGGGCGGCAAGGGTATCGGCGGTTTCGCCTGATTGCGTTATGGAGATGAAGAGCGTGCCGGCCTCGATGATCGGGTCCCGGTACCGGTATTCAGAGGCGATGTCGACGCTCACGGGGATACGGGCAAGCCTCTCTATCATGTATTTGCCGACGAGCGCGGCGTGATAGGAGGTCCCGCAGGCCGTTAAATGCAGCCTTCTGAGACCGGCCATGCGGTGCGCATCCATGCCGAGCTTGTTCAGGACACTGGGCGGGTCATCGATCCATTCACCGAGGGTGTTCATGATCGCCTGGGGCTGTTCATGGATTTCCTTGTGCATGAAGTGATCATGTCCGCCTTTTTCGGCCATGGCGGGCGTCCACTCGATCGTCACGACGCGATCCGCGGCCGGAACAGCCTCGTTCGACTCCTGATCGAGAATCTTCATGCCCTCCGACGTCAGGGCGCATAGTTGCCCGTCCTCCATGAAGAGAACTCTTCTGGTATACGGCAGGATCGCGGGAATATCGGAGGCAAAGAAAAATTCGCCGTCTCCGATCCCGAGGACGAGGGGGCTGCCCTTCCTGATCGCTATCAGCATGTCGGGGCATTTCTCGCACAAAATGCCGAGCGCATAGGACCCCCTTAACCGTTGAACCGCTTCCCGGATCGACGACAGAAGAGGGCGTCCCTGGCGGACGGAGCGGGCGATCAGATGCGGGACAACCTCGGTATCGGTCTGTGAGAGAAACGTGCGCCCCTCTGCTTCGAGCTCGGCCCTCAGTTCACGATAATTTTCGATGATCCCGTTGTGGACCACGGCGATGCCTCCGGCGGCGTGCGGATGGGCATTTTCCGCCGAAGGCACGCCATGCGTGGCCCAGCGGGTATGGCCCAGGCCGATCCGTACGCTGGGAAGCGGATCGGGCAGAATTTTCTGCAGGTCCCCTAGTTTCCCTTTTGTTTTGTAGACGTCCAGCCCCTTGCCGTTCAGGAAGGCGACCCCGGCAGAATCATACCCCCGGTATTCAAGCCTTTTCAGGCCGTCAACGATCATTTGAAGCGATCTGCCCTTACCGATGTAGCCCACGATTCCGCACATGATGTGCCCCTCGCAATTTGTCGTACGGATGCACAGGGTAGGTAATGGACCCCGGCAATGATCCTCTTTGTTTACTTTGCTACAATCTGTCTGTAGTCCTCTGTCTGTAGTACCGAAAAAACAACAAGTATGATTTGGAACAGAAGCTAATAAGCAAGTTGCAAATATTGTTCCTCGACGGTTCGTGAAGACCACAGCACGCTTTTGATGACGTGTGGAGGACCATCCGCTTCGTTGAAACCACAATGGATCAACGGCTTGCCTGCGGTTTCCGATAAGCACGCTGCACTCTTGCGTCCGATGTCACTGCCCCGAAGAAACGGCATGCACCGCTTTTTTTAACAGGGACGAGGGCTTTTGCCGGTCTGCAGTGTATCTCCCGGAAACAGTATCCCGTTGTAAACTGCAGCATTTCCCGTGAGTTGCCGGAAATGTATCCAAAGGAGCCAGCCGGCATTGTCCGGGAGCGCGGGCAGTGTTTCTTCCGGAGCCACTATAATGAAGATAACAGCCGATTCATGCGCACAACATATTGAAAATCCGTCTTTTAGGTAAACGGCATCAAACTTGCTCAAGTCTCAATCATGGAAAAACTGCAAAATAGTATCCTGATCATAGACGAATACGGTTTTTCAAAAATCTGTTCGGCCATTCTTGAAAGAGTGGGATACGAGACAAACACGGCTTCGCTGGCCAATGAACTTTCGTCGAAATTGAACGATGAGGCGGTTGGACTTATCGTCACCAGTTATCCGTATGGCGTATCGCTGTTCGACGAAATTAAAAAAAGGAACATTCCGACCATCATCCTTTCCGACGATATCGACGGAAAGCTCATTGACATTCTGGACAACCTCAGCAATTCGTTCTGTATGATCAAGCCGATCGATTACGATAAATTCAAATATCTCGTTAAACAGGTGATCAGCGGCGACATCACCTCGCAGGGAGGATACAGCCTTGTATAACATGATTTCAATCGCCTTGACCGTTGTGCTCCTTTTTGCGGGCGGGTGCACAGGTCGATATAAAACAAAAGAAGCGCTCTTCAATGAGGGAATGAAGCAGTTGGAAACAAACAACCCGGGGAGCGCGATCATCTTTTTCAAGAATGCGCTCGAAAGGGACGAGAACTATTTCGAAGCGAGATTTCAGCTTGCGAAAGCATACTCCGTTGTCGGCAAGTACGATGCCGCGGAAAGGGAGTTCCGGAAGGTCCTTCGTCAACGGCCGGCTTCGCGCGAAGCGCATGTCGGGATCGCCGGGGTCTATGCCTATGAAGGCAAACCCGATGAAGCGCTTAAAGAAATCGCCGGACTCGGCGTCGGCGGAGAGAATGACGCCGAAGTCATGGAGATTGCAGGGTGGGCCCAAGCTGGAAAAGGCAATTACAGCACAGCGGTCGCGTTGCTGAAAAAAGCCATGACTGCGAAACCAGGACGTTCATCTGCTGTATTCATGTTGTCGAAAGTGTACTATCTCCAGGGCAGTACCCGGGAGGCACATGCTCTGATTGACCAGCTAGTGAAAAACGAGCCCACGAACAGGGAGGCGCTCTATCTCCTGGCGGATATCCAGGTACGGGATCGCGACCTGGAGTCGGCGATCAATACGTATGACCGTTTGATCCGGGCCGCCCCGTCCGACTGCGTTGCGGTGTACAGAAAAGGGCTGCTGTATCTGCAACTGGGTCGGTACGATGAAGCTCGTGCGGCGTCCGAGACGATCAGCAAGAGCTTTCCTAATCGACCGGAAGGGTACGAATTAAAAGGAATGTTTTTTTATTATAAGAAACAGTTTAAAGACGCCATCGTCATGCTTGAGAAAGCGGTTGCCATCCGGCCGAGCGCAGGGACCTGTTATTTGCTCGGTCTTTGTCATTTTTATAACGGGGAATTTGAACTGGCCATGAACCAATTGCAGCGGGCGCTTGATCTGAACCCGGCTCATGAGCAGGCGCGGCTGCTTATTTCGCTTGTTTACCTGAAAAAGAACAAAGTCGATGACGCTATCACCGAGATCCGCAAGGCGCTGGCCTCGGACCCGAAAAATGCCGCTGCGCATTCGATTCTCGGCAGCGCCTTTCTGGCAAAAGGGATGTCAGCCGAAGGGATCGCGGAGCTGAACCGGGCACTCGAGCTGGACCCCCAGCTCGTCGACGCCCGTTTCAAAAAAGGGATATTCGAGCTCAGCAGGGGGAAAACGGGCGAAGCCGAGGCTGAATTGAGCGCTGCCGTTCGCATCGATCCCGAACTTTTGAACAGCAGAATCATCCTTGCATCCTCGTATCTGCGACACAATGAGTATGCCAAGGCCATGACGACGGCCCGGCAGGGCATACGCGGTCAAAAGACGGATGCGATTTTCTACAATATCATTGCTGACGCATACCTGCGCCAGAGTAAACCAGCGGACGCCGCGAATGCTCTCGGGAAAGCGAAGGAAGCGGATCCCCGGTACGAAGTCACCTATTTCAAGCTTGCCTCGCTTCACTTGCTGGCGGGTGAACAGGAAAAGGGGCTCACCGAATTGCGGACGCTCGTCGAACTGGCGCCTGACAACGTGCGGGCCCGGCTGGCCCTGGCGTCTCTGCTCGAAATAACGGGAAAAGAAAAAGAAGCCCGTGCCTGTTACGAAAGGGCCTGCAAGACCGGTGAGCCCGAGGCTGCACTCGAAACGGCACGCTACTACCTCAGGAGTAAGAAGCCTGCTGAGGCGGTCGCTGTACTTGACGAAGCCCTCCAAAAAAATCCGTCAAATCCGGACCTCCTGGGGCTCAAAGGTCAGGCCTTTGTGGATCAGAAGAAGTTTGAGGAAGCCGTAGATACCTACGAGAAACTGGTACAGGTAAATGAGGCAGCCGGCCTGGCTGCCGTCAGCGATACCTATCTCGCCATGAACAAGCCGGAAAAAGCCCTCGATCGGGTCCGCCGGGAAATGAAAGCCAACCCGGAGCGGCTCGACCTCATGGCGGAAGTTTCGCGTATCTACACGATCATGGGAAAACCGACCGAGGCGATTGACAATGCCCGGCAGATAATAAGGAAACAGCCTTCCGCCGCCATCGGATACGTAACGCTCGCCCTAGTATATCAAAGCCGCAAGGACATCGACAAGGGAATCGACGCACTCAAGAGTGCGCCGAAGATGCAAGACGTGAATATTCCGATGATGCTCGGAAATCTCTACGCGCTCAAGAAGAATTTTGCGTCCGCCCTCGAACAATACCGCAAGGCCGAGGTCTTGAGGCCGGGATTTGTGCCGGCAGTTTATCAAAAAGCGGTGCTCTACCATATGATGGGGAAAAAGAAGGAGGCAATTGCCGAATATCAACGGGTAGTGCGCCTTTTCCCAAAACACATCCCGGCCCTGAACAATCTCGCATACCTCTGTGCGGAAGACCGGGGCTCGCTTTCTGCGGCGCTTCAGTATGCCGTGCAAGCCTATGTCCTCGCGCCCCAGGACGGTTCGGTGCAGGATACGTTCGGGTATGTGCTGCTGAAAAACGGCAAGGTCGAAGACGGCTTAAAGGTGCTTGAACAGGCGGCAGCGAACGCACACGACAATCCTACGGTGTACTATCACCTTGCCCTTGCCTACGACGAGAATAAGGAAAAAGGCGCTGCCGTACAATATCTGCAGAAGGCCCTTGGCCTCGGTGATTTCCCGGAACAGCATCAGGCAGCGGCCCTCCTTGCTCAATTGAACGGCGGAACAGGGTCACGGGCACGGTGAGGCAATACCTAACTAAGGGCCGAAGGCTGTCGTTGACTCGCCGCGTAAGCCGAATAATTAAACTTCGTTTTCTGCTCGTTTATGAATGAACAGGAATTTGCAGACTGAGAGGGTGGTGCAGTGAAATGTTGAAAGTCGTGCTCTTCGGGAGGGGAGGAAGATGAGAACCTGGAAATACCTGCTTGCTCTTGTGCTGCTGCTGGTTCCGATCGCGTCCCACGCGGGCGACTACGTGATCGGCGAAGGCGACAGCCTCATGATTTCCGTGTGGGGAGAAAAGGACCTCAGCCTGGCCGTGAAGGTCCGCCCCGACGGGAAAATCACGCTGCCGGCCGTGGGTGAAGTGACGGCGGCCAACGAGACCGCAAAGAAGCTGCAGACGGTCCTGACAACACGGCTCAGGGGCATCGTAAAAAATCCGGTCGTGACGGTGATCGTGATGGACGTCACCAACAATAAAGTATATCTCTTCGGCGGCGGCGTCAAAGGCGGCATTTATTCGCTGGCCCAGCGAACCACGGTGCTGCAGCTGCTGTGCCAGATCGAAGACGCCAGGAAAGCGGACCTCAAGCGCGCCTATCTGCAGCGCGACGGCAAAAGGATCAAGACCGATTTCACCAAGCTCTTTATCCAGGGCGACACATCGGACGATATCGCGTTGGAGCCGAATGACATTATCTTCCTGCCGACCAATGTGGACAAGAACGTTTACGTCATGGGCGCCGTAAATACGCCGAAATTCATCGAGTACCGTGAAGGGATGACCGTCATGGAGGCGATTCTCGAGGCGGGGGGGTTCACCAAATTTGCGAGTCAAAACGACACCTACATTTACCGGAAAGACGACAACAAGAAGGAAAGCGTCATTCCGGTCAAGATCAAACGGTTGATCAACGACGGCGAGCTCGGCCAGAACGTGAAACTGCGACCGGGTGATTACATCGTCGTCAAAGAAAGCATCTTTTAGAGGGAAGGGGAGCGGCATGGAAGAAGCATCGACTGAGCTGGACATCGGCAGATACCTGAGCCTGATCTACAAAAAACGCGTACTGTTTGCGCTTACCGCCATGGCGTTCACGGCGGTCGTCGTCGTTGTGAGCTATCTCATACCCAAGCAATATGAAGCGAAATCCATGATATTTATCGAACGAAACTATCTCAACGAGTTGATAAAAAATATCACGATAACGCCCTCGTTTGACGAGAAAGTCAAGGCCCTGGCAACCGTCATAAAAAGCAGGAGCCTGCTGTTGAAGGTCATGAGCGACCTGGACCTGGATATGAGCGGAAGGAGCCCGGACCAAATCGAGGCCCTGATCAAGAACTTTCAGGATAAAACCGATGTCAAAGTTGAAATGAATAAAGCAAACCGAACAGACATGGACCTCTTTACCGTATCGTACCAGGACAGCGACCCGAAGCTGGCAAGCAACTACGTAAACACGCTCGTGCGGAGGTACATCGAGGAAAGTCTCTCCCTCAACAAGGAGGACACATACGGGGCCAACCGGTTTATCATGGAACAGATAGACGTCTTCCAAAAGAAAATCGATCAAACGGAAGCACAGATCGCAAAGCTCAGGAAAGATAAAGGCGTGGTGTCGGATGGCCGGCTGCAGGTCCTGCAGACGAAGCTTCAACAACTCCTGGTGCAGTATACCGAAAACCATCCGGAGGTCGTAAAGCTGAAGATGGAAATAGCGCAGATAAAGAACACGCAGGTAAAGAACGCCAAGAGTGATTCGGCAAAAACCCGGGGTTCGGATGAGGACTCACGGGCGAGCGGCCCTGCGACAGAGGAAAAACAGCAGGACGCCGCAAGCGTAAGCGCCGCTGTTCCCGGTTCCGCGCCCGGCATCCCGGCGGGGAAGACAAGCCTCAGGGACCTGGAGCGTCAGCGGGATTCTATCAGAAAAGTATATGAAGACCTTCTCGCCACACTCGGCAAATCCGAGGTTTCGACCCAGATTGAGGTGCAGAACAAGGCCGGCGCATTCAGAATTCTCGACCCCGCCGTCGTGCCGCGCAAGCCGATCAGCCCGAACATCCTCAAAATAATACTCCTCGGCGTGCTGGGCGGAATTGCCGCCGGGATCGGCGTTATCGTCGGCCTGGACTATTTTGACACCTCGGTACGGTCCGTTGAAACGGTAAGAAAGCTGGGCTTGCCGGTGCTCGCCGTTATTCCAACCATCCAAACCCAGCAGGAGGCGGCGGCGATAAGAAAAAAGGACGGCATGCTTTATACGGCGGTAGGTCTGTATTTGGCGGCCCTCCTGGTCATCATTACGATGGAAATCATGCAGCTCCCCTATATTGGAAATTTCGTGGATGCGGCAAAGACGGGGATATCGAACTCGTTGAAAAATATCCTGTAACGGCGTCGAGGAGAGCAAATATGAGCAGAATTGAGAAAGCCCTGGAGAAGGCCGCACAGCTGCGGGGCGACGATGGCACACCAAAGGGATCGCGGCAACGCGATATTCACCACCGGCAGGCCTCCCGTCAGACGGCCGGTACCATGAGGATCGACGATCCCTACCTCGTTGCGTACCGCGATCCGGCCTCACCGGCGTCCGAAGAGTATAAGAAACTCAAGGCAAGGATCGTGATGACGACAAAACAAGAAACCTTTAAGAACATGCTGCTCGTGACGAGCGCCGTAGGAGGCGAAGGGAAAAGCATCACGGCGGCGAATCTCGCTCTTTCCCTGTCGCAGGATTACGACCATTCCGTCCTGCTTGTCGATGCGGACGTGAGGAAGCCGTCGCTCAGTAAGCTGTTCAACATTACGCCCGCTAGCGGCTTATCGGACTGCATAGAAGACGACCGGGACATCGGCTCAGCGCTTATCAAGCTCGGCAACGGTAACCTCACCTTCCTGCCCTCGGGGAAACGGCACGATAATGCCGCCGAGCTTTTTTCGTCACAGCGCATGCAGAAAGCCCTTGCGGCCTTGAAATACCGCTATCCCGATCGATACATCATCATCGACACGCCGCCCGTCCTTCTCTTTGCCGAGACGAAAATGATCAGTTCCTTCGTTGACGGCGTCATCTTCGTCATCAAGGAAGGAAGGGCCCCCCTGAAATACATCGATGAGGCCCTCGATGCGTTGAAGGATGGAAATATCATGGGTGTTGTGTACAACGGCGCGGGGCCGAACAATTTAAGCGGCCGCTATGCGTACCACGCCTATTACTCCGATTATCAAAAAAAATAAACGACAAGGGAACGGTACCCTTATGTACGAACATTTTTTCGGACTCAACAAAAAACCCTTTGAACTTTCGCCGAATCCCGATTTCCTCTTCCCGGGAGCCGCGTACAAGAGAGCCCTGACCTATCTCAACTACGCGGTGAAGGAAAAGACGGGTTTCGTCATGCTTACGGGCGAGGTGGGCTCGGGCAAAACCACGCTCATCAGGGATTTCATCAGCAGGCTCGGCCTGCGAGTGATCGTTGCAAAGGTGTTCAACACCAAAGTGAACTTCGAACAGCTCATTGCCTTGATCAACGATGACTTCGGCCTTAGCAGCACGGGAAAGGACAAGGTCTCCCTCCTGAAGGACCTCTATCATTTCCTCATCGGAGAACACGGGAAAGGGCGCTCGCCGGTCCTTATCATCGACGAGGCGCAAAACCTCGCGCCGACGGTGCTCGAAGAGGTCAGGATGCTGTCGAATCTGGAGACCAGCGATGCAAAACTGCTTCAAATCGTCCTCGTGGGCCAGCCCGAGCTCGCAACGGTGCTTTCCCTTGATGAACTGCGGCAGTTGCGTCAGCGCATCAGCGTCGTCTGCCGTCTCTCGCCGCTCACGCGAAGGGAATGCGAAGAGTATATCTATCACCGTCTCACCGTCGCCGGGAACCGGGAGGCGGTGCAGCTCCCGCCTGAGGCCCTGGACAGCATCTATGCCTACAGCAACGGGATCCCAAGGCTGGTGAATATTCTCTGTAATTTTCTCCTGCTGACCGCATTTGCCGAGGGAATCCGAACAATCAGCCGGGAGATGGTGGCCGACATCATCACTGAACTTCAAACCGAATGGCGCACCTGTGCTAAGGACGAGTCTGCGGCTGGAAAGCGGGCACTTCTGGAGGCGCGGGGAGCGCCGGCAGCCGACAAGGGACGGATTGCCACGCCCGTGCAAAGCGCCGCTTCGTCGAACGCCGAGAAGAACATCCGGCTTTTGTTCGAAGACATGAGCCTGCGCATAACGGCCATCGAAAAAGCGCATGTGCGCGTCGAGGCTCACAAGCTCGACGATATGATGCGCAGACTGGAGCTCGTAGAAAAGTCACGGCTGGAAACCGCAGCGGTCACCCCGGCCCGGATACCTGCTCCCTCCTCCCCTGCAAAGAGCGGGAGCGATACGCCGCCGGTTTCTGCGGCTTCCCCGAACAAGCAACAGAACACGAACCCGAAAAAAAGCCTGCTGAAACGTCTCGTTGGTTCATGACAACGCGACGGCGGGGCGGCGGAGTGACAACCATGGAACTCAACTGGTACGCGCTTTGGGTAAAGTCAAGACACGAGTTCATTGCCCGCGATGAACTGCAGAAGAAGGGGATCGAGACCTTTCTCCCTTCGGCGATGAGACAGCGGCAGTGGAGCGACCGGAAGAAGAACGTCGAATTTCCCGTGTTCCCGGGCTATCTCTTCGTTTATATAGAACCGCGAGCGGAAGAGTTTCAGCGGGTGATTAAAACGAGGGGCACGGTGAACCTGATATCCCTCGATCCCGGTCATCCGACTCCCGTGGCGCCGGAAGAGATCCAGTCCCTGAGGTCGGTCATTCAAAGCGGCCGGGCCTACGACGTGTATCCCCAGTTTCAGGAAGGCACGCGGGTAAGGATACGGCGCGGGCCGCTCGAGGGCGCCGAAGGAGTTCTGGCAAACAAGGAAGAGCAGCGCCTGTTTTTCGTCAACATAGAGATTCTCGGCAGGAGCGTCGGCCTGAAGATCTGTCCGGACGACCTCGAGCAGGCATAAGCTCCGTATTCCGGCGGCGCATGTTGACGGCAATTTGAGGAACGAAGAGCAGAAGCCTTCTCGGTTACCGGATTGTGACTGAGAGGGCGAAGCATTGCCTGCCTCTTTCGGAACGCCTTCGATTGCACCTGACGCGCTCAATTTTGCAGCATACCGTTGAATGGCGCCACCCGAAAGCCCCTTTGAGAAAAACCAGAAGATCATTTCTTATTGCCGCCTTTATGATGGCCGCCCTTCTATTCACGGTAAACGCGGCGAAGGCGGAATATCGCATCCAACCGGCCCTCACCCTGAGTGAAGAATATAACGATAACATCTTTCTGACCCCTAAAAACCCGACCCAGGACTATATAACGCGGGCTTTGCCGTCCATCCACTTTCTTTACACGGCGCCCTTGTGGGACTGGGATGTGGCCTTTGCATACGATTACCGCTATTATGCCCATAAGTCGAAAATACATGACTCGACCTTTACCCTCAACCTGGCAAATCATACGACCCTCGTGAAAGATTTTTTTTTCATAGACCTGAAAGACGTGTACAGCCGGGTCTCTCTCGATACTACCCGGGATTACACCCAGCAGAGTAACTTTTTGAACCAGACCGATTCCAACGTGGCGAGCGCAACACCCTATTTCACTCTTCGCCTGTCATCCCGTATGACCGGAACAACCGGGTATCAGTATAGAAACATCTGGTACAAGGATCCCGCTGCTATCGATAAGACGGAACACAGCGTGTTTGCACATCTTAGCGATGAGATGTCGTTGAGAACATATATGAACGCAGACATCAGGTATACCCGCTCTGAAACGAGGCTGATCACTTACAACAGGACAGACGTTTCTGCCGGTCCGCGGTATGAGTACGCGGAGGGGTCCACACTCTGGTTCAATATCGGCAATACCTGGTTTGCTTCCGAGCAACAAGATATAAGAGGAAGTCAGGTATTCTGGGATACGGGGTTTGCCCACAAATTCAGAACCTATACGCTTTCCTTTGTCGCGGCCTTGACCTACATCGACGACCCTCTCCGCATCCTGCGCAGAGAGGACCGGTACGTGGGGACCTTCAGAAAAGAGACCGAACGCTTCACGCTCGGGTTTACTGCAGGCCTGTGGGAGTACCGGGACATTCTGACCAAACATCTCCAGAACTCACGGTATGGTACGAGCGGTACTGTGAGCTACCGTATCACCCCGGCATTGCAAGGCACCTATTCTCTGAGCATCGACCGGAATGAGGATAATGTTATGAGAACCTTTTCGATGCTGTATCTGGATGAGGTGAGACTCGCGTATCAGCTTGGTGCGAGTACGGCCCTGGCCGTCGATTACCGGTTTACTCACGGCTATTCACCCGACCCCATAAACTACGGTTTGAACTACGATAACAACAGAATCAGCTTGCAGCTCACCAAACAGTTTTAGACGCCAACCTCGCGTTAAAGATATGACTCAGAGGTACTTGCCATGAAAAAATTCAAAAAAATCGATCGGTTGTTGTTTTTTGCACTAACCGCATTTGTTTTGATAACGGCGTGCGGCAGGAAAGGGCCGGATGCGCCGCCGAATACAATGCCTGATGCCTTCAGTTTCACGGCCCAGACCAACGTGCCCCTGAATACGCCTGTCACCTCCAACAGCATCACCGTGAGCGGCATCAATACCGCTGCGCAGATATCCATTATGGGCGGGGAATATTCCATCGACGGCGGCGCGTATACGTCTGCGGTAGGAACGGTGACGGATGGTCAGACGGTAAAAGTTCAGCTGACATCATCGTCAACCTTCGGAACTACGACGAATGCCGTACTTACCATCGGCGGTATCAGCGGCATCTTCACTGTAACTACGATAACCACAGCAACGACCACGAAGATCAGCGCGCCTCCAGTTCCGTACGGGGCAGACGGCAGCGTGACGGTGACAGTCAGCTCAGCCGCCGGGATACCCGGAGGCAGCGTGTTATTGAGCGTGGACGGAGCAGAAACACCCATGTACGGGTTATTGAACGGCGGTTCCGCAACCTTTACAATTTCCAAGCCGAGTGCGGGCAGCCATACGTTAAGCGCGACATACATATCGGACGGCTATTTTCAGGGGAGTTCGGCCACTGGCACCCTGGGCGTGGGTGTGGGAGCGACGGCAATGTTACTCACCGCGCCTACGGTGACCTATGGTGCAAACGGCATCGTGATGGTGACGGTCAGTTCAGCAGCAGGGACACCTACAGGATATGTGTCATTGAGCGTTGACGGCAACACAGCGGTAACGCAAACACTGGTGGCAGGGACCACAGCCTTCACGATTCCCAGCCCGAATGCGGGCAGCCATGGCTTGAGCGCAACCTATCCTGCGCAGGGAGACTTCGGGGCAAGTGCAGCTTCGGGCACCTTGACCGTGAATCAGGCAGCAACAACGACGAGCATTGACGCGCCGTTGGTGATGTACGGCACAGACGGCACCGTAACAGTGATGGTC
>OFHG01000483.1_pt1 | contig 16025 bp, 13 predicted proteins | sample 1521931 | NCBI WGS metagenome assembly OFHG01 (sample SAMEA2468438, study PRJEB22500) | soil metagenome | biome: Glassland; feature: Farmland; material: Clay | place: Australia | collected 2013-01-31 | depth 0.55 m
ATCTGGTGCTCTCGGGCCTGGTAGCCGGGCTGAGCTGGCTGACTAAAACGCCCTCCCTGTTCCTGGTCCCGGTCGTCGGGCTGCTGGCCCTGGCAGAGGCCTGGCCGCCCTCCCCGCGCGGTGGCCTGCGCCTGGCGAATATGAGGCGCCTCCCCGGCCTGCAGGAGCTCTGGCGGCAATTCAGGCCATTGTTCGCCTGGTTTGCCCTGGGGGCCCTGGTGTTCACGCTCCTGTGGCCATCCATGTGGGTCCAACCCCTCCAAACCCTCTCCAACCTGTTCAACGGCGCCCTGAGCTTCGCCGAGCAGGGGCATAACTCCGCCCTGTTTTTCAACGGGCAGGTGATCGCCGACGGGAACCTGGGCTTAAGCTACTTTTATTACTACCCGCTCACCTACCTGTGGCGCTCCACCCCGCTCGTGTTGCTGGGACTGGCGCTGGCCGTGTGGGGAGTACTCGCCCGGCGAGCGCCCTTTGACCGGCCTGCTGCACGCCAGGTGGTCTTCGGGCTGGTAGTCCTGGTGCTGATCTTCCTGGTCGGGTTCACCCTGTCCGCCAAGAAATTCGACCGCTACCTGCTGCCCGCCTACGCTCCGCTGGATATCCTGGCCGGAATGGGTTGGACCTGTCTGTTTGCCGCGCTGGTCGCCACCAGCAAAGGTTTTCTAAAAACCTACGGCAGGCATGCGGCGTTGCTCATCGTGCTGCTGGTCATCGCCCTGCAGGCGAGCCTTTCTCTGCGCACCTTTCCCTATTACTTCACCTATTACGACCCCCTGATGGGCGGCGGCCAAAGGGCGCCGGCGGTCATGCACGTTGGCTGGGGGGAGGGGCTGGATCAGGCCGCTCGCTATCTGAACCAGAAGCCGGACGCCGCCCAGCTCACCGCCATCTCCTGGGGCAGCACCGGCTGCCTGTCCTATTTCTTCAAAGGCTCCACCCGCTCGATCTTGCTCGAGCAAACCACTGACGAAGTACAGTTAAGGCGCTTATTGGATTCCGATTACGCCGTAATCTACATCAACCAGGAGCAGGCCCAGCTCGCCAAGGTAGTGCTGAACTATGTCGCTCAGCTCAAGCCCGAGCACACCATCTGGCTCAATGGCATCCGCTATGCCGACATTTATAAGATCCATTAAATCGCCCGGCACTTGCCGGGCGAACCTCACTGGATTATGATGGGCTTCAACCTGACCCGGTTTGCGCTGGGCCCAGGCGATGTTCATACCTAGCTGTCAACTGCATAACTCCTAAATAATTTCAAGGAAAAGGGTATGTGGCCATTATCAGTTCCTTACGAACAGAATCAACGCAAATGGACCCTTACGATCGTGAACTGGGCCATCCTGGTTTCTTCACTGTTGCTAACCTTGTATAACCTCCAGTTCGACTCGATATTATCGATTATCTCTCTTACGCTTCTGGATGTCGTCTGCGTTATTGGTTTAATCTTGAACTATCGCGGCCATTACATTCCTGCTGCGATCCTCATTAGCGTTATGGTTTTGGTTGCCATTACCAGTAATGTTTACGAAGGCGATGGCTTGTATGACCCGGGCATGGTGGCTTATCCAATTTTCGTCATCTTAGGCAGCATGCTGTTTGGCAAACGCTCGGTATTGGTTTTTACCATTTCTTCCATAATCCCGTTGGTTTTCATCGGTTTTCTTCAATCCAGGGGGTTGATCGATGTTACTGTGCGCGCCGATAATGCCAGCAATCTTATTCCCATGCTGGTTTTCGTCATCGTTTCAAGCCTGATCGTCTGGGTGATCATGTCGAACGTTGAAAAAAACCTGCTCCAGATCCGCAATTCCGAAGGCGAGCTCCAAAGATCCTATGAGATGACCCTTTACGGCTGGGCCAAAGCGCTCGAGTACCGGGACAAAGAGACGGAGGGACACTCACGCAGAGTGGTTGACCTCAGCCAGAAGTTAGCCAGGGCATTGAACTGTTCTGAAGAGGAAATCCAGAACATCCGGCGCGGAGCGATCTTACACGATATTGGCAAAATGGGCATCCCCAACCAGATCCTGCTCAAGCCCGGTCCGCTCGATTCGGACGAATGGGCCATCATGCACCAGCACACTCAATTTGCGAGAGACATGCTGCAGGGGATCAGTTTTCTTCAGCCGGCTATGGGCGTCGTGTATAGTCACCACGAGCGTTGGGATGGTTCTGGTTATCCACAGGGATTGAAAGGCAAAGACATTCCCCTGGCGGCACGGATTTTTGCCGTCGTCGACAATTGGGACGCCTTGAGTTCTGACCGACCCTACCGCAAAGCCTGGCTGCCGGAAAAGGTCATTGATTACATCCGCCAGAACGCCGGGACGATGTTCGATCCGGGGATCGTCGAAGTTTTTTTGAAGATGGAGAAAATGTAATTATAATTCAATGGTGATAGTCCCCCACGTTCACCGGCAGCTCTTCGATATAAATCTCATCTTCGTAGCACCAACCCCAATCCTCGCCTGGCTCGAACGATTTAATGATCGGGTGGCCGGTTTGGTGGTAATGTTTGGTGGCGTGTTTGTTCTTCGAGTTATCGCAACACCCCACGTGCCCGCAGGTCTCACACAGGCGTAAATGAACCCAGTGATCCCCCATCTTCAGGCATTCTTCACACCCATTCCCGCTGGGTGTCACCGGTTGGATGTTTTTTATATGGCTACAGGTTTGATTCATTAAATCCTCTTTTTTTGTTTCTGGCGCAAAACGGGATGGACCTCGCTCTATCCGGCGCGCCGTGGCCGCATCCGCCGGCTTCCCCAGGTTTGGACCCTTTTTAGTACAATGCCGGAAGGTAGATCCGAGCCTGAGGTGCCGGTTGGCTATCTTTTAACACAAAATGCCCGTATCGGCCGCCATCATCCCCTTGCACATAAAGATGGAGCCCATTGCTGCCTTGAGTGGAAGGTAGAGCGTCATATTGGCTGCCATTTAGGACATAAACGTTGGGAGCCGTGTTGCCGTTGGCCTCACTCCCCAGGTAGTACAGGCGCAGTGTTGCGCTCATCGGATTCGTAGGCTGGATTTCGTAGCAGCGCTCGACCGTCCCCGGCGCGCAGCTTCGATCGCCTCTCAGGGTAAGCGTGGTAGTCAGCAGGTTGGAGGCGGTTGGCGTGATCGTCACACCGGCGTATTTCAGAACTGAATTGCCCGGATTGCCTCCCGAGGGAATACCGCTGACCATAAAGAACGAGGTTGTCCCGCTCACAACTTTCGTCTGCTGCAGCGTGCCATGATTGACGAGTTGCCCGTTATCGTCGATGCTTAGGTCCGCATCTGGATGCATATCCACCAATCCGGATGTCCCGACGAACAAGTTGGTATCCCGGTAAATCGTAGCAGTCCCGCTGATGCGTAGCGTGCCGCTGATCAGGAATGCATTCTGGTCAAGCGCCGGTGCGCCGCTATTGTTGTCTCCGCTGCCATACAGGCCGTCGAAATACAACAGCCCACCCGGATTGACCACCATTTTGTGGTGGGTGCCGTGCAGATCGACGTAGCCGTTCAAACGCCAGGTGCCGCTTATCTGGGCATCCGTCATCGAAAGGATGAATATGCCCCTCGCCACGCAAATTTTCATAAGCCCCCATATATTTATACTCACCGGCAAGAATTTATAGCGTTACAGTAGACCATCCCCCGCAGATTCCTAAAAAACCCGGGAAACTAGAGTGCTTTCATATTTCAGGTAATTTTACAATAGATAAGTCGATTCTTCATTAAAAATTTCGCCGCTATTTTGCTAAAACCCTGATGCCTCAGTACTCTCAAAACCCGACCCGGTTGTAAAAATTCATACAACGGGGTAAGATGAATATATTTCTAACCAAAGTAAAGACCACTCGCGTTGGGTCATTCGGTATTTCCAGGATGCGGTGGTTTGTAATTTGGAAATACCCGTTGAGGAAACGATGTTAATCAGGTTTTCATGCAAGGATATGGGATTGAATTGTCCCTTCGTCGTGAAGGGCAAGACGCTGGAAGAGGTGACCCAAAAGGCTCTCGAACACGTGCGTGAAAAGCACGCCAAGGATTTTAACGTCATCGATTCGCCTGCGCAAATCGAGGCGATGCAAAAGGCGCTGGCGCGCTCGACGCGGGTGATACCGGGGTAAATGGTCTATCCTGTAGAAAATGGGACTGAAGTTTTGGCTGCCTCATTTCCAGTCGCGCATTGCTTCGTTGAACTCCCTGGTATACCCCGTGTGCGCAGTACACGCCAGTTCGACTTGATCTAAACATGTTAATTTCCGGATCGATTCCTTTTGTAGTTCCATATCCGTTCCTGTTTTGACAGCATATAAATTTTCCGCGATTTTTCCGGTTTTAACGGGCCAGATCCGCATGATTTGCATAGTACTATTGTATCGAGAAACAAGAAACTTATACAACCGGTGGATCGAATTGTTCCCCCCGAATTGAACCTTTTAACTTTGTAAAGTGCGGATTCGCCAATCTCGAAGTATGATATAAGCCGGGAAATCGCCACGTAAAAAGATTCGCACCCACGCGATTACCTTGATGATTAATGGTTGTTACCATCTTTTTTTCTGCTTGTCGATACACCGGATAGGACGGTCCGAGGTGCAAGATGACTCCAAAGCAAGGAAATAAAGAAATATGATTTAGGGGGCAATATGAAAAAAACTGGCAAATTTGAAGGCAGAACCGAACCCGTACATGGCGAAAACCACCTCGCCCAAATGAAACGTTTGTATGCCACCTTGAGCCAGGTGAACCAGACCATTGTACGCGTCAAGGATCATGATGAGCTATACCAGTCCATTTGTGACATTGCTGTACGACATGGCGAGTTTGCCCTGGCATGGATCGGCCTATTGGATGCGGAATCAGGTGAAGTCCGGCCGGTAGTGACGAACGGCCTGGACGTGACGCACTGGCCTTTCCCACCAATCAATATTCACCAGGGACCGTTCAAGAATGGATTAATTGCCACGGCGACCCGCACTTCAAGGGTCGTGACCAGCGAGGATGTCCAAACTGACAAAAGAACAAAGGGCCTGGATGACCTGCTTCAGAAGGATAGCTACCGTTCCTTGGCGGCCGTTCCATTCCAATTGAAAGGCCGGACTATCGGCGTCCTGGCCTTGGTTTCCCGCGAAGAGGGCCTGTTCAAAGCCAAAGAGGAAACGCTCCTGCTCGAAGAGATGGGCCTGGATATTTCGTTCGCGCTGGACACGATGGAAAACGAGAAAACCATGCGCCAATGGGCCGACGCCTTTAAGAATTGTGCCCATGGCATTGCCCTCGGTAACCCTACTACCAATCAAATATTCACCTGCAATCCCGCCTTCGCCCGCATGCAGGGCCGTACGATCGAAGAAATATCGTCCATGCCCATCCTGGGCTTGTATGCGCCTCAAGACCATGAACTGGTAAAACAATGTATTGCCAAAGCGGACCGTGAAGGCAGCGTGCAGTACGAAGCGCATATGATACGAAAGGACGGAAGCAGCTACCCCGTCCAGATGGATCTGGTCAGCGTCCGTGACGAAAACGGGAATTTGTTGTATCGCGTCGCCACCCAGCAGGACATCACCGAGCGTAAACGGGCGGATGAAGCATTGCGACAGAGCGAAGAACGTTATCGCCGCACGCTCGATAATATGCTGGAAGGCTGCCAGATTATCGACTTCGATTGGCGCTACGTCTATGTTAACGAGACCGTCGCCAAACAGGGTCGCAGAACGCCGGAAGAACTGCTCCATCACACGATGATGGAACTTTATCCTGGCATTGAAAACACCGTATTGTTCACCGTTCTACGGGATTGCATGGAAAACCGTGTGGTGCGCCAGATGGAAAACACATTTACTTATCCGGATGGCGCGAGCGGCTGGTTCGAGCTCAGCATCCAGCCCGTGCCAGAGGGAATCTTTATCCTGTCCATTGACATCAGCGAGCGCAAACGGGCCGAGATTGCTTTGAAAGCCAGCGAAGAAAATTATCGCAGTCTGGTGGAAAATTCGGAAAGCGCCATCGCCGTGCTCGATCAGGCTGGTCGAATCCTTTATGCCAACTCCGGGGGCATCCGGGTCTGGAACGATCCACAAATCGTTGGCAAGACGATCTTTGATGTTTATCCTGCCGAATATTCCAGTGGCTACATCTCGGCGATAAGTAAGGTTATAGATACACAAACCAGCATCGTCGACGAAGTGGAAAGCCTGATCAGGGACCGCTTGATGTGGTTCCGTCTCAGCATGAGCCCTTTGAAAAACCCCGATGGGATCGTGGATAAGCTTTTACTGAATGCCTGGGATATAACCGAGCGCAAACAGGCCGAAGAAAACCTGCAAACAAGCGAGCGTACGCTCAAACTCTTCGTTGAATATGCCCCCGCAGCAATCGCCATGTTCGACCGCGACATGAAATACATAGCGGTAAGCCGCCGCTACCTCGCCGATTACCGCCTGGCAGATCAGGACATCATCGGGCGTTCCCATTATGAGGTCTTTCCGGAAGTTCCTGAGCGATGGAAGGAGATCCACGGACGCTGCCTGGCAGGAGCAATCGAAAAAGCTGACGAAGATCCCTTCCCCCGCGCGGATGGGACCCTGGATTGGGTGCGCTGGGAAATTCATCCCTGGTATGAGAAAACCGGTAAAATCGGCGGCATCATCTTGTTTTCGGAGGTGATCACAGAGCGCAAGCAGGCCGAAGAGCAGGTCCGCGTTCAACTGCAACGCTTGAGAGCCTTGAGCGAGATCGACCACGCCATCACTTCCGGCCTGGATATGCAACTGTCACTCGACATATTGCTGAACCAGGTGCTTTCCCAGTTGAGTGTAGACGCAGCCATGGTCCTATTGTTGAATAACCAAAACCAGACTCTTGAGCATGTGGCAGGGAAGGGCTTCCGCGCCCCGACTTTCCGCCAGTCGTACGTGCATCTTGGGGAAGGATTTGCGGGGCAGGTTGGATTGGAACGCAAGATCCTCCACATTCCAGACCTTGCCGATACGATCGGGCAATTCAAACGCGCCGAATTGCTCAAGGATGAGCAATTCGTGGAATATTTTGGCGTTCCTTTGATTGCGAAAGGAATGCTCAAGGGCGTTCTGGAAATCTTCCATCGCACGCATCTGGACCCTGATCTGGAATGGCTGAACTATATGGAGACCCTCGGCGGACAGGCCGCAATCGCCGTCGACAACGCGCAATTGTTCGAAGGCATGCAGCAATCGAACCTGGAACTGGTCGCGGCTTATGATGCCACCATAACCGGTTGGTCCCTTGCCATGGATTTGCGCGATCAGGAAACCGAAGGCCATACCCAACGCGTCACCGACTTGACCGTAAAGCTGGCAGAAAGAATGGGGCTTAACCAGTCGGATCTGATTCATATCCGTCGTGGCGCACTTCTGCACGATATTGGCAAACTGGGTGTCCCGGATGACATCCTGCTCAAACCCGGAAAACTGACCGATGAGGAATGGGCCATCATGCGCCAGCACCCCACCTATGCCTTGAATATGCTCCTCCCCATCACCTATCTGCGACCTGCCCTGGACATACCCTACTGCCACCACGAAAAATGGGACGGCAGCGGTTACCCGCGTGGATTGAAAGGCGAACAAATCCCTCTCCCGGCGCGCATCTTTGCCATTGTAGACGTTTGGGACGCCCTGCGCTCGGATCGTCCCTACCGGGCCAGTTGGTCCGCAGAGCAGACGCGCAAGCACATCCATGAACAATCGAACAAGCATTTCGACCCCAGGGTGGTCGACATATTCCTGGGTATCATTGAAAACGAATGAAACTTTCTTCGGAGGTAACCATGTTCGAACCGGTAAATGATTTAGAGAAATCGCTGGTCAACGCCGCTACCCATCCCTCCGCCAGGCCCCAGTTCTACCGTGACTTACTGGACGCAGATATTTATATCGTCAATCGCGGCGAAAACAATCCAAACTTACCAGACCATGGTTATCAGCCAGGCTCTGAGCTTAGAATTCAACAATTAAAGAAGGGCGACCAGCTTGTAAATCGAGCCTATCTGGCGCAGGTACATTATCCGGAAAATGACGAAAAGCCGCATCTACTCATCGGCATTGACGCCCAGGGTGACTGGGAAAAGGTCATCGGTGATGCTGGCATGATCGCTTCGAACGTTTTGGAAAAGGGCGAATTAATTGATTTCATGCGCCTGGATGACTCTGGCATCTCTCAATACCTGATCAACAAAACCAGGCCTTTTTACGAGAAATCATAACCAAGTTGATTCCTGTGTTCGAACAAATACTGACCGATCCATGGTTCTGGGCATTTCTGGCGGCTATCGGATGGGGCCTGGCGTTCGCGACCGTCGGCACCCAGGCCCTCGGACACAGGCTTGGATTCGGGATTGCCATGTTCATCCTGGCCGAACTCCCGCGCATCCTGCTGCCCCTGCCATTCGTCTCCCAGCCCCGCTTCGAGCCGGACTCACCCTTGCTCGTGGCGGGCGGCATCATCATTCTTGTAGGGAGCCTGTTCTTCGGGACCCCGGTCTTGCGTATCGTTCCCCTTACCAGGCCGGATCGCCACGAGCCTCTGCGAACCGATGGGCTTTACTCCATCGTCCGTCACCCGCTCATGTTATGTGATATCTTCTGGCCCCTGGGCTGGTCGCTCATCTTTGGTTCGCTGATTGGCATGGCGCTCACACCGGCCTGGCTACTGGTGATCTGGGCCTTGACTCACGTGGAGGAGGAGTCACTCGTGCGGGAATATGGAGATGCCTATCGCCAATTCCAATCACGCGTCCCGCGCCTCTTCCCGAGATTTCCCGGCTTGGGCGGAAAACGCGCTGACGACCGGTGAAATGACCGTATGTCTTCCCTCTACGCTTCCGGCGGTAAGTCCAGGAAGGCTTCCAGGTCGTGAAAGAGGCGGCGGATTTCCTGGGAGTCGACCCGGTGTCGCACCAGGCGGCCTTCCTGATGAGAGTGGATCAACCCGGCCTCGCGCAGGATTTTAGCGTGCACGCTGACCGTTGGGCGCGAGATGCCCAGGTAATCGGCGATCTCAGTGTTGACCATGCCGAAATGGCGGATCATGCGCAGGATGACCAGGCGCGTTGGATCGCCCAGTGCCTGGGCCCGTCCGGCCACATCTTGGGCCCACGCCTGGAAGTTCTGGAAGATGACCCCGCCTTCGGCGAATGAGACCGCAACGTAACCCGGCTCGAGCAGCCAGGTATCCGGTAAGCCAAATGGCTCAACCCAGAAGAAGACGTGCAATCGGCCATTTTGTACCGCTTCCCGTAATTCGGGGTGGCGCAGCAATGGGTTGCGCGCCGGCAGCCAATCAACCCTGGGGATCTGGTCGAGTTTGCCCAGCGCGGTGCGGGCGCGCATCTCCAACTGTTCCATGGCTTGCAAGCGCGCCTCCCGCCACGGGCGATATACCTCGTAAAAGAAACGATCCACCAGCAGCCAGAAGCGGGTGTGCAGGTCGCCTCCGGATAGGATACGCGCCGCGCAAGCCAGCTCCAGTTGGGTGCGCCTGGCGCGTTCATCGTCAGGGATGAGGTGGAAACCCAGATCGGTAAAAAGAGCAACTTGTTTCTGTGTGCCCAGCTCAACCAACTGCCCGGTAAGGTCAAGCTGGAGATCGGGAGAGGGACCCAGGCTACCAGCCTGAGCTGTGAGTCGTTCCAGCGCAGCCTCGGCCGTTAACTCGCGAATTGGCAGAGTGGCCTGCCCGTAGTCGTCTCCCTCCACCGTCCCGGCAATCCTTGCAGCATTCTCCAGGCCAAAGCGATAATCTTCAGCTTTGCCCCATAAATCTTTCCAGGCCTTCAGCCAGTCTTGCGGGACGGCGTTGACCACTCCAGCGATATCGGCTGAGAGGCCGGGCAACATTTGCTTGTTCGATAAGAAATTGAGGGCAGTCTCTATCTCCATGATAATGGAGCGGCCGATTGACCACGTGCCGGGCTGGTGACCAAGGTATGGTTCCATAAACATTTCCTATCTGAGTTAACCTGCGGCAACCTGGCTCTCCTGTATCCTACGAGATAGCCCCAAGGTAATAACGGTGAAAATTACGATCAGCAAGACGGCCAGGGCAGAAGCGACGAAATAATTGCCGTAGTTCATAAGGGCAGGGACCAGCAGCGGCGTGACCAGTAAACCAGCCAGCTGCCCGGCGACGGCCGTGAATTGGAAGGCTCCACCCAGTCGACCAAGCAGGTGAGCCGGCGTTAGTAATTGTAACAGGGTAATCATCTGGACATTGAGCAGGCCATTGCCAAATCCGCCGATCAGGCAGCCTGCCATAATCAGGAGGCGCGCCAGCTGGGTATCGTGGATACCGGTTCCCAGTGCCAGGCTAATGGGGATGATGGCCAGCATTAACAAGCCGAGGATAACGTCACGCCAAGGGTCGCCGTTGCCTTTACGCATTATAAGCATGAAGGTGGCTACCACGGTTCCGAAACCGACCAGACCAATCATGATACCAAAGAATTTTTCACTGGCTGACAAAATGTCACGCGTGTAGAGCGGGGAGAGGACATCAAAACCGATGAAGATGAAAATCGCAAGGAAGGTTGAGATGAAGAGCAGGCGCAGGAATGGGTTTTGCAGGATAACGCCCGTCAGGCCGGTTTTGGGGCGCGAGGCCGCGGCGATGGATCGCACCTCAGGCTTTTCTTCTTCGTGATGGGCAGGTAGAGATGGCAGGCGACTGAGAATGAAAGCCGAAATGGCAAATGAGACCACGTCCAGGATGATGGCGGTGTGGGGATTCATCACTACCAGGATCATGCCGGCCAGGATAGGGGCTGCGATTTTGATGATGCCTGCCAGTTGCTGCAACAGCGCGTTGGCCCTGGTCAGGTCCTCTTGTGGCACGATATCCGGGATGACAGCCTGGCGCGCCGGGGTCATCAAGGATATGGATACCGCCTGCAGCGCCAGCACGGCGTAGATTAACTCCAGCTGCCGGGTGAATATCAAGCCGGTGGTGATGATGCCAGAAGTCAATTCGCTGCCGACCATCAGCCATTTACGGTCATAGCGATCCAGCAGCCAACCGGCCAGGGGGCTGGCAAACAAGGTGGGGACCAGGCCCGCCAGGAAGATAGCGCTGCTTTGCGCCACAGTGCCTTCCCCTTTGAAAACCACCATGGCAAAGACTGCCATCATGGTGATCCAGTTACCGATATTACTGACCGACTCGGAGAAGCCAATTGTCAACAAGGATCGATTAGCCAAAATGCTTTTATTCATCGTCCACCTCCTAAAGATTAGTAGGTATTTGACTACGTTATATATTTTACTTATTAACTATCCATTTGTCAAGAGTTTCTATCAATCTAGTCAAGGCAATTGTATCTATCCGGGCCCGAGAGGCGCATCAAGCCAAACGAGGGCTTGGGGTCAGGACGGTTGGTCTGCGCCTACCGGCCTGACCCCAATTTTCTTCAAGATGTGAGAGAATATTGCGAAGACAACAATTACCTTTAAATCTGTGAATTCTTAGATAATTTGTCGATATAATAAAGAGGGGAAAAGGAGGTCACAAAATGACGGATACAACTCAAAAAATCGATAAAACAGATGCTGAATGGCGTGAAGAACTGACACCCGAACAGTACGCGGTCACCCGCCAGCGGGCCACCGAGCGACCTTTTACTGGCAAATACCTGCACAACAAGGCCGATGGAACTTACACCTGCGTGGCCTGTGGTTTACCGTTATTCTCCTCGAGAACCAAGTTCGAGTCCGGCTCAGGCTGGCCAAGCTTCTGGGATGTCATCCAGACCGGAAATGTTGAGTTACACCAGGACAACAGCCTAGGTATGCAGCGCGCGGAGGTCGTTTGCAGCCGCTGCGGGGCTCATTTAGGACACGTTTTTGAAGACGGGCCGCGCGAGACGACCGGTTTGCGCTATTGTATCAACTCGGTAGCGCTCGGGTTCCAATCAGGCGAAGACCCGCATCGTTCCGATCCCTGAATGGGATGGATACTACAAAAATGACAGGTATCTTGAAGAATTCAACCCCCGGCGTCAGTTGCCGGGGGAATTTTTTATTTAATCAAAGAAAATTGGGTCTTTGGGATTTGCCGTGAAGGTGTCCAGACAGATAAACAAGACGTAAACAGATTTGTAATTAACCAAAATTTTACATACATTGTTGGAGTTTTTCCTTATTATACGAAATATACACTTTTATTACGTTTATTATCTTGTATTTATTTTTTGAGGTGGTTGCTATGGCCAATGTAGACTTTTCGTTGAGGGTAGAGACAGAAGGCGATGCTTATGGCCCCATGGTCATCGTGGTTCGCACCTTGTTCAACGGTATGGTTGAGAAGGTAAGGATGCAAGCGGCTTTGGCCGCAGATAGCATCCTGGGGCATCCTGGAAATGGTGTGATTTATCGTTCCGCCCATATCGTGTTCTGCGGCGTATACGATGAATGGTGCTTCTCCCACGTTCCAATAATCCCAAACGGATATGGACAATTCGAGATAGCGAACAGATTAAGGTGATCGTAATTTGACCCTTTCGTTCCCTGACCTGGTCATGACTCAGGCAACCATTAACGCTTGCGACAGATCTGCTATCAGGTCCTGAGCGTCCTCGATGCCGACCGAGTAGCGGATCAGCCCTTCGGGGATGCCCATCGCCTGGCGCTCTTCGGCGGTGCATTCCACATGGCTGGTCGTGGCAGGCGGGCCGGCAATGGTCTCGACCGCGCCCAGGTTGGCGGCGCGGTGCGCCAGGTGCAACCTGGGCAGGACGCGCTTCACCGCCTCGAACCCACCCTGAAGCATAAAACTCAACACCCCGCCATAGCCCCGCATCTGGCGTTGGGCGATCACATGATTGGGATGGTTCTCCAACCCGGGGTAGTAAACGGCGGAGACCGCCGGCTGATCCTGCAGCCAGCGCGCGATGCGCAGCGCGTTTTCGTTCTGCTGGCGCACGCGCAGATGCAGCGTTTTCATGCCCCGGATCAGCAGGTAAGCCGCCATCGGGTCCAGGGTTGCGCCGGTGATCTCGCGATAATGGTAAATCTGCTCAACCAGCTCTGAAGCGCCACATACCGCGCCGCCCATAGCGTCGGCGTGTCCTCCCAAGAACTTGGTAGCGCTATGGATCACCAAATCCGCGCCGAGCGCCAGCGGATTTTGATTGACAGGCGTGGCAAACGTGTTGTCGGCAATCACGATTGCGCCAGCTTGATGCCCGGCGGCAGCCAGCCTTGCGATGTCCATCACCTTGAGCGTTGGGTTGGTGGGCGTTTCCAAATATACCACCTTGCAACCCTGGGCAATGGCCGCTTCAATCTGGGCGTGATCGCTCGTATCGCACAGCTCTACCTGAATTTGAAAACGTGGCAGGAATTCGAGGAAAACACGGTTTGTGCCACCATAGGTATCCTTGACCGAGACGATACGGTCGCCAGGTGAAAGCAGTGTAAACAGGGTATTGCTAATGGCTGCCATGCCGGTGGCAAAACTCGTGGCCGCCTGGGCACCTTCCAACACACGCACCTTCTCTTCAAAGGCCTGCACCGTAGGGTTGGTGTTGCGGCTGTAAATGTGGCCGGGCTTACGGCCCAAGGCTACCTCTAACCAGTCGTCCACGTCGGCGTAGCCAAAGGCAGCACTGTAAACCACCGGCACCTGGGTGGCCCCCTGCGCCAGAGATTGGCTTTCACCAGCCCATACCACCTGCGTGGCGATTGCAAGGTCCATGTTCGAATCGTCCCCCGGAAATTGCGTTTGATCTCCCATTGAGAAACTCCTTGGATATTGTGAATTCTACCTTGTATGGAGGCGACTATTACTCGATCTGAATCAGGTCAGAACGGCTGCTTTGATCGAGTGGTTTGCTGTTAAGCGACAGCAGCACCCATCCGGTGAGGGCAGACAAAATAGAAGCCAGCAGAATGGCGATTTTGGCAGAAGCTACCAGAGCAGGATCGCTAAAGGCAGCGTTGGCAATAAACAACGAAATGGTGAAACCGATACCGGCCAGGAAGGTGGCGCTGATGAACTGCGCCCAATTTACGCCAGCCGGCAGCCTGGCAATGCCCAGGCGCACTGCCAGCCACGAAAAAAGCGAGAGGCCTAGCGGCTTGCCGAATACCAGGCCAAAAATGATGCCCAGGCTGATCGGATTGAACAGATTGGGGGAAGAGCCAGCGGCGTTGAAGGCCACACCGGCGTTGGCAAGGGCGAAAATTGGCAGGATCAAAAACGTGGACCAGGGATTGAGTTGGTGCTCCAATCTCTGCGCTGGAGATTGCAAGCGGTCGATAATGGTTTCCAGGCTTGTAGCGGCAGCCTGGCGGCGGCTGTTGGTCGGCGAGCTCCACTCTGGGGGGAGTTCAAACTCATCAAGCAATGAGACAGTCTGGGCAAGCAGCGCTTTGGTGCTGGCCGGCGCACGGGTGGGAATGGTCAGGGCCAGCAGCACCCCGGCGATGGTCGGATGAACCCCGGACCCAAGAAAAGCCAGCCACAACCCTATTCCCAGAATGGCATACGGTAAGGGGGAATAGATGCGCGCCCGGTTCAAGCCAATCAACAATAGCAAAATCAAGCCGCCTGCCAGCAAGCTGGACCAGACGATTCCCTCACTATAAAAAATAGCAATCATCAACACTGCGCCCAGATCGTCGGCGATCGCCATGGCGGTGAAGAACACTTTTAGGGAAAGCGGTACCCGTCGGCCGAGCACGGTCAAGATGCCCAGGGTGAAAGCGATATCGGTCGCCATGGGAATTCCCCAACCGGATGCCCCCGGCCCACCAAAGTTTAGGGCAGCATAGATCAGCGCCGGCACCAGCATTCCACCGACGGCGGCTGCAATTGGCAAAGCCGCCAGGCGCGGGCTGGCCAACTCGCCGGCGGTAACCTCACGTTTGATCTCCAGGCCAACGACGAAAAAGAATATCACCATCAACCCATCGTTGACCCATTCGAGCAGGTGCTCCGAGAGTAGCGCGTTTCCCAGGCTTAAAGAGAAGCTGGTCTCCCATAAATGAAAATAAGATTCCAACCAGGGAGAGTTGGCCCACACCAGTGCAATCAAGGTCGCAAGCATCAGGACGATGCCACCCGACGCGTTGATGCTCAGGAATTCCTGTGCCACCAGCCGGATACGAAAGCCTAACGGTTTTTCGATGGCTTCCAGCAGTGAGTCCAGGTCCCAGGCACCGTCATAGCGTACTCCATTGATAAAAAAGGTCGGCGTGCCATTAACGCCGCTGCGCACCCCGCTCACGAAATCTTGCTGGACGCGCTCCCGGTGTACTTCCGCTCTTAACTCATCCTCAAAGCGTGATACGTCCAATCCAAGCTCACCGGCGTAAGCTACCAGGCTCTCGAAGTCCAAGGCGTCCTGGCGTTCGAACAACAGAGCGTTCATCTCCCAGAACATACCCTGCACAGCGGCAGCTTCGGCGGCTTGAGCGGCGAGCTCAGCTTGAGGGTGGATGGTAGTCAGGGGAAAATAGCGAAATACGAAACGAACACGGCCTTCTAACTGGCGGCCCAACTCCTCGAAAATAGGAAAAGCCTGGCGGCAGTGTGGGCACTGGTGATCGCCGTAATATACCAGGGTAACTGTGGCATTGTCCGGTCCGAGCGTATGGTCGCGTTCCGAAACCGGTTCAGTCAGTCTGGGGGGGATTCCTCCGGTCATGCCCGTCCTCCGATGATCGAGTTGATTGCGAGGAAAACTCCTCAAGGGCATCCAGAATGCCATTGGCACCGGGATTGATAGAGCTCGGTGAGAGATAAGACCAATGAATGACGCCTTCAGCGTCGATCACAAATAGCGCCCTGCCGCCGGTGCCAGCTTCTTGATCAAAAACTCCATATGCACGTGCAACTGCCCCCAATGGTGCATTGTCAGCCAGCAGCGGAAAGGACAAATTGAGCTTCTCGGCAAAGGCCTGGTGAGATTCGGGATCGTCCACCGAGATGCCTACTATCTGAGCGTTGTGCTCCTGGAATAGCGGCAACGCCTGGTTGTACAAGGC
>OFHG01000484.1_pt1 | contig 16023 bp, 11 predicted proteins | sample 1521931 | NCBI WGS metagenome assembly OFHG01 (sample SAMEA2468438, study PRJEB22500) | soil metagenome | biome: Glassland; feature: Farmland; material: Clay | place: Australia | collected 2013-01-31 | depth 0.55 m
TTGCTCGGGAACGCGTCCTTCTCCGCTCGTTGGATGCCGAATTCTCCTTGGGCTTCCCATCCCTCGGGCACCTTGGCGAATTGCCAACTGCCAATCGTGATCAAAGGCGGCCCGGGCGGCGCCTTGGCGGCAGCCGGCCGCTTTGCAACGGGCGGTTCAGCAGCGGCTTGCGGCGCGGGCACAGGCGCAGGCGGCGGTGCCGCAGTTTCGACGGCAACGGGAGCGACGACGGGCGCGGGCGGCGGCGGTGGCGGCGGAGCGGCAACCGTTTCGGGCTGGATCGCCGCGGGCCGGGCCGGTTCGACGATTGGCGGTTCGGGCGGAGCGGGTTTCGCCACGGGCGGCGCAGGCGCGGCTTCCCTGGCCGGAGCCGCGGACGGTTTTTCGTCGGCAACGATGCGCACGACGAATACCGTCCGCCCGGAGCGAATCTCGTCGCCATCGGAAAGCGCGGCGTCGGTGATGCGAGCGCCGTTGAGATACGTTCCGTTGCTGCTCTGGCGGTCGCGGACGCGGCTGCCTTCGGCGCCGCACTCGACGGCGAAGTGAACGCTCGACATGAAGTTGTCGTGCGGGACGCCGAAATTGGAGCGATCCGGCGCGCGGCCAATCGTCACCTCACGGCCCAGCGGCACGGCAATTCCCTTGCCCGCCAGACGCCCCGCCTTCACTTCGAGGATCAATCCCAAAGTTCGTTCTCCAGATTCCAGTGCGCCGCCGATGGACGGCTGCCTATTCTAGCCCGGATTTCCGACGAGTGCCGCCGGCCGCTGGCAAAGCGTGCGATGGATGCGAAGGGCCGCGTCTTTCCTGCCGCTTCACCCTCGCACATCAACCGGCGGCCGAGCACGCCTGCTGTAGCGCCGGCGTCTCGCCGGCGTTTTTTTCGGGGGACGGGAGCGCGGCGCGCTCAACCGCCAATCATGACCGTGAAGCAGCCGAGAACGATCACGCCGCCGTGGGCTGTATTGTCGCCAATGCGCGCCGCCGGCAGATAGCCGATCAGCACCGTCGCCGAGCCCTTGATGATCACATCGGGCGGACCGACGCAAATAAGCTGATCGGTGATGCGAGCCGCGGGCAGAAATCCGATCAGCACCGTCGGCTCGCAAGGCGGAATAATGGGTCCGCCCACGTGCGGAACGGGCCCGGTGGCCATCGGACAGGTGTGCATATCGGTGGCGCGAGCTGCCGGTGGCACGATCTACACCCTCCTCGCCTGGGAAATCATGAGAGTTTGCCACCTTTGCTGCCATCGTCAGCCGTATCGGGCGCCTCGGGGGCGGTGGGCTGCGCGGCTTGTGGGCTTTCCGGACTCGAACCGGTGCCCGCTCCCGCCGCTCCGCCGCTATTGATCAGCACCATGGGGGCCTGAATCGAAATCTCCGCCGGGTTCATGCTGATGAACGAACCGCCCACCTTCAGGGTCAGCTCGGCGCCGGCTTCGATCACCACGCTTGCGCCGGCCTTGAGGTGGATCTCGGCGCCGGCCTCATGGGCGAATTTCACTCCCGATTTCTCCTGCAGCTCCGCGCCGACATTCAGCGACATATTGGCGCCCACTTTCTGGTTGAACATGGCGCCAATCTCGGAATGCAGCGAACCGCCGAACTTCTCCTTCTGGTCCCCGGTGATCGACATCTGGCGATTCCCGTCGACCTTCAGTGACATGTCCTCGCCGATCTTCTGGTTGGAGTTCTTGACGATTTCCGAGTGCGAGGAGCCTTCCACTTTCTCTTTCTGATCTTCCTTGACGATCAGGTGGCGGTTGGCGCCGACGAACTCCCGCGATTCCTTTTCGACGCGGAGGTCCATGTCCTTTTCCGCGTTGATGAAAATCTGTTCGGAGTCTTTCTTGTCCTCGAAACGGATTTCGTTGAAGTTGGCGCTTCCGCCGCCCTTCGAACTGCGCGAGAGCAGCGTGCTGCGCGTGCCGTTGTCGGGAAGCGTGTAGGGAACTTCCTGGTCGGCATTGTAGACGCGGCCGGTGATGATCGGGCGGTCGGGGTCGCCTTCGAGAAACTCGACAATCACTTCCTGGCCGATGCGGGGAATCCACATCGCGCCCCAGCTCTTCCCCGCCCAGGCCTGCGAAACGCGAATCCAGCAGGAACTGTTTTCGTCTTCCTTCCCCACGCGGTCCCAGAAGAACTGCACCTTCACGCGGCCGTATTTATCGACCCAGATCTCCTCGCCGGATTTCCCCACCACCACGGCGGTTTGCGGTCCGGACACGAGCGGCTTCGGCGTGACGCGGGGAGGGCGGAAGGGGACAGCGGCCGGGATGCAGGCGAAGCTGTTCAAATAGGTTCCCGCGCCCAGTTCGCCGGTCGTGTAGCCGCCGCCAACCGAGGCCTGGTGGTTCACTTCGGTAAGCGCGTAGGAGCCGTCCATGGTCGAGGCCGGATGATCCTTTAAATCGAATTTATAGCCGGAGACGAAAGAGCGGCAGCCGCTCCTGCCGCGGGCGATCTTGATCCAGGCCTCCTCTTCCTCCATCCGGACTTTGGCGAGCGTCTTGCCCTGCGACTGCGTCTCGTATTTTCCCGGATAGTCGTAGACCTCGAGCTTGGCGTTGTCGGCGTATTCGGCAACGGTGGGTTCGTTGGTCATCAGGCTGGTGTTGGGCGTCTCGAAATTGTAATCGGTCATCGAATATTTCCCCGATCGCAATTCCAGCGTCAGGTCCCATTGCTCGACGACGTCCTCGCTATCGATGCCACCGCCGGAGAGGTTGAAGCCGGCCGCGCCCTGGCCGGGGCACGCGTTGCAAGCCGAGGAAGAATCGGCCAGCACGAGCGTGTGCTTGTTCTCTTCGTGCTCGAAGAAATAGAAGATGCCGTACTCCTCCATCAGCCGCGAGACGAACTGAAAATCGCTCTCGCGATACTGCACGCAATATTCGCGCGTCTCGTAGCTGGCCGTCAGGCTGTTCTTGAAATCGGTGTAGCCCCGGTCCTTGAACACCTTCTCGATGATGTCGGGAATCGTCATGTTCTGGAAAATCCGGCAGTCGGCATGCCGCGTGAGGAACCAGAGCCAGGGGACGACCTCCATCTGGTAATGGGAGAATGGGCGGCCCACTCCGCCCTGCGCGAACCGGCTGACGAACCCATTCACGTAGCGCTTGTTGCCGTCGTAGAGCGTGATGCGAATGGTAACGCGCTGCCCGATGATGTTCTTTAATACGATCGCGGGGTCTTCCGAGAGCAGGTCGAGATTGAAACGAAACAGCCGGGAAATTCCTTCCTCCCCGCTGAATCCATCGAGCAGCAGCACGTCTTCCCCGAGCGGGGTATCGATCGCGATGAACCGATTTTCCTGCGTATAGCTCATGTTTTGAAAAGCCCCCGCTTTCCTCCGGGAGACAACTGCATTGTGCGTACCGGCATGCCGCCTGGCCGCTTCTCTCGCGTTTTCCGGTCTGCCGCGCGCGGCACGGCGCGTCAGGCTCCGCGTCTCACGAGTAGGTGAACGAGCCGTCGGAGCCGATGCCGATGTGGATCGCGGCCACTTTTTCTCCCTCGGCCATCCGGCCCAGGATTTGCCGCGACATGTCGGGCAGCAACGAATTGGTCAGGATGTTGTCCACGTTCCGGGCGCCGCTCTCGACTTCCGTACAGCGCTTGGCCACTTCCTCGATGAGCGCCGGATCGTAGGTCAGGGCGACGCGGTGGTTCTCCTGGATGCGGCGCTGAATCTTGCCGAGTTTCAGGACGATGATCTTCTTGAGCGCCTCGTCGCGCACCGGGAAGTACGGCACGAGCACCATCCGGCCGAGAAATGCCGGCTTGAAAATCTTGTTCAATTCCGGCTTCATCGCGTTGACCAGCGCGGCCGGCCCGGGCATCGTTTCCGGATCGGCGCACAGGCTCATCAACTGATCGGTGCAGGCGTTGGTGGTCAGGATGATGATGGTGTTCTTGAAATCGATCCGGCGCCCCTCGCCGTCTTCCATCATTCCCTTGTCGAACACCTGATAGAAGAGTTCGAGCACGTCCGGATGCGCCTTTTCGACTTCGTCCAGCAGCACCACCGAATACGGCCGACGGCGCACCGCCTCGGTGAGCACGCCGCCTTCCCCGTAGCCGACGTAGCCCGGAGGCGAGCCCTTCAACGTGGAAACCGTATGCGATTCCTGGAATTCGGACATGTTGATCGTGATCAGGTTGTGTTCGCCGCCGTAGAGCAGATCGGAAAGGGCCAGCGCCGTTTCCGTCTTGCCCACGCCGCTTGGCCCCACCAGCATGAAGACGCCCACCGGCTTAATGGGATCGTCGAGGCCGGCGCGCGAGGTCTGAATGCGCTGGCTGATGGCGTCGAGGGCGTGACCCTGGCCGATGACGCGATTGCCGAGCAGAGATTGCAGCGAGAGGATCGTCGCGATCTCGTCCTTCATCATCTTGCCCACCGGAATGCCGGTCCAGGCGGAGATGACTTCGCCGACGATCTGCGCGTCGACGCAGACGCGGATCAGCCCGGCCTCGCCCTGCAAGCCGGAGAGCTCCGATTCGAGCGCGGAGAGCTTCGCGCGCAGCTCGGCCGGAGCCATGGCCGGCTCGGGCGCCGGAGCGGGCGCCGCTGCCGCGGCCGCGGATGAGCCGGCGCTTTGGGCAGCGCCGTCCGGCCCGGCCGCCGGTGTCGCGGCCAGCATGGCTCCGGGAACGGTTTCCTCCAGCTTCGTGCGAATGCCGCGAATCTCGCTGACCAGTTCGCGTTCGCGGTTCCAGCGATCGCGCAACTTGGCCAGTTGCCCCTGGACCTCGCCCTTCTGCTTGCCGATCAGTTCCAGGCGTTCGCCGTGGTCGGTGCCGACGGCCGCTTCGCGTTCGAGAATCCGCTGCTGCACCTCCAGGTCGTCGATCCGGCGGACGGCGTCCTCGATGGCGGCCGGTGTCGCGTTCTGGCCGAGCGACAGCCGCGCGCAGGCCGTATCGAGAATGCTCACCGCCTTGTCCGGCAGTTGTCGGCCGGCCAGGTAGCGGTTCGAGAGGCGCACGGCGGCGGCGACGCCTTCATCGAGGATGCGGACATTGTGGTGCTTTTCGAGTGAGCTGACGATGCCGCGCATCATCACCATGCACTGCGTCTCGGTCGGCTCCTCGACCTTCACCACCTGGAACCGCCGGGCGAGCGCGGGATCCTTCTCGAAATATTTCTTGTATTCCGACCACGTGGTGGCGGCGATGGTGCGCAGTTCGCCGCGCGCCAGGGCCGGCTTCAGCAGGTTCGCGGCGTCGTTCTGCCCCGCCTGGCCGCCCGCGCCGATCATCGTGTGGGCTTCGTCGATGAACAGGATGATCGGTGTCGCCGAGGATTTCACCTCCTCGATCAGGCCCTTGAGCCGGTTCTCGAATTCGCCCTTCACCCCGGCGCCGGCCTGCAGCAGCGCCAGATCGAGCGTGCGCACGGTCACGTTCTTGAGCGGCGGAGGCACGTCGCCCTGCGCCACGCGCAGCGCGAAGCCTTCGACCACCGCCGTTTTCCCGACGCCCGCCTCGCCCGTCAGGATCGGGTTGTTCTGGCGGCGGCGCGTGAGGATGTCGATGATCTGCCGAATTTCGAAATCCCGGCCGAGCACCGGATCGATTTTCCCGCGCTTGGCGTTATCGGTGAGGTTCACCGTGTACTGATCGAGATTCGGCGTCTTGCCGCCGGGCTTCGGTCCGCCCGGTGCGGCCCCGGCGCCGGGTTCGGCCGCCGCGGCGGTGTACGCCTCTTCGCGCGAGTCGGCCACGATGCTCGCGAAATCCTTCATGAGCGCATCGGCCTGAATCTTCTGGAATTCGCGGCTTACTTCCCGCATCAACCGGGCCAACTCGGTCTCGGTCGCCAGCGCGAGGATGGTGAAGCCGGTGCGGATCTGCCCGGAGCCGAAGTCGATCGAGCCGATCGTCCATGCCTCGGTGAACATCTTCATCACCGTCGGGCTGATGGCCGGCGTGCGCGCGTTGCCGGACTTGAGTTTGTCGAGGCTCCGGGTCAGTTCGGCGGCCAGCCGCGAGGTATCGACGCCGAAATGGCGCACGATTTTCTCGAAGTCGCCGTCGGTCGATTCGAGCAACTTCATCAGGTAATGCTCGACTTCAATGTCGTAATGCGTGCGGGAGAGGCAGAGCCCGGCGGCGCCCTCGAGCGCCGAGCGGGTCGAGTCGTTGAGCTTCCCGATCAGGGATTTCAGGTTGACACCCATGGTCCGTCCTTCCTCTCAGAGGTTCAAAATCGTGTCGTCCGGGTCGCGTGCGAGCGGGGCCGACTTCAACCACGAGGCCCAGCCGAGCCGCGGCGGGGCTTCGCTATCCAGGTCGATCTGGCAGCGTGGCACGTCGTCGCGTTTCAGGATCAGTTGCACTTCGAAGTCAATTCCATCGTTGGCGAAGAATCGCGCGATGGCACGGAGCGGCTGGAAAGCGCTGCCGTCGGGGAGAAATTCGCGATACTGCTCGAGCGGCATCGGCCCCAGCTTGATGCGCGCTCGCGATTGCTGGTCCCAGATCTGGTCGCCCACCACCGCGCCGCCGCCCAGTTGCTGCGATTCACTCTCGTCCTCATCCATCCGGCACTCGGTGCCGGGCGCCAGCGAGTACCAGGCGCCGACGAATTCCTCCACCTCGACGGGAACGTCGAAATAGTCGCCGAGAATGCCCTCGAGAGCCACCGCCGAGCGCGCATGCATCCCCAGCAGCCCGGCGTAGTGCAGCAGCGCCTCGTCGGGCACCGCCTGCCGGTTCTCGAGGCCCTCCGTGCCCAGCCCGACCAGGTCCATCAGGTGATGGCTGAACAGGTCCTCTTCGCCGAGCGCGTAGGTGACCGGAAAACGGTACTTTTCCCACGCGCGATAGAAAAACGAGATCATCCGGTGATTGAAGATGTCGAGAAACGAGACGAGCGTGCGGTCCTTGGACCGGAGCCGTTCCAGAATCAATTCGGTGTAGCAATACGGCAGGATGCCCATCGGGCCGGTCAGGCCCATGAAATTCACTTTCATCCCGGCCGGCCCGTCCTCGGGCCAGTCAAGATCCTGAATCTGGCTGGCGGGAAACGAGAGCGAAGGATTGGCGCCGAAATGGACGGCTTCCTCTTCCGGATTGGTGAAGCGGCCGACCGGCTGGCGATCGGAGCGAAGGCGCTGGAGAAGCGTGACCGCCTGGAAGAACTCGAACGAGCAAGGTTCTTCGCGCAGGATTCGAGCGAGAGGCGAATCGCTCAAATCAGGAGTTTGCGGCCGGCTCGAGGCTGCCATTCTCGCAGGGCTTCCTTTCTCTGAGGAGTGGTGACGACCAGCTGGGTGAAGCTGTTCAGCGTGGCGTTCAGGGCCAGAAAACGTTCGAGCACGCTGGCAAACAGGAACGCTCCGCCACCGGTGAAGCGGTCCTCGTCGAGTTCGATCTCGATGCGCTGGCCGCGGGCAAAGGTGATTCCGTTCTCCGACGAGACGCGCGCGAACTGGCGCTGGCTCTGAACGCGCCGGATGCTCTCGACCACGTTTTGCGAATAGGCCGACTGGCCGAAATCATAGAGCCGCAGTATCTGCTGCAGCGCTTCCTTGCCTTCCTCGACCAGCGACAGGTAGTTCAGCGACAGATGCGAAATCAGCCGCCAAAAAGCCGCTTTCCCTGCCGGCGGCCGGATGGTCGGCGTCGGCTTGAGGAGCGTCGAGATACGTTTGAGCGACGCCGCGCCTTCCAGCTCGAAATCGCCGTCCTCGCCGCCGAAAGGCAGCCGGGCGGGCAAGCCACGGTTCGTGCAGGTGGTGCGGATCGAGAGGATGTTGACGTCGGGATCCATCGGGCGCATCGACAGGTCGACGAGCGAGAGGAAGATGTCGGTCCCATCGTCGTTCGGGCGATTCGACGGCCGCCGTCGCGCCATCCAGTAACAGGCCGGTTTGGCGGTCCGGCCCGAGTGGCGCAGCGAATAAAACGGCTCGAAGGTGGAGGTCTCCTGCGTAGCCGTGTTGATCGCCGTGACCTCGTCGACCGAGAAGATTTCGGAGGCGTAGGGGCGCCGCACATCCGGCGTCACCGCATATTCGTACTTCCGCTGGCTCAGCTGGATCGGCTCGGCCACCTGCGGGAACAGATTCACCACCGGCGAGCAGCCCAGCCGGAACGTCTTCTTCGTCAGCTCCAGCTCCAACCGCTGCCGCCGGTCGTCGCCTTCGACTTCCGAGATCAGGAAAACGAACTCGACCGCGTTCTTGAATCCCGCTTCCCAGACCGCTTCGAGGCCGGTCAGGTCGATGAAGAAGAATTTCTCCGGAAAACTGAAATACTCCATCAGCAGGCGATGGCCGAGAAACGAGCCGTGCGGATAGGGCAGCAACCCTTCGTCCTCGGCGAAACCGGCGGGCTTCAGCGGGCGATGCCCGAGACCCGATCTGGGCGAGTGGGCCACCCGCCTTGCGCCCGGGGCGGACCGGGCGGGCCGCAGGCCCGGGGCCGGCAGGCTGACGGGGCTGGGCTTCGAGCCGGGTGTCGGATCGCGCACCAGGATGCGGTTCAGGCGGCTGAACAGCAGCTCGTAGAGCGAGTTGATCAGGCCCGCCTCGCCGTCGAGATAGAAACGCAACCGGTCGATCTTCAGGTCCTGCAGCTTCACGTCGGGAGCCGTGCGCAGCTCGATGCGAATGGCGCCGGTGCTGTCGACGGCCTTCACCGCCGGCTGCAGCCGGCTGGGCGCGCGCCATTCACCGGCGCTGACCGACAGCGGCCACAGCGTCGTTTCGTAGCAGGTGCGGAACGTGCACGGAACGCCGCCGACCGGACGTGAATACAGCGAGGAATTCCGCGGAATCTCGAGGCCGCTGGTCAGCTTTCCCTTCTCCGGGTCCAGTTGGAACTCGACGATGGACATGGAGGGGATCGGCCGCTTGAACGGCAGAGAGACCACCGAGAGCAGCGCCTCGCTGATCTCGGGAAACTCGTCGTCGATCTTCAGGTGGACGCGGGCGGCCAGGAAGGCAAAGCCCGCGAGCAGGCGCTCGACGTGCGGGTCTTCGCACTTGGACGGCTCGAGCGCGAGCCGCGCCGCCACCTTGGGATGCTTTTCGGCGAACTGGACCGCCATCTTGCGCAGGTAATCCAGCTCGCGCTCGTAATAGAGCAGCAGATCATCCCGCATCGGAAGTCCCCGTGAGGCGGCACACGCTGCTCTTCAGTTCGATCACCGTATCGAAGGAGATCGGCTCGGGAGTGGGATCCATCAGCAGCAGCGCCTCGATGCGGAAGCGCAGTTCCTGCATCCCGACCCCCTCGGTTTCGATTGGCGTGATCTGCACGTTGGCGAGCCTCGGCTCGAACAGCCGGATGGCGGCGACGAGCTGCCGGATCAGCTTGGCACGGTCGCCCGGCGAGCCCATGCCGTAGTTGGAAAAATCCTGGAGGCCGTAGACGTAGACCGAACGGTTCGCTTCCCGCAGCGTTTCCGCCGGTTCGTCGAAGATGCGCCGGGTGTTGAGCAGCCAGGCGAGGTCGCGGTGCACCCCGCGCTTGTTCAACCGGATCGACTGCGCCTGGCTGAGCGGGGCTTCCACCTGGCTCTTGGGCTCGCGGTCGATCAGGCGGTCCAGCACGGAGAGCGTGACGGTAACGTCGCCTTGAGCTCGAGCCATTTCGCCTATTCCATACTCGCCGCGCGAACCGGGTCGAGCCTGCAAATCCTTTCGAAGATCTGTCGCCGCGCCCCCGCGTCGTCCCTCACCTTCGCGCTCACGTTCATCACCGTCACCAGCGCCGCGGCCACCATCTCCTTGTCTTCCCAGTCGTCCAGGCTATGCGCTTCCATCGCCGCAATCACGTCGTCCAGCAGCGGCTGCGCCATCGAGTCTTTTCCGGCCGCCACGCAAATCTCCACCAGTTGCAACGTCCGCTGGAAGCGCCCTCGGCCCGAGCTTTGCCGGGCGATCTCCCGGTTCATGATCTCGACTGCCTTCTCGAATTGGCCCGCCTGTAACGCCTGTTCCGCCAGCACGCGGCTGTCGACGGGCTTGGCCGGCCAGCCGCGCGACGAATTCGGCGCAACGGATGTGGCAGCGGTCGGTGCAGGCGCCGGTTCGCCGGCGGCGGGATCGGCGGCCAGATCGGCCCCGTCGGGCTGCGCGGCAGGCGCGAGCGCGGCGACACCGGCGACGGACTCCGGCTGACGCAACCCTTCGAGCCAGGCGCGCGTTTCGCTGTTGGCCGCCGGTGTGTCGTCGAGCAGATTGGCGTCGAGCAGTTCGGGCACGTCGTTGAGCAGAGCGCAGAGTTCGGAACGGATCGCGGCGGCAATCGGAGCGTAGTCGCTTCCCAGGGCCTCGCACGCCTCCACCACCAGCCGCTGCAGGTCGAGCCACGCGCGGCTGCACGGCAGCGACATCGCGTTCTCGGCCGTCTCCAGCAACTCGCTCCATTTCCTCCCCAGCGCGAGCCGTTTCAGCTGCTGGCGCAACTCGGTCGTGGGAGCCTCGAGCAGGGTGGGATCGGAAAGCTGTGCGGCGGAGCGCAATTCTCCCCAGCGCAGACCCCGCATCATCAGGTAGGGAGCCGGGCTTTTCGGCTCGCGCTTGCGCAGGAACGCGGCGGCCTTCGCCACGCTGGCGATCGCCTCCCGGCGGTCGGGCGGCTCCGAGCTGGTCATCACCGAGATCGTGATGCTCGCCACGCCGGAAGCGGGCCGCGCCCCGCCGCCTTCGGCGCCTTCTCCCTCCGCGGCCATTTCGACCGGGATTTCCTCGACAGGGTCGGGCTCGGTCTCGCGCTTCTTTTCGAGCAGCGTGTGGACAACCAGGCGAACTTCCTCGATTCCTTCCTTCAGCTTGCTGAAGGAAGGAGCGACGTCGCCGCATTTTTCCGTCGTCAGCTCATCGAGGCTCGCGAGCGTCGCGAGGCTGGCGTCCAGGTCCTTTTCGGCCTTGGCGTAGAACGCCTTCGGCGTCTCGACGAAAGCCTTGTCGAATTCCTCGGGAGCCAGCTTGCCTTCGGCTATCTTGCTCTCCCGCTCCTTCTTCTGCTTGTCGCCCTGGACCTGATTTTCGTAGCCGACGGTCCGCGATTCCTTGTATTTCAGCCAGTCGTAGCCGGCGTTCACCAGCGGCGATTGTTTCAACGGTATGACGAGCGCCGTCCCCATCCAGTCGAGGGGCGCGGCGCGCAGCTCGGCGTCGCCGTCCTCGATCGGAGGGTAGAGGCTATCCCAGAAATTGCGGGAAAGTCCGAGGCAAAGTTCGAGACCCTGGCGAAGGCCGGAGAAGCCCTCGGTGCGCAGCAGCGCTTCGGTGAGCCACGCCGCCAGTTGCAGGTCTTTCGATTTCTCCGCCAGCGCTTCCTGGGCCAGCTTCACCACCTGCGGGTATTGGGCGACCTTTCGCTCGTGCTCCCATGCCCCTTGCGCGAGGTCGTCTTCCTGCCGCCGCGCTTCCTTGATCTTGTCGTAGAGGAGGAGGCTGTTGTCGTAGCGGAGGTCGGCGCCGCTGGGATTCTCGCCGGGAATGGGTGTCAGGAGATCTTCGCGCAACGGCATGAATGGCTGCCCCGATTAGCTTGCTGCCGGCGAACTGGCCGCCTGCAGGCTGGTAAATGTCAACGACCGGACTTCCAGAAACGGCACTTCTTCGCCGTCCATCAGCAGCACTTTCTGCCCCGAGGGGTACTCGCGCCCCTCCTCGTCGGCCGCCCAGGCGGTTACGCGCCCAAGCCAGACCGCCTCGTCGGGATGCTTCCAGGAAAAGGGATAGATCGCCGGAATCAGCACTTCGCCGAGATCGGTACCCTTGAACGATGGCCCGGTCCGCACCAGCGCCGGCGTCCAGAGCGTATCGCGGAGCCGCGCGGGCGGCGGGATCTCGATCGAAGCGATGTGCTCGAACGGAATCCACAGATAGGCGCCCGCGGCGAACACCTCCAGCCGCGCGCCAATGTCCGGATCGGCATCGCGCAGCGACTCGAAGGGTTTACCATTGAGCGCTCCGGAAGGCGAATTGGCCGGTTCCTTCGCGGGAAAATCCTCATTGGCGAAAAGCTCGTGCCGCGTCTTCTCGGCGTGCAAGGCCGCGTAGTAGACAATCGCGCCCATTTCGGCGTCCTTGCCCCCACGGGCCAGCGCGCTGAGCTGCTTTTCGGCGCGGTCGTATTCGCCGGAAAAGCAAAGCAGCTCGAAGAGGAAGGTGCGCGCGGCGACGTCGGTGGGACGTTCGCGCAAAAGGGCCGTCAGTTCCTGGGCGGCCTCGCGCACCTTCCCTGCTTCGAAGAGCTGCTTCGCTTTGCTGGCGTCCGGCATAGTGCCTTTCGTACCGTCCTACCAGGCCTTCAGTGTCTGGACGTCAAAACCCTTGTCGACAAATCCTTCCAGCTTCTTGTCCTTCTCGGGGTTGTAGCTGACCTTGATTTTCTTGAAAGCAAAGCTGACGCTTGCGGTCGGGTTCTCGTTCCCGCCGCCAAGAGAGATGGACGTGATCACCGCGTCTTCCATCTCGACCTTGAAATAGTCTTCCTGCTTGTCGCCCATCGGCTTGTCGTAAACGACTTCCACCTTCTTCAGGAAGTCGCCGCTGATGCAATCCTGGAAAAGCTGGGGCGAGGTCTTGTCGACCGACTTCGATATCGTCACGTTCGAGAAGTCGGCGCGGCCGGCCCGGCTCTCTCCGCTGGCCTGGTTGAAGGAAACCGGCAGCGAAGCGCCGAAACTGAAGCTGAAAATATCGATTGCTTTGGGCCTGCTGGTGCTCTGCCCCTCGATGCCGTCAATGATCAGGTATGCATTTACCGCCATTTCGTCTCTCTCCTTTTTCCCGTTTGCGCCTCAAATCAGAATCAAGCTACACAAAAACCCAGACACTCCGCACCTGCTCATCCAGCCTGTCGATCCTTCGGGTCTTATTTCGCCGGCGCCGGCAGGTCCGCCACCAGGCGCAGCGAAACGGTCAGTTCGTCGAGTTGGAAGTGAGGCCGCAGGAACGCCACCGCGCGGTAGACGCCCGGCTTGCCGGCAACCTCGGCGACCTCGATGCGCGCTTCCCGGAGCGGGCGCTGCGCCTTTGTGGCCGGCGAGGCCGAATCGTCCGGAGTCACGTACTTGGTGATCCAGCGGTTCAGGAAGGTTTCCGCTTCGGCGCGCGACATGAAGCTGCCGATCTTGTCGCGCATCATCGCCTTCAGATAGTGGGCGAAGCGGCTGACCGCCATGATGTAGGGCAGTTGTGCGGAGAGCCGGGCGTTGGCATTGGCCGAGTCGGAGTCGTAGACCTTCGGTTTCTGGCAGGTCTGGACGCTGAAGAACGCGGCATAGTCGGTGCCCTTGCAATGCACCAGCGGCACGAAGCCCAGGTCCGCCAGCTCTTTCTCACGCCGGTCGGTGATCGGGACTTCCGTCGGGCATTTCAGCGCGATGTCGCCTTCGTCGGTGTAGAAGTTGTGGACCGGCAAACCCTCCACCAATCCGCCGCCTTCGACGCCGCGCATCGCCACGCACATGCCGTAGAGGGCGTGGGAGTTCGTCATTTTCGTGCCCAGCGAATACGCCGCGTTCATCCACAGGTACTTCGAATGATCGGTGCCGTCCACGTGCTCTTCGTAAGCGAACTCGTCGATCGGTTTGCTATCTTTCCCGTAGGGGACGCGGGCGAGCGTGCGCGGCAGGCAAAGCGCTACGTAGCGCGAATCCTCGCTCTGCCGGAACCCCTTCCACTTCGCGTATTCGGTGCTGTCGAAGATCTTCGCCAGATCGCGCGGAGCATCGAGGGAAGTGAAGCTGTCGAGGTTCATCAGGCTCGGGTCGGCCGCGCTGATGAAGGGCGCGTGCGCCTGGGCAGCGATGTGCGAGATACCTTCGAGCAACGCGATGTCTTCCGGGCCCTTCCCGAATTCGTAGTCGCCGATCAGCGTGCTGAAGGGAGCGCCGCCGAAAACGCCGTACTCCTCTTCGTACACTTTCTTGAAGAGCGCGCTCTGGTCGAATTCCGGCGCCTTCTCGATGTCGCGCCGACGCTCTTTCTTGGTGACGTTCATCACCCGGATCTTCAGCCCCTCGCCCGTCTCGCTCTGATCGAGCAGGTGCTTCAGGCCGCGCCAGGAGCCTTCCAGCTTCTGGAAGGAGGCATGGTGCATGATTTCATTCAATTGGAGGGAAAGCAGATGGTCGATCTGCGCGATGCGGGCGTTGATCATCATCTCCGCATCCTTCGCCACCGTCATCGAGCCTTCGAGAACCTGCGCGACGAACTCCTTCACCAGGTTCTTGCCGCGCTCGCGCGCCGACGAATCCTTCGCAAGCCGGCCCTGCTCGACAATCTGGTCGAGCAGTCCAAGCTCCTTGGTTTCGGCCTGAGCCTCACCCTGCTGTGCCGCCGCCTTGCGATCAGCCATTGGACCCTCCCTCTTCGCCTTCCTTCTTCTCCGGGCTTCCGATTTCGCCCTTCAGCTTGTCCAGCTTTTCGGAGTTGCTCACGGCGTCCAGCAGCAGCTCTTCCAGCTTGTCGTTGCCCTGCAGCGAGCCGCGCAGGTCGGAGAGGCGGGTGCGCAAATCCATCAATTCCTTGAGCGGCTTCACCTGCTTGGCCACGTTGGCCGGCTCGAAATCTTCCATCTTGCGGAAGCGCAGGTCCACCTTCAGCTGCGGGGCGTTGGGATCCTCGCTGAGCTTGTTTTCGACGGCGAAGGAGAGATGCGGTTTCATGCCCTCGAGCACGCTGTCGAAATTGTCGGGATTCACCTCGACGAATTTACGATCCTTGAGCCTCGGCAGCGGCTGTTCCGGCTGCCCGGTGAAATCGCCGAGAACGCCGGCAACGAATGGAAGTTCCTTCACTTCGATCGCGCCGCCCACCTCCACGTCGTAGGTGATTTGGACGCGGGGAGGGCGCACTCGATCGAGTTTATGCTGCGCGCTTTGTCTGGCCATGAAATCTCCCTTCCTTACCTCGGGTCTTCCTCAACGGATGATTCGGTACGCTTGGGTGCAGCCCGCGTCGGCGTCAGGGCTACCCTGCGGCAAGCAGGCGGGGAGAAAATTTGGAAGACAACCCGCCGTTGGAACAAATCTCGGCGCCGAAACGTCGGAATTTGAGTTGCAGTCCCCCACGCTATGCTTTGTGCGCAGCCGTAGTATCATAACGTTCGAGAGAGTGTCAAGATTTCCCGGCGTTATGCAGGGAAAATTAATTTTCAGTTTCGGAACCTCCCGTTCCCGGCCAGCCGCACCCCCAAACTAGGACGTTTTGCTCCGCGATCTCCGCTCTCCCTCCGTGGACCCCGCGGTCCTGCTCTGCCTTTTCTCTTGCGCGTCCGCCAACGCTAGCGGTGGCAGACTCTTAACCCTGCGCCAGGCGTTCGGAAAGCGTAAAGAAAACGCCTGAACCTAACCTCGGTGGTGCTTTCGACCGAAGTGAGGTAACCTGACCCGTTTCCATCAGGAACGTCCCGGCAACAACAGCTCGTTCCCAGAGAGGCCGAGAACGTGACATTTTCCCCGCGCGGTGGTTCCGTTGCTTGAACTGGTGTCCCGGGCCCATGCCGAACGCCTGCGCCAGTTCTTTACCGACGCGCGCTACAACGAAGAGAAGCTCGGCGAGGTGCTCGGCCTTGTCGAGCTGCCTTCGGTTCGCCTCCGCAATCTCCCGCGATTGCTCGACCGCACCCGGGAACCCGGGCTCCTGAATACCCTCCTGCGCTGGTTCTGGGTTGGTGCTTCCCAGGAAACCTCGGCCATAAAGCCTTTCGTGCCCGCTCCAATCGTCGATCTGCTGGTCGAGAGTCGACTCCTGCGCCGCGAAAACGGCCGGCTGGTCCCGGAAGCCATGCTGATACCTTTCGAAGGTTTCCTGGTGGCCTCGCACCACACATCGAGTATCGACGCCGGCGATCCGGAGATGGTTCTGTGGCCCAACCCGACCACGCGCCTGCTGCTCCGCTTCACCACCCGCCGTCCCTCGCGCCAAACGCTCGACCTCGGCACGGGCACCGGCATCCCGGCCCTCAAGGCAGCCACCCACAGCGAAAAAGTGGTGGAGACCGATCTGAATCCGCCAGCGGGGGCCTTTGCACGCTT
>OFHG01000485.1_pt1 | contig 15997 bp, 12 predicted proteins | sample 1521931 | NCBI WGS metagenome assembly OFHG01 (sample SAMEA2468438, study PRJEB22500) | soil metagenome | biome: Glassland; feature: Farmland; material: Clay | place: Australia | collected 2013-01-31 | depth 0.55 m
GGCGGGTGCAGCGGCGATGTCTGTAGCGACGAGCTAGGTTCGGAGGAAGGCGAAGTGAGCGCCGTCAAATCCTGCGTGCGGAAATAGAGGATCAGGTCCGGGTGGCCGTCGTGGTTCACGTCGGCGGTTGCGGTCATGGGGACGCCTCTGCCGCGCGTGGCGACGTGCGCGCCGGCAAAGGTCACGGTCGAAGGCTCAACCGTCATCGGGTCAAACGTCGCCGAGCCCAGTATCGCCACCGGCACCACCCCACCCGATTTTAGGTTGATGACGTTCGCCGCATCCCCCGGCTTGACGTCAATCTTCACCATCTCAAACGGGCTGAAGGCTTCGTTCGTGGCAAGGAAAGGCTCGGAGCCAATGCAGCACTGGAAACCCAGTCCTCCGATGGCGTAAATCGTGTCGTCAACCACGGCGGACACGAGATCGTGCCTGCCGGTGGGGAGCGGTGGCTCGACGGTCCAGGAATTCGTAGCCGGGTCGTAGGCTTCGACTGTCATGTACTCGTTGCCGTCCGTTCCCCCGATAGCGTACAGCTTGCCGTCCACCGCAGCGGCAGTCAGGCCGTCGCGCGCAGCGGGCATCGGTGTCTTGGTGTCCCATCTGTCGGTTTGCGGGTCGTAAACCTCGAGGGACTGCAGTCTCGCCACATGGTTCCCCCCCACTGCGTATAGCCTGCCGCCCAGGGCTGCCGCGGCGAGTTCGGACCGACCGGTGGGCATGGAGGCCAGCGTCCTCCAGGTATCTGTCTTGGGGTTGTACACTTCCGCTGTGGGGAGCCACGGAGCCGCCCCGTCTCCGCCAAAAACGTAGAGCAGGCCTCCCTCGACTGCGACGCCGGGTCTGTAGCGGGGCGTCGGCATTGAGGCTTTGGTGCTCCACGAATTAGTCTTGGGGTCGTAGGCCTCGAGCGTGGGGAGATACCCGGACTGATCGCCTTGGCCCCCTACCACATACAAAACTCCGTCTATGGCGCCGGCGCCCAGGTAGTCTCGCGGTGTGGGCATCGGCGCTTTTGCCCTCCAAGTATCGGCGGCCGGGTCGTATACCTCAAGCGTCGAGAGGTTCCCGGATGGGTCCGCAAATCCTCCCACCACGTAAATCTTATCGTCTATCGCGGCTGCGGCTGCACAACAACGCGCGGTCGGGATGGGCACCCTAGTCACCCATGTTCCCGCCTGCCCTCTGGCAAGCGAAGCTGAAAGGATCATGACGACAACGGCCAGATAGGCCGGTTCGGCAAACCTACCCTGTTTAATTCTTTGGTCTCCCATAGGTCCTCCGCGTCCGGGGCGCGCTCCCGGTGCCTTTCCAGGCCTTTACGAGCTAGTGCTGACGGACTGGTACTCAACTGTCGCCACCCAGTAGATGGTTGCCGAGGCCGCCCCAGTGACCCGGACGCGAGCCGTGTTCGACGCGGCGTCTACGTCAATGGTACAGTCCCAGTTGAGGTTCGATTCCAGCGTTACGATGGGCTGCACCCCCAGCAGTGCGCTCGTCCCGCCCTCCCGATACCCGCAGCCACCGCGAAAGTAGAAAGCGCGGTTGTTGCCGTCGGACTGGCGCGCGACGACTCGCGCAGTGATGAAGTAGGCGCGGCTGTTGTCCAGGCCGAGCGAGAAAAGCGTCGTCTGCGTCGCATCGCCTGTCGTAACCGAGGCCGTGGCGTGGATGGCATCCGTGTCGGTCCAGTTCGTCGAGTCGCCGTGCGAGCGCATATGCACGGTGCGGTCCGTTGCCAGCGTCATGATCTGGTACGTTGTTTTGTCTTCGTTCCCATCGTATTGGTCAAAGACAAAATCCTGGTATTCTGCGGTTGGCTCGCCTTGCTGTGGGTTCTCCGGATTCCGCTTCTGGATCCGGATTCCGTACTGTGTGTTCGAAGCATACCCATTGTTATAGAGATCGAGAAATTCCACGATTCGGTCATCTGTGGGACTCAATTCCCTAGCCAGCGACAGAGTGGCTTCACGGTCCGGCAGAGGATCGGGAGCTGGTGACGGTATCTTGGGAGCCCAAAGTTTCATCAGCGTCCATACCACGCAGTTGTCGGAGGCGTTCCCTTGTGGGAAGTTGCGCAAAATTGTAATGTCCGGCTGTCCTGGTGGAGTTGCGTCGCACGCTCGTCCGCCGCGATACAGCACGATGCGTGGATCGCTCTCCCCGGTTTGGGCGAACCCCAAGCGCCCAGCCCCCATGTCGTCCTCAATCGTGACACCCCCACCCTTTACATGGAGCTTGGCCTGCGGGTTCGTGGTTCCAATGCCGACGTTGCCGCTGTTCAGGATCGTCATCTTGGTCGACGCATTCACTCCGAGGTACAGCGGGTTGGTGTTTCCGTCGCGCGTGCCGATGCCGAGCGGGCCGCCTAAGGCCGTGACTATCGAGCCGTTCTGCCCGACGTTGAAAGCCGACGCGTAACCGTATCCCGACCCGTAGACGTAGCAGTCAATTCCTTTTCCCGCATCGTTATTGATTGACACGTGGGCAAACCCGGCCGAGGAAGAGTCAGTATTCGTAAACCTTGCCGTGGTCGTGCTGGAGCCGGTCACGTCCAGATAGTAGCCGGGGGAGGTCGTCCCGATGCCAACGCGCCCGGTGCCGCCAAAATTGAAGTTGCCGTTGTCCTGAGTGCCGCCGGGCCCGCAGGTCGCTCCGAAGTTGCCGCTCATGATCGTGTTCGGGTTGGTGCAGACGCCACCCTGAACGGGGAAAGCCGGCAGCGCGAGCCGGTTTGCCACCGCGCGCGCGAAGGCGGGATCGTCGAGCGCCTCAAGCAGCATCTCGCGGAAACGGCCGGAGGAAACGTTCAGCTCCTCTCGCCCCCCATGCAAAGGCCTTACCGAACTTGAAGGATGGCCGCGCATGGAGCGAAAATTCTCCACCCAACGATAAAGCCGGGAAATCAAACTTATTTTATGCCTCCCCTTCCACCTCCCGCAATGGGACCAAAGTACCGGGCGGGGCGCGCTGTTGGCAGAGAGTCGTTAAGGCAACGGTAATCCTGCGGGAGGCCGAAGTCAAGCGGCGGGGCGCTCCAGCCGGCCCCATGACCTTGGGCGGGACGAAAACCCGGGCCCATGCAGGCGGCCCAGGCCCGGCCTGTCAGCCCTGATGCCCCCCACGGAAAGCAGCCGCCCGGAAAATTTGGACTTGACTTCCATGCACGGCGTAGGCGAGAATCGGCCCAATCATCCGTTAAAGTGTGTCCTCATAATCTTCACACGGAAATGGGGGTGCTGGAAGATTGGCAGAAGTACGGTTGCAAGAAGGCGAATCGCTAGAGAACGCGCTGCGGCGCTTTAAGCGAAAGGTTCAGCAAGAGGACATCATCAAGGAAGTCAAGAAACATTCCTTTTATCTGAAACCTGGGGAAAAAAAGCGGGTCAAGGCAGCCTTGGCTCGCAAACGGAATCGTAAGAAGGCCAGACACGATTCGGACTGACCTTGCTCCAGCAAGGAAGAGGAAGGATCAGGCTTCAGCCTATTGCCCGTTCTTTCCAAGGCCGAGCCGGACAGCAGGGCGGTCCTTTTAATTACCAAGGGAGCCGGTCATGGAATACCGGGACAAAAACCTGAAGTGCGTCGATTGCGGGTCGGACTTTGTTTTCACCGCCGGCGAACAGATCTTCTACGCCGACAAGGGCTTCAAGAACGAGCCCAAGCGGTGCAAACCCTGCAAGTCGAAGCGCAACCAATCGCTGAGCGGACAGGGATACCAGCGCGTCGAAACCACCACCGTGTGCTCGCAGTGTGGCAAAGAAACGACGGTGCCCTTTAAGCCGACTCAGGGTCGGCCAGTGTATTGCCGGGAGTGCTTTCAGCAGCGCCGGGCTGCTTCCACTCCGGCCTGATCCTTCCTCATCGCCTTTGGGCTTGGGCGAGTCGCGGGAGACAGAAGAGCGAGGGCCCTCCATCGCGCACGTCATCGGGCGTCGCGGGGGGTGTCTCGCCGTCCGGCCTCTTCCTTCCGGCATTCGCCAACAGGTGGAAGATCTTCCGCGGACTTAGTTAAAATAGATCCCTGCCCATGGCGACTTTTCACCTTGTCAATTTCGGATGCCGCGCCAGCCAGGCGGATGGCTCGTCGCTCAAGCGGCAGTTGCTCGAGGCCGGACTCGAAGAATCGTTGAGCGCGCAGGCGAGCCACTTCGCGGTGCTCAACACCTGCACGGTCACCGCCAGCGCCGATGCGGAAGTGCGGCAAATCATCCGGCGCATTCATCGCGCCAATCCCGAATGCCGAATCCTCGTGACCGGCTGCTACGCCCAGCGCGCGCCGGAAGAAATCGCCAAGCTGCCCGGCGTCGCGTGGGTGGTGGGCAATTCCCACAAACATTCAGTGGCTGAGTTGCTGGCGAAATCTTCCGGCGCCGCAGCCGCGGCACGTGTTTTGACCGCTGCCTCCGGCAACGGCGCGACCGCAGATGTGCAGCCCTTGGTACCGATAGGGAATCAGCGCGAGGAAACGGCGGATGAGTGCGAGGGCAATGATTCAGTGCGCGTCTCGGGCGCGCAAGTGCTGGTGGGCGAGATCGCGGAGGAATTCCACTTTGCGCCCGTCTTCTCCGACGATCGCACGCGGCCGACCCTCAAGGTTCAGGACGGCTGCGACGCGCGCTGCTCGTTCTGCGTGATTCCTGCGGTGCGCGGCAGCAGCCGCAGCCTCGCGCCGGACATGGTGGTCGCGCAGGTGCGCGAGCTGACCGCGCAAGGCTCCAAGGAAATCGTCCTCTCGGGAATCAATCTCGGAAGCTACGGGCGCGACCTGGAGCCGCGCACGACGTTTCTCGCGCTGGTCGAGCGCATCCTTGCTGAAACCCGCGTCGCGCGCCTGCGCATCAGCTCCATCGAGCCAATGGACGTGAGCCGGGAGTGGATCCAACTGGTGGCAAAGGGCCCGGGCATGCCGCGGCATTCCCCCGTGCCGCTGCAAGCGGGCCCGGCCCGCGCCCTGCGCGCGATGACCCGCCGCTACTGGGCGCGGCACTACGCCGAGCGAATCCTCGCCATTCACGAGGCGATTTCCGGCTGCGGCATCGGCGCCGACGTGATGGTCGGATTCCCCGGCGAGACCGACGACGACCACGCCACCAGCCTGCGCTTCATTGAGTCGCTGCCGTTCACTTACCTGCACATCTTCCCATATTCCGCGCGACCCGGTACGCCCGCGGCTTCACGGCCCGGCCAGATCAACGGGCGCATCGCGCGCGAGCGCAGCCGCGAAATTCGCGCCGTGATTGACGCGAAGCGGCGCAACTTTCTCGCCTCGCTGGTGGGAACGAAGCTTTCCGCACTCACGCTCGAAGAGACCGAAGAGGGCGCGCGAGCGGCGCTCTCCACCAACTACGTCAAGGTTGCGCTTCCCGGTGCAGAAGTCCCCGCCAACTCTCTGCTCGATATCCGCATCGGCCGCGCGCACGGTGGCGTGCTTTACGGGTACCCCGAAGATTCGCGCGCGACGGCCTCGGTCCAGACGTGATGAAGCTGCCAGCCTGCATGATGGAACCGAATGAAGTGTGCCCTAGATTTCTTGTGTCAGTCGTATCACGGGTATCATCGGTATCACGGTAATCCGAGGGAGCCGGGCGCAAGGCCTGGCGAACAAAAAACGAAAGTCGGAGGTTTGAACGGTCGTTGCCGCAGTTCTCACCGCCGACCACCGGAAATTGACCGTGGCCGTGGTGAATCCCACGCAAGCCGCGCACGAAATGGATTTCCATGTTGACGGCGTCGAGCTCCAGGACGGGGGAATCCTGCGCAGGATTGCCGCGCCCAATTTGGATGCGGACAACGAGCCGGGCAAGCCGCCCGAGGTCCCGATCCGGGAGACTCGCCTGAGCGAGCCCCCGGCCGGCGTAATGCTTCCGCCGCTCAGCATCAGCCTGTACGTGTTCGACGTGAAGTGATTATTTCTTTATTTCGTACGGTTCAAGAATCTGGATGTACCTTTCGAGCAAGGCCCGCAAGGCAGCCAGGTCGGGTGCGCCCGCGCGCATCAATCCCACCGTGCGCGTAGGCGGCTCGCGCATGGGGACCAGTTGTCCCGCTTCCATCAAGTTCGCCGCCATCTCGGCCAGGTCCAGTCCCTTTTCCCACGACGGCTGCGGCTCCGCGAGCCACTTTTTGGCGTTGTTCACGACCTCGGTGAGGTGTCCCTCGCGATCCGGCACGGAAGGGAGAATGTCCGGTCCGCGGTTGCGGAAGAAGCCCAAAACCGCCGCTGGAAGGGAAGGATCGCGCACCGTTCCGTCGGCGTAGAAGACTCCCTGGACGGGCCCCCAGCCTTTGGGCACGATCATCAATTCCCAGATATACCAACCCATGTGCGCTTTCATGTGCTCTTCCAGCGTGACGTCGTAAGGATTGATTCGGGCCACGCAGCCGATTTCGCCGTCCACGACCGGCTTGCCCACCTTGGCGGCAAACCGCTGGGCGCGCAAAATGTTGGCGCGGATTTCCTCCCGCGTCGGGCTGTAATCGTGGAATTGGAGCACGTCCACCGCGTCGGCCAGCTTTTCCATGCCGGGCACAAACGCCATGCCGATGGTCACCGGGGTGCGCGGATCGAGCTCGTGAAACACGCCAGCCATGTGCCGGGCAAACTCGAATCGCTGCTCCACCCACGATTCCGGCTTCGGCGGCCAGTCGGGCTCGTTCAGCACGTCCCACATGTCGAGGCCCGGCTCGCGTCCGAGGGTCTCGACCAGGTAGGCCGCCCACTCGCGCGCCTGCGGCCACTTCGCCTTGTCCGCAATCATTTCCCGCGGGTAGGTGACCACCAGCATCACTCCGATGTCGTGCTGATGGCAGGTGCGAACGAAATCCAGCACGTTCCGGCCGAAGGCCGCCTTGTCCTGCTCCCAGGCCTGGTAGGCCAAAAACACGCGCACCTGATTCAGGTTCAGCCGCTTGGCAAGGCTGAGATCAAATTCGGTCGTGGCGTGGCTGTAATTCAGCCACTGGCTGACGTGGTGCGCGGGGCGCCAGTCCGCGTTGGCGGGCGTGTAGTCGAAACCTCGAACCTTCGACAAATCTTTGGGAATATTCCTTTCGGCCGCGCGAGCGCCGCTGGCGCACAGCGCGACGACTGCTATCAGGGCAGAAAGCCATCTCATGGGGACCTCCTCAACAATTGGCGTTCGGCGGTTGATTATAGTCGTTCCTGCCCGCCCATTCCATGCTGCTTGCCGCGTCCCGCCGCAGCGGTTGTGGAAGAATCGCTTTCCGGAAATTCGCGCTCCGCAAGCCAGATAGATTCTTTTCGCCAGCCTGCCGGTAATTTTACTTGCAATCTGCAAGTAAAACTGTTACGGTTCGCAAGGTGTCCGGAAAGGGGAGGTCGAAACACCGGTCGGGCTGTCCGGTGAGCGTTTCGCTGGAGGTCTTCGGGGATCGCTGGTCGCTGCTGATCATTCGCGATCTGATGATCCGCGGCTTCCGGACGTTCAAGGAATTTCAGCAATCGGGCGAAGGGATTGCCACCAACATTCTCACCGACCGTTTGCGAAAGCTCGAAAAATCGGGCATCATCTGTTCGGAACAGGGCGAAGACGACAAACGAAAGGTGAACTATCGGCTGACCAGGAAAGGCATTGACCTGGCTCCGGTGCTGCTGGAACTGCTGATTTGGGGCGCGCGGCACGAAGAGACCGGCGCGCCGTGTGCGGTCATCGAGGGCATGGCTCGCCACCGTGAAGCGATTCTGGCGGAAGTCCGGCGCCGGTGGCGGGATCGCGACCCGCGACCGCTGCAAGTGAACGGGCAGTGGCAACTGCCGTAAATGCGCACCGGGACCGGCGCGAGACAAAGTAATCGGGGACAACTCAGGCTAAATTCAAGACTAAAGGAGCGAGAGATGAGCAAAGTACGCGCACTGGTGGGCACGCGCAAGGGCGCGTTCATTCTGACCTCGGACGGCAAGCGCGACAAGTGGGAAGTGAACGGGCCGCACTTCACCGGCTGGGAGATTTATCACGTGAAAGGCTCGCCGGTGAATCCCGACCGGATTTACGCCTCGCAAACCAGCGGCTGGTTCGGGCAGGTCCTGCAGCGCTCGAACGACGGCGGGAAGACCTGGGAAGCTCCGGGCGGCGGCGTCACGATGGAAGCCGGCCGCATGCCCAAGGGCGAGAGCAACCGGTTTGTCTACGACACCTCGGCCGCAACCGGCAAGCCGCTCACCACGCACCAGTGGTACGACGGGACGCAGCACCCGTGGGAATTCAAGCGCGTCTGGCACCTGGAGCCGTCGCTCACCGATGCCGAAACGGTTTACGCCGGAGTCGAAGACGCGGCCATCTTCCGCTCCACCGACGGCTCCAAGACCTGGCAAGAACTTGCCGGCCTGCGCGGCCACGGCACCGGCCCCAAATGGCAGCCCGGCGCGGGCGGCATGTGCCTGCACACGCTGATTCTGGACCCGAGCAATCCCAACCGCATCTGGATCGCCATCTCCGCCGCGGGCGCGTTCCGCACCGACGACGGCGGCAAAACCTGGAAGCCCATCAACAAGGGGCTCAAGTCCAACTATATTCCCAATCCCGAGGCGGAGATCGGCCACTGCGTTCATCATATCGCCATGAACCCGAAGCGCCCCGGCGTGCTCTTCATGCAGAAGCACTGGGACGTGATGCGCTCCGACAACGCCGGCGACCAGTGGACCGAAGTGAGCGGCAATCTGCCCACCGATTTCGGCTTCGCCATTGACGTGCATGCACACGAGCCGGAGACGGTTTACGTGGTGCCCATCAAGAGCGACTCCGAGCACTTCCCTCTCGAAGGCAAGCTGCGAGTCTATCGCAGCAAGACGGGCGGGAACGAATGGGAACCGCTCACCAAGGGCCTGCCGCAGGCCAATTGCTACGTGGACATCCTGCGCGACGCCATGGCCGTGGATACGCTCGACGAGTGCGGCATCTATTTCGGCACCACGGGCGGGCAGGTCTATTGCTCCGCCGACGCGGGCGACACTTGGTCGGCTATCGCGAGCTTCCTTCCGCCGGTGCTCTCCGTGGAGGTGCACACGCTGGCATGATCCGAGTGGTGCTGCCATTCCATCTTCGGCGGCTGGCGGGCGTTGACGGGGAAGTCGAACTGGAAGTTGCCCCGCCGGTGACGCAGCGCTCAATTCTCGACGCGCTCGAAGCCAAGTATCCCGTGCTGTGCGGAACGATTCGCGACCACGACACGATGCAGCGCCGGGCGTTTCTGCGCTTCTTCGCGTGCGAGGAAGACATCACGCACGAATCGCCCGACGCACCGCTTCCCGAAGCCGTCGCCGCCGGCAAAGAGCCTTTCATGGTGATTGGCGCTATCGCCGGCGGGTAGCGCCGGGCTTTAGCCCGGCATGCCGCCCCTTCGCTTCGCTCAGGGCAGGCTCTGAAGGGCGGCGCTACGCCTGCTAGACTTGCCACTGGACAACTGGAATCTTCATCCTACAAAATGATACTGCGCGTGGGGCGGCCGGGTTCGGCCGACCCTCGCGCGCTCGCGGAGCAGGCAGCAGACGGCACTTCATTCCGCGAACTTTCCAGGCAGGTGAACGTGGGCACTCCCAGAATTCCTTTGCGTGAAGCGATTCCCATCAGCGAATACATTCACGGAACGTTTGTGCCGCTCTCCAATCTCCCGCACGGCTGGGAGATGCACTCGGCGGTGGCGCTGACGCCGGCCGAAGACCGCACCACGGTGCGCGAGCCGGCGCAAGCGGTGCCGGATTCGATTGCCGCGCGCATCGGCAAGCTGCGCGTGCTGGTGGTGCCCTGGGTTGCGTGCATGGACACCGGCGACGAGGTCCGGTTCACGAAGCCCGAGGGCGAGACGCACTCCGCCGTGTGGATCGAAACCGGCGAGCGCATTCACCTGGTGCTGCCCTGTAAGGAGCTCGACCCGCACGATACGGGCCTCGAGTTCCTGGCCAGCATCGCCGAACTGTTGCGGCCACGCCTGGCGGCCGAGGAAATGGGCCGCTTCAGCCGGCTGCTGGAAATGGAGCTTCGGGCGGGGATTGCCGGCGAAATTGACGAGGACGCGCGCGCCGCCAAGCAGCCGCTGCTCGCCCGCCGCGCGCGCCGCAAGCGCAGCCCGGAATTATTCGCGAACTATTGCGATACTTCCTTCGTCTCCACCGCCGCCGAGTACATGCACGGCCTCTGGCACGACGTGCAGATTCGCATCGGCCCCGAGCACCTTCCCGTCCCCCAGTTGCGCCGCCGCATGACGCTGCTCGCCGAGATGTTCCCGCCCAACGCGGGATACTCGCTCTTCGCCGAAGGGCTGGAAAAGGGAGAGTAATCAGTCTTCAGTCTTCAGTCTTCAGATGTCAGTTCTCAGTTAAGACCGCCGGAGCCTCAGGCGGAAGGTTTGGCGGGTTGCGAATTCGTGACCGAGGCATCCGCCAGCCGCACGCGCACGTCCACGGCGCGGAAATCTTCCGCGCGGGGAAAAACCAGAAAGGGATTGATCTCGATTTCCGCCAGCAGCGCCAAGTCTTCCACCAACTGGGAAAATCGCTGCAGCGTTTCCGCCAGCGCGTCAAAATCCACCGGCGGCTCGCCGCGCACGCCTTCCAGCAGTCGGTGGCCGCGAATCTGGCGGATCATTTCGCGCGCGTCCACGTCGGTGAGCGGCGGGACGCGGAACACGACGTCTTTGAAGGTCTCCACGTAGACGCCGCCCAGGCCGAACATCACCAGCGGGCCGTAATTCGCATCGTGCGTCATCCCGATGATGACTTCCCGGCCCCCACGCACGTATTCCTGCACCAGGAATCCGGGCGGGTGATTCGCGGCGCCGGAGGCGGGCGCGCGCGCCAGGTTTTCCGCCATCTTCCGCGCCGCTGCCATCAACTCTTCCGGAGTGCGAAGGTCCACGGCCACGCCCCCGACTTCCGTCTTGTGAATGATGTCGGGCGCGACCGCTTTCAGCACCGCGGGATACTGAAACTCACGCTGCTGCGATTTCAGTTTTTCGAGGTCCGGAGCGGTGTGCCACGCGGCCACCGGAATGCCGTAACAATCGAGCAGGTGGAACGCCTCGGCAGGAGTCAAATGGACGCGGCCCTTTTCGCGCGCTTCCGCGAGCATCTTCACCGCCGCGGCTTTCTGCGCCGGGAATTGACGCACCTCGCCCGCCGGACGCTCGCGCCAGCGGCGATAGCGGTCGAGCGCGGCCAGCGCCTGCGCCGCCGATTCGGGAAACTGATAAATCGCCAGGTGGCCGGGGCGCTTCTCGTTCAGTTCCACGTAAAAATCCTCCGGCGCCATGATGACGCCCACCACGGGCTTGGAGGTTCGCGCCCGCACCTGCTCCACTCCTGAGACAACTTCATGGCCGCTGATCAGCAGCGGAGGAACGAAGATGACCATGAGAATGTCAATGCCGTCGTCTTCAAGCATCAGCCGTGCGCACTCGGCATAGCGGGCCTGGTCGGACTTGGGCGTCATGTCCACAGGATTGCCCACAATCGCTTCGGGCGGCAGGATGCGGCGCAGCTCCGCCGTCGTCGCCTGCGAAAGTTTTCCCATCGTCATCCCCAGGCCGATGGCGGTGTCCGTGGCCATGATGCCGGGCCCGCCGGCGTTGGTCAGAATCCCCAGGCGGTTGCCGCGCGGCACCGGATTCTTGGAAAACACCATCGCCAGGTCGAACATTTCCTGCACGGTGTTTACGCGAAGCACTCCGCTTTGTTCCAGCAGCGCGTCGGTGGCGATGTCGAGCCCCTGGCGCGCCACCAGCGCTCCCGTGTGCGAGGAGACGGCGCGCGCGCCCGCCTGAGTGCGGCCGGACTTCACCACCACGATGGGCTTGCGGCGCGAAATGCGCCGCGCAATCTGCATGAAGCGTCGCGGATTCCCGAACGATTCCAGATACATCAGGATCAAGTCCGTGTCGGGATCATTTTCCCAGTAGAGCAGGAGGTCGTTGCCGGAAATGTCCGACTTGTTCCCCATGCTGACGAAATAGGAGAAACCGATGTCGAGCTGGCGGGCGATGTTGAGGATGGCTACGCCCAAAGCGCCCGATTGGGCCACGAAACCGATGCGGCCCGCGAGCGGCAGCACCGGCGCAAAGGTGGCGTCCATATGGACATCGGGATGCGTGTTGATCACTCCCATGCAGTTCGGGCCCACCATGCGCATTTCGTATTTGGCGGCGCGGAGGCGGAGCTGGGCCTCGAGCTTGCGCCCCTCCTCGCCCGTCTCCGCGAATCCCGACGTAATCACCACCAGGCCCTTGACGCCTTTCTTGGCGCAGTCGTCCACGGTGTCCAGCACCTGCTCGCGCGGCACCACGATCACCGCCAGGTCAACCGGGTCGGGAATCGCGGAAACCGAGGGAAACGCCTTGATGGAATGAATGAAGTCGGCTTTGGGATTGACGGGGAAAAGCTTGCCGCCAAAATCGAATTCAATCAGGTTGTGAACCAGCTCGCGTCCGATGGAGCCGGGACGGCGCGAGGCGCCCACCACGGCAATCGAGCGAGGTTTCAAGATGGGATCCAGGTTGTGCATGCCATGTCCTTTCGCCAATTCCGGAGCATCGGGGTTCGAGTCCTGGTGATGCGGCGTTTGCCGGCCGGCAAAACACGACCGCGCCAGGCGCCGCGCTCCTGCACCCGTCAACCGACGCGCGCCCTTCATTCAAGCCCTTTGCACGCAACAAGTCAACGGCTTGAAGCGATCGGCCAGAGAAAGACTCGGCAGTCGCGTAAACAAAGACTCTAGCAGGTCAATCCTCGACCGCAGCCGTGCTCATTGCCACACATATTGCGCGACATGATCCATGCGTGGCATCTTCCAGTTGCGTGCCTTCAGACATTGGACCTTGCGTCCCTGCGGGCGCGCGATTATGCTACGCGCGGGGCTGGGAATCATCCGGGGGCCTCGGAGAAAATGGCAGCGCCGCTTCCACGGTACATTCAATTATCTGTTCCTGTGTCCGCATCCAAGCGTGCGCCCTGGTACAAGAGCACATTTCCTTCTTACGCGGGCATCTACCTTTGGGTGGCGTTTTATCTCGGCCTTGCCGGGCCCACCATCGGCAAGGCAGGGTTGGGTGTGTGCGTGGCGGGACTGGCGGTGGCAGGTCTGCTGGCCTTCGCGCTCTTCTACTACGCGCCCGGGATGCTCGGCATGCAGACCGGACGGCCGCTCTATATCGTCGGCACCTCCACCTTCGGAACCGCGGGCGGCTACCTGATGCCGGGCCTGTTGATGGGTTTGCTGCAACTGGGCTGGTTCGCGGTGGCCACTTCCATCGCCACGGATTTCATCATGAAGGGACTGCACCAGACCTCGCGGCCGCTCTCGATCGGCATCTCCGTGGTGTGGGCCTACGGGCTCGCCTGGATATCCATCAAGGGAATCGATTACGTGGCGCGCGTGGCGCTGATTCTCAACTGGGTGCCGATGATCATGATTGCCGTGGTCTTCTGGGCGAACCGCGGCGGCCTTGCCGCCTACCGTCCCCCCACCCCCGATGCGTGGGGCGGATTCCTCGCTGTGCTGACCATCGTCGTCGGATATTCTGCCACCGCCGGCGCGGCCGGAGCGGACTTTGGCATGAATAGCCGCAACCGCAGGGACGTAGCCTGGGGTGGACTGACCGGCATCACGCTGAGCATCCTGCTCGCCGGCGGCCTGCCCATCCTTTCCGTGGCCGGGCACATCGGCGGGAATCCTGGGCCATCGCCCGATTTCAGCTACACCGCGGCCATTTCGGGCGTGGGAGCGCTGGCGCCGGTGATGTTTTTCCTCTTCGCCGCCGCTTCCGGCGTGCCCACTTGCTTTGCGACATTCATTGCCGCCAACAGTTTTGGAACCCTGTTCCCGAAGGTCCCGCGCCAAGTCTCGACGATGGTCGGCGTCACCATCGGCCTGATTCTTGCCATCACCGGTATCGCGGAAAACCTGGTGGGATTCTTCCAGATCGCGGGCGCGTCCTTCGGGCCCATTTGCGGGGCCATGGCCGCGGATTATCTGTTGGCCGGAAGAAAATGGTCGGGTCCGCGGCGCGGCATCAACTGGGCAGGCTACGCCGCCTGGGCGCTGGGGTTCGTGGTGGGAATCCTTGGCGATATTCCCGGCGTGCCAGCAGGCTGGGTCAAAGCCGATCGGCCCGCGGTGCTGATTTCCTTCGCGGTCGGCTTCGTAGTCTATTTCGTGCTGGCCAGAGCCGGCGCTCGGCCGGAAGTTGTGCCGTTAGACGACCCGAAACTAGTGTGAAGCCCTCAGCCTTCACACTTCATACTTTTCCTTCCAGCAACTCCTGGCGAACATTTTTGAGCACGTACGCGGACCGCTCCACGCCTACCTCGCCGGTGAGCATGGAGTCTTCGTTCTCGATGCTCATGATGCCATCAAAACCGACGTCCATGTAAGCCTTCATGACCCGCTTCCACAGTTGCGCGCCGTGACCGTAACCGACGGCGCGGAAATACACCGAGCCCTCGGTGGCCTTGGCGGGATCTTCAGGGAAATTCAGCACGCCGAATTTGGCCTTTTCTTCCGGCACGATGACCGTGTCCTTCATATGGGCGTGGAACAGGCAGTTATTCTTGGCGAGGAAATGGATGACTTCCACCGGCTCGCAGCCCTGCCAGAAAAGGTGGCTGAGGTCGCAGTTGGCGCCGATCTCCTCGCCCACCGCGTCGCGGAGCTTCATCAGCGTTTTGGGATTGTAGACCATGAAGTTGGGGTGCATTTCCAAAGCGATCTTCTTCATCCCGTGCTGGCGCACGAACTTGATGGTTTCCTTCCAATAAGGAATCAGTTTCTCGTTCCACTGCCAATTGAGAGCTTTATCGTGCTCGGGCGGCCAGCGGTAGGTGATCCAACTCGGCACCGTGTCCTCGGCCGAGCCGCCGGGGCAGCCCGAGAAGCAGACAATCACCGGAACCTCCAGCCGCTCGGCCAGCAGCACCGTTTTGCGGAAAATCCGGTCATAGTCTTGCGCGATCTTCGTGTCGGGATACACGGGATTTCCGTGGCAGCTCAAGGTTGCCACCTGAATGTTGCGGTCGGTAAATTTCTTCTTCCACGCTTGCGCCTTGGCGTTCGAGGCCAGGAGTTCCTCAACCGGGCAGTGGCTTGCGCCAGGATAACCTCCGGTGCCGATTTCGACGGCCTCGAGGCCGAGCGCCGAAATCTTGTCCAGCATCTCGTCCAGCGAAAGGTTGTTATAAACGGGGTCGAATACTCCAATGGGAATCTTCCGCATGGGCGGCGGCACGGCGGCCGGCGCGGCAGCCATCGCATCCGCCGGCACAGGGCTCTTTCCTGAGGCCGGCGCGGCGGCCATCAGGCTCGCCACGGCTGGCAAACTGCCGGTGGCGGCAAGAAATTTCCTTCGGCTCAAAGACTTGGATCCGTTCTTGTTCGACATGAAGGCGTCCTCCTTTGGCTATGCAGAAAGTATAAGCCCAATCGGGAAAGTGCAAGGGTTGCTTGTGCGCCATTAACTCTGAAGGGCGCACAATGTCGGGGTGGGACGCACGGCGACTGGAAAGAACTTGAATGAGCAGCCAGCCGCCTTGCTGGACGCCCAGCGCACCAAACCCTATAATCGCGGATACGCTGGAAATCGCTTCATAAGGAGGTCCGATGCGACCGTTGGGAGCAAACTGCATTAATCGCCGCGCGACGCAGGCTCTTCGCCGAGTAGTGATTCTGTTCGCAGCTTTCCTGATTGCCGGTGCGCAGGCATTCGGCGAAGGCAGCCTTCATGTCTACACGGACAAGACGGCGTACGACGTGGGCTCGGAGGTTTTCGTCAAGGTTGCGACGGCAAGCGGCGCTGAAGCGGCTTCACAGTTCCGAATTACTTTGCGTTATGCCGGAGATTCGATACCCGTGCTTGACCGAGTGACACGTCCAGTAGACGCGAGTGAAGCTCGGTGTGACGAGTATAACAAGCTCTATCAAATTCCTTCCGACGCGCGACCCGGCCTTTACGAAATCGGTACGGTCCCCGCCAACGGAAGGGGCGGTGAGAG
>OFHG01000486.1_pt1 | contig 15949 bp, 13 predicted proteins | sample 1521931 | NCBI WGS metagenome assembly OFHG01 (sample SAMEA2468438, study PRJEB22500) | soil metagenome | biome: Glassland; feature: Farmland; material: Clay | place: Australia | collected 2013-01-31 | depth 0.55 m
GTGGTGGTGGAATACACCGGCACGCTGACCAACGGCAAGGTGTTTGACTCCTCGGTAGGAAAGCCGCCCTTCGAATTCGTGCTGGGGGCGGGGCAGGTGATCAAGGGCTGGGACGAAGGTCTGGCCACCATGCACGTGGGCGGCAAGCGCAAGCTGACCATTCCGTCCAACCTCGCTTACGGCGAGCGGGGATATCCGGGCGTGATTCCCCCCAATTCGACGCTGATCTTTACGGTGCGGCTGCTGGGTGTGAAGTAGAGCCGCCGGACCGCGAATCGCTGAGAGGACTAATGACGACAAACCCGACCGATCCTCCACCTCCAGAGTTGACGTTGCGCGTGGATGCGCGGGACGGAGCGACGCTGGTCGTCTGCGAGGGCTGGCTGACGGCGGAGTTCGCGCCCAAGTTCAAGACCGAAATCAAGAGCCTGATTCCGGGCGCGAAGCGAATTGTGCTGGACCTCACGCCGGTCACCTTGATGGACAGCTGGGGAATTGGCGCGCTGGTGGGCGTCTACGTTTCGGCCCGGACCGCGGGGTGCGAAATCCGCGTGGCCGGCATGAGCAAACACGTGCGCGAGCTGCTGAAGCTCACCCACCTGCTCTCGGTGCTGGGAGACACCAGCCCCGCGCCGACGAAATTGCCGTGAGGGAAACGACCGCCGAGGCGGCGCGGCCGGGCAGCAAGCGAATGGATGAGCCATGAAAATCCTGAAGGGCGTCCTCGCGGGCGTGATTTCGCTGGTGGTGGGTGCGGTGGTGATCGCCTTCGGGACCATCATCGCACTGCGATTCCTGCCGGCCTTCAGAGGCCATAACATGTCGGCGGAGCTCGTCGCGGCGGCCAGAACCCGCTTGGCGTTCGTGGTAGCCGCCGTCTTATTTCTGATAGGTTTTTTCGGCGAGATGCGAAGGAACTAGCAAGACCGGGAGCTAACCGCGACCTCGGGGCGGTGTGCAAAGCAGATTTCCTTCGCTACGCCCAGGACAAGCTTTCGCTGCGCTCAGAATGACGTCGTTCCGAGCGCGGCGAGGAATTTGCATTTCCTCCTGATGCACCAGGAATCTGCCCAATTGCCGTGGCGAGGGCAAGGGGGGATGTGATAGTCTAAAGCATGGTCTTGGGGGTTGGTTCCCGCGGTGTTCCGCGCCCGTGCCGCCCGGTTCGTGAAGGCGGCCCTACTTCCTGCTCGGCCTCGATATGGCATTGATTGCCCCCTCACTTTTGGCGGCGGATTTTTCGCGCCTTGCCGATGCCCTGGAAATGATCAAGAGCGTCGGCGCGACGACCGTGCACGTGGACGTGGCGGACGGGCACTTTTCGCCCGACCTGACAGTGGGCCAGCCGGTGATTCGCAGCCTGCGCAACGCCACGGATTTGGCCCTCGACGTTCACCTGATGATCGAGCGTCCGGAGCGCTACGCGGCTGAATTCGTGGACCTGGGGGCGGACCGTGTGAGCGTCCATGCCGAAGCGACGACGAATCTGCACCCGGTGCTGGCCGAGATTCGCGCGCGCGGCGCCAAGGCGGGCGTGGCGCTCAATCCTTCCACGCCACTCGAGGCCTTGGAAGAGGTGCTGGGCGAGCTGGATTCTCTGACCCTCCTGACCGCCGACCCGAGCCTGAAGGAGCAGCCGTTCATTCCCGGCTCGCTCGACAAGATCCGCCGGGCTGCCAGGGCGCGCGACGAGCGGCAGTTGCGCTTCGCAATTCAGGTGGAAGGCGGAGTCAGCCTGGAGCGCGTGGAGGAAATGGTTCAGGCGGGGGCGGACATCCTCGTGGCTGGTTCCGCCATCTTTCACTACGAGAATCCGAGGGCGCGCCTGGCGGACCTGATTCGCCTGGCCGCGACTGCGAAACAGACTTCGAAGGTTTAGCGCGGCGCTAATCAGGCCGCGACGGGATGGGACGAAGTTGAAGCCAATTCGGGCAATCATGAGTCCCAAAGATAACCCAGGGCACAAGAGCGCGCCAGCCGTGGCGCTTTGCCTGCTCGCTGCGACGAGCCTGCTGTTCCAGGCGGGTTGCGGGTTGGTGCGCCATCGCGGGCCGGATTTGACCGACGTCGGCCCTGGTGACCAGCCGGACAAAATCCTCTATGAGCGTGCCATGTATGAGATTCAGCACGGCCGCTACGATGTGGGCCGGCTGACGCTCCAGACCATGCTCAACACCTATCCCGACAGCGAGTACTTGGCCAAAGCCAAGCTGGCCATTGCCGATTCCTACTACGCGCAGGGAGGCATCTCAGGGCTCACCCAGGCGGAAGCTGAATACGCGGATTTCCAAACCTTTTTCCCCACCGCTCCGGAAGCGCCGGAAGCGCAATTCCGCATCGGCATGGCACATTTCCGCCTGATGGGCAAGGCCGACCGCGACCTGACTGAAGCGCGCCTGGCGGAAGCGGAATTCAAGGAGTTCCTGCTGAAGTATCCCGACAGCCCCGTGATGCCGCGCGTCAAGGGCCGGTTGCGCCAGGTCCAGGAGGTGCTGGGCCAGGGCGAGTTCGACGTGGCCAAGTTTTACTACGAAAAAGGTGCCAACCGCGCAGCCTTGTCACGCTTCGAGCAAATTGCCAACGACTATCCCAACTTTTCCAATGCTGACAACGCGCTCTGGTATCTGGGACAGACCTTCGAGCGGCTGAAGCAGCCCAAGGCGGCTGTGCCGTATTACGCGCGCATCCTTACCGACTATCCGTTAAGCCCGCTGGTGGGCGAGGCCAAGGGGCGGCTCATCGCTATGCATCAGCCTATTCCTCGAGCCACCAAGGCCACTATGGCGCGCGCCCAAGCGGACGCTTTCGACCGGCAGAAAAACCGGCGCGGCTTTCTCCAGAAGGTCGGCGGAGTGATGGCCAGCTCGCCCGACTTAAGCACCACGCGCCACGGCCCGGTGCAGCTTGGGCCCCGCCTGCCCAGCCAGACCGTCGAGGCGCAGGGCGGCGAGGGCAGCGGCGCACCCGGCAATGTTATCTCCGCGCAACAGGTCGGCGAGGAGAGCCTGAAAGCGGGCCAAGCGGTCACCGCCCAGCCGGCGGAGGAGGGCAGTTCCAACGGCAGCCAGGCCGCTTCCGTCGACACCAAGGCCAAGAACGGCGAAGGCTCGCCCGACGCGGCCCAAAACTCGAAGAAAAAGGGCAAATTCCACTTTCTCAAGAAGGTCGTCAAGCCTTTCTAAGTCCTTTCCTGCCTTGACTTCCCTTGCGTGACGTGATATCTGTGTCGGAACTCGATTACTCGCACGCGGCCGGAGGTCATGCTTGGGGCGTACAATCCTGGTAGCAGATGACAGTCCTACCGTTCAGAAGAAGGCCAGTGGCATTCTGACGGGTGAGGGTCTGGACGTCGTCACCGTTTCGAACGGGGTCGCTGCCGTCAAGAAACTTCCGACCGTCAACCCGGTCGTGGTCCTGGCCGACGTTTCCATGCCGGGCAAGGATGGCTACGAGGTTTGCGAGTACATCAAGAGCAACGCTAGCCTCTCCAATATTTTCGTTCTTCTGATCTTCAGCGATACCGATCCCTACGAGGAAGCCAAAGGGGCGCGCGTCAGCGCCGACGGAAGAATCAAGAAGCCGTTTGACCGCGAGGAACTGGTTGCGACGGTCGCGAAGTTTGTCAACCAGGCGGAAGCGGCCAAGCCTGTAGCCGCTCCACCCCCGCCGCCGCCCGCGCCTGCGTTTGAAGTGGAGCCGATCGAGGAAGAACAGCCAGCGCAGGCGTCACCTGCGCCAGACCTGGCGGCTTTTTCCGGAGGCGTCGCCTTTGGCGTTCCGACGGGCGAGGAGACGCCCGCGATTCCTGCCGAGCCCATGGTGTCGGAACCGCTGCCGGCGGAACCTCAAGCAACTCCGGAAGGGCCCGTGCCGTCGCATGATACCGGGCTGGATGTGATTGCGGATTCGGCGATGTTGGTCAACGAACCGGAACCCGCGCTAGTTACTGAAACCGAAGTCGTGACGCCGGCGCCGGAGTTGGTTGTCGAGCACGAGGGCAAGTCTGAGCCCCCGCCGCAAGCCGCCGAACCGCTGCTGGTCGAAGAAGAGCCGACGCCGTCATCACCCGAGCAATCCGCGGAGCGCACCATGATGTTTCGGACGCCTGCGGATATCGCTCAGCCGATCCTCCGTGATGAGTTCGAACCTGCTGCCCCTGTAGCCGAGGCCGCTGAGCCGCCCGTCCCAGAGGCTGCGGAAGCGGCCGCGGCCGTACCGGCTCCATCTGTTGAATCCGCCGAACCGGAACCCGTCAGCGAGCCGGGTGCGGCAATGGTAGCCGAGCCACCGGCAGTCGAACAACCTCCGGAGGCCGAACCCGCTGCCGAACCTGAGACCGGTGCTGCCACGGAAGCGGCGCCGGTCGAGACCCCTGCCCAGGAAGAGACGGCGGACATCACTCCGCCTGAGGGCACGCCCATCGCCTTGAGGACGCTCGACGGTTATACGCTGCGCGAAGCTGTGCTCGGGCACGTAAGGTTTACGGCGCCGGGGGCCGAAGCTCCGGCGGAAGCACCGCCTGAAGCCGCGCCGCCTGAACCGAAGCCTGAGGCTGCGGCTGAGGCCCCTGAACCCAAGACTGCGGTGCCCGAAGCTGCTGCCGAATCTCCGGAGGTGGCGCCGGCTGAAATCGCGGCTGCACCTGCTCCCGCGGCGCCCGACCCCGAGCAGGTTTTCTCCATCGTCCACAAGGTCGTGGCGAGCATGTCTCCGCCCGCTCTCACACCCCAGATGATCGAGGACATCGCGCGCAGGTTAAGCGACGAAATCCTCACCGACCTCCGTTCCGAATCCTGATCGGCTCCGATAGTCTGAATTTGGTTAACAGCCCTCGCCCCAGCCCGCACCGTGAGCGCCCGCTCCCCTGGCGCCGCGGGAGCCGTGAACGGTTTGACGCGCCCGCGCCCCGAACGCTATATTAGTTAGTTTCTACGAGCTTCAGCCCAATGTTCCTGAGAGGACCTGCTTGACGGAAGAGATTGCCAAAGTCTATTCGCCGGACACGATTGAGCCGCGCTGGGCGCGCGAGTGGATCGAGCGCCAGCTCTACCGCCCGCCCGACGAAGCCGCGCGCAAGCGTTTCGCGCTAGTCATCCCGCCGCCCAACATCACCGGCTCGCTCCACATGGGCCACATGCTGGAGCACACCGAAATTGACATCCTGATGCGCTGGCATCGCATGCGAGGCGCAAGCGTCCTGTGGCTGCCCGGGACCGACCACGCTTCCATCGCCACGCAGATGATTGTCGAACAGGAGTTGGGCCGCGAAGCGCTGCCGCAGCTCGAAGGGAAGCCGGAAGCCAAGAGCGCCTGGCGCCGCGAAGGCCAACGCCGCCGCCGCGAGATGGGGCACGAGAAATTCCTCGAGCGCTGCTGGAAATGGAAGGAGCAGAATGGCGGGACTATCCGGCGCCAGATGGAGCGGCTGGGTGCTTCGGTGGATTGGACGCGCGACCGCTTTACCATGGATCCGGCGTACTCGCGTGCCGTGGTCGAAGTTTTCGTGCGCCTTTATGAAGAAGGGCTGATCTATCGCGGCAAGTACATCGTCAACTGGTGTCCGCGCTGCGGCACCGCCGTCAGCGACCTCGAAGTGATCCACGAGGAGCGCCAGGGCCACCTGTGGTACATCCGCTATCCCTTCGAGGACGGAAACGGCTCCCTGGTCGTCGCCACCACGCGGCCGGAAACCATGCTGGGCGATACGGCGGTGGCGGTGAATCCGAATGACGAGCGTTATCGCGCGGCGGTGGGCCGCAAGATCGTGCTGCCGCTCTTGGGGCGCGTGATTCCTGTGGTCGCGGACGATTTTGTGGACCCCAAGTTCGGCACCGGCGCCGTCAAGGTCACGCCCGCGCACGATCCCAACGACTTTGAAATTTCCGAGCGGCACAACCTGCTACGCATCGAGGTGATTGACGACGAGGCGCGCATGACCGCGGAGGCCGGAGCTTACCAGGGCCTTGACCGCCTTGAGGCGCGTGAGGCGGTGGTGCAGGATTTGCGCGAGCGCGGGCAGCTCGAAAAAACCCAAGACTACGCGCTCAGCGTCGGCACCTGCCAGCGCTGCAAGACGGTGGTCGAGCCGCGATTGTCCACGCAGTGGTTCATGAAGATGAAGCAGCTTGCCGCGCCTGCCCTTCGCGTGGTCGAAGACGGTCGCATCCGCATCGTGCCGGAGAATTACCGCAAGATTTATCTCGATTGGATGGAGAACATTCACGACTGGTGCGTCTCGCGCCAGCTCTGGTGGGGGCATCGCATCCCGGCGTGGTACTGCGAGGCGTGCGGTGAAGTGATCGTGGCGCGCGAGACTCCGCAGACGTGCCCGAAATGCCACACGAAGAATCTCCGGCCCGATGATGACGTGCTTGACACCTGGTTCAGCTCCGCGCTGTGGCCCTTCGCCACGCTCGGCTGGCCGGAACAAACGGAAGACTTGCGGCGCTATTATCCCAACGATTTGATGATCATGGGATTCGACATCCTGTTTTTCTGGGGCGCGCGCATGATCATGATGGGGATGAAATTCATGAACGACGTCCCCTTCCGCGAGCTTTACATTCACGCCCTGGTGCGCGACGCGGAGCGGCAGAAGATGTCGAAGACCAAAGGCAACGTGCTCGATCCACTGGAAATCACGGAGAAATATGGCACCGACGCGGTGCGCTTCGCGCTCGCCATCAGCGCCGCGCCGGGGACCGACATTGCGTTTTCCAGCGAGAAGGTGGAGTCCTATCGCGCCTTCGCCAACAAAATCTGGAACGCCGCGCGGTTCATCCTGATGAACCTGGAAAAGCTGCCGGCGGCGTTCCGCGAGCAACTGGCGGAAGGCTTGCAGCCGCTTGCGGGGCTGGGCCTGGAAGTGGTGGCCGCGCCCGAGTCACTGGCGCTCGCCGACCGCTGGATTTTCTCGCGCCTCGCGGCCGTGACGCGCGAGCTGAACGAGGCCCTGGAAACCTTCCGCTTCCACGAAGCGGCTTGGACGATCTACCACTTCTTCTGGCACGAGCTTTGCGACTGGTACCTGGAATGGCTGAAGCCGGAGATCACCACCGTCCCATCGGATGAGATTACTCCCACGACACGCGCCGCCTGGACCAACCTGATGCGCGTCTTCGACGCCTCGCTGCACCTGTTGCATCCCTTCATGCCCTTCATCACCGAGGAACTGTGGCACCGGCTGCCGCGCGTGCGCCATGAAACGTCGCTCTCGCTCGCGCCCTTCGCTCTGGTCGGCGAGCGCGTCGCGGACCCGGTCTCGGAAAAACAGTTCCAGATCGTTCAGGAACTGATTGTGCTGGCGCGCAACGCCAAAGCCGAAACCGGCACGCAGAAGGAGAAGCCCAGCGCGCAGGTGACGAGCGAGGACCTTCGCATCCTCGAACTGCTGCGCGCGCATCAGGAGACTATCCAACGGCTTGCGGGTTTGAAAGCGATGAACTTTGCGCGCGGGCGGATGACCGCTGACCCATCCGTCCGCGTGGGCAGCGGTTTCGACCTGCGCCTGCTGCACGAGCAAAGCGTGGACCCGGCCGCGGAGCGCGCCCGCCTGCAGAAGGAAAAAGAGAAGCTCGAGCGGCAACTTGCGCAATCGAAGAAACAGTTGGACGACCAGAACTTCGTCAGCCGCGCTCCCCGCGAAGTGGTGCGCGGCGCCGAACATCGCTTCGAAGAGCTTTCCGCGCACTTGAAGAAAGTGCTCGAAGCTCTCGAAAAAATGAACTGAATGACTTCCGGAACCACCGACCGCAGAATCGACAAGCTGATCCACCTGCTGGTGAAGAACGCCACGGTGGTGGTGCCCGGCCCCAAGATCGCGTCGGAAATCGGCGTCTCGCGCTCGACCGTCTGGGAGTGGATGCAGAAGCTGCGCGCGCTGGGCGTCGAGATCAAGGGACTGCCGGCGACAGGCTACCAGCTCACGAAGCTCCCCGATATTCTGGCCCCCAGTCTGATTCGCCAGGAGCTGGGCGACAACGAGATTGGGCACCGCATCGTGCACTACTTCCGCGCCGATTCCACCAACAACATTGCCTTGAAGCTCGCCGCCGACGGCGCACCGCACGGCACGTTTGTGGTAGCCGAGGAACAGACGGCGGGGCGCGGGCGGTTTGGCCGCGCGTGGTATTCGGAAAAATCCAGTGGGATTTACGCGTCCGTGATTCTGCGTCCGGAGCTTTCTCCCGCCGCGGCGCCGGCCCTCACGCTGATGGCGGGGCTGGCGGCGCATCGCGCACTCACTAGTGTGACCGGCCTGCAGTTCGACATTCGCTGGCCGAACGATCTGCTGGTGGGTGGCAAGAAAGTCTGTGGCATCCTCACCGAAATGAGCGCCGAACTCGACCGGATGCACAGCGTGGTGCTGGGGATCGGCATCAACGTGAATCACCGCGACATGCCTTCGGATTTGAAATCCCTCGCGACCTCTCTCCGCATCGAGGCGCACAAGACGTTCTCGCGCGCCAACCTGCTGGTGGCATTTTTCAAGGAGCTTGAGAGGCAGTATCACGTGCTTCTCGAAGAGGGCTCGGCTGCGGTCACGCATGATTGGGCCGCGGCCTCGAGCTTCGCCGAAGGCCGGCACGTGCGCGTCATGCAGGGGACCTCGGGCTACACGGCTGTGACCGCGGGGCTTGAGCCTTCGGGAGCCTTGCGCTTGCGCCGCGAGAACGGCGAGGTGGTATCCTTGGTTTCGGGAGAGGTCGTAGAAATAAAATGAGTGCCGACGGACCGAGCCGGATAGAGTTTTGACCCGGCGAGAATTCTTGGCGAAGCAGAGGCCTGCCGAGCGGAGAAGAGACGTGGCAAGTTCCAACGCCAACCTGCTGGTTCTTGACGTGGGGAACACCAACACGTCGGTGGGAGTGTTCCACGGCAAGAGCCTGCGCGCGCAGTGGCGCTTGACCACCAGCCGCGAGCAGACCGCAGACGAGTATGGCATCCTGATCCGCAACCTTTTCAGCCTCGGCGGACTCGGCACTGAAGAGATCACGGGCGTGATGGTCGCGAGCGTCGTGCCGCCTTTGAACGCCGTGCTGGAGGAAATGTCGAGGAAATATTTCCGGATCGATCCGGTGTTTCTGGGACCGGGCACCCGCACCGGGATTGCCATCCACTATGACAACCCGCAGGAAGTGGGCGCCGACCGCATCGCCAACAGCGTGGCGGCGTTCGAAAAATACGGCGGCCCCTGCGTGATCGTGGATTTTGGAACCGCCATCACCTTCGACGTGATTTCCGAAAAGGGAGATTATCTGGGCGGGATTATCGCGCCGGGCATCGGCATTTCGGCGGAGGCGCTGTTTGAGCGCGCGGCGCGCCTGCCGCGCGTCGAGGTGCGCGAGCCGGCGCGCGTCATCGGCACCAACACCGTCGGCAGCATGCAGTCCGGGCTTTTCTACGGCTCTGTGGGCCTGATGGACGGCATCCTCGATCGCCTCGCGGCGGAGCTGGGCAGCAAAATGAAAGTGATCGCGACCGGGGGCCAGGCGCAGCTTGTCGCCGCGGCTTCCAAGTACAAACCTCCTGTTGACTCTTCTCTGACGCTCGACGGATTGCGAATTATCTACGAGCGCAATGCCGCTGCCGCCAGGCGCAAGTAGGTCGTCTGGTTTGGAAAACTACTTCAATTATTTCACCGAAATCGAAGAGTGCTTCCGCCGCTGCCGCGGGACGCCGCACCTGCTCTCCACGCTCGACTGGGCGCTGATCGAATCGTGGAAAGAGGCGGGATTTCCCCTCGAGGCGGCGCTCGCCGGCATCGAGCGCTCCTTCGAAAAATTCCAGAAGCGCCCCCAGCGGTTTCGCAAAGTCAACAGCCTGGCGTATTGCTCGCAGGAGGTGCTGCGCGCGGCGGAAGAAGCGCGGACCGCGCAGGCGGAAGGCGGAGCGCGTTCCCAGGACGCGCCCGCGCCGCCGCCCTTCGAGCCGGACGAGATTCGGAGGTACCTGGAGAAGAACGCCCATGCGTTGGAGCAAGCGGCCAGCGCGGCAGCGGAAAAAGGCCAGCAGGTATTGGGAGAAGACTTGAAATCCTCGGCGCGGGCGCTCGAAAAAGTGGCGGCGTGCCGTGACCAGGAACTCACGGCTGACCTGGAGGAAATCGAGAACCACCTCTCGGTGACGGAAGAAAGGCTGGGCGCGGCGCTGCTGCGCGCCTCGCCGGAAGAATTACTGGCGGAATTTCGCCGTGAGGTGGAGCATGGGCTGATCCCACACCGGCGTAAGATGTCGGCGCCGCAGATCGAATCGCTCCAGCGGCAGTTCGTGAAAAAACGCCTGTTCGAGCATTACGGCGTGCCGAGATTGAGTTTGTTTTATCTTTGAAGTGCGTTCCTTATCCGTAGTCCATTGTCCCTCCAGTTAGGCACTGTGCGAGATTCCAGCCGGTGACTGCGCACATCTAAGGGGCGACGGAGGGCGAACCGAGGACACGTCTGTGCCCTTCGAGTTTATACCTGAAAAACTCGTTTACGGTGGCGATGCGCTGGGCCATTACCAGGGCCGCACGATTTTGGTGCCGCGCGCGCTGCCCGGCGAGCGCCTGGAGGTGGAAGAAGTCCGCACCGCCAAAGGTGTGACGCACGCGCGTCCGTTGCGCGTGATCAGCGCCGCGCCGGAGCGGCTCAGCCCGCCGTGCCCTTACTTCGGCCAGTGCGGCGGCTGCCATTACCAACACCTGAATTACGAGAATCAGACTGTCTGGAAGCGCGAAATCGTGCGCGAGACGCTTCGGCGCATTGGGAAGATCATTTGGGAAAATGAAATTCCCATTCATGCCGGCGAGCCGTGGAATTACCGCAACCAGGCGCAATTCAAAGTCTCCCACTCCGGGGGACACGCGGAGTTGGGGTTTTTCGCGGCGGAATCACACCAACTAGTCCCCGTAGACCAATGCCTGATTTTGTCTCCACGCCTGAATCTGATACTGGGAGCGTTGCGCGGCCCGGAGTGGTCGCAGAGCCTTGCCGACTGCAGTGAAATTGAAATTCTGGCGGATCGCCAGGACGAAAAGGTCATGCTCACGCTGCGGGGTAAATTCACCGGGCCGCGCGACGAAGCTCTAGCCCGGCAGTGTCTGGAGAAAGTGCCGGGCGCAAGCACCGTCGCTGTCGAACACGGCTCCCGATTCCGTGTGTACGGTGAGCCGGCTCTTGACTATCGGGTAGGAAAATTCGAATACCAAATCAGCCCTGGGTCTTTCTTTCAGGCTTCGCGCCATCTGTTGTCTGAAATGGTTGCCGCAGTCACGGGTGGGCAATCGGGAGCGCTTACGCTGGATCTTTATGCCGGCGTTGGATTGTTCACCCTCCCCCTGGCCGGAGCCTTCGGCCAGGTTGTGGGAGTGGAAGGGAATCGGGGAGCGGCGCGGGACTTGGAAGCCAACGCAGCGCGGGACGGATTGAGAAACGTGCGCGCGGTCGGCGAGAACGCCTATGATTTCCTTCGCCGTTTCGCGCAGATGGAACCTGACTTGGTGGTGCTCGACCCGCCGCGTTCGGGAGTGGGCGCGCGCACGCTCGAACTCCTGGCGAAGCTGCGGCCCGCGCGCCTGCATTACGTCTCCTGCCATCCTCCAACGCTCGCCCGCGACCTCGCCTTTTTGTCCTCTCGTGATTATCTTCTGAATATGATTGAAATGTTCGATTTCTTTCCTCATACTTCCCACATTGAATGTCTCGCCAAGCTGACGCGGAAGGCGAATTCCTGACCGCTCCGCTGGTTGCCCTGAGCGCTTCCTTCGCGCTGGGCATCGCGGTGGCGGATGCGCCACGCGTGTCGCTGGCCGGCGTGCTGACCAAGGTGCCCTGGCTCCTCGCGCTCGCGGGATTGTGCATGCTGGCGGGGCTGGTCCTCACGCGCGTGCGCTGGCCAAGGCTCGCCGGAGTCCTGGCGCTCGCCGGCTTTATCTTGTCGGGCAGCGCCACGGCCCAACTCTTCGAGTTTCGTTTTTCCGACCGGCACGTCAGCCATCTGGAATCAATGGGGATTGAGCTGCGCACTCCCGTCCGCGTTTCCGGCCGGATCGTCTCTTCTCCGCTCGCGCGCCCCTCCGGGCTTCAGTTTGACCTCGATATTGCAGCGATCGAAGATCGCGGGCGGGTTCATCCCGTGATGGGCAAAGTCCGCGTGTTCCTGCGGCGGGGCGGGAGCGTGCAGGCGGAGGAACTCGGTGAATCGCTGCGCTTGTCCTACGGTGACTCGATCCGCGCGCTGGTCAGACTCGATCGGCCGCGCGCCTATCGCAATCCCGGGGTCTTTGATTTCCGACGCTGGATGGCCTCGATTCACGACATGTATTGGACGGGCACGATCAAGAGCCCGCGGCTGGTGGAGAAGCTGCCGCGGCGCGGTGCGCCCACGCTCGGCGTAAATGTCGCTCGGGTGCGCCATCGGCTGCTGGCGGGAATTGATCGTCTGTATCCCCCCTGGACGCTCGAAGGCAGGGACGGCGCGGTGCTGAAGGCCGTGCTGCTGGGCGACCGCTCGTCGCTCGATTCCAAAACCATGGACGATTTTCGCCAGGCGGGCCTCTATCACCTGCTGGTGATTTCCGGTTTGCACGTGGGCCTCCTCGCCATGCTGGCGGCGCTGCTGCTGAGGCTGACGCCGCTCGGCCAAGCGTGGCGCTCGGCGCTGGTGCTGCTCTTCCTGCTGGGCTACTGCTCACTGGTTGAGCTGCGGGCACCGACCACGCGAGCCACCATCATGATTGCCGCGTACCTTCTCGCGAGATTCTTCTATCGGCCGCATGCGGCGCTGAACGCAGTGGGTTTGGCGGCTCTGGTATTGTTGGTGGTGCGGCCGCCGTGGCTGTTCGAGTCGGGATTTCAGCTTTCATTTGCGGCCGCGCTGATAATTGTTGCGCTCATTGTCCCGATCCTCCAACGCACAACAGAGCCTTGGCGCGTGGCGCTCAGGAATGTAATCAACGAGGATCGCGACATGGCATTAGCGCCCCGCCAGACGCAATTGCGCCTGGACGTGCGCCGAACCGCCCGATGGATTGCGACACGGACTCCTTGCCTGAGGAATCATCCTACGGCGGCTACCGCCCTCGTGACACTGCCTCCACGAGTGTTGGTTTGGATTTTTGCCACTCTTATTTTCACCACGATCCTTCAAATCGGCCTGATGCTTCCCTTGGCCGCTACTTTTCACCGAGTCACATTCGCAGGAATCGGGCTCAATGCTGTGGCGATTCCGGTGATGACCGTGCTGCTGGCGGTGGCGCTGCCCACGGTCCTTCTGGGTGCTGTTTGGCCGGCGGCAGCCGTGTGGCCCGCCAAACTGCTGGCGCTGATCATGAACTTGCTTTTCAGCCTGACCACCTGGCCGCACCTGCCCGCATGGCTTTCCTACCGTGTCCCGACGCCGCCCGCGTGGGTTTCATGGGGATTCGCGATTTCGGTCGTGGCCGCCGCGTGCAGTTGGGGGCGCCATCGCCGCGCGTTCAGGATTTCAGCCGCGGGCTTGGTCGTTTTTGCCGCGTTCATCTCGGCGAATCCTTTCCCGCCGCGCGTTCCGGGCGGCCGGTTGGAGGTGACGGCGCTCGATTGCGGCTCGGGCGGCGCGTTCTTTGTCGTGCTGCCCGACCGAACGACCCTGCTCATCGGCGCCGGCGGCGGCGGCAGCGCGCACTGGCGATCGGAAGATCCCTTCGAATCGCGGCGCTGGAGCGCGGCGGAGGAAATCGTTTCGCCCTATTTGTGGTCTAGGCAAATCACAAAGCTTGACGTAGTTGTGATGAGCCGTGGGGACGAAGGCCGACTCGCTGGCTATGCGGCCATCGCGCGCAACTTCCAAATCGGAGATTTTTGGTATAGCGCGAGCGCCCTTCCTCCCGCCTCGCTGGGTTTCATTGACGAACTGAATAGCCGCGGAATTAAGACCCATGCCATCGAGCCGGGCGAACGAATGACCCGCGGCTCGACTTTGATTCAGGCGCTTTGGCCGCGCGAGCCCGGGAGCGGCGCAGCTTCTTTGTCATCCGGCAACCGTGGCATGGTGATTCGGATTCAAGACGGCGAATCGAGCCTTCTCTTTGCCGGCGATTCGAGCTCGCGGACGCAGCAGGCGTTGCTCAAGAGCCCCTCCAAACTCCGCGCGGCCCTGTTGGCGCTGGCGGCGCCGGCCTTTTTCGATGATCTGGACCGGGAATTCGCGGCCAGCGTTTCGCCCCGCGTGGTGCTGGTCAGCGGCGGGGCGGAGGATGGGGAAGATTTCTCTGGAAGGGGGATGCCCGCCGCAATTTCGCCTTCGGCGCCGCGAGTCTTCCAGACCGAACGCAACGGCGCGGTGAGCGTTGAAATGCGAGGCGGCAAGATTCTTGTGCGCGCTTACGGAATGCCCGCCGGCGAAGGGACGCTGGGCCTGGCATCCGCGGCCTCGTTGACCTCGTCCTCGCGCAGTGTTCGGTAGAGGGCGTTGGAAACCTGGGCGCCGAATAGAAGCACGGCGGAAGAGATGTAGGCCCAGGTCATCAAGGCAACCAGGGCGCCGATTGAACCGTAAATGTGGCGATAATTGAAGTGCGGCAGCAGGAGTGTGAAAAGGGAACGGGCAGCCTCCCAGAAAAGCGTAGTGAGCGCCGCTCCCGGCAGGACCTCGCTTGCACGCAACGGGTGATTGGGCAAGCGCTGAAAGATCACCAGGAACATCAGCAGCGTCAGGCCGAAGGTCGCGGCGACGAACACGGTATGGTAGATAATGTCCATCGGAATGCCGGCCTGATGAAGAACCCTTGCTTGCATCCAATGATACAGAAAAGCATTTACAGCCGCCACCGCGATCGAGACAAAAATCAGCACTCCCAGCCACAGCGCCATCTCCAGGGCCACCAAGTGGCTTCGCAGCCAGCTTCGCCCCTTTTCGACGTCCCAGGCGCGGTTCAGCGCTTTTTCCAGAGGCAGGAAAACACCTGAAGAACTCCACAGCAGGAGTCCAATGGAAACCAGCGTTACGCGCCCATAGGAGTGGGAGATCGAAGCGAGGTTTCTGAGGATGAAATCCGGCTTCATGGGAAGATAGCGCTCCAGAACTGTTGCCAACTGCCCGCTCAGTTCATAACGGCCAATAAAGATGCCGCTGAAACCCACCAGCAGAAGCATCATGGGAAACAAGGACAGGATGGTGTGATAGGCGATGGAGGCGGAAATGGTCAGCGAATCTTCCTGAAAAAAGCTCACCAGCGACCGGCTGAGGACCCGACGCGCGCGGGACCAGTGCCTGCTCCAGGCGCCACGTTTATGCGTTGCCGCCCGCATGCCGAATCCTGTCTCGAATCCGGGTTGGGAGTTCGCGGAGGGCTTCTCCACCCTTCGTCCGCCTGGCTTATAATAACCCATAGGGCAAGGAAAGGCTCAGCCGAGCCGGCGGGTGCGGGGTGTGGCCACTGAAACCGAAATTCGCGAAGAGAATCGCAAAGTGCGGCGGCTCCAGATTGTCGTGGATCTGGTGACCAGCGTTCTCTGGCAGTCCGACATGCCGATCGAGGAGGCGTCGGCCATGGTGGCGGAAACGCGCCGCTTCGCGTTGAGCCTCTTTCCCGACAAGGGAGAGACTTACGACCTCATCTACCGGCCGCGATTCAAGCGAATTCTCGCCGAAAAATACAAAATGATGTGAAGTCAGGGGCCAAGCGCCGCAGGAGCGGGCGCCGAAGACGTCTTATCGCCGGAATTGGTCACCGAGGCGAGAGTGCCCGTGATGGTCCCGATGGAAATCATCATGCGGATGCGCAGGGGCAGGTGGCGCGAGTCGTCGCTGAACCAGATCAGCATGCGGCCTTTGCGCGGGTAAAGCGCTCCGAAGACTTTGGGTTCCACGCGCAGGGCGCTGAGCGTTCCCAGGCCCGACGTGATGGACTCGCGGCCCTGCACATCCGCCTCCACCTCGGTGGTTTTGGACCCGTCGTTCACCGCCAGCTTGATTTTCTGCCCCACTT
>OFHG01000487.1_pt1 | contig 15907 bp, 13 predicted proteins | sample 1521931 | NCBI WGS metagenome assembly OFHG01 (sample SAMEA2468438, study PRJEB22500) | soil metagenome | biome: Glassland; feature: Farmland; material: Clay | place: Australia | collected 2013-01-31 | depth 0.55 m
GGCATCCCTCGCGGCCTTTGCGCCACCTCCTTCCAGGCTGCAACGCGTCCGCAAAAGGCCCGCATCTTATGATTTGACGGTGCAGGGGTAGGTGCGTTATTATCGAAATTCGATAACCATCACCGCAAGACAGGGCGAGCAACCACAACTTGCGCAAAACCAGCTACCGGGACCTCTCGACGGGGCTCATCCGGATTCATATTCTCTACCACGCCAGCCGAGGGCCCATCTTCGGTCTGGAGATGATCGAGGAGCTTGCCCGGCACGGTTATCGTCTGAGTCCCGGAACGCTCTACCCGCTGCTTCACGGGATGGAGCGCAAAGGCTACCTGAGATCCTACGAGCAGCCCAAAGGGAAAAGCACGCGACGCTTCTACCGGGTCACGCCGGCGGGCCGCCGGGCGCTGGGCGGCCACGTCGGTCGTGGCCGGGGCGCTCGTCGTGCCGCTGCTGGTGGTCAGCCTGCTGGAGCATGCCGCTGTCGGCTGGATCATCCCTCCGCGGGTGGCGGACCTCCTGGTCCTCTACCACGACTATTTCGGCGCCAGCATCGTGCTGCCTGCCCTGGTAGCGGTTTGCGCGATCGCAGCCGTGCTGCCCCCGCTCAGCAGGAAGCGGCCGGGCGGGACCGCCGGGCAGCCAGCCGCGGAGCCCGGGCCCGCCTGGTGGCGCTCCGGCGGGGTCTCCGCCGCATCAGTGGGGCTTCCGTTGCTGGTGGTGCCGGCCTCCCTGCTGCTCAGCGAGTCGTACATCACGCATCCGCTGTACGTCGACCGCTACGTCCTGTACGGCGAGGCAGGAGCGGCCCTGCTGGCGGGTGCCGGGGTGTACCGGATCGGGCGGTGGCTGGCCAGCGTGGCCAGCCGGCGGGCGCTCATCTGGGGGCCGGGTGCTGTCCTGTGCGTGTGCGCGCTGGTGCTGCAACTCGGCGCGCAGCACAAAGTCCGGACACCGGGAAGCCGCAGGTACGACTACGGCGCGCCGTCGCACTACGTGGGAGCGCACGCCCGGCCAGGTGATGGCGTGCTCTTCTTCGGCGTGTTCTACCGCAAGGCCAGGCTGGGCTACCCGGCCGACTTCCGCCAGACCAGCGACTTCGCGCTGGCTGTGCCGCTGGTGCGGGCCGGGTCGTTCCGGGGCCACGACAAGCCGTTCGCGGTGACCCGCCAGGTCATGCTGGAGCGGCGGCGGATCTGGGTGCTCGGTGTGCATCCCTCGGCGCATCTGCCCTCGGCGCTGGACCGGGAAGAGAGCATGGTGCTGGAGCGCGACTTCATCCTGGTCACCAACCGGCGTTTCCACGGCGTAGACCTCACCCTGTGGGTCCGGCGCTGACCGGGGCAGCCCGGGGGCGAGACTGAAGCGTGACCCGCTGGGTGCTGCATGTCGACCTCGACCAGTTCATCGCCGCTGTCGAGGTGCTGCGCCGGCCGGAGTTGCGGGGGCGGCCGGTGATCGTCGGAGGTGATGGCGATCCGGCCAAACGCGGCGTGGTCAGCACGGCGTCGTACGAGGCGCGCGCCTTCGGGGTGCACTCGGGCCTGCCGTTGCGCACCGCCTACCGGCGCTGCCCTGACGCCGTGTTCCTGCCGGTGGACCGGGCAGCGTACGAGGCGGCCTCCGCGGCCGTGATGGCGGTACTGGCTGAATTCGACGCGATCATGGAGGTGTTCGGCTGGGACGAGGCGTTCCTCGCCGTGGACACCGACGATCCGCGGGCGCTTGCCCGGCAGATCTCCGGCCGCGTCACCGCCGCGACCAGCCTCACCTGCACGGTCGGCATCGGCGAGAACAAACTCCAGGCCAAGCTCGCCACCGGATTCGGCAAGCCGGCCGGGATCTTCCAGCTCACCAGTGGCACGTGGTACCAGATCATGGGCGGCCGGCCCACCGATGCGCTGTGGGGTATCGGCGCCAAGACCGCCCGGCGGCTGGCCGCGCTGGGCATCAGCACCGTGGCCGATCTCGCCGCCGCCGACCCGCGGGCGCTGGCGGCGCACTTCGGCCCGGTGACCGGGCCGTGGCTGGTCCAGATCGCGCACGGGCTCGATCCCTCGCCGGTGGTGAGCACACCGTACGTGCCACGCTCCCGCGGCCGGGAGATCACCTTCCAGCAGGACATCCCCGACTGGGCCCTGGTGCGGCGCGAGGTCGCCCGCCTGGCCCGTCAGGTGGCCGGGGACGTCATCAGCGAGCAGCGGCCCGCGGTCAGGGTGGTGGTGAAGGTCCGCTACACACCATTTGTGACCCACACCCACGGCCACACGCTCGCCGCTGCCACCTCGGACGCGGCAGCGATCGAGCAGGCAGCCCTCACCGCCCTGGACGCGTTCACCGAGCGGCGCCCGGTACGACTGCTTGGCGTCCGCGCCGAGTTCACCCGCTGACCGCGCGGCTCACGGCCTGGGTGACGGCGTGCCCGCAGCGGGGGCAGCCGTGCCCTCGGCCAGGAGTTCTGCCAGGCCGCGGCGGATGCCCTTGGTGAGGACGTGGAGGTCGGGCGCGGCACTGTAGTCAGCGGTGATACCGAACGAGAAACGATCGAGGTAGGAGTAGATCGCGATCGAGATCCGCACGTTGTCACCGATCGGCACATAGGGGTAGGCCGCCACCATTCGCCGGCCGAGGATGAACAGCGGGAACTGGGGTCCTGGCACGTTGGTCGTCACCGTCTGCACCAGGGGCTGTGGAATCTGGAACGCGGCACGGGAGCCCAGCGCCAGCAGCGTTGGCGCGGCGAACCCCAGCATCTCGGTGAGCAGTTCGGCCCCCACTGCCTGATGCGTGCGCTTGAGGTCGTCCATCTGCTCGCGCAGCATCTCCAGCCGCCGCAACGGGTCGGGCTCTGCCACCGGCAGGTTGGCCAGCACCGCCGATACGCGGTTGGTGAGGACCCCTCGTTCGCCGGCGCTGCGGACCGAAATCGGGACGAGCGAGCGTACGACCACTCCGTCAGTCAGTTCGCCGCGCTCGGTCAGCAGGTCACGGAAGCCACGGGTGATCGCCGCGAGCAGCACGTCATTGACCGTTCCGCCCAGCGTGGCGCGGATCTGCTTCACCCGGCTGACCCTGGCCGTGGTCCAGATCCACTGGCGATGCGGCCCGATCGGGCCGTTCAGGGAACTGGCCGAGGGCACGGCGAGCCGCCGCGCGCTGCCGGTCAGGCCGCGGGTGAACCCCGCGAGGTCGGCGCGTGACTGGAGGCGCTGGAGCACGAATCCCGGGATTTCCCTCAGTAGCCGCAGCGGCCAGGTCACGGTGTCGCTGATGCCACCGGCCACCAGGCGTACCGCCGATGGCGCCGACTCTGGATCCCAGGACACCGGCGCCAGCCGGGCAGCATCGGGACCGTGATCGAACACCTCGGTCATCAGATCGGTGCCGCCGATGCCATCCACCATGCAGTGGTGCACCTTCGAGATGATCGCCCAGCGGTCATCCTCGATTCCCTCCAGGAACCACGCTTCCCACAGCGGCCGGTCACGGTCGAGGCGCTGCGCGAAGATCTGCCCGGCCAGATGCCGCAGTTGCCGGGCTCCACCCGGCTTGGGCACCGCGGCGTGCCGGACGTGATAGCCGATCTCGAAATGCTCATCGTCGGCCCAGGCCGGACGGAAGACCTGCAGCGGCACGGTCCGCACCACCTGGCGGTAGCGCGGCACCAGCGGAAGCTTCGCCGCGTACAGGTCAACGAGATCCTGGTAGGCGGGCGCGGGCCCCTCGAACACCACCAGCGAGCCGAGATGCATCGGCACGTTCTTGTGCTCGACGAAGTAGAACCCAGCGTCGAGCGTGCTCATTCGTTCCATGGCCCGCCTCCCCCGGCAGCGTTCCGTGAATCCTTCCCGCCGTGATCACGGACCAGTTCATCCTTCACGACCTTGCCGCGAGCGTTCCTCGGCGAGACGCCGTAGCCAGCAAGCGCCGGGTACGCCAGCAGGCCGGTGAACATGGCGGGCACACCATCGAAGATGGTCGCCCGGTCCCGCTGGATGGCGGTGAGCACCGCGGCGGGATCGAAACGCGGGACGAGCGACATGGTGCAGCCGAATCGCACGCAGACGTTCAGGATGGGGGACATGCCGAAGATGTGGAACAGCGGCAGGACGGTGATGACCACGTCGGCACCCCTGGCCGCGTCGTCGAGGATCGCCTCGAAGGTGAGGAGGAACCTGGCGCCGGAGTCCCGCAGCTGGAACGCGACCTCAGGGGCTTCGAGCATCACGTTCAGCGGCATGACGGCGCCACCAGCGTTGAGGATCCCGAAATAGGCGATCAGGAACTGCGGGATGTTGGGCAACTGGAGGCCCACCACGTCCCCGGGCCGCAGCCCGGCCCGTTCCAGGCCGGTGGCCAGCCGGTCAGACATGCCGTCCAGTTCGCCGTAGCCCATCTGGCCGCCCGCGTAGACAGCCACCGGCCTGCCGGGCGATGACCCGGCCGTCTCAGCCGGGATCACCGCGAGATTGAAATCCATTGCCTTGTTTCCCCTGAACGCAGGCATATGTGCGGAGCCAGGACGCCAGCCGTGTGGCCGTCCAGCAGGACGAGGCGAGCGGGCGGGCCGCCGCGGACTTACTGGCAGCTTGCGGTGTGCGGGGGCGCCTGCGGTACCGGCGTTATGCCTACGCTGCCGGGACGTTCGCCACATCGCCCCGCTCGTGCGCGTGGCCCCTGTAAGCTCCTGCGTCCCCGCTCGCCCGGCGGGCCTCCAGTGGCGGCTTGCGCTGCGCCACGTCCCGCCGAGTTGAGCCACTCGGCGATCACCTGGGCGGTCTGGGCTGGTACTTCCAGTTGCGGGACATGGCCCACGCCGGGGAATTCGGCCAGCGACCAGGCGGGGTTGGCGCGCGCAGCCGCCCGTGCGGCCGCGATGGGCACCAGCCGGTCGCCGGTCCCGTGTACCAGCAGGACCGGGCAGCGGACCGAGCGGGTCAGCCGCCGGTAAGCCCGGCCACCGGGGTAACCGACGGTCGAGATCACCGACCGGATGGCGGCGGAGAAGTCCTTGTCGACACCGGTGAAGGTGACCCGCTGGTTCGCCACCTCGATATGCCGGGCGATCACGTCCGCGGTGATCCGCGACGGGTCCACGCAGCACAGCCGCAGGATGCTGGCGACGAACTGCTCGGGTGAGGCCCGGCGGCGGCGGGCCAGCATCGCCCTGCCCAGCCCGGGAATGAGGGATAGCGCGAACATCATGGCGACCGAGGGGTCTGGCCGGGCAGGCACGAACGGCAGGGCCGGGTCGATCAGGATCAGGCCGGCCACGGTGCCAGCGGCCGCGTCGGCCTCCAGCAGCGAGATCATGCCGCCCATCGAGTTGCCCATGAGGATCACCGGGCCCGTGGGCACGGATTCGATGAACTGGTGCAGCAGCACCCTGTTCGCCACGACGTCCGTGCCACGCCCAGCCGACTGGGTGAGGCCGTGCCCGGCCAGATCCGGCGCCAGGACCCGGCAGGTACCGGTCAGCAGCGGCGCGACCGCAATCCAGTTCACCGCCGAACCACCAAGCCCGTGCACACAGACGATCACGGGGCCGTTGGCAGGGCCGCCGAAGTCGAGGTAATGGACGGGACCGCCGAGGTCGGTCCACCGGGAGACACCGCCGGGCTGCGCTCCGGGGCCGCCGGCGGACTCGGTGTCCTGGCCAGTGGTCATCTGACCCCAGGGTCAGGTAACCCGGCGTCAGGTGTCAACCTGCGGGGCAACGGCGACGGCGACGGCCTCGGCGACGGCCTCGACCTCGGCCAGCTGTCCAGTAACGCCCACGCCGTCAGGGCTCCGGCGGCAGAAGCAGCGTCTAGGGCGTTCGGCCGCAGGGGCGGCAAGCATGTGCGGTTCCGGGCCTGAGGTCCTGGGATCGGTGGCCTTTGGCCGCTCCCGCGGCGGAGGCCCGGAACCGATGCTGGGCCGTGAGCCTGAGCATCAAACCGCCCGCCCAGGAGGAACACGATGGCACGAACGGCTGGCACCGTGGGCCCAGGCGCGGGAGAGGCGGAAACGGCCGCACCGGTTCTCCTGTGCCGCGGTCTCCGCAAGGCTTTCGGTGACCTCCTCGCGGTGGACGGGGTCAGCTTCGCCAGCCTGTACGGTATGCGGGGGCCCGGCGGCGCGACGGCGGGTCGAGGAGATCCTGGACACCATCGGCGCGGCGGCACGGGGCGTCCGGACGACAGCCGTGGGCAAGGCACTCTTCCCGGCGACGATGGGCTGGTTCGACCTCGGCGCCAGTTCGGAGATGGTCCTGTTCATCTTCGTGATGTCGATGATCGGGTCTGTTTCGCTCATCGAGGCTCGCCGTCTGGGCGTGGCGCGCCGGATGCTCGCCACGCCGACGTCCGCCACGTCAATAGTGCTCGGCCAGGGGATCGGCCGGTTCGCGGTGGCGATGCTTCAGGGCCTGGTGATCATGGTTGGCTCGGCCCTGGCGTTTGGGGTCCATTGGGGTGACCCACTGGCGGCGGGCGCCCCGCTCACCGTGATCGCCCTGGTCGGAGCCGGGGCCGGCCTGCTGCTGGGCTCGACGCTGCGCACCGAGCAGCAGGCGGTAGGCGTCGGCCTGCTGGCCTTCGCAGCCGTTCTCCTCTGCCTGGCGGCCTGGCGGCTGCGCCGGGTCGCCGCGCGGTGACCACCGGTGGTTGCCCCGCCGCGGCTGATGTCTGCCGGTACCGGCTCCCCGTTCGGCTCACCCGGGTCTCGGTCAGCGCCGATCGTCAGGTCTCCCACGCGGGTCCGGCACGTGGCTGGGCATGGCGACTGTTCCCCTCGGAGCCTCGGCCACCGGAGAGAACCTGTCCTCCGCGACCGCCGCACCCAGGTCGGTGAGCATGCGGTGGTAGGTGGCGGTAGGACGGCTGCCGGACAATCGCTGACCCAGTTCGGACGCCATGCAGGCGGCGGCGTTGCGGACGAGCGGATCGTTCTGCCGGGCGCCGTAGCGGCTGACAACGAGCATGACGGCAGCCTGCTGGACCCGCTGGGCTAGCTCTACCGCCGTGGCCTGATGCTGGGCAAGCGCGGCCCCCTCGTGGTGCAACGCGGAGTCGATCTCGCGGCCTGCGCCGTGCAGTTCGGCTGCGGCGGCCACCGCCAATTCTTCGAGGTGGGGCGTTGATGCTGGGCGGAGTTGCGCCAGCGGCAAGCCGGGACCCGGGCTCGCCAGGCGGGCCTTGGCCAGTGACGAGAAGAAGCCGAGGGTAAGGATCTCGTTCTCGCCCTCGAATACGGTCGGAGCCAGCAGGTCATATATGGAATCGGAGAACAGGTTGCCGGGGAGGAACGCCCGGCTTCCGTGGGTCTTCAGGAGCAGGTCGACGGTGGCTTCCTTGACCGCCTCGCTGCCGAATACCTTGGTCAGGACGCACTCGAGCTCGCCGCGGTAGTCCCGGTCGAGCAGTTGGGAAGCCCAGGCCGTGAGCGCGTCGCAGGCGACGATGCGGGCGGCGAGCCGCCCGAGACGCCGCTGCACCAGCTCGCGGCTCCCGATCACCGCGCCGAACGTTTCCCGGGTCTGCACCCACGGGATCAGGGTGCCGGCCATGAGCCGCAGGATTCCGGCCGAGAACGCGCAGACCAGCACCCGGCCGTGGTTAAGCCCGTGGTAGGCGGCCGAACGCCCATTGGCGTCGAGCACGTTGGCGGCGGGAACGGGGAACTGGTCGAAGATGAGTGCGCGATTGGTGATGTGGCGGGGGGCGCGCAGGTCATAGCTGACGGTCCGGAACCGATCATCCTCGGTGAGCGGCAGTTCCACGATGAGCATCGTGAGGCGGCCGTCGATCTGGCACAGCACCCCGGCTGTCCGCCCAGGCGCAACGTTGCTGATAAACAGCTTTTCCCCGGTCAGCAGGAGGCCGCCCCCACTGCGGGCTGCGGTGGTGCGGATGGCGCCCCAGTCCGACGCCGTGCCAGGCTCGGTAACGGCGAAGGCGCCGAGCCGCTCGCCGCGTGCCAGCGGAGGAAGCAGACGCTGTTTCTGCTCGTCGTCCCCGAACCTCCCGATCAGGTTGACCGGCCCCAGGGCAGCATGGGGAGAGGACAGCCCCGCCACCCACGGGTCGACTGCCGTCATCTTCGCCACATACGGGGCCCAGACACCGAACGAGGCGCCACTGCCGCCGTACTTGGCCCCGGCCCGCAGACCCCAGTAGCCAGCCCCGGCCAGATCGGCTACCACGCCTGGCGCCACCATGCCGTCGCTGTCGTAAACAGTGCCGGCGGCCGCATGTCTCCGGGTCACGGCCAGCGACCGCTCCATCGCATCTGCCGCCGCCGGCGAGGGCAGCAACTCCTCCGACTCGAACATTTCCAGCGGCGTGTCCGTCTCCGACATCGCCCGGTGAACTGGGCTCGCCACCAGTTGCCGCCGGTCGGCGCTCTTGCTCCCGTAACCGGCCATCATGCGCCCCCTTGCCGGCGGCTCCCGCTTGGCTATACCTATCGCCATACACCGCAGAACATTCGTCTGCCATGGCCGAAGGTCCCGGTCAGCCTCACCGAGGTGACCTACCTGGTTCTCGGTCGCGGCCTCGCCGCCGAGGGCTACCCGGCCGGGAACCACTCGCGTCTGGCTCGCCGTCCCCAGCACGACCAGTTCGCGATCGGACATGGCATCGGACCGGCCGGCCAGCGGCTCACGCACGCCGGCCGCGGCCACTCACGCTGCCAGAGCCGGCGGGTGATAGGAAGTTGGGGTGCTCGTCCTTCGCCGCTGCTCGCCCGTCGAGCTAGACACGCTCCTGGGCCTGGCAGTCCGGGAGGGCCCCTCTTACCCGGAGGTCGGTTCCACCGGAAGCGCCGTCCTGCCACCCGGATACCGCCATGACCGCCGTCACCGCCGGATTGGCGATTCGCAGGTCTTTGATCGCGCCGCTACCGCGCTACGCCACTGGGCCGCTCACGAGGGCGCCAGCGTCCACATCTTCCCGCACGGCCATCCTGTTTCCCTGGGTGCAACGATCCTCGCGGTCATCTCGCTTGGGCCCGCGCAGATGGTTGCGCCATGCCGGATCGTCCGCGTCATCGACGAGTTCGACCGGTTTGGCTTCGCTTGCGGCACGTTGCCGGGTCACCCAGAGCGTGGCGAAGAAGCTTTTGTCGTCGAGCGTCGCACCGACGGAACGTTCTTCAGCATCACCGCTTTTTCGAGGCCTGCCGATCCGCTGGCCCGGCTCGCCGGGCCGATCGGCAGGGCCATCCAGCTAGCCATCACCCGCAGGTTCGTGAACGCGCTGGCACGCACGGTCAGTCCGGCGTGCAGCGGCGAGTCCTGAACACCATGGTTCAGGAGCGGTACTCCTGTGAAGGTGATCCTGCGGGACTCCTTTGCGCTCCTGAGTGCTGCTCACGCTCGACCGGGCGCTTCGCCCTGGGGGCTTCTCCGCCTGCGCCGCGTTCTTCCGGGCAACGAGGGCCGGCGGCGGCGAGGCGAGTTATGCCGTTCAGCCGACGCGCCCGGGGCCTGCTGGGAGCAGGCCACGGCGTCCTGCGAGCACTGGCTGGCCTGCCCCGGCGGAATCGGTGCCGTGCGCGTCGATCGCCTCGAGGCGCACCACGGGAAAGCACCGGCTCGTGCGGGAGAGATAGAGCCGGACGTGGGGGAAGGCCTGGGATACCGCCGCAAAGGCCCGCTCGCGCTCGTCGCCCTCGAGGACCACCGGGACGACCGGCTGACGGCTCCCGTGCCGCTCGATCTCGACCGGCCCGCCAGCACGCAGGTTCACGAACCAGGCGGGGACTCGGTCCCAGCCGCCGTTGGCGCCGCAGATGATCGGCGTCTTGTCGAGTTCCACGTAGGCGACGAGAACCTCTCGCACCTGGCCGCTGCGCCGCCCCCGGGTGCGCAGCAAGAGCACACTGTCCACCCCGAGGGCCTTGACCCCGAGGCTTATACCGAGATAGCGGTAGGCGACCACGTCGAGGTGGGTCCACCAGCGCGCCGTCATCTGGTCGAGCGAGGAGCGCCGCCGCCCCCGAGGTGCGAGCGGCCGGTAAAGCCGGACGTAGGCAGCGGCGAGATGGCGCCGGTAACCGGGACTTCCCTTCATGGGAACCTCCCCCCTCATGCCCCACCAGGGCACGGGGCCTACTTGACGGACACTCTCGGCGTCGCCTCGATCGAGGTCCGCCGGGCGAGTTCCCGGCCGAACGCTGCCGGGCCGAACACCCCCTCCTTTCCCTCAAGCTCTCGTGGTCCGAAGGCGGCCTGGGCGACGACGACCGCGCCCTTTGCCTCAAGCGCCTGGCGCATCGCGGGCAGCGTACCTTTCGGCGCGACGGCGAAGGTGCAGAACACCCCGACGGGCCTGCCCCCGAGCCGGGGCAGTCCGGCCAGCCAGGCCCGCATCGCCTTGGCCGGATGGACCCCTGTGACCACGAAGCCCTCGACCCAGCTCCCCACCACCACCACGTCCGCGGTCGCCAGCTCGGCCAGCCCCGCCTTGGTGATCGGCAGCACCCGGACCTGGTCTCCTCGTGCCGAGAAGCCACCCGCGATCGCCTCGGCGGCCCGCGCGGTCCTGCCGCCGCTGCTCTCGTAACAGACGAGCACGCGCCGTTGTCCGTTCGGCCGCGCATCGTCCACGCGAGCCGGCCGGGCCGGCCGGGAGTCGAGCACTGCGTCCGCGGCGCGCCGACCCTGGGCCATGGCCTCGACCACGGTGGCCGGCCCGATCAGCGCGTCACCGATGGCCCACAGACGCTCAGTGACCGGGAAGGCCGCGCTCCAGAGCCCGATCTCGCGCCCCAGGGCCAGCGTGCCGACCGGGTTGCGGTCAGCGAAGGCGGAGGCGGTGCGGCCGACGATGCCGCTCGCGCTCCAGCGCCGGTCGGCCACACCGGCGGCCTCCCGGCGCACGGGCGTGCCCGGAAGGGAGCCGGCGAATGCCGGGTCAGCCCGGTAGCCCATCGCCATGACGACGAGGCCGACACCGAGGACCTCGGGATCTCCGCTGGCAACCGTGGGACGCCGGCCGGCCCGCGCCTGGGTCGTGCGGGCAAGCTCGGCGCGGGTGACCCGCCCGGCCTCTCCGCGCAGCGCCGTCAGGGTGCGTGAGAAGCGGACCTCGACGCCCTCGCCGCGCGCCTCCTCGAGCTCGTCGGGACGGGTGAGGGCGAAACGTTCGTCAAGCCAGTCGACGCAGGTGGCCGCGAGCCCGAGCCGCCGCGCCGTCCGGGCCACGTCCATCGCGGTGTTGCCGGCGCCGAGCACGAGCACCCTGGGGGGCCGGCCCGCCAGTTCGGTGTCCTCGCCCGCCAGCCCGAGGGTGGCGCAAAAGCCGTCCGGATCGCCTCCCACCGCAAGGGCCGCCTTCGCGCCTTGCAGGAAGGTCGTGGCGTCAGTGACGCCCCCGAGGTCGGCGCCGGGCACCGAGAGACGCAGCGGCACGGACGCGCCGTGGGCCATGATGACGGCGTCGTGGGCGCCAAGGAGCCGGTCGAGGTCCTCGGGGTGGATCTCGGTGCCGCAGCGCAGGTCAACACCGGCCGCGGTGAGCTGTTGCCATGGCCGGGCGGCAACTGCCTCAGGGAGGGTGAAGTCGGGGATCCCCCAGTTGCACAGGCCTCCCGGGGTGGTGTCCTTCTCGTAGACGGTGACCGAGGCACCTGCCTCGATGAGTTCCCAGGCCGCGCCTGCCGCAGCGGGACCGGAGCCGATGATCCCCACCGACAGCTCGCCGGTCACCGAAGCGGGAGCGGGAGCGGGGGGCGGCACCGGGAGTGTGTCGGCGACGAAGCGCTCGAGGCGGCCGACGGCGACCGGGGCGCCGCCGGCGAGGGACCAGCTGCATGCCCCCTCGCACTGGGCTGCCTGGTTGCACACCCGGGAGCAGATGTCAGGCAGTACCGAGGTACGCCGCAGGATCCCGTGTGCGCCCTCCAGGTCCCGGTTGCGGACTGCGGCGATGAAGCCGGGAATGTCGTTGTGCGCCGGGCAGCCCCGCACGCAGGTCGGGTCGGGGCATTCCAGGCACCGGGCGGCCTCGGCGAGCGCCTCTGGCCAGCCGGCAAAGCCGGAGCGGATCTCGCTGACATCACCGGGCAGGTGCGCCGGGTGGGCCGGCGCGGGATCGGTCCGGGGGGCGACGAGCAGCGGCCCCTCGATGACGATGGCGGAGAACGGGCAGGTGCGCTCGCACTGGCGGCACCCGACGCAGAGGTCGCCGTCGGCGTGCGCCACCCAGCGCTCCGTGTCCATCGACAGTGCCCCTGTCGGGCAACGGATGACACACTCCTGGCACCCCGCGCAGCGATCGGTGAGGACTCGCGCGTAGGGCCGGCCGCTACCGGCGGGAACCTCGCTTGTCGCTGTCAGGGTCATGTTGACTCCTCTGTGCCAAGTCGGACCGGGCCTGCCGGTGCCGTGAAGATCGCCATCGCCGGTCAGTCGGCTGCTTGCATCACCACGTAGAGCACCGCCGCGGCCACTCCGCAGACGGATACCAGCCCGAGGGTGGTGACCCGCGCGGCGAGGGTGCTGCGGCTCAGCGGCACCAGCTCGCGGCTGGCGATCCGCCACGTCGCCCACAGCGCGCCAAGTGTGCCAAGGGCCATCACCGCCACCTGGACGGCGATGATGTGCGGGTCAGTGAGGATCCGGGTGTTGTAGAGCGGCGAGTGGACGCCGGAGAGGCTGAGCATGTGCCCGACGGCGGGCACGACCCGCGGTGAGTACTGGAAGAATTTCGGCAGCTGGCGGGCGAAGTAGTCCGCCCCGACGAGGGGGATGAGCCCATACGTGATGGGGAGGAAGAAGGCGCGGAACCGGGAGGTCTTGTCGGCGAGGCCGCCCGGGCGGGCGAACGCGACGGCGCGCCGGGCCAGGAGGGCTCCGATGCCCCAGGCCGCCCCGGCGGTGGCGAGTGCCAGGAGGCCGATGGTCCCCAGGTAGCCGACGGGGTCCGGGTAGTGGGGGAAGTGCAGCTGGCTGTTCAGCCAGTCATCGAGGCTGGCGAAGGCGCTGGTGGCGTTGATCTGCTGGTAGAGGACGAGTCCCCACAGCAGCGCGATCGCCCACGCCACATCGGCACGCCGGCGCCGGGGGGCGACGACGGACGTGAGCGGCTTTTGCAGGAACAGCCCGACGTTGCCCTCCGGGCAGGACTTGTAGCACTCGCTGCACAGCCCGCAGTACAGGTTCGAGTCCGCGCTTCCCGGCCACGTGTACCAGGGGCACCCATAGCCTTCCGCGCCGCCGCGCATGCAGTCCTTCGTCTTGCAGCTGAGGCAGATCTCGCGGTCACGGGTGCGGAACCCGGCCACCGAGCCGATCGAGCCGACGCTGCCGATGAGTGAGGTGAGCGGGCAGATATAGCGGCAGAAGGTGCGCCGCTCGAAGACCAGGAAGAAGATGAGCGCCGAGGCGACGATACCGATGACCATGAAGCTTGTCGCGGCCGGGTTGCCCGGCCCGGCGATGTTGAAGTACTCCTCGATCCAGGTGAGGAGGAGGAAGGTGACGACCGGGAGCACGAAGCCGAGGCGCGCGAGGGGTTCGGGGAACTTGCGGCCCAGGCCCAGGGTCTTCTGCGTGCGCCGCCAGAACGTCCGGCGCTGCACCCACTCGGCGAAGCCGCCGAACGGGCACATCGCGCACCACGCCCGGCCCACCACGACCATCATCACGAACACGAGGCAGAACCAGACGTACCAGGTGATCGCCGTGCCGAAGTTGAGGCCCGGGATCGCCGTGCCGAGCAGCCCGACAAAGATCACAGTCCAGAAGATGATCTGGTTCGGCAGGATCAGAAGGAACTGGAACTTCCGGTTGCGCACCAGCCGGGCGATGCGGGGATTACGGAGAAGGTCGAGTCCCGGCGAAGGGTCCGAGGGGCCGAAACGCTCGGCGAGACCGGCACTCTCCGGCGGGCGCAGCCGCACCGCGACGGGCACCGGATCGGCGAGGCGAGCTGCTCGGTCATGCACATCGAGCGTCATGCGGGCCTCCGTACTTGAGTGTAGTTGTTGACTACACGTACGACCGTGGAACTACACGTGTGACCGTGAAACTACCTATTCATCAACGTAGTACTACTGGACCTGATGTCAAGCCCCTCGCTACACTTAATATGTGAACCTGACACTCTCGAAGCGGGGCGACTACGTCGTGCGCTCGGCGATCTGCCTCGCCTGTGCCTATGGGTCGGGTACGCCGAAGAAGCGGCACCAAGTCTCCGGCGAGATGGGGATCCCCCGGACCTTCGTCTCCCAGATCCTCGGCGACCTCGTCCGCGCCGGTCTGGCCGTCTCCTCATTCGGCAAGGACGGCGGCTACCGCCTCGCCCGCCCGCCCGCCGAGGTCAGCCTCCTCGAGGTAGTCGAGGCCGGCGAAGGCCCGCTCGCCCCCGAGACGTGTGTCCTCGGGGACGGGCCGTGCCGCTGGGAAGCGGTCTGTCCTCTCCATGAGAGCTGGGGCGCGGCCAGCTCCGCTCTCCGGGAGGAGCTAGCCGCAACGAGCCTCGCCGACGTCGCCGAGCGGTCCCGGGCGATCGAGGCCGGGACCTACCCCGTCCCCGCCGACGCCCACCGCCGGGCGGCACTCACGGTGTCCGTGGCCGACTCGGTCCAAGTCGAACTCGCTGCCCCGGAAGTGGCGGCGAGGCTGCGAGGGGGCGGGTCGTGGCTCGCTTCTCACGTCGAGGCAGCCTCGGCCGACGGTGAGGCTACCCGCGTGCGCGTCGGGCCAGGGGGGCCAGCCTGGCTAGGAAAGATAGTCGCGGTGCACCTCGGTGAGCCGGAGGGGACCGACGAGGCGCTCGTCATCCCCCTCACCTGGGAAGCAACCGGGCCAACCGGGCTGTTCCCACGCCTCGCAGCCGAGCTGCGCCTTTCCGCACTTGACCCCGAACGGGCCGAGATGGTCCTCTCGGGCCGCTACCGGCCCCCGCTTGGCCGCGCCGGACAGGTCCTCGACGAGACACTGCTCACCCACGTCGCCAGCGCCACAGTGCGCTCGTTCCTTCGCCGGCTCGCCCGGGCCCTCGAGGAGGTGCCTGCGGCGCCCCAGTCCACCTTGCCGGCCGCGCACGCCGGATCAGCGCGGGCCGGGCCGGCGGCTTTCGATGGCACAGTCGTCGGTGAGAAGTGATCCTCGGACGCCTGCCCCCTCGCTCCCCCTCGCAGTGCTTAGCGGCGCCGCGGTGCTAACTGCCCTGATCCGGCTTCTGCCTGCAAGGCTGCGGATGCACCGCCTGGTCACGCCCGGCACGGTCCTGCGGTGGCACTGGCGCCTGGTCACCCGGGGACTTACCCGGGCCCGGCGGCGAGATCACGCCGCAGGCCCTGGCCTGCCTTCACGTCCGTGAGAGATTTCCTCTGTTGTAGCGGTAAGCGCGATCTCAGACCGCGCGTGGGGCGCTCCGCCTGTGGGTTTCCAGTGGGGGCTCCCGCCGGAGCGCGGACTTGCGGGGTTTTTGTGGGCCTCACGGAAGGCCGGGCGGCTGCCACGACGGCCGCTGCGCTGGGCGGCGTGGGCCGGTCGTCAGCTGCTCACATGAGGCAGTCGCAGCGACACCGGCCTCCTCCACCCAGACGCAAACCGCGCTCTCGCCCCTTGCCCGGTCCCTGCGACCCGCCCGCGCCGCAGGCCGCCGGCCCGGATGCGCCGTTGCGCCACACGCAGCGGCCGGCTGAGCCGAGTGGCGGTGCCGGCTCCCGCACGCAGATCCTGCGGTTCTGTGGGCAGCGGGACCAGTTCGGGGTACTGCCGGCGGGCTCTGCTCGCCGGGCTGCTGATCGGCCATAGCTGCTGTCAGCTGGCCGCGAGCTTGCTGCGCGGCCGGGACGGCAGCGCGACGGACACGGCTGCTGCCACCAGCAGCACGAGCGCGGGCAGCAGCACCGCGGCTTGCCCGTACTGCCACTGCGAGCCGGTGGACACCAGCGACCGCAGCGGATCGCCACC
>OFHG01000488.1_pt1 | contig 15894 bp, 19 predicted proteins | sample 1521931 | NCBI WGS metagenome assembly OFHG01 (sample SAMEA2468438, study PRJEB22500) | soil metagenome | biome: Glassland; feature: Farmland; material: Clay | place: Australia | collected 2013-01-31 | depth 0.55 m
TACATGGCCCATGCGGTCGTGCGCTTCATACCCCTCCCGGTACCTGCTGCGCCATGCTAACAAGAATGCATGGAACGAAAAGCCGATTCGGCCTACCATGCGCGCCCGCTTGAAGAACGCCTCGTCCCCGATCCGCTTTTCCGGCAAATCCATACCGAGGGTTTTCCATGACCGATGCACCCATGACAGAGCAAAGCAACGATTTCGAGGCGCTGGGACTGCACCCGGACATCCTGGCCGGCGTCGTCGAGGCCGGCTTCCGTGCCGCCAGCCCCATCCAGGCGAGGGCCATCCCGGTGGTGCTGGCCGGCCACGATATGGTCGGTCAGGCGCACACCGGCACCGGCAAGACCGCCGCCTTCGGCCTGCCGGCGATGAGCCGCATCGCCCACAAGCCGGGCGTGGGGCTGTTGGTGATCACCCCGACGCGCGAGCTCGCCACCCAGGTCAGCGACGAGCTGCACCGGCTGGGCAAGCATGCCCGCATGCACACCGCCACCATCTACGGCGGCCAGCCCTACCGGCGCCAGATCGAGCATGTCGAGCGCGGCGCCCAGGTTGTGGTGGCCACCCCGGGGCGCCTGCTGGATCTTTTGAAGGGCGGAAGCCTGCGCCGTTTCGCCCCGTCCATCGTCGTGCTCGACGAGGCGGATGAGATGCTGGACATGGGCTTTCTCGACGACATCCAGGAGATCTTCGCGCACCTGCCCGAACCCCGGCAGACCCTGCTGTTCTCGGCGACGATGCCCAGGCCCATCCGCCAGCTGGCCGAGCGCATCCTGCACGAGCCGGTGACCGTCACCGTCGAGAGCAAGGAGGCCACCAATGTCGACATCGCACAGCATTACTACGTCATCGAGGAATCCGAGCGCGACGACGCCACGATCCGCCTGATCGACAGCCTGGAGGCGGAGAAGAGCATCATCTTCTGCCGCACCAAGAGCGAGGTCGACCGCGTCAACGCCCTGCTGCAGGCCCAGGGCTACGCCGCCCTCGCCCTGCATGGGGACATGGACCAGCGCCAGCGCGAGAAGGCGATCGGCGCCTTCCGCCGGGGTGCCGAGATCCTCGTCGCCACCGACGTGGCGGCGCGCGGCCTGGACGTCTCCGACGTCACACATGTGTTCAACTACCACATCGCCTTCAATCCGGAGAGCTATGTGCACCGCATCGGCCGCACGGGACGTGCCGGGCGCAAGGGCATGGCCGTGACCCTGGTGACGCCGATGGAACTGCGCGAAATCCAGCGCATCCAGCACAAGACCGGCAAGGCCATCATCCAGTCGCTGGTGCCGACCCGCGCCGAGATGCAGGCCTCGATGACCGAGCGCCTGGCCGAGGCGATCCGCCGCCAGCCGCTGGACGAAGATGCCTCCACGCTGCTGCAGGAGCTGGCAGGGGAGATGGATCTCGCCCACCTGGCGCACAAGCTGCTGTCGATGCTGATTGAGAAGCAGCCGGTGCAGGGGCCGGAGACCATCGGCCTGCGCGGCGAGCGTCTGAAACGCACCATGGCGAGGCTGCAGACGCGCCCGGGCAAGGGCGGCGGCAGCCCCCGCCGATACGGCGGCCCGCCCAGACCAGGGCAGGGCCGAAAAAAACAGTTCGGCCATGCCCCCGGCAAGGGGCGCAAAAAGCGCGACTGATCTCGATCAGATCTCCAGCACCAGGCCCTCGCGGGCCATCATCAGCCTCGGGCCCCCGGCGTGGCGCGCCTGCATGTCGGCGAACAGCGCATCCAGGGCGTCGTCGGTGCGCGTCGGCTCATGGTGGGTCATCACCAACGTCCCCACCCCCGCCGCGCTTGCCAGCGCCATGCTCGAATCATGGGTGCCGTGGCCCCAGCCACGCTTGTGGGCGGCGAACTCGGCCTCGGTATAGGCGCTGTCGGCGATCAGCATGTCCACGCCGCGAATGGCCTCGACGATGCCTTGGCGCCGCTGCTCGGCCATCTGCTCGTATTGCGCATAGCCCTCGTCGTCCGGATCGTAGATATTGGCGATCGGCTCATGGTCGCCGGTGAAGAACAGCGACTTCCCGTCGGCCTCGATGCGATAGCCGAAATCGACCACCGGATGGTTCATCAGCACCGGCGTCACCACGGCGGAACCGATGCGCACCTGCTCGCCGTCGCGCAGGGAGATGCTGTTGACCTCGGCCTTCAGCTCGCTCTCGCGCACCGGGTAGAAGCGGTACTGCATCTGCACGGAAAGGATCTCGTCGATGCCGCGCTGGGAGACCGGGTCATAGGCCCCGTAGATGCTGACTCGGTTGCCTGGCACGAACAGCGGCGTGAAAAACGGCAGCCCCTGGATATGGTCCCAGTGCGTATGGCTGATAAAGATATGGGTCGACAGCGGCATGGCGGATGCCAGCGACTGCGCCAGCGGAAAGATGCCGGTGCCGGCATCCAGGATCAGGCGCTCGCCGCCATCCAGCAACACCTCGATGCAGGTGGTGTTGCCGCCGTAACGGACCGTGTCCGGGCCCGGCACGGAGATCGAGCCGCGAACCCCCCAGAATCGAACCTGCATCGTCCCTCCCTCAGTTGCTGAGCAAAACCCGCGTCTGCAGGACCTCGGCCTCGAGGCCGTCGAGACAAGACTGCAATGCGGGAAGGTCCATGCCAAGCCACTCGCCCAGGGAATCCGGCATCGCCACCGCCGTATTGCCGGAGCAGTCCGGCACCAGGCACTTGCACAGGGTGTTGGCGGCCATGACATAGCCGGTCAGCGGATCGGCCCCCGGACCATCGGCATGATGTCCGGCGATGACCTGTACCAGCCGCTCCGGCAGCTGCCATCGATCGGCGAGCATGGCACCGGCCTCGGCATGGTCGAATCCGAAGGTCTCCCGCTCCACCGCATACAGTGCCACATCCTCGCTCGCCGCCCGCTTCAGCACCGCCGCATATTTGGCCGGTTCCGCGTGCGCGAACACGGCCTTGCCGAAATCGTGCAACAGCCCGGCCACGAAGGCCTCACTGTTGTCTCCGGCATGGCCGAGGTGGCCGGCAAGGCGCTGCGCCAGGCGGCCGGTCAGCACCGAGTGCAGCAGAAAACCATTGGAGGTGAAGGAACCGAGCATCCAGCGCGGCAGGTTGTCCATCGTCGCCACGCTGATGGCGAGGTTCTTGACCGTATTCATGCCCAGATAAACCAGCGCGTGCTGCACCGAGGACACATGCCTGGACAGCGAAAAATAAGCCGAGTTGACCAGCTTCAGGATGTTCATCGTCATCACCGGATCGTTGCCGATGGCCTGCACCAGATCCTTGGGCTGGCAGTTGATATCGGCGGTCAGGCGCATCAGCCGGAAGGCACTTTCCGGGAACGGCGGCATGCGCTCCACCATGCCCACCAGCCTGTCGTCGAGCAAACCCTCGCTCATATCCCGCGCCGCTGGCGTGCATGCTGATGCATCGGCTTTCTCCTCGCGTCCATTTCCCCGAGGCATAACCATGACGGGTTGGACCGGCGTTGAATACCCCACGCTTGCCATGTGAAAGCGCGATTGTGCGGCCATCTTGGCGTGCAGGTTGCGGGATAACGGTGATCACCGGCACACTGTGGCCATGCAGGGTGGAGATGACGCGGCCGTCATGACCGCATGGCTCGAGGCGCACGGCGATTATCTCTATCGCTTCGCCCTGTCGCGCCTATCCGGTGAGGCGGAGCTGGCGCGCGATCTGGTACAGGAGACGCTGCTGGCTGCCTGGCAGGGCAGGGGCGGCTTTGCCGGGCGTGCGGCCGTGCGCACCTGGCTGACCGGCATCCTCAAGCACAAGCTCATCGACCATATCCGGGCACATATCCGTGAGCGGGACATGCATGAAGCCGCCGAGGCCGATCCGACCTCCGACTGGTTCGGCGCTGACGGACACTGGCACCAGGCCCCGAAGGCCTGGCATGCCAACCCCGAGTCGCTGTGCGAGGATGCGGATTTCCGGCGCACGCTGCAGCGTTGCCTTGACGCCCTGCCGGCCCAGCAGCGGCACGTGTTCGTGCTGCGCGAGCTGGAAGGCGAGGGATCGGACGCCATCTGTAAGGCCTGCGACGTCACCGCGACCCATCTCTATGTGCTGATGCACCGGGCGCGCATGGCGTTGCGCGCCTGCCTGGAATTCAACTGGTTCGGGCGACGCGCATGACGGCGTCCGGGGGAAGCGGAATGGTTTCATGCCGCCATGCCAGCCGCATGCTTTCCGACGCCATGGAGCGGCGGCTGACGCCCATGGAGTGGCTGAAGCTGCGCCTGCACCTGGCCGTCTGTGGCATGTGCCGCGCCTATGCCGGCGATCTGCGCATCCTGGCGGCGGCGCTTGGACGCCTGCACGATCGCCCCGTCGTCCCCGAACCGGGGCTCTCCGAGGCCGACCGGGCCGAGATGCTCGCCAGGCTGATGGCGGTCATCGACCCGGATCAGGAACCCTAGGGAAGGCCCTCAGGCGACCAGGGCCCCGCCGCAGCTTGACCCCTGCCCGGCCGTGCAGCCGTAGCAATGATCCATGACGGCGATCGGGTGGCCCTCCAGATCGCGGCCGATCAGATCCCTCAGATGCGTCCCTTGTTTCCCGCCATGGGACAGCGGCAGAGCGAGCATCTGGTTGAAGTCACAGTCATAGACATGGCCCTGCCAGTCGACGCTGATCAGGCTTCGGCACATGACATCCTCGAGGTTCTGGGGCCGGTAGCTATGCTTCAGCAGCTGCATATAGGCCGTAAACCGCCCCTTGGAAACCAGCCAGCTGCCGAAGCGCCGGATCGGCATGTTGGCGATCGTCAGCAACCGGTCGAAGGCGATGCCGTGGCGGGCCTGCAGTTCGCGCTGGTAGTCGTCCTGAAGCCGCCGCTGCTCCGGCGGCAGGCTCGCCCCCTGAGGGTTGTAGACGAGACCCAGCACCAGCCCCTTCCCCTGCCCGTAGCCCAGCGCATTGAGCCGCTTCAGGGCGGCGATGCTCTTGGCATAGACCCCGCGCCCACGCTGGGCATCGACGTTATCCTGCAGATAGCAGGGCATGGAGGCGATGACCTCCACGGCATGGGCGGCCAGGAACGCGGCCAGATCCTCCTGCCCGGGTTCCTCGAGGATGGTCAGGTTGCAGCGGTCGACGACATGCACCCCCATCGCCCGGACGCGGACGACCAGATCGCGGAAATGCGGGTTCAGCTCCGGGGCGCCACCGGTGACATCCAGCCGGCGCACGCCGGAGGCCTGCATGAAGGCGAGTACCGTCTCCACCGTTTCGGCATCCATCAGCTCGGTGCGGCGCGGGCCGGCATCGACATGGCAATGCAGGCAGCTCTGGTTGCAGCGGTAGCCGAGATTGACCTGCAGCGTCTCCAGCCGGGCTCGCCGGATGGGCGGAAAATCCGTGTTCTGAAGCAGGGGCAGCGTGGCATGCATCGGCATCTCCTCTGGACGGGCGGAGGAGGCAGGCTATCGCCGCCGCCTTGGTCGGACAACGCGGCCGCTCCCCATACCCAGGCTTGCGCACGATGGCCGCCAACGTAATATCCGGTTGAGCACCGAGGGGAGACCCGATTGAGTAAGGGAGAGGATTCGATGAACCGCGACACGATTGTGGCCGCCGTCCGCAAGGGCGAGGCAGTGACCGGGCAGAAGCTGGCCGGCATGGACCTGAGCCGGCTCGACCTGACCGGCGCCGACCTGACCGGTTGCGACCTGACCGGCGCCAATCTGCGCGAGGCCAAGCTGCACCGTGCCGATCTCAGCCGCTGCAAGCTGTGCAAGGCGGACCTCAGGGGAGCCGACCTGAGCCAGGCCAACCTCAGCGAGGCCGACCTGACGGGCGCACGCCTGCGCCGCGCCAACCTGACGCGCTCGATCCGCATCCGCACCAAGGTGAACAAATGGGCCATGAAGGGGGCCTACATCGCCGGTCCCACGGCCTATACCGACTGATGCCGGCATCCAGGCCCGAGGCCTTCCCGCTGCACGAGGACCGTCCCTTTTTGAGCGAGCGGGAATGGACCTGCCTGCGCCTGATCTGTCATACCGGGGACAGCATCGCCGACTGCGATCCGGCTGAACTCACCGACGCCACCGCCAACCAGATCGATGCCCACCGCGCCGGACAGCTCGTCGCCACCGCGCGCATGGCGCGGCTGCCCGGGCTGGGTTCGTGGATGGCGCGCCTGCTGGTCGAGGCCGGCGTGCACGAAAACGAACTGACCGAGCTGTCCGCCGATGCCCTGCTCGCACGCGTCAACGCACAGGCGGGATATCCGATCTGCAATGCCGCCACCGTGGCCGCGCTTGCGCTGCTGCAGGCCTCCTGGAGACAGGCCCGGGCACGCGCGCATTGATTGCCGGTTGCCCCGGCCTATAATGGCCGCGCCATGAATGATCGTATCCTCGTCACCGGCGGAGCCGGGTTCATCGGCGCCAATGTGGCGGCGGCACTGGTCAAACAAGGCCAGGCCGACGTGCTTGTCGTCGACAACTTCTCATCCGGGGACTGGCACAACCTGATCGACCTGGATTGCGAGCTGCGCGCCTGCGAAGCCAATAATCCCAGGCTTCTGGACGAGATCGCCGCCGGTGCCTTCACCGCCATCATGCACCAGGCCGCCATCACCGACACCACCGTCATGGACCAGCGCCTGATGATCGAGGCCAACACCAATGCCTTCGCCGAACTGCTGGCGGCCAGCGCCAAGTCCGGCGGCACGCGTGTCGTCTACGCCTCCTCGGCCGGCACCTATGGCAACTCCCCTGCCCCGAACCGCATCGGCATGGGCGAAAAGCCGACGAATATCTACGGCTTCTCGAAGCTGGCCATGGACCGCGTGGCGCGCCGCTGGTACGACCGGCACCGGATGGCGGTCGTCGGCCTGCGCTACTTCAACGTCTACGGCCCCGGCGAGGCGCACAAGAACGAAAATGCCGGCACCAAGACCGGCTCGATGATGCTGCAGCTGTACCAGCAGGTGCAGGCGGGCAAGACCCCGCGCCTGTTCAAACATGGTGAGCAGATGCGCGATTTTGTCTACATCCGCGATGTCATCGGTGCCAATCTGGCCGCCCTGAAGGCCCCCCGCTCAGGGGTCTGCAACGTCGGTTCCGGAAAGGCGCGCAGCTTCAACGACGTGCTGGCCATCCTGGGGCGCGGGCTCGGCCGCGAACTGGCCGTCGAATACTTCGACAATCCCTATCCCTTCTACCAGATGCATACCGAGGCGGACCTGACCGAAACACGCGAGTTGCTGGGCTGGGAGCCGGCATGGTCGCTGGAGGATGGCATGGGAGAATACATCCGCCTGCTGGAGGGCGGAGGCTCGGGGCCGGTGGAGCTATGCGCATGAAGCGATCGATTCGCGCCCTGTTGATGCTGCTCGCGATCGCCGCAGGCACCAGTGGCTGCCTGCCAATTGTCATCCAGCAGGGCAATGTTCTCGACCCCCAGAAGGTCGAGTCGGTCCAGGTCGGGGACACGCGCTTCTCGGTGGAGACACTGCTCGGCACCCCGGTCATGCACGACATCATGCACCCGAACAAGGCCACCTATATCGAGGAATACAGCGACCCGAAGACCCACAAGCACTACATCCGGGGCATCATCATCACCTATGACGACGCGTTGCGCGTCGCCTCGATACACCGCTTCGGCTTCAAGCCGGAGGTTGCGACTCACTGATGGGACGCCGACCCGGCAGCCGCTCGAACACGTCACTGCTGAGCTCAGGGGCCTGGCTGGCCATGGGCTTGATCGTGCTGCTCGGCGGCCATCTGGTCCTCGCCTACCTGCTGATCAACTCGCTGTTCGGCAGCGGCGGCATGAATGTCGTCGTCACCAATATGAACATCCCTCACTGGATACTGGGGCTGCTGGCGGCAGGCGCCATCGTCATGGACAGCTGGATCGTCTATTCGCTGCGCCGGGCGGGGCACAAGGCCATGGAGCGCTGATCCGGCGCACGCCCGTCGCAAGGGAGGGGCGTATGAATATCCGGGCCATGCTCACCCTTCTGCTGACCGCACTGTCGGTCATCTTCGTGCTGCAAAACACCGAGGTGGTCGACATCCGTTTCCTGCTCTGGACGCTATCGATGTCGCGGGTGCTGCTCATCCTGCTGCTTCTGGCCGTAGGCGTGCTGATCGGCTGGCTTTCGCACGGGCAGTTCGCACCGGACAACCGCCGTCGGTCATAGGGCCCGTCAGGGCGCCGACCGTTTGTACATCCAGATGGTGAAATCGTTGTCCAGGTAATCATCGTGCAGCCGGCAGTGCGGGCTCAGCGTGCGGCAATAGGCGAGCATTTCGTCCGGATCAAAGCGCTGAAGCCCGAAGCCGAACATGGCCCGATGCCGGGCGTTCAGCAGGTTGAAGGCTACCCCCCGGCGCGCCAGCGAGAGCATGCGGGCGATCACCGCCCGGGCGTAGCGACCATCATCGTCCAGCGCCTCATTCAGCGAACCGGACAGCAGCACCCAGTCGTAGGCCCCGGGGCCGGTCTCGAGATCGAAGACATCCCCGCAGACGAGGCGGACATCCGGCTGCTCGGCACCGGCGACGGCGAGTATCTCCGGCGACAGATCGATGCCGGTGTAATCCACCGGGCAGCGCCAGCGCCCGATCCATGGCTTCAGGTCGGCGAAGCCACAGCCGACGTCCAGCAGGCTGTCCCCGGCGGCGATACCGATCTCGCACAGGATACGAAAACGGATCTCCTGGATCTCGCGGCTGCTCCAGTACAATGCCGCCGGCGAACGGCCGAAGCGCGTGAGGCTGTCGCGGTGGCGGTCGACGATGCGCTGCCGCTGCGCCGCCGTCAGCCGGCCGTCCCCGGACCCAGGCATCAGCCGCGCGTGTCGCCCCCACGCTGCATACGCTTGATCCTACGGATGCGGACCAGGCCGATGATGATCTTCATGACGCTGACCAGGAAGACCAGCGCGACGAAGATGATCAGGGCTCCGATCAGCTTGTGCTCGGTGACCAGGCTGGTGAGCGTCAATGGATGCAAGGATGATGGATCTTCTGGAAACAAGGCTCTCTCCCCTTCTGCCCGCCCATTGCAATCGGGAATGCCCGAAAGTGCAAGCGCTAAATGGTAGCGCCTACTTGGTCAGGGAGATGAACAACTCCGGCAGCTTCTCCGGCAGGCGTTCGATGTGATCGATGATGGTGTAATGGCGGCCGAAGATATCCGACACGTATGCATCCGCCTTCGCATCGAGGCTGATGCAATAGCTGTAAATGCCGTCGCGGTCCAGCTCGTTCATGGCCTGGTGCGCATCCTCGATCAGCATGCGCTCGTCCTTGGCATCGATGTCGGAGGGCTGGCCGTCGGTGAGGATCAACAACAGCTTCTTGTCCGCTTGCTGCGCCTTCAGGTAATGGCCGGCATGGCGCATCGCCGCCCCCATGCGCGTCGACCAGGCCGAGTCCATGGCCGCCAGCCGCGCCTTGACCTCATCGTCCCAGGCCTCGGAGAAGCCCTTGAAGTGCAGGTAGCGCACGTCGTGGCGGGTATTGGAATGGAAGCCGCCGATGGCGAACGGGTCGCCGAGCTTGTCGATGGCCCAGCCGAGCAGCGACACCGCCTCCTGGGACAGCTCCAGCACCGTCTGCTGTGAGCCAGCGGCCTGCTCGCCCAGCGATTCGGAAAGATCCAGCAGCAGGGAGACGGCGATGTTGCGCCCGGCCGTGGTGTGGCTCATGTTGATGCGCGGATCGGGTGCGGCGCCGCTCCGGTAATCGATCAGCGAGCGTAGCGCCACATCGAGATCCAGCTCGCTGCCCTCCTCCTGGAAACGGATGCGCACCTTCTCCTGCGGCTTGAGCATGTCGAGGATGCGCTTCATGCGCTTGGCCACGGCGCTGTGCTTGTGCAGCAGCCGGTCGATGTCGGCGGCGTTACCCTTCGGATGCAGCAGCTCGTACAGGCTGACCCAGTCCGGGCGGTAGCTCTTCGTCGTGTAGTCCCACTCGTCGTAATGGCGCGGCGGCAGCGCGTGGAGCTCCTCCTGCTGCTGCGGCTTCTTCTCGAGATGCTCGAAGGTCTCCTCCTCGTCGCCGCTCTCGATGTAGATCCACAGGTGGCGGTTGTCGTCTCGGTAGTCGACCTCGGTGTCCTCGAACAGGATCTTCGGCAGCAGGTCGCTCTGCCGGCGCGTGCGGGCGATGAACGACAGCCCGAGGCTGGCCATGGCCTCGCTGCTGGACTCCCCTTCTTCCATCGCCGCGTGGAAGCGCCCGGCGAACTCGCGAATGTCGGCGTCCGCATAGGGGTGGTCGGCATCGAGGATGGCGCGCGACAACATAGCCAGGCGCACGCGGATCGTCGCGACCGCATCCTCGGCCAGCATGGCCTCGTCCGGCACCGGATGCAGGGCCAGCAGGATGCGGCGCAATCCAGGGTAGCGCCGCATGGCGAGGACATCGATGCGGCAATCCTCGAAGATCTCGACCCCCAGGCGCTGGAACGGGCTCCAGTTGTCGACGATCATCTTGCCGCTCCAGCGCCGATGCGCCGCCATGTGCGCCAGCGCGGCGCGGTAGCGGTCGATGCCGGCGATGCCGTGCTTCTCGTCGTAGACGTCCGGGATGCGCATGCCGAGATCGTCGAAATACGGCATCGGCTTGCGCAACTCATCGAAGGCCAGCGAGTACGGCACCAGGCGCTCGTGGTCCCGCCAGAGCCCGCGCAGGTAAAGATCGAGCTGCCGTTCATGGTCGATGAACAGCGTGCCGTGGCGCTCGCGCTGCAGCACCGCATGCGCATCGGCCGATTGCAGCGCGAAAAAATCCTTCTGCCGCTCCGGATGGTCGCTGTAGTAACGCACGCCGTAGTCCATCCAGTTCTTCAACCCGTCCAGCGTCACCAGCGTCAACAGCCGCGGTGCCTGCTTCAGCAACTCCGGCAGGCCGGGGCTGGGGAAGGTCGTATGGTGGCCGTGCACGGAACCGGCCGTCTTGTCGGCGAAATCGCGGATCAGTCCCAGGTAGCGGTGGAACAGGTCGTGCGTCTTCAGCAGGCGGGCCACCGCACCCGTGGTCTGCAGGAACGGCACGATGGAGGGTACATTGGTGTTTCTGGACAGATGGTAGGCGAAGTCCCTGATCACCGGCAGCACGTCCTCGCCGACGATGGCCGCCACCCCCGGCGCCTCCTCCAGGTAGATCAGCATCGGCTCCGCACCGCGGCCCATGCGTCCGAGGAAGGCGGCGGCATCGAGGTAGCTATCCACTCCCTCGGGGCTCAGGAACCCCAGCGCCTCGCACATGCGCTCGGCGAAGACCCGCTCCACCTCCGTAAAGCGGGTGTTGAGCTTTGCCCAGTAGGGCTGCATCTCGGCCGGGATGCCCTGCGCGTCCAAGGCTCTCTCCTCAGCCGAAGGTGGCGTCGATGGCGTGGTTCAGCGTCTCGCGGATGTCGGCGTCGTCGGTGATCGGATGCACCAGCGCCATGCGGCAGGCCTCGACGGGATCGATGCCGCCCTTGATCAGCGTTGCGGCATAGACGAGCAGGCGCGTGGAGATGCCCTCGTCCAGGCCATGCCCCTTAAGGTTGCGTGCCGCCTGCCCGATGCTGACGAGCCTCGCCGCCAGTTCGGCATCGATACCCGCCTCTTTGCACAGGATGGAGGCCTCCAGGGCCTCGGCCGGGTAGTCGAACTCCAAGCCGGCGAAGCGCTGCTTGGTCGACTGCTTCAGATCCTTCATCAGGCTCTGATAGCCGGGGTTGTAGGAGATCACCAGCTGGAAATCCGGGTGCGCATCGATCAGCTCGCCCTTCTTGTCCAGCGGCAACTGGCGGCGATGATCGGTCAGCGGATGGATGACCACGGTAGTGTCCTGGCGCGCTTCCACGACCTCATCGAGATAGCAGATCGCACCGATGCGCGCCGCCATGGTCAGTGGGCCGTCCAGCCAGCGCGTGCCATCGGCATCGAGCAGGTAGCGTCCGACGAGGTCCGAGGCGGTCATGTCCTCGTTGCAGGCCACGGTGATCAACGGCTTGCCCAGCCGCCAGGCCATATATTCGACGAAGCGCGATTTGCCGCAGCCGGTCGGGCCCTTGATCATCACCGGCAGGCGTGCGACATAGGCGGCCTCGTACAGCGCCACCTCGTTGCCCTGGGCCTGGTAGAACGGCTCTTTTTTAACCTCGTACTGCTTGCTCGTGTCCATATCTTTCCTCTGTCTATCGTTCCGCCATACATGCAGCCATCCGACAAGCAAATGCCCCCGCAAGCGCGGGGGCATCCGATGCTGTGGAAGGAAACGCCTTCCTTACTTGTGAACGCCCAGCTTCTCGCGCCAGTTCGGGTACAGCTTGTCCGCATCGTTCGGGAAGGACTCGAAGGCACGGGCGAATTCCTTGTGGGTCTTCGCATACTCGATCGGATCGGCACCCGTTTTCCAGCACTCGTAGGCCTGGCCCAGCGACTTGCCGCCGGCGGCCGGGCTGTCGATGTGGCCGAATGAACCGCCACCGCAGGTGTTGATCAGATTGCCGTGGCCCAGGTTCTCGAAGAAGCCCGGCAGACGCAGCGCGTTCATGCCACCGGAGATGATCGGGCAGGTCGGCTTCATGCCGTACCACTTCTGGTAGAAGTAGTGACCCTGGCACTCGTCGCGTTCCAGCATGTAGGCCAGAACGGTTTCCTTGCCGTGCCCTTCCATCTTGCCGTAACCCATGGTACCGACGTGAATGCCGGAAGCACCCTGCAAACGGGCCAGCTTCATGTAGCACAGCGGGTCCATGCCCATCGGGGACTTGTACGAGGTCACCGCGCCATGACCGGCACGGTGGAAGTGCAGGAAGGTGTCCGGGAAGGCACGACGGGCGGTGGTCACACCGGCAGGGCCGGTGACGAAGCCATCGATCAGGAAGGCGACATGCTTCTCGTTGCCGTACTTGGCGAACTCACCCAGGATGTACTCGCCTCGTTTGATGCACTCACCATGGAAATCAGCGGTCGCATTGGCGGAGAACAGCTTGGCCTGGCCGGTTTCCTGCTGTGCACGATCCATGACCTCGGCCACCTTGGGAATCACCACCTCCATCGGACAGAACGGCTGGTTGGCCTGCGGCTCGTCGTTCTTGATGAAGTCGCCGCCCAGCCAGAACTGGTAGCATGCATTGGCAAACGGCTCAGGACGCAGACCCAGCTTCGGCTTGATGATGGTGCCGGCGATGTAACCGCCGTCCACTTCCGGGCGGCCCAGCACCTTCCAAAGATCGGCGATGCCTGAGCTGGGGCCGTCGAACTTCCTGACCATCACCTCGGGCACCAGGAAGTCGAGCATGCGCAGGCCCAAATGGTCGCCCATGCCCTGGTTGTTGCCCAGAATCAGGGACCACATATGGGAGACATTGAAGTGGCCATCGAGCAGATTCGGATCGAACAGCTCAACCGGATAGGCAACCTTCATCAGGCCGCCACCCTTGACGGGATGATCGCCAAACGCTGTTTCATCGATTTCATACACGAGCGCGTCGACACCGCGGGTGAAATCGTCGGTGGTTGAAACCTCCACGTTGGTGCCGGTGGAAGACTCGGCTGCGATATGCGCCGCCACTTCCAGGAAACCATGGCCCTCGGCCGGTATCATTTTGTATGCGACAAGAAAATGTTTGCCGCCAGCGATCAGATCCGCCTCTTTCAGGCTGAGATCCGCATAACGATTCGATTGATCCATTCTCTTATTCCCTCTCTATATTAGTATTCGGCCTTTCACCCCGCCCTTTTCATGAAAGCTTTCACTAAGCGAGTATAGGCCTGATTTCTACGTTATGGCCGCATCATAGGATCGACCGGTGCATTATTCAAATCAACAGTCATAATAAGGTTTATAAATTTTATTTATGGGGAACACATGCGGCGCCTGACTCTCAAACAGCTACGTATCTTCGAGGCCGTGGCCACGGAACAGGGATATACGCAGGCTGCCAAGAAACTGCACCTGACGCAGCCGGCCGTATCCATACAGATCAAGCAAATGGAGACACGCATCGGCCTGCCGCTGTTCGAGAAGACGGGCAAACACGTCCGCCTGACCGATGCGGGCAGAGAGCTGTGGCGATACACCCAGGAGATACACCAGAAGCTGGAGGAGGCTGCACTGGCGATCGGTGAGATGAAGGGGCTGAAACGCGGTCACTTGCACCTGACCATGGCCTCCACCGCCAACTACTTCGCCCCGCAGCTTCTCGCCGCCTTCTGCGCCCGCCATCCCGACGTCCAGATCACGTTGGATGTGGTCAACCGGGCCGGGCTGCTCCGCGCCCTGGAGGAGAACACCACCGATATCGTCATCATGGGCAAACCGCCGGCCGGCATGCCGGTCGATTTCGAGGTTTTCATGGAGAATCCGCTGGTCGTCATCGCGCCACCGGATCACCCCTGGCGCCATCGCGTCAGGATTCCCCTGAGCGAGATCGCCACGGAGCCCTTCATCGTGCGCGAACAGGGATCGGGCACACGCGCCGCCGTCGAACGCTTCCTGGCGCGCCATGATCTCGAGCGCCCCAGCGGCATGGAGATGAACTCCAGCGAGGCGATCAAACAGGCGGTGCGTGCGGGACTCGGCCTTGGCGTGGTATCGCTGCATACACTGGAGATGGAGCTGGCGTTGAAACGGCTATGCATCCTGGACGTCAAGGATTTCCCGATCATGCGCCACTGGCACATCGTCTACCGCAAGGACAAGCGCTTCTCCGCCATTTCCCAGGCATTCCGCGACTTCATCGTCCAGGAGGCGGCCACCATCCTGAAAACCCCGGAGTACCCGACCCCGTCGCGTTAAAGAAGCAATGCCCCAACCATGGCGACAACCGGCCACATTGGCTCATTCAGCATGAAGTATTATGTTTCCCCCTGAACTCCGCGAACGGAGTTCCTTCCCGTCCCAATCCATCTGAGCGGCAAGACAGGAGAACGGATGCACGATTCGATGACGACCACCGACGGCAATGACGATGCAAAGGCCATGCTGACGCCTGTCCAGGCGCGAGTGCTGGGAAGCCTGATGGAAAAGCAGATGACGACGCCGGACTACTATCCCCTGACGCTCAACGCCCTGGTCGCGGCCTGCAACCAGAAGAGCAGCCGCAACCCGGTCATGAACCTCGGCCAGCAGGAGGTCGGCGGCATCGTCAACGCATTGCGCCGCGAAGGCCTGGTGACGGCCAGCCTGCACGGCCGCGCCGACCGTTACGAGCAGCAGATCTCGCGCAAACTGGGCCTTTCGAGCAAGGAGCGCGCAATCGTATGCGTGATGCTGCTCCGCGGGGCGCAGACATTGAACGAAATCCGCGTCAACACCAACCGCATGACGCAATTCGCCGATTCCGATGAGATACAGGGCGTTCTACAGAGCCTGATGGAGCGCGACGAGCCGCTCGTACTGAAGCTGCCGAGGGAGGCAGGGCAGCGCGAGGAGCGTTATACCCACCTGCTATGCGACAAACCCGCCACGGACTCCCCTGCCCCAGGCCCTGCTCCAAAAGAAACGCCGGCATCGCCGGACATCGCCAGGCGCCTGACAGAGCTGGAAGAGACCGTAGCCGGCCTGCAGGAAGAGGTTCGCATGCTGCGCGAGGCCCTGCATCATCGCGACGACTGACCTCCTGCCACTCCGGCGGGACTCGGCCTCGGCGTGGTCTCGCTCTATACGCTGGAGCTGGAGTTGGAACTGAAACGCCTCTGCACCCTGGACGTCGAGGATTTCCCGATCATGCGCCACTGGCACATCGTCTACCGCAAGGACAAGCGCTTCTCCGCCATTTCCCAAGCATTCCGCGACTTCATCGTCCAGGAGGCGGCCACCATCCTGAAAACCCCGGAGTACCCGACCCCGTCGTAACCTGCCGCAGGCTATGTGTTAGTGAAGCAATGCGCTGTCTATGGCGACAAACGG
>OFHG01000489.1_pt1 | contig 15885 bp, 15 predicted proteins | sample 1521931 | NCBI WGS metagenome assembly OFHG01 (sample SAMEA2468438, study PRJEB22500) | soil metagenome | biome: Glassland; feature: Farmland; material: Clay | place: Australia | collected 2013-01-31 | depth 0.55 m
CGGTCAAGATCATGATGAACGCCATTCCAAGGGCCGGCAAGCCCACCAAGGTCGCCGTTTCTCCTTCTGCCGTAGGATCAGGTAGCCCTTCTGCCTGTCGATCCGACGACCGAGCGCCTCTGACACGACCTTTAAGCAATCCCAGCCCGAGGCCAACGGTGACCGCGACGATGACTGCCCCCGAAATCGCCGTCAGGCTGTCTACCAGGCGACGCTCCAGTAGCAGGCGAAGCGCTTCGCTCCACGAAAGGGGAGAGATCAATTGTCCGATCAGTCCGGAGGGTTCGGGTCTAAGGCAAACCAGAAAACTCGATGCGCCGGCTAACAAAATCAACATCAGGAGGATACCCGCTCCCGACCAAAGCGCAGCGCGCCAGTAAAAACTCCTGCGGGTTCTAGCCAACAGCCAGGCCAGGAACAGGATCACCCCAACCAGCATAGGGGCGAACATCACGATCGATTGTTGGAACCGGGTTGGATAAACCAAATTAGGCAGGATGCCGCCGGCCTGGGATTGAAAAGTCGTCAGGAAAGGCCAATAAAGCGCAAGGCTGGCGATCAAAAGGGTGATTGGTAAGGCGACGAATATGCGCCAAGAGCGGGCAATGGCCTGCCATCCATGGGTCAAGCTCACGCCGAAGGTAAAACAAGCAATGGTCAGAAACCAGTAAATGGGGAAATCCCAGGTGTTCAAGAAAAACAGGCTGCCTAAAAGCAGGCTGGAAAGCAGGAAATAGACCACGAAACGTTTCAACGTTGGCCCGGATCGAAGCAGATCTTCGCCGGTCATGTCTTTCCCAGTCAACAGCCACTCGAACGCCAAAGCCAGGACCAGCACGACGAAGGGTAAAGCCAGCACGTGGGGATGCATGTCGCCTAGCAGGAAAGAAAAGGCCGGGAATTCATCAATAGCTTCGGTCTCAACGCCAATCAAATTGCGGTCGTGTACGACACGCGAAGCGAAGAACCAGTTGGGCAATGTCCATTGGAAACTCCCGGATGGCATCTCAGGTTCCGGCCCCAATTGTTTCAGATCGAGCCAATCCCAAAGGCCAACCCAGCCAGCGCGGATTCCGGGTTTCTGCTCGAAATCGTCCAGGCTACGCACGGCGCTCAGGTCCCGAGCAGATCCAAAGTCGTACCAGATGGTCGGTACTTTAGTGTCCGCCAATAAACCGTTGTCGTGAAGCAGTTCGAGCGGGCCGTATAGATTTCCGATCAGCAGGATCATAACCGGCCCCAGCAGCGCCGGCCAGAAAGAGGCCTGTAAGCTCAGTTTCGATATATTCCCGACCGGATGCTCTTTATTGACCAACGCAATCAGGTTCATCAGCAAGCCGTGAGAAGCAGTCGTCGTGAGGCCAAACAGCAAAGCCAGTCCCAGGTTAAAGGCCACGGCGGAGGGTGTAGAAGTAATGCGCGCCAGCGAGGCAATCAGGACGTAGCCAAAATAATAGTAGCTGATGGCATGATTGGAAAGCCAGGCATCCTGCGGCGGGAGGGCTGGGCTGCGCAGGATGCTGTTGATGAACATGAATTCCATGGGCTTTTCCGTGCCCAGGATGTCCGGGTTGTAAGCGCGCACCAGGGTCCAGCCGGCGAAGGCGACCAAGAACAAGGATTCGACGAGCAGGACAGTAAACCGTTGTTGCCTGAGCCAGACGCGAAGCTCCTCGAAGCCGGCGCGCTTCAGCCATACGGATCCAAGAACTGCAACGATCAAGAATGCAGCCAGAACTCCTGAAACGTCGTTGTACGAAAAACCCAGCGATCCACAGAACCAGAAAATGTAGCCAATTAGCAAGAGGCCCAGGGGTTTAGAAAAGGTATAGCCCCGATCTGGCAAGTGGCGGAAGAGCTTAAAGCTTATGGGCAAGACAAACAGGCCGGCCAAGCTGATGGCCAGGTACCAGCGAAGGAAAAAGATGATGTCCATGGATATTCAGTCAACCGGCCCTACACATGTATATGGCCTCACCATTTACGAAGGAATAAACTTATACTCCTCATATTTCTCGTCATGAGTGATAACCAATTTCTTTAAAACCAATGCCTCATCCATGAAAACAGGTTTCATGGCATTGGAGTTGCCAAAAGAATGATCAGAGGTGGCACTTCTGGATGTTTTTCCCTGAAGACAAGGTGTTTTCCCAGCTCGATCGAAATGCTACTAAAAAAGAAGTCAAATTTTTCTCGCACATCTGCCGGGAACATTCTGTGGATATCAGAATCCCATTTTGAGCCGTTGCTGGGAACTTCCACGTCCTGAATGGATCCATCATTCTCAAGATGGATCACGGCGGGGATTCTCGCCTCAGATCCAGGAGAAGCACAAGATACACCCCCACATACTTCTCGGTCACACCCGACCAAAATGACCCAATCCCCAAAAAACAGTTCAAGAGGGCTGCCCGGAAGAAGACTCCTCGCCAAAGCCTGTTCGTATTCCTTCCATTTTGCTACTTGAACAGCGTCAGGCGTAATGAAGGTAATCACTGGTAATGTCGGCATAGGCGATGGAGTCGTAATACTGGGTGCAACTTCTAGCGTAGCGGCAGGCATCAAAGGTGGTTCGTCTGGATGCATTCGTCTCCATGCAATATGGGCCAATAGTTCATTTGCCCTTCCAAAACGGTAATAGTCAAATTTTTCTTGTATCTCTGTCGGAAACATTCTAGGAATATCGGAATTCCAATGTTTCGGGTTCTCCACGTTTTGGATGGATCCATTCGCTCCAAGATGGATCACAGCAGGGGCGCTCACGCTACTTCCCCCCAAATTTTCGCACACTGCCCATACATATACTTCCTGGTTGGTTTGTCCTAAAATATCCCATTCGCACAAAGCCAACTCTGATAGAGAAAAAGAGAAACTATTTGCCAAAGCGCTCTGATATTCCCTCCATCTTTCAACTTGAACAGCGTCTGGCGTGATGACTGCGAAGGTTGGTCGTGCCGGCATTGGTGATGGGGTCACAGTGGCGATAACTTTCGCGGTAGGAGTGAGCGTTGTTGGAGGAGACATCTCGGTAGGAACGAGCGTAACCGCAGGCGTACAAGCAACCAAGATGAACGCAAGAAGGGTGATTATTATCGTTTGAGCCTTCACGTTGTTTACATCCTTCCACACTGGTCGAGCAAGGCGGTGTTTGTTGCCGTCCGTATCGAGGACAATTGCATTTTGCACCAGAAACTAACTAGTTTTTCCTTCTTATACGCCATAGATAACTGGCAAAATAGAGAAATGCCAAAGCGACTAAAAGGAGGCCCCCTCGTCCCATAATCTGTTCAGGTTTGATGGCTACGACGTACAGACAGAGCAGGCTACACAGGAAGAGGAAAGCCGCCCCGGCATACTTGAGGACCCGCTTAATCGACCTTGCCATCTACTGATTCTCCTCATAGCAGGCAATCAACAGGTTTATAGAACGCTTGGGCAGGTAATAAGCCCGGCAGCTTTTGTGTGGACAACTCCGACTTCTTTCATTATGTATTATTTCCTGCGAGCTTTCAGTGGTCATTTGTCATAAATTTGTTATGACGTTGGACGGGATTGGCGGTCACAAATCGATGACACGGTGCGTCGTTACACAGCAAATGTGTGTTCCAACGTACTCTTGTAAAAACTACCTAGGGGCCACTGGCGGCTGTTGTGGGAAAAATTCGTTCGCACGTTTGTGCTGAGGCACCTGGAATGACGAGATTCTTATTTGGTCCAGAAAGGTTGATTCCCGGATCCAGGTCCGGAATTGAAGTGAATACCCTCATCTTGTAATCGATGTTTGGACAGGGCCTGATAATTCTCAAAAATAATCCGTTATTATCGGGCCCCGGTGGATTAGGTAGCTCATTGTTAATAGTTGTGGTGCTGGAGGCGTCTTGTGATGCCGCGTTTTTGTTTTTCGCTGCATATGCCTCATCATCTTTATTAATTGAGAATACGCAAATGACTGAGATTATTACCAGAAGGGACAATTCTTTTTTCAGCATTACTTTAGCCTGGGGCGATAGCCTTCATACCTTCCACTTGAAGAGAACCTAACGAACCGATTCCGCAATGTGAGTTGCTTCTATCAGCGACAGGTTGCTCCCACTCAGTTCGTAAAAATAAGATTCTGTTTTCCACTCCAACTGCTTTCCATCAATCCACGCAGCAGGGTACCCAGCGATCATTGCTTCTTTTTTGAAGATGCTGTTAGTCACGTTCACAGTAGCAATCACAGCCTGGCTTGATCTTTTAGCGGGTATTAAACCAATCGGCCCCTGGAGCAGCGTGAGCTCCCCTCCCGGCCCGTTATAAATCAGCAAAGCCATCTGAGAGGATTCAGCGAGAGGCAGCTTAATCTCTTGCAAGGAATAGCCATCCGGAAAATAAGTTGGCGTTTGAAGCTCGAAACCAGCTTGTGCCTGGGCCTGTTGCAAGTCCGTGAAAGTCCGAGTAACCTGATCAATGCCAGGTGGTAGCTTGCTCAATCCAGGTCCGATCACAGTCTCGATAGTCCGCTGTTTCTCTGAGGTAGGAACTGCCGTAGGTATAGGATTGGATTCCACCTGTGCAACTTCTGGATATTTTCCCACTACGATCTGCTTGAAGATATTCCTAACGATAGTGTGCGTGGGTGGAATGAAAGCAATTGCGATGAGAGAAACCACCAATAAGGTAGCTAAGACCAGCGCAAGATTAATCCTGAGAGGGGATAGTGGACGGGTGAGAGATTTGAATTGTCTCTGGATCGGGGCCAGGAAACTGCTGTAGAAATCATTTTCCACCAACTTTTCTCGCTTCCAAACTGCTTGCTGTTCCTGCCATTTTTCAGACAAATGGGCATGTAGTTGCTGCTGGTAATCATGCCCGGCCTCTGGTACCGTGCTAGCCAGGTGGGCGCAAAAGCCGTACAGCGAATCCTCTTGCTGGCGTTCCACGTTGCCCTGCAATGCAATCCGCTCAATCTCCTTCAGCAGCCTGCGATCTCTCGCGTTGACTTCATCCTGTTCGTTCATCGGAATCCTCTCTCATAACCAGGCTATACGATTTTATGTACTCTTGGTGCAGGTGCTCTAATCCCCGGCATAAATGCGATGCGACCGTGCGCTCATCCAAACCTAATACCTCTGCGATTTCTTTGTTTCACAATCCACCGAAAAACTTGAGGGTGATGATCTCCCGCCGTCGCGGCGATAGGTTAGCAATCAACCTTCGCAGATGGGCGAACTTTTCTTTCTGCAGAAAGATTTCGGCCGGCAGGAGTTCGTTAGCGCGAAACTCGGGCAGCTAGTCAATAGATAGGCCCGCCTCCACCCGGCGGTCCTGGCGATAAAAGTCGGCCACCCGGTCGTGGGCCAGGCGGAAAACCCAGGCAGCGAAAGGCCCCTCTCCCCGCCATTCGAACTCGCTGAGCTTCTCGATGACCTTCAGAAAGATATCAGAGGTGATATCTTCAGTTTCCTGCGCCCTGCCCACCCGGTAGGCGACGTAGGCATACACCCTGGGGAAGAAAGCGCGGTAGAGTTTCTGGAACGCTTCAAAATTGCAGCAAGCGTCCTGGAGCAGCGATCTTTCCTCTTCGGGTTCCAGATGAAATTGCAACACGGCTCCCCTACAGGCGGATTGCTCGATATTTCTACTTCCTTAACCGTTAAATTTGTCAAAATACTGCAACTTCTAAGGTTTCATCGGCCACGTGATCTTCCAGGGGCCGGGCGTCACGAAGGAGGCAGTATCCACCTCCAGCCGGTAGCGACCTGGCAGCAGCCTTCCGGTCTGCGGGTCCGTCACCGGCAGGTGGAGCTCAACTTCCCAAGCCCCACCCGGCTCTTCGCGGTATACCAGGACGTCGACATGGATGGTGTCTTCTCTTCCCATTTCACTTGGTAAGGCCGAGGCTTGTTCCCCATTCGGGCGCGTGGTCCACGCCACGTGAAAACCGGCCGGAAGCCGGCTCTCATCAATACCTGAGAGCCATTCGCCGTACAGGATCAGCGTGTCGCCCCCAGGGCCTGGCCGCACCAGCCTGGCCTGGTCGAAATGCAACCGGTAATTACCGAAACTCAACGGGATATCTACGTCCCAGGGGTCGCTGGCCAACTGCTGGACCTCGAAGGTTCGGTAGCTGCCGTCCGGGTTTGTCCAATGGTAGCTCAAGCTCCGCTCGGCCAGATCCGGGTTGGGAGGCACCTCCACCTCGAAATTACCCCGGACGGGCTGGTCGAATGCGATCGCCGGGATATTCAAGGATAGGAACGGGGTTTCCGAGGGGACGGCCGGGAAAGTTAGCTGGTGAGGGTCCCCGCCCGACTCGGGATTACGTTCCGGGTTCCATACCACCTGCTCGTCTTGTTGGTAACGCTTGCCGGCCGCATCCTCCAGATAGACGTCCCCGAAGGAGGGCGCCTCTACGATTTGCCAGGTTGTGCTCCACTGAGGCAGTCCCGCGAGCGCGGCCAGGTTCACCGCGGTCAGCCGGTCGCTGGCGATGACCCTTTGCGCTTGCAGGGTGATCCCATGCACGGTCACAGCGGAATTCTCCGGGGACATGCTGCGCGGCGGGAAGCCCTTGCCGGATTTGGGCAAATTCCAGCGGACCTCCCAGGGGCCGTATAAGACCAGGCCGGCTTTATGGATGGTCATTTGGATGGATCCAGTTGGAAGCTGTCGGTAATAAAGCTGGATTTTGATCTGCCCCGTGCTGCTCCCATAAGTTGACATACGATCATATGAAATGCTGGGGAATTCAAATCCAGGCTCGACGCTGCTCACCCGGCGGCCATTCCAGATGGGAGAATCTGCCCAAAAGGTGAGCACGTACCATTCTTCCGGCTCGTTTTGCCCGATTTCACCGGGTGTTGTACTCAAGCGAGCGCGGTTGAAATGCAATCGCGCGCCGGCAACTGTAAGAGTCTCGTCCAGGTCCCAGGCCTGGCCGACCTGGGGGTTGGGGCCGGGATCAAAGACGAAGGAGGCGTCCGCCGGGACGTCTACCGACATTTGGTCGAAGGAGAATGTTGCCTGGCTGGCTGCTGGTGAGAGCGGGGCAAAGTTGAATGCTGCGACCGTGGAGGTCGCGCCGGATATGCGTGGCCCGAAAGGAGTCACTACAGTCGGTTTTACGCCGAGGAAATTCATGTTTTCATAGGACGGATCCGATGAGGATTGATAAGCATGCCCCAGGTTATCGAAAAGCTGCCCTGATGGAGCTTGTGGAGCCGGGTTAAAGGCTCCAATGTTTTCTCCCGTAAACTTCACCTGCGAGGCGGTGACCTGGCTGGTCTGGACGACCGCCAGAACCTCCATGGTCACACCGTTAACGCTGGCGCGCTCATCTTTTGGCCGGTAGGCGGCGGGCCAGGTGACGCCAGCCATTGATTGGGCTGCGGGTTGGAGCGAGAGGGGTAGCTCCCAGGGTATGCCGTTTTTAACCCCTGCATCGGGCGGAATCACCAGGGTTAACCGGTCCACACCGCGAGGCAGCCCCGGGAATTCGAAAATCCCTTCCCCATTGCCAGCCGCGGCAATGGCCGCCTCCAGTTCTTTTCCATCGGTGAGCAGCAGCTTAATATTCGAAAATGGCGGGTCTAATTTGACCGGGGAGCCGGCGGAGGTGCGGCTGGTCAGCCGGACGGCGACGCGTTCGGGGGTGGCGATGACCTCGGTAACGGTGACCACCACGCCGTTCTGTTCCTGCTGTGCAGGCGCAGACAGAACCCAGGTCTGGTCCAGCTCGACAAAGCCAAACCAGCCGGTATAGCTGAGCCAGCTCTGCACCTGGGCCGCCACGCGTTGCGGACCGATGGCCAGGATGGCCAGCCCGGCTATCAGTAGGAAGGCCAACGCGATCTGCCAGAGCGGCCGCCAGAACAACCCGGACCCGGGCCTCGGCTGCTCCCGGTTTGGTGGCTCGCTCGCGGGCCCCGCCATCGTCCCCGCCCGCACCTCCAGCTTATCCCCCAATTCGGCGAAAAACTGGGGAGTGGGGTCCGGGGCATCCATAGCTGCCTGGATGACCGGTTCGAGCTCTTGTTCTTGGGAGGGCAAAATTTCATCCATGGTCGTCCTCCATCTGTTCTCCAAGCCGGGTGAGCAAGCGGTACAGGGCCTTTTTGACTGCCCCCTCGCTGCGTTTCAAGACCTCTCCGATTTCAGCGTAACGCAACCCGGCGACGAATCGCAGCCGGATCAGCTCCTGATCTTCTTCAGGCAAGGCGACGATCCTTTTTCGCATCCGCTCGATTTCATCCTGGTGGAGGGTGGTTGTCAGGGGATTTGGTTCATGAGATGCCAGATTGATCTCGTCCAGCGGCAGTTCAGTGCGCCTCTTCCGGTAATAGTCCATCGCCTGGGAGTAAGCGATGGTAAACAGCCAGGCCCGAAAGCTCCCCTGGTTACGAAATTGGCTCAAGTCCTCCAGGGCCTTGAGAAAGACCTGGGAGGTGAGGTCTTCCGCATCGGCCTGGTTCCCCACCTTGCTGTATAGATAGCGATAAACCGGCCTGGCGTACTGCTCGTAAAGGCCCCTGAAAGCGGTGGGATCGCGCTGAGCACTGGCGACCAGTTCGATTTCAGCTTGTTTCGACAAGTCTGGCATTTGAGCAGAACAGGCTTGCTGCATGCATCCTCCAGGGTAAACCCAGTGCCATGTCGAATAGATCTCCTATGGAATAGACGTAATAGAAGTGAAAAAGGGACAGATTCGAGGCGGCATTTGCGAACCTCTTACTTGACCTCGTAATGGGGGTAGGTGTCAGGCTGGTGGGGGTCTCAGTGGCAGCCAACTGGCTCTGCTGCCCATTTCGGGCAGCAGAAGCCTGGGGCGTTACCGAAGGTGCCTGCGTCTGCTCAACAATAGGGACGGCTGTCACCGTGGCAGTTGCACCGCTTGCGGGGCTGGAAGGTATTGGCGGCGTTGCAGTGCATCCACCGGCCAGGATCAGGCCAACCGGGATTAAAAATGCGACCAATTTACTGTAATCGGTCATCACGCGTCTCCCTGACTCACGGAGTGATGCTGGTTGAACATACGCCTCTCCTCTTTTCATCACCCGGTTCCAATCAGCAACAACCGGTAGATATTGCCTTCACGGATCACGCCCATGATCAACTCTTTGTCCCGGATCCATTTGTCGGCGTGGATCGTGCCGTTGGCCGCCACCCAGTCTGAGTAGATCATCAAGACCGGCTTCACCGAGTAATGGACCCGAGCCACGTAATCGGCTCTTTTTTCGATCGTGGCCATGGTTTGAATGCGCGGGTCCAGATTGACCGAGACGATCTCGTAATCGTCCAGCCTGGCATTGGGAGGCAGAGGCTCGCTCTTGTAATAATTCAGATAGCGGTCGAACAGCGCCCGGGCGATGGTCTCCCGGCTCATTCCCAGAGTCTCGCTGACGGGAATGGTGGCGGTGTAGGTTTCGGATGCCGGCGTCGAGACAGCAACTATGCCTGGAGGGGGAGCCACCTGCGGCGAGGGGATGAGCGGCGGGTTGCCTTCGAATTGGATGTTCGAGAAATCATTCAGGCTCGTCGCCACCGCTGGGAGAACCGGATCGTACTGGATGGCATCCACGCTGCAATCATTGACGACGGTTTTTCCGCCGCTCCCCAAAGCCTCGTGTCGCAGGATGACGCCGGTGAGCTGGTCCACCCAGAGACGCCCGGTCGCCGGAGAATCGGCGTCTGAGCTTGACTCTACGACCAGAGCTTCCCGTCCGGCTATAGTTTCCACGCGCATTGGGCGGAAGTAATACGGGTAATCCCCCGGACCAGGGGGCAGGAGCACCCAGATGAACTGGACACTCTCTGCCGCGGCGAGCGGGTGCCGGTGCACGGGCAGGGGGATCTCTTGAACGTAGATCGGCTGGCGCCCGAGGTCGGCAAAGCGGACGCGGGCTCCATCGCTGGCCCAGACGAAGCGCGGGGAAATACCGGCCTCCTGTTTTACCACTCCAGCAAGCTGGTCGCTGCTGATCAACCGCCCCCCACCATTCCGGTCGATCCAGGCCTGCACGAAGAAGGTAGCCGTCTCCCCCTCGTAGAAGTTGTAGGTATGCCCATCCACCCACAAGGTGTTCCACACAGGGTGCAGGAGACGGTCGCGGATTGCGCTGGAGGAAGATTGCAGGCTGAGAGGTTTTGAGCTCGGAAGGGAGGTAGGAGAGGGCGTAGCCGAGCTGGTTTGGGTAAGCCGGTTGTCATTGGCTGGTGAGATGAGAGGCTCAGTTGGTGCTGATGGTTCGGCCGGGGCGCAGGCCGCCAGGAGCGTAGCTGCCACGAGCACAAAGGAAAAAGCCGCTTTGTTATGTTTCATGCCTTCATTCTTTTCCTGGTTCCCACAGTCCTGGAGTGGGATACCAAACATTCTACAAGACCTGGTTCATCGCCTAAGGAAGCGTCAGGATTTCTTTTCCGGATTCAGCGATGTGGATCGCCAATACATCCTGTTCCCCGGCAAAACGGATAATCTGAAAGCCGGGGGCGGGCATGACGTTGACGGCGTAATGGTAAGCGGGGCGGACGGTGCAATTCCGCTCATTGGGATCGCACAAAGCCCCGGCCGCAAACACAGCCTCCTCTTTGTCGAGTTCCTGCACTCCGGTGGCCTGGTAACCAAATAGCCAGACTTCCAACTGGCTGCGCTCGAACAGGGATTGCAGGTCCGCCGGCGCATAGGAACAGTTTGAATTCGATAAGGGGTCCTTGGCGGCCGTCCACAAACCGGTCAGGTAGAGCCAGTCGGCGCTCAATTCATCCAGGTTCAGCCCGCCGGGGTAGCTCTGTTGGGTCACATCGACGGTGTCGTAGAGCACCGCGGCCTGTTCGAATTTTATAAACCGGTCCTCACTCAGCTGGCTGAAAGGAAGCTGGGCGTAGACCTGTTCACGCTGGACCTGCAGGTCCGGGCGCACCCAATTTGAATCGGCCGCGCACACTTCAAAGGCAACCGCTTGGCCGTCTCGAAGCAGTTGGCCAGGGTCAGCCAGTGGCGCCGCCTGCCACCCGTAGTAAGCGGGCGGGTGGATGAGGGGATATTTCAGTTTCCCCAGGTCAACCGATTGTGAAGGTGAATCGATCGTGACCTGGAAAATGAGATGGTCATCCTCGACGATAACGCCTCCAACCGGCAGGTCCGTCAGGGTGAAGTTCCCGTTTGCGTCGGTGTAAGTGTCCCAGCTGCCGTCGCCCTTCTGGCGGAGGCGCAGGGGCAGGCCGCCAATGGGATGGTGGTCGCCATAACCGGCGATGACCTGCCCGGTGAGCGTTGCGCCGCTTTTCACGCTCTGGTTCAACGTGTTGTAATAAGCAAATAATTCACCACTTTTATGCAGCCCGATTTGTACGAACGGCGGCATCACCGCTCCGGACGAGCTGGCTGCGCGCCAGTCGAAGAAGTAATTGTCCCCTTTTACTCCAGCCTCATAAGCCAGGCCGGCCCGTCTCGATTCGAAATCGGGGATCGCCGCCTGGACGAATGCCTCGGCTTTTGCCTTCAGCTCATCCTGGGACAAGGGTGAGGCCGCCGGCGATATGGACGAGAGCACGGCGCGGGCATCGATTTCCACCACCTGGTTGCTGCCGGGCACGACGGAATATTTGCGCCCTTCCGTATCCTGGTAGAGCGCCACGGCTAAATCCCCGTTAGGGGAATTGATCATGCTGGTCATCCCGACGAAATCTAGCGGCAGTGAGGGCAAATCAAACAGGGTGCGGATGGCATCGATCGCCTCAATTTGGGCCGCTTGAGCGGCCTGTTCCGGGACGGCGCCGGGTGTCTCCACGCTCGCCGGCGCTGGCGTTGGCGGGGGCGTAGCGCTAGGCTCCGGCGTTTCAGTAGATATGCTGGTCGCTGTAGCAGGCAACACCGTACGCGTGGGAGGTAGATTGGTTGGATCGAATCCCGCGGCCGGTACGCAGGCCGCCAGCATCCCGACCATTGCTAATACCACAAATAGTTGTTTTTTCATGGTCTATCCTTCTATCATGGCACGTAAACTGGCCCTTCCATCACCTCGAACGCTCCGTTGACCTTCTTGACAGTATACGGGAACTGCCAGACCGGGGGCGCCTCAGCTTCCGTAGCGCCACAGCAAGGGCCGAGCTTGAACAGTGTTCCGTCCCTCCAGATAAACTCGACCACGAACTTGAATTCATCCTGAGCAACCGTTTTCTGCTCAACGATCCTGGCCACGAACAGGCAGAGAGTCTGGCGGGTGCAGACCGCCTGCCACAACGCCTCGTAATCATCTTCGGGGGTATCCGGGTTATTGTCCCGCATCACATCGTACGGCCCGCCATAGAGCGGCACAGCTTCAGCATAACGCCCGTCACGCAGCAGCGTGAAGAAGGCTAGCAGGGTCTCGCGTGCCCGGTCCATATCGCTGGCCTCAGCCGGTGTCACTGTCCAGGTTGGTAGCAGCGGGGTGAGCGGAGTGGGAGTGTGCGTGGGAACCGGAGAAGGCTCCACCTGAGAAGCTCCTACAGGCTGAAAACCCAGGCGGACGATTTGCACCGAGTGATCCGGGTTCGAAACGAGCTGGTAGACCAACCCGCCCGGACCTACGACCAAGTCCCGGCTTGCATAGACCGCCGATGGTAGCGGATGGGCAGTCCCCAACAAATCCCCTGCAGCGCTGTAACGGCGGATTTCCCGCTTCACCGAGACTTCTGAGCCCTCGGACATCTCGTAGACCTCGACGTAAAAGCTCCCGTCCGGCGCAGCGCCTAGCACCCGCAATCCGCCGAGCACTTGCTCTACGCTCACCTCGACTGTGATGTCACCGGCGTAGATGGTGCCAGTTTTCGCAAAAGGTTTGGCCTCGATGCGGAACAGGCGGTTTCCGTAGCTGTAACCTTCCACTCGTTGGGGATCAACCTGGCCGTTCTGGTCAAACAGACGGTAGAGGCTAGCCCCTCCATCCAGCTCAACCAGGAGTGTGCCGTCCTGTGCCAGGCTGATGCCGGTCAGCCCATTTTCCAGCCACAAGCCCTGGGGCAGATCATAAGAGGCGAGCGTTTTTCCATCCGGCGCCAGGGCCACCACCCGCGACGGCTGGGAGGCGACATCCAGGACCCAGATGAAGTCATGGGCGACGTCCACATCAGCAACTCCCATGACCAGGTATTCCAAGGATATGATCTGAGGCTTATCGTACGGTGGTGCGAGATGCAGCAGGCGCTGGGAATGAGCAGCACTGTCGAGTATCCAGAAATCGCCGTTAGGAGCCACGCTAAAAGCCTGGGCCCCCCAGCCCAGCCAGTCGGGTTTGGGCTCGCCAGCGCGGCCGCTGTAAGGCTGATCATTGCGGATGGTGAGGATGGTTTCGTCCGCTATGGGCATGCTCCACATCTTTTTAGGTGTAGGTGTTCCGATGGCAGCCTGTTGACCGGCTTCATTCGGGACGAAGCGGGTCGGGCTAGTAGTCATACCCGGTGTTTCCACGCTGGCTTGGGGAGTTGGTTCTGCAGTCTGCTGGCCGGTGGTAGTAACGCAGCCAGCAACCAGCAGGCCGGTCAAAAGAGACTGGAAAACCCATTTCAAGCGTTTCATTCTTCATATTCCTCAATATCGCCCTTAAGCACCCAGCCGGCCGGCAATTTCCAGCAGGTCTGCCAGTGAAAAGGAAGCCAGCGGTGCACGCAGCTCAAAGCCCATCTCCTCCACCTTACAATCCAGAGACCACCAGCCAAGGTGTAGTATAGTTTCCCTGTTATTACATGACTGACGAGTCATTTTGTGCCTCCATTGTCGGTGCCAGGACGACGATTATCGATATCCAAAACCCATACATTGTGATCGAACTTTTCGAACGCGACTTGCGTTCCTGACGGGGACCAGACTGGGAAGTCATATTGACCGGATGTGGTCAACTGGCGTAGCCCACTACCATCTGCATTGACCACATACAGATTTCCATCCAACGCAAACATCAGCGATTGCTCGTCGGGGGACCAACTCAGCCAGTGCGGTTTGCCACCCTCAGAAGGAGGCCGAACAGTATGGCCGCCGTCAGACGTATCAGGCTTCACGATATGAAGCGAGCCGTCGAACTCGCTAAAGGCCAGGTAATGACCCGCAGGCGACCAAATTGGTCCACCGGCACTCCCCTCCAAGTTTGAACTCAGTTGGACCTTGACATCAACCGGGTTAGCCGCCAAATCGAGCAACCATAGATTTTGGTTCTTGCCGAGAGCCATCCAGCGGCCATTGGGCGCAGGCTTGAAGAACACGTCTTCGGAGATTGGAAGGCCCACCGTCTTCTTGAGCGCATCCTCAATAGCGAGAGGGCGTGGATTCGAGCCATCCCCATCCACTGCTATAATTCCTTGACCTTGCACAAGCATACCCCTATGGCCTGAGGCGAGCCAATCAAACTGTTGATAACCCCTATTATCCTCTTTGAGGGTGTTGATCTTTTGGGTGGATAGGTCAATGGTTTGCAATTGCAGGTGCTTTGCCTGGTTATTTTCGAACACAAAGTGGCTGAAGGCGAGCATCGTGCCGTCTCCAGACCAGTTAGGAAGATGGCCCTCAGCGACCGCGTGCCCACTGCTGCCATCCGCGTTGAGAATCCAGATTTCAGTAATAGGATACATCCCTTCTGAAGCCTCAACGAACTTGCCGGTTTGTCTAGATGCAGCAAGTTTGATAGCGTCAGGTGACCAGGACACAGGGAAGAATATAAATTGTCCATCCTGTGTAAGTTGCCTCTCGTTCAGGATGCGGATAGTCGCAGCCCCACGCCCCGCTTGGACAGCGGGGCCAGCACAGCCAGCCGCCAGCAAGCCGATCGATAGGAACTGGAATACCCCTTTCAATGGTTTCATTTTCATGTACCTCTATCCCTGAGCCGTTAGGGTCGAAGGCGGCGCCGCCCAGGTGACGCGAGCCGTTTCCGGCAGGTCTTGATTTCGTAGCAGGAGCAGGGCAAAAACGGCCAGGATGATTCTTATCAAGCTATGTCAGGTCTTCGTTGGATCCTTTGTTTGTCTTGCTGGACGGACAATCAGCCATAGGATCAATCCCAGTGGCCAGACTAACAGTATCACGAACAGAGCAACCAACCAGCCTGGCCGGCCGCGCGCATCTGCATCACGGGCAGCCCAAACTATGCTCCAGAGAGGAATACAGATGAGGAGGCTGATCAGCAATATGAACAGGGATTGGGTGAAAAGCTGGGAAAAGTCGTTCATTGGAAGATCTCCCATACTGAGAAAGCTTTACGCATTAGCGCCAGGCCAATCAACATTCCCAATGGAGACATTAGCGCATGTTTGGGGAACCGTTGAGAGACAAGGTTGCCTTCTGTCTGGCGAAATACGCGTAATAGAATGGCGGGATGAAAAGATTGTGGATCACCAATCCAAGAAACAAAAGCTGGAAGGATGGAGGAACGAAACCGGACCAAAGAAGGGCCGCGATGGTAATTCCGATTGCGTAAGAATACAGGCTAAGAACCACCAGGAGCCAAAAACGAGCGTCTTCTCTACCTGCCCAAACGAGGTAGGCGCTGAGGATAATTAAAAGAGGAGCTATCAGGGAGGGCATGATCTCAAAGGGGGTCCGGCCATATGGAAACGATATCTGGAGATGGTAGATAATTGGCAGAAGCAATCCAAAGATCAAACCAGCATAAACCGTGAGGATCCAAATTCCCGCCGGCCGAACTGTTTTGGATTGGGAATAATTATTTTGCATCATTTTGTCACTCTCCTCATTCGACGAGTTGCTGGATGCGAACTATCCTCCTTTTGACGTACATCCAATTATTAGACATCCTCAAAATCGATACGGACAAATTCCGAATAAAAAATTCTGCCCTGGATATCGTCGTGTGCGCTTGAACTTGCTTGCAGTTCATCAACCTTTGTCTCAATGCGGGCCATCTTACGCCAGAA
>OFHG01000490.1_pt1 | contig 15875 bp, 16 predicted proteins | sample 1521931 | NCBI WGS metagenome assembly OFHG01 (sample SAMEA2468438, study PRJEB22500) | soil metagenome | biome: Glassland; feature: Farmland; material: Clay | place: Australia | collected 2013-01-31 | depth 0.55 m
AATGAATGTTGGTGGACCTGGAGGGGTTCGAACCCTCGACCTCATGACTGCCAGTCATGCGCGCTCCCAACTGCGCCACAGGCCCAAGCCGTTGATTCTTCGTATCGTATACTATCCCAATGAGTCGGTAAAGCCAGTTTTTCGGCTTCGGTGACCGAGGTGTGAACGCACCGGCAAGGTTTTTTGCCTTTTCGCAGGATAGTGTCCGAGAAGCCAACTTTTCGGGCCGAATCTTTTAGGTTGTGAATTCTCCAACACACAAGTGTTACACTGAGACTATTTGTCTCTTGCCGGTATGCCAGATAAGGTATATGGATAACTATCGAGACCCCCGGCCGGGAGGGTCGCGCTTAGACTTCTACCTGAACTGCGGTGGAGGGCGAAGGGAAACTCAGCGGCCCGGAAGGGAGTCGGACATGAAAAACATCATCGCAGCATCGCTCTTATTTCTCATCGCGCCTTCATGCGTCGTGGCACAGCAGACGGGGCCGAAGTACCCGGCTCAAGGCTATCTCGTCTTTGGCGTTGCGGGGGGTATTAATGGGCGCCTCACAGCACATGGCGGGGGCGGTGGAGAAGTGTTTCTGTACAAAGGTCTAGGGTTTGGAGCTGAAGCAGAACGGGCCAACAGCATGTGGATTGGTTCCGGCAACCTGACGTACCACTTTGGCCGGAAGGCTCGGCGCGGCAAAGCAGATCCGTTTGTGGCCGTCGGACCGTCGGGTTTCTTCCCGACAGGCGACGGCCGAGGGACGGTGGCCGCCAATTTTGGAGTTGGTGTAAACCTCTGGCTAGGAGATAAAAAGGGGCTGCGTCTGGAAATCCGTGAGTTCATTAATGCCGGGCCAGCAGGCAACGGCTGGCCTCGACACGTCATCGCCGCTCGATTTGGCGTGACGTTTCGTTGAAACACGGTAGGATGATGCCCGTCTGTGCGAACGACGCACAGCTTGACGATTGTAGGCGGAGGTGAAACGTGAAACGACTGATCTTCTTACCCCAGTCCTAATCGCCGGGCCGGTGGTCGCGCAAAAGCAGGGCGACATCTTATAATTCCCGCCGCACGATGGGGCGGAGCCAGGCCGAAGGTGCGGGCGCTTTAAGGATCGGGCCTGATAAACGGGATTATCGGAAAGGGCCATTTTGCCCTTCTCGTTGCCTAGGCTGTTACCCTGTCAATTGGGCCTCTCACCTTTTCCTTCTTACACGTAAACGGCACACTCTTCGCAGCATGCCGGGCCGGAACCCGGCATCAGCGTATAATATTGTTTTGAATTGGCTGGGCCGCGTTCCTTATGGACTTCAAACTTGTTTCCAAGTACAACCCTCGTGGCGATCAGGTAACGGCGATTCGCGACCTGATTCGCGGCATGGAGGATGGCAAGCAGCACCAGGTGCTGCTGGGGGTGACGGGCTCGGGAAAGACCTTCACCATGGCCAAGGTGCTGGAGGCCGCCAACCGCCCCACGCTGGTCCTGGCGCACAACAAAACGCTCGCCGCGCAGCTTTACCACGAATTCCGCAATTTCTTCCCGCAGAATGCGGTCGAATATTTCGTCAGCTATTACGACTACTACCAGCCGGAAGCCTACGTTCCCGCCTCGGACGTTTACATCGAAAAAGAAGCCACCATCAACGACGAGCTCGACAAGTTGCGCATGTCCGCCACGCGCTCGCTCTTTGAGCGGCGCGATTGCCTCATTGTCGCCAGCGTCTCCTGCATCTACGGCATCGGTTCGCCGGAAGCGTATTACGGGATGTTGCTGATGCTCGAAAAGGGCCAGAACATTTCCCGGCAGGACATCCTGCGACGCCTGGTGGAGATCCAATACGAGCGCAACGACCTGGATTTCAAGCGCGGCACGTTTCGCGTGCGCGGCGACGTGATCGAGCTCTACCCAACCTATGAAGACAATGCCTACCGCATCGAAATGTGGGGCGATCAGGTTGAGGCGCTTTCGCAAATTGATCCGCTCTTCGGCCAGGTGAAGCAGACTCTCGTCCGGCTGCCGGTGTATCCTCGCACGCATTACGTGATGCCCGCCGAGCAGCGCGAGCAGGCCATTGACCGCATCCTGGCGGAGCTCGAATGGTGGCGCGGCGAACTGGAAAAGCAGGGCAAGCTGGTCGAGGCGCAGCGCGTGCATCAGCGCGTGATGTTCGACGTCGAGATGATGAAGGAAATGGGCTACTGCCACGGCATCGAGAATTACTCGCGCCACCTTTCGGGGCGGCTGCCGGGCGAGCCGCCGCCCACGCTGCTCGATTACCTGCCGCAGGACGCGCTGCTGTTCATTGACGAAAGCCACCAGACGGTTCCGCAGCTCCACGGCATGTTTCACGGCGACCGCTCGCGCAAGCAGACGCTGGTGGACTACGGTTTTCGCCTGCCTTCGGCGCTCGACAACCGCCCGCTGACCTTTGAGGAATTCGAGCACCGCGTGGGCCAGGTGATTTACGTCTCGGCCACGCCCGGCCCCTACGAGCTCACCAAATCGGGCGGAGAAATCGTGGAGCAGGTCATCCGCCCCACCGGCCTGATTGACCCTGAGGTGGAAGTCCGTCCCACGCGCAGCCAGATTGACGATCTGCTGGGCGAAATCCGCGCCCGCGCCAAGGCGGGCGAGCGCGTGCTGGTCACCACGCTCACCAAGCGCATGGCCGAGGATTTGACCGAATATTATTCCGAAGTGGGTGTGCGCTGCCGCTATCTGCACTCGGAAATCGAAACGCTGGAACGGGTCAAGATTCTGCGCGATTTGCGGCGCGGCGAGTTCGACGTGCTCATCGGCATCAACCTGCTGCGCGAGGGTCTGGACCTACCCGAAGTTTCGCTGGTGGCGATTCTCGACGCCGACAAGGAGGGCTTCCTGCGCTCGGGCGGCTCGCTGATTCAGACCATCGGCCGCGCCGCGCGCCACCTGAACGGCAAGGCGATTCTTTACGGCGATATCGAGACTGATTCCATGCGCACAGCGATTTCCGAAACCAACCGCCGCCGCGCCAAGCAGTTGCGCTACAACGAGGAGTTCGGCATCACGCCGGAAAGCATCGTCAAGCCCGTGGACATGGCACTGGCGCAGATCACCGGCGCGGATTACGTCACCGTGCCGCTCGATGTGCCCGACGATGAGCTGGTCCCGCGCGACCAGCTCGACGCGCTCATCGCTGGCCTGGAAAAGCAGATGCGCGAGGCCGCCAAGCAATTTGAGTTTGAAAAGGCCGCGCAGTTGCGCGACCGTATTAAGGCGCTGAAAGAGAAAGAAGCCGAGGCGGGCCCCGCGCCAGAGGAAAGCGCTCAGCCCAGCGCGTAAGGATTTCCGGGTGCACTCTCGACCGTCTTTCCATGACTCTCCGCAGAAAAAAGCGTCGTCGGAAGCCGGGAACGGAACCTGCGATTGCCATCGTCGGACCGGGTCGCGTAGGCCAAGCATTAGGAAAGCTGCTGCGCGGCACGGGCTTCCCAGTCCGAATTATCGCCGCGCGCCGAATCGCAGCCGCGCGCCGCGCGGCAAAATTCATCGGGGGTGGCCGCGCCGTTCCGATTGACTCAGCCGAACTTGCGGACGCACAAATTTTCCTGCTGACCACATCCGACGCCGCGCTGGCTCCCGTCGCCGCGCGGCTTGCCGGCGCCCTGGGCGGATGGAAGGGGAAAGTGGCGCTGCACACCTGCGGCTCGCTTCCCGCTTCCGTTCTTGCGCCGCTGCGCCAAGAAGGCGCGGCGGTCGGTTCGCTGCACCCTTTTCAAACCATCCCCAGCCCCACAGAAGGTTTGCGAAACCTGCGCCATTGTTTCTGGGCGATTGAGGGCGACTCGGCGGCGCGCGGCCTCGCCACGCGATGGGTGAAGGCACTGGATGGGACCGCCATCACGGTCCCGCCCGAAAAGAAAATTCTCTATCACGCCGCGGCGTTTCTGGTTTGCCCAACGGAGATCACACTCCTGGAGCGCTCGACATTTCTTTTGCGGCAGTGCGGCATTCCGGCGAAAATTGCCCGAAGCATGCTGGCCAGGTTCGTCGCCGAAACGGTCAGCAACTTCGACAAGCTGGGCCCGCGCGGCGCACTGACCGGCCCGGCGGCGCGCGGCGACTGGGCTATCCTCCGCGGGCACCTGCGCGCTCTCAAGCGGGCCGCGCCGGACATCCTTCCGTTGTACAAGCCGCTGCTGCGCGCCATGCTGCGCCTGGCGCGACGCCGGCCGCCGCGAGACCTCGAAAGGCTGCTCGGATGAAAAGGTGGGTTGGCGCGACGGTCGCGGCAGGAATTGTTGCGCTGCTGCTTGCTCCCGTTGCTGCCGCGCAAAGCGGCAAGGCGAAACCTTCTCACGAAACCAAGCGCGCCGTCCTTGACATCAATCGTGCCAGCGCCGCGGATTTTGAGAAGCTGCACGGCATCGGCCCGGAGCTTGCTCGCCGGATAATTGCGTACCGGGAAAAACACGGGCCGTTTCGCCGCGTCGAGGACCTCCTGGCCATTCGCGGCATGGGAGAGAAGAAGTGGCGGGCCCTTCGGCCTTATTTGACAGTGGGAAATGCGAAGCGGAAGCGGAACAAAACCGCGAAGCAGAGGCAATGACCGCGCGGCCTTCCGAACCTTACGCCGCCGGGAAGAAGTAGTGCAACAGCCAGAAGCATGCGGCGGAAAATATTCCCGCCACGGGAATGGTTAGAATCCAGGCCCAGATAATGTTCTTGGCGACGCCCCAGCGCACCGCGCTCAGGCGCTGAGCGCTGCCCACGCCCATCACGCCGCCGGCGATGGTGTGCGTGGTGGAAACGGGAATGCCGGCTGTCGCCGCGCCCAGGATGCTGATGGCGGCGGCCGCCTCGGCGCAGAATCCTCCAAAGGGCTTCAGCTTGGTGATTTTCATTCCCATGGTTTTGACGATTCTCCATCCGCCCGCGAGGGTACCCATGGCGATGGCGGCGTGGGCCATCAGGATCACCCAGAAGGGAATGTAGAAATGACTCAGAATCCCCGCGGTGAAGAGCGTTCCCGCCACGATGCCCATGGTTTTCTGCGCGTCGTTGGTGCCGTGAGCAAAGCTGTAGGCGGCCGCCGAGAGAAGCTGCAGCTTGCGAAAATAATTGTCCAGCCGGAGGGGGGGATAGTTGCGAAATATCCAATAGGTGGCGACCATGAAGATCATCGCGAGAAGCATTCCGATGAGGGGCGAGAGAATGATGAACAGAAGCGTTTTCGTCCAGCCGGAGGGCAGGATCACCACCCATCCGCCCTTGGCGATGGCCGCACCCGCGTATCCGCCGATCAAAGCGTGCGAAGAGCTGACCGGCAGGCCGTAGTACCAGGTGAGGATGTCCCAAAAGATCGCTCCCATCAGCCCGGCCAGGATGACGTACAGGTTCACATATTTCAGGTCCACCATACCCTCGCCCATGGTTTTGGCGACGGCGGTGCCGAAGGTGAAGGCCGCGACGAAATTGAAAAAGGCCGCCCAAACCACCGCCACGCGGGGCGAAAGCACCCGCGTCGAAACGACGGTGGCGATGGAATTGGCCGCATCGTGAAATCCGTTCAGGAAATCAAACGCCAACGCCACCACAATCAGGACGATCACAAACCAGATGGTCGGCATAGGAAGCGATTCGCCACTGCCAGGGCGCGGAGGAAACCGGCAGGTCCGGAAAAGCTCTCTCTCAGGTTGATTTCAAAACCACCGATTCCAGCACGTCGGCCACGTCTTCGCACTTGTCCGTGGTGGCTTCGAGGACTTCGTAAATCTCTTTCCACTTGATGATGTCGGTGGGCGAGGCGCTGTTCTCGAACAGCCTGGCCACGCACTCGCCCTTGATGCGGTCGGCGTCCTTCTCGAGCTGGGAAAGCTGGTCGCAATACTCCAGGATGTTCTGCGGGCGGTGCAACTGCGCCACGGCGCGGACGATGATCTCCGAGCCGTGCAGGATCACTTTGGCCAGCCGGATTGCGCCCGGCGTGACCTCCCGGATCTTGTAGGTAATCAATCGGCCGGAAGCGCCGTCAATCAGGTCCAGCACATCGTCGAGCGCCGAGGCCAGCTCGTGGATATCTTCGCGGTCGATAGGCGTGATGAAAGTCTTGTTGAGCTTGGTCATCAACTCGTGCGTGAGCTGGTCACCTTTGTGCTCTACGAACTTGATTTCGGTGACGCGCTTTTCGACATCCTTGTAATCCTCGAAAAGCGCCACCAAAATCAGCGCCGCCTGATTGATCAGGCTCGCCTGGTCGCGGAAAAGGTCATAGAACTTTTCCTCACGCGGGATCAGTCTCACTTTGGCTCCTTACAAGGAGGGATAGAGGGCCAATCATTCTCTATCGAACCCGGCGCGAAACGCAAGCCCTATCCGCGCGGCTTTTTGTCAACCCGCTCCGCCCCTTGAAACTCGGGAAGAGAAATACGTTGCCTACTAACTGCCCAGAGAATATACTGCTCTTCGCCCGGCTTTCCTCACCCGACACAGCCTTGACGTGTGATCGAATTGGCAAGGAGAGGTGCGCTCATGAAGCAGACTCTGGAATTCACCCTCAACGGGAAACCCACGCGGTTGAACGTGGATCCGCAGCGCAAGCTGCTCTGGGTGCTGCGCGACGACCTGGGATTGACCGGCAGCAAGTACGGCTGCGGCGAAGGCCTTTGCGGGGCGTGCACGGTGGTGGTGGGCCGCAAGGCTGCGCGCTCCTGCCTGCTGACGATGCAGGACGTGGCCGGCCAGCACGTGCGCACGATCGAAGGATTGGAGAAGCAGGGAAAGCTGCATCCCCTGCAGCAGGCCTTCGTCGAGCACGACGCGCTGCAGTGCGGCTACTGCACCCCGGGTATGATCATGAACGCGTACGGGCTGCTGCTGGAAACGCCGCGGCCCACGCGCCGGCAGATTATCGAGGGCATGGAGGGCAATCTGTGCCGCTGCGCCGCGCACCCGCGGATCGTGGCCGCCATCCAGACGGCCGCCCAGCGCATGCAAGGAGGCGAGCGATGAAAAGCAAAACTCCACTCACGCTTGAAGAGGAAATCCTGGCGCGCGATTTTTCCAACAACCCGGCCGAGCCTCCGCTCTTTCCGCTCGATCGCCGCGACTTTCTGAAGCTTTTGGGCGGCGGCATCGTGATTTCCGTTGCCGTTCCCAGCGTGTGGGCGCAGCGCGAAGGCGGGCCGGGCCGCGGCCAGCCGCTTCCCACGGACTTCAACGCTTTCCTGCGCATCGGCGAGGACGGCCGCGTGACCGGCTACACGGGAAAGATCGAGATGGGGCAGGGCATCATCACCTCGCTGGCGCAGATGCTGGCGGAGGAACTCGACGTCGCCTACGACCGCGTGCACATGGTGATGGGCGACACCGACCTGTGCCCGTGGGACATGGGAACGTTCGGCTCGATGACCACACGCTTCTTCGGCCCGCCCTTTTTGCGCGCCGCGGCAGAAGCCAAAGCCGTGCTGGTGGAATTGGCGGCGGAAAAGCTGGGCGTGCCGAAAGAAAAGCTCAAGGCCAAAGATGGAGTTGTGTACGAAACATCGGGGCCGAAGAAGATCACCTACGGCGAGCTCGCGCAGGGGAAGAAAATCCTGCGGCACATCAAGGGCGCGCGGCTCGAAACCCCGGCGGAATTCACGCTGATCGGCAAGCCGGAGTTGAGAAGGGACAGCATCGAGAAGGTCACCGGCCGCGCGCGCTTCTCGGGCGACATTCCGGTGCCGGGCAAACTTTATGCGCGCATTCTGCGCCCGCCCGCTCACGGCGCCAAACTCGTGAGCGTGGACCTGGAAGAGGCGAAAAAAGTCGAAGGCGTGCAGGTCGTTTACGAAGGCGACCTGGTCGCCGTGCTGCACGAGCATCCAGACGTTGCCGAAGAGGCGCTGGGCCGGGTCAAGGCGCAGTTCGACAAGCCGGAGCCCTATGCGGATGACAAGACCATCTTCGACCATTTGCTCAAGGTCGCGCCTCCGGGCGAGAAAGTGGCTGCAGGGGGAGATTTGGCCCAAGGCGAGAAGGCGGCGCAGTTCATTGCGGAAGAGACTTATCTGAACAGTTACGTCGCGCACGCGCCCATGGAGCCGCACACGGCGCTGGCGAAAATGGAGGAAGGGAGACTCACCCTCTGGGCTTCCACGCAGACGCCTTTCCCGCTGAAAGAGCAGGCGGCATCGTTGCTGGGAATTGCGCCGCAGAATGTTCACGTCATCACGCCTTATGTGGGCGGCGGCTTCGGCGGCAAGAGCGCCAACGGGCAAGCCTTGGAAGCGGCGCGCCTGGCCAAGCTCACCGGCAAGCCTGTTCAAGTGGCCTGGACGCGCGCGGAAGAGTTCTTCTACGACACGTTCCGCCCTGCGGCGATCGTCAAGATCAAGGCCGGGGTGACGGGCGAAGGCTTGCTTACCCTGTGGGATTTTGGCGTCTATTTTGCCGGCGACCGCGGTGCGCAGACGTTCTACGATGTGCCCAACCATCGCACCACGGCTTACGGCGGCGGCTGGACGGCGCCGCCCGGAGCGCATCCGTTTGCAACCGGCCCGTGGCGCGCGCCTTCGAACAACACCAACACCTTTGCCCGCGAATCGCACATGGACGTGCTGGCGGCGAAGGCGGGCATGGACCCGGTCGAATTCCGCTTGAAGAACCTGAAGGACCAGCGCATGCGGCGCGTGCTCCAGGCGGTGGCGGAAAAGTTCGGCTGGAAGCCCGGCAAGGCTCCGAGCGGGCGCGGCTGGGGCGTGGCCTGCGGCACGGACGTGGACAGCGTCGTCGCTCACATGGCGGAAGTCGAAGTGGACAAGTCAACCGGCGAGGTGCGTGTCAAGCGCATCGTCTGCGCGCAGGAAATGGGGCTGTGCATCAATCCGGAAGGCGCGCGCATTCAGATGGAAGGCTGCCTGATGATGGGCCTGGGATACGCGCTCACCGAGGAGGTTCATTTCACCGGCGGCGACATTCACACCAAGAATTTCGACAGCTACGAGTTGCCACGATTTTCCTGGCTGCCCGAAATCGAGACCGTCATCCTCGACGCCAAGGATTCGCCGCCGCACGGAGGCGGCGAGCCGGCCGTCATCTGCATGGGCGGCGTGATCGCCAACGCGATCTTCGACGCCACGGGCGCGCGCGTTCTGCAATTGCCCATGACGCCGGAACGTGTGAAGGCGGCGTTGGCGCGCACGTAGAGCCGCTCTTTGCGGAGGCAAGGGGAATGCCGTGTTAAAGCCCCGCGCTGCAAGCCGGCAACGCAAATTCCGGCCAGGCCCTCCCGATTTCTTCCTGGACCTTGGCGATTTTTTCCCTGGGCGCGGCCCGCGGCCGCTATCGGGAACCAGAAGCCCAGTTTTCGAGCCGTAGTCCCTCAACGCGGGCAAACTCCCGAGTGTTATTCGTCACGAGGGTCAAACCCAGGGAAAGAGCGTGAGCGGCGATCAGCAGGTCAAGCGCGCCGATTAATGAGCCCCTTCGCTCCAGGTCCGAACGTACCCGTCCGTAATGATATGCGGCTGCCTTGTCAAGAGGCAGGACCGGAACCAACTGCTCCAGGTTTTCGATCCGCGCCAAGGCCTCTTTAGACCGGCGGCTCTTCTCCGCGCCATAGTTGAGTTCGAGGTAGCTCACGACAGACATTCCTGCGTCGCCGGGATGCAGCCGCGCAAACCGTGCTGCAACCGCCGCCGGCCTTCGTTTCGCAATGTAAATGAGGATGTTGGTATCGAGGAGATATTGCATCACAGTTTCGCGCGCTTGTCTTGTTTGGGCTGGCGCCGTCCGCCCTTGAAGAAATCGCGCGGCATTCCGGCCAGCAATTCGAAAGCAGGGGAGAGGTTCTCAGGCATCTCGCGAAGGATGATCTCATTTCCGCGGCGTGTGATTTCAACCCGCGACGAGCGCAGCCGGAAGCGTTTGGGAATCCGGACCGCCTGCGAATTGCCGCTCTGGAATACCTTCGTCAAAGCCATGCGAATAGTATACACAATCCGTATAGACAATTCAAGGATTTAGACGGCCGATAAGAAAAGGGCGGGCAAGCGCTCCCCGCTGGGAGGAGTCGCGGGGGTTAATCTGACCAATTAATAGAGGCGGTCGCAGTCACTTCCACGGGTTGGCACCCGGACGACGGTTCGTATTTCCAGCTTTTGATGTTCTCCATCGCCAACTTGTCGACGCTACGGATGCCCGAGCTGCGGACAATCTTAAGCTTCGCGATCTCGCCCGTTTCGCCGACTTCAAAGGAAAACTCCGGCGCGCCGCGATAGCTTTCGCCTTTGCGAATGCGATATTCTGGTTTTGGTGAAAGGGCTTCTCCCTTCGAAAGCAATTCCTGACCACAGGGCCGAACAACCTTCGGTTTTTCTTTCGCAGCGGATGCAGCCGACGATTCAGCCTCGGCGTGCTGTTGCGCCTGCGGGACCTTCGATGTTGGTGTCGTGGAGCAAGCCGCCAAAATCACTACAGCAGGCACAATGAAGAGCCCAAGTGCGAGCGGGCCATTCAGCCACTGAGCCGAGAGCGTCGTCGCCCTGCGCGTTCCCCATTGCATGATGTGAGTTTAGCACGGGGGTAATTGCCTTGCTATATTGAGGCTGGGAAAAGGCAAAAGGGCGGGGAACCGGTCCCCGCCCTTGTTTCCTGCCTGCTGTCAACTGACAACTGACTACCGACTACTGTTTTTCAGTACATTCCTCCGCCCATGCCCGCGCCCGGAGGCGGAGCGTGCCTATCTTCCTTTTCCGGGATCTCGCTGACCAGGGCTTCGGTGGTCAGCAGGAGCGAGGCGATGGAAGCGGCGTTCTGCAGCGCCGTGCGCGTGACCTTGGTGGGGTCAATGACGCCGGCGTCCACCAGGTCGCCGAAGGTTTCCGACTGGGCGTTGAAGCCGAAGTTGGCGTTGGAGTTGGCTTTCACCTTCTCCACCACCACGGCGCCTTCCCAGCCGGCGTTGCCGGCGATCAGGCGCAGCGGCTCTTCCAGCGCCCGCCTGACGATGTTGATGCCGATCTGCTCGTCGCCCTCGGCCTTCAGCTTCTCCAGCGCCGGGACGCTGCGCAGCAGGGCTACGCCGCCGCCCGCCACGATGCCTTCTTCGACCGCCGCCTTGGTGGCGTGCATGGCGTCCTCGACGCGAGCTTTCTTTTCCTTCATCTCGGTCTCGGTCGCCGCGCCCACCTTGATCTGGGCCACGCCGCCCACCAGCTTCGCCAGCCGTTCCTGCAGCTTCTCGCGGTCGTAGTCGGAAGTAGTCTCTTCGATCTGGGTGCGGATCTGCTTCACGCGGCCCTCGATGGCCGAAGTCTTGCCCGCGCCCTCCACGATGGTCGTATTATCCTTGTCAATGGTCACTTTCTTGGCGCGGCCCAGGTCTTCCAGCTTCACGTTCTCCAGCTTGATGCCCAGGTCCTCGGTGATGGCCCGCCCTCCGGTGAGGATGGCGATATCTTCCAGCATCGCCTTGCGGCGGTCGCCGAAGCCCGGCGCCTTCACCGCGGCGCAGTGCAGCGTGCCGCGCAGCTTGTTGACCACCAGCGTCGCCAGCGCTTCGCCTTCCACTTCCTCGGCCACGATCACCAGCGGCTTGCCCGACTTGGCAATGGATTCGAGCAGCGGCAGCAGGTCCTTCATCGAGCTGATTTTCTTTTCGTGGATCAGGATGTAGGCGTCTTCAACGACGCACTCCATGCGCTCGGGGTCGGTGACGAAGTAGGGAGAGAGATACCCGCGGTCGAACTGCATGCCCTCGACGACTTCCAGCGAAGTCTCCATCGTCTTGGCTTCCTCAACCGTGATGACCCCGTCTTTGCCGACTTTCTTCATGGCCTCGGCAATGATCTCGCCGATGGTCTCGTCGTTGTTGGCCGAAACGCAGCCCACTTGGGCAATCATCGCGCCCTCGACGGGCTTGGAAAGCTTTTCCAGCTCGCCTTTGACGTGCTTCTTGTCGCCGGCCTTGTTGGTTTCATCGTAGCCGCAGACAGTGCGGACCGCCCACTCGATGCCGCGCTTCACGGCCATCGGGTTGGCGCCCGCCGCCACGGTCTTGGCGCCCTCGCGGAAAATCGCCTGCGCCAGAACAGTCGCGGTGGTGGTGCCGTCGCCGGCCACGTCCGAGGTCTTCGATGCCACCTCGCGCACCATCTGCGCGCCCATGTTCTCCAGCGGGTCCTGCAACTCGATTTCCTTGGCCACGGTCACGCCGTCCTTGGTGATCGTGGGGGAACCGAATTTCTTGTCCAGCACGACGTTGCGCCCTTTGGGGCCCAGCGTCACCTTGACGACGTCAGCCAGCTTGTTGACGCCGCGGAGAATCGCCTGCCGGCTATCCTCCCCGTGTACGATTTGCTTTGCATTTGCCATCTTTTCAATCCCTCCAGAATTTTGTCGGGCCCTCGTTGGTGGGGCCGCGAATCTCAGAACTCGTGTTTAGACTTCGCTCCGCGCCCAAACTTCCGGGCGCCGCAAAGGCCGGTTTACTTCTTCCCTCCCGCGGCCTTCGACGCGCCTTCCAGAACACCCAGCACTTCCTCTTCGCGCACGATCAGGTATTCCTGGTCGTCAATCTTGATTTCGGTGCCGGAGTATTTTCCGAACAGGATCCGGTCGCCCGCCTTCACGTCCAGGGGAATGACCTTCCCGTCTTCGGTCTTTTTGCCATGGCCTACGGCAATCACTTCACCCTCCTGCGGTTTCTCTTTCGCCGAGTCAGGGATAATGATGCCGCCTTTGACGGATTCTTTCTCTTCAATGCGCTTGATCAGAATGCGGTCATGAAGAGGTCTGACTTTCATAGGCTGATTTCCTCCTTCGTGAGTTGTCGGTCGTGACCGGGCCGCTTGCCAACCGGCTGTGACCCGGCGATTTTCTGCTAAGCTGTTTGTTATGTGTATGTTGTGCCTCGACCGCGCCATTCGGCGCAGACAATTAGCACTCTCCTACGCGGAGTGCTAATTTATAGTCTGAGAAGGGTGATTTGTCAAGAGGCAAAGTCAGTTCGTTCGGCGGAGGGGTTTGCTTTCTCAATCGGCGCTGATTCTGGATGTGGACAAGTTGTCCGCTCTGGCAGTCCCTCTGGTGGCGCGGCTGCGGTTGGTTCGCTGCCCTAGTGAAACTGGGGCAGCTTTTCCCTGCCGCGAGTTGGAAAGCGGCTCGTCAGGCTGTTCTTCTGTTTGTTTGTGCGCGGGTGGGAGCTCACATCCTGCTCGAGCGCTCGGCCTCGCTCTGTAGGATTGACGCCTCGTGCCTTCGCGATTAAAGTTGGTGCTTGCGATTTCTGCTGCCAAATCCCGAGCCGCCTCGGGGAAAGGGAAACTGCGCGTGAGCCACGCTTCGGGAATCCGGGGCCGCGCGGCGAGAGCGATCATTGCCGGAACGATAACCCTCTTCCTCGCGCCGCAGCCAGGCAAAGCTCGCCAGATTCCTCCAGAGGAAACGCAGGCTCTTCAGGCGCGCCTGGCCGCAGTTGCCTCGCCCGACGCGGCCCAATTGGCAAAAGCGCTGGGAGTTGAACCTGCCTCGAAAGAGCCGCCGCCGGACCTGGCGCAGAACTACTTGCAGGATCTCGGCAATCTCGACGGCCGCCGCACTTCGGAATACTTGCTGGAGTGGTTGGCGGGGGAAGAGTCTGCCGCGGCCGAGGTAGCCTCGCCCGAGTGGTCTCTGTTTCTGCTCGACTGGGACGGCGGGCGTTGGCAAGCGCTGCCTCTGATGAGCGGCTACGCGCCATTCACTGTGCAAGTTCTGCCGCGCACGAATTCGCGCCAGCGGCTGATTGCTGTGACCGTGTTCGCCGGCCAGACGCGCATCCCGTATCCCGCCATCTTCCGATTCCACAACCACTCGGCTGGACTCTTGTGGGACGGCCGATCCGACGAGAGCCGCTACGAGGGTCACAACCAGGGGCACGTGCGGTTTCGCGTGGAGCAGGGAGTTCTTCAAATGGTTGCCGACGGCCGCGCCGATCCGGGCCTCCTGGTATTTTCCAAAACCGGCTCGCGCGGCTTCGATGCTCAGTCCACCTATCATTGGACCGGCAACGCTTTTGATCCGGTCAAGACGGAGTACACGGCGAACCGCGATTTCACGCTTTATCGTTTCATTGCCGCGCTGCACTTGCGCGATTTCCGCACCGCCTACAGCCTGATTGACCCGGCGAAATTCATGAAGACGGACAAGCCGACCCTGGAGGCCTTCCGGAAAATGATGCAGGACCAGTTCCCGGAATTCCTGGACGCCCGGATCTTTAAGGCGCCGGAGTCGGGCGCGGCCGAAAACACTTTCCAACTGAATCTGGAGGACAAGGTTTACGTTTACGCACCTTCCTTTTCCGGCGGTCCACCCTTTCTGCTGACCGGCCTCGGCCGCCAGGAGCACAAACCGGAAGCTGAATAAGAATTTTCGCCATCCTATGCGCCACCGTTTTATTTCCGTTTCGGGTTTTGTGCTGGCGGGCGGTGAGAGCCGCCGCATGGGACATCCCAAGGACCAGCTAGAATTGGGCGGCGAAAGCTTGCTTGCTCGGCAGGTGCGATTGGCCGGCGCCGTCGCGCGTTCGGTCGCAGTGCTCGGCCCCTCCGAAAGACTGGCTGGGCTCGGCTTCAGGGTGATTCCAGACGAGCGCGCGGGCCTCGGCCCGCTGGGGGGAATCGCAACTGCGCTTGCTTGCACGCGCGCCGAATACAATCTCTTCGTCGGCTGCGACATGCCTTATTTGAGGGCACGTTTCTTGGAGTACCTCTGTGCCGAGGCTCTCGCGAGGCAAGCGGATGCCACGGTGCCGGAATCGCCGCGCCACCAGCTCCAACCGATGTGCGCGGTTTATCGCCGGCGGGCGCTGGCAGCGGTTCGCGCCAGCCTGGAGCGTGGCGATTTCCGCGTGCGAAGTTTTTTCCCGCGTGTAAAATATCGCATGCTGCGTTGGCCGGAGATTGCGCGCGCGGGATTCAGCGCGGCGATTTTCGACAGCATCAATACACCCGAAGACTACTGCGCGGCGCAACTGCGGTTAGGTTCGTAACTGCAGCTCGTTGCGCTGCTGGATGAGAATTTTCGCCGCGGAGCAAATTCCGGAGGCTCATGACAGTCGGTCACGCAATCCTTCTTTTTTTCGCGGCGCTCCTCGCCGGCGGGCTGAACTCGGTGGCGGGCGGCGGCAGCCTGGTCTCTTTTCCGGCGCTGATTTTTGCCGGTGTTCCTCCCATTTCCGCCAACGCGACCTCGACCGTGGCGTTGTGGCCGGGGTCGGTGGCGAGCGTGGGCGGCTATCGGGAGAAACTGCCACGCGAATGGCGCCTGTTGTTGCCCCTGGCCGCGGCGAGCCTGCTGGGTGGATTTCTCGGCGCGGTGCTTCTTCTGCACACTCCGCCTCGCACCTTCATGCACGTGGTCCCCTGGCTATTCCTGCTGGCGACGTTTTTGTTTGTTTTTGGCAAGCGCCTCGCGGGCGGGGCGGCGCCGCCCCACGGCGGAAGACACTCCGCGCCTGCCATCGTTGCCACCACGGCCGCGCAACTCGTGATTGCCACCTATGGCGGCTTTTTCGGCGGGGGGATGGGCATCCTGATGTTAGCAGTCTTCAGCATGGCCCAACTGGGTGATATTCACAGTATGAATGGCGTCAAGGCGCTGCTCGCCACCGGCATCAACGGCGTCGCCATCGTGACCTTCGTGGTGGCCAAGGCGGTCTTTTGGCCGGACGCTCTGGTGATGATTGCGGGCGCGGCGGCGGGAGGGTACGGCGCGGCGCGCATCGCCCAGCGACTTGACCCGCGCCTGGCGCGCGGCTTCGTGGTCTTCGTCGGGATTACCATGGCGGCGTATTGCCTGTGGCGAGAGTGAGCGCCGGGGGGGCGCGGGCTTTCAACCCGCGGCCCTTGCAGTCAACTGGGTGCCTCAGGAGCGGAGGAG
>OFHG01000491.1_pt1 | contig 15857 bp, 16 predicted proteins | sample 1521931 | NCBI WGS metagenome assembly OFHG01 (sample SAMEA2468438, study PRJEB22500) | soil metagenome | biome: Glassland; feature: Farmland; material: Clay | place: Australia | collected 2013-01-31 | depth 0.55 m
CCGGCCGCAGCTCGGGCAGGTTCGGGAAGCGGACAGGGTGAGAGCCTCCGGGCCGCGGAGGGTCGGAGGGGGGCTTGGTGCTTTCGAGGGGGCTCCGGTCCCGTCCGCCCTCCCGACGACGCCCGTCGTGGGCTCAAGGCGCCCCTGCCGGGCCCCGACGGCCCGAGGGGGAACTCGGCGCCCGCGGCATCAGTCGTTCGGAGGGCTGAGAAGGGGCGCGGCGCCCCTTATCCCCGGCACCGGGTACGCGCCGCGCGTCCGGAGGGAACGCTATCGACATCAACCAAGTCGGCATCCTGCTCCTCGGCTCCGTCCTCGGCTGGTTCCTGCTGTTCGCCGTGCGGCGGTACAAAGTGCAGTGGGGCGCCTTCGCCACGTTCTTCGTGATCGGCTTCGGCGTCAGCCTGATCTCGTGGCTGTACGCGAAGGACCTCCTCGCGTACTACGGCATCGGGATCTTCCTAGGCTTCGTGGCGAACCTGGTCGTGCGGTTCGCGGGCATCGCCGTCGGCGGGAAGCTCGGCGAGGGCCTCCTGGAGATCAGCGCCTACGGCGCGCACGGGAAGTGAGCCCATGGCCTTCGAGGCGGTGCGCGCGGCCAAGGCGGCGCACGAGGGCGACCTCCTGGAGCGGGAGAACGTCCTCGGCGTGGCCGTGGGCCGCAAGGTCGTGGGCGGGCGAGAAACGGAGGAGGCCTGCGTCGTCGTGTATGTGGACCACAAGGAGCCGGAGGCGGTCCTCCGCCGCCGCGACCTCGTGCCCCGGACCCTGGACGGCGTCCGCACGGACGTCGTCGCGACAGGGCCGCTGCGCGCCCTCCCCCTCCTCGAGACGCTCGAGGTGAGCCACACCGCGCGCGTGCGCCCCGCGCCGGGAGGCGTGAGCATCGCCCACGAGAAGGTCACCGCCGGGACGCTGGGCGTGCTCGCCCACCGGACGTCCGGGGAGACCGTCATCCTGTCCAACAACCACGTCCTCGCGAACAGCAACGAGGCGAAGGCGGGCGACGCCATCCTGCAGCCGGGACCGTACGACGGCGGCGGACCGCGGGATGCGATCGCGAAGCTGGCCGACTTCGTCCCGGTCGCGTTCAACGAACGGGAGCTGGACGGCCTGGGCCGCCTCGTGGAACGGGCGTTCGGGGGGCTGCTCGCGCCCGTGGGCCTGGGACTCCGTCGCCTGCCCTCGGGGAAGACGAACCTCGTGGACGCCGCCATCGCGACGCCCCTTTCCGCGGACCTCGTGGCCCCGGACGTCCTGGAGATCGGCCCGGTGGCCGGGACGGCCCCGGCGGCGCTGGGGACGCGCCTGAAGAAGAGCGGGCGCACGACGGGGCTCACGCGGGGCAAGGTGACCGGGCTCGAGGCGACCGTGGAAGTGGACTACGGCGGCAAGACCGCGGTCTTCCGCGGGCAGATCGTGAGCGACATCCTGTCCCGCGGCGGCGACAGCGGCTCCCTCGTCGTCGACGAGGCGAACCGCGCGGTCGGCCTCCTCTTCGCCGGAGGCGAGACGACCACGATCCTCAACCCGATCGACGCGGTCCTAGCGGCGCTCGGGCTTCGGCTCTGAATCGCGGGGGGATTGCGCGGGAGGCTGCGGCCCTTCGTCCCGCGGCGACGGCCCCAGCAGGCGGGCCATGATATCGTCGGTGCCGACGAAGGACTCCGGGTCCACGACGGCGTTGTCGAACCGGCCCTCGTTCCGCGCCTCGAACTCCCGGAGCGCGTCCCGCATCCGGCGGTGGAGGTCCTCCGTCTCCTCGCCGCGGACGAGCACGGTGAGGAGGACCCGGTCCCCCGGCTCCAGGACGAGGATGCGGTCCCCGGACCGGATGGACTTGAGCCAGCGGCCCTGCAGCGCGGGGAACGAGATGCGCATGAAGTTCTGGATCACGTCGAGCGTCGCGCCGAACAGGTCCTGGTCCACCATGGACTCGTCCGGCAGGATCCGCGAGGCCAGGAGGAGCCCGGCGCGGTTCGTGAGGAAGGCGGCGCGCACCGAGGAGGCGTGAACCTCGCGGCCCTGGGAGGCTCCGCGCCGTACGGGTCGCCGCCCATGGGTCCGGGCCTCATGCTTCACGCTTTCCAAGACACGGTCGATCGCGTCCGGCTCGATCGGTTTCGCCACGAAGTTGCTCGCGCCGGAGCGCATGGCCTCCACGGCGGTCTGCACGTCTGCGAGGCCGGTGACCATGATGCACGCGGTCCCGGGCGCGTCGTCCCGGGCCGCGCGGACGACCTCCATCCCGGACATGCCGGGCATCAGGTAGTCCAGGAACGCCACCTCGTACGTCCCGCTCCGCAGGCGGTCCAGGGCCCCCATCCCGTCGGCGGCCACGTCCACCACGTGACCTTGTTCGCGGAGGAACTCCGCGATGAGCTCACGCGTCTGGGGGTCGTCGTCCGCCACGAGGATGCGCATGGTCCCGCCGGCTCCTCGCCCGCGGGGTGTCCGAAGTCCTCGCTTCCCCCCGCAGGATCGAGCCGTGCTCCGCTCCGTCCATAGCCATGGCCACCGGGGCTTTTCAATGCTCGCAGGTCATTCTCACGGGGGAGGACGAGACCGCGCGTTCCGGCGTGCCCCGGCAAAGGGTTATTACGCTTGCCCCGGATTCGGCGGGCGTTGGGGCGAGCATGAAGGAGATCTGGGTCGAGAAGTACCGGCCGAAGTCGCTGGACGAGATCGTCGGCCAGGACGAGATCGTGGAGCGGCTGAAGGCCTACCGCGACTCCGGGAACATGCCCCACCTCCTCTTCGCGGGCCCCGCGGGCACAGGCAAGACGACGTGCGCCATGGCCCTGGCGCGGGATATGTTCGGCGAGAACTGGCACCAGAACTACTACGAGCTGAACAGCAGCGACGAGCGCGGGATCGACACGGTCCGCACGAAGATCAAGGAGGCCGCACGCCTGGCGCCGCTCGGGGGCACGGAGTTCAAGCTGATCTTCCTCGACGAGGCGGACAACCTCACCGCGGACGCACAGGCGGCCTTGCGACGGACCATGGAGACGTACTCGAAGACGTCGCGCTTCGTCCTCTCCGCGAACTACTCCTCGCGGATCATCGAGCCGATCCAGTCGCGGTGCGCCGTCTTCCGCTTCCGGCCGCACAAGCCCGAGGCCATCCGCGAGTACCTGGCGCGGATCGCGAAGGCGGAGAAGCTCAAGGTCACGGAGGACGGGATGGAGGCCCTCGTCTACGTCTCCGAGGGGGACCTGCGCCGAGCGACGAACTCCCTCCAGGTCGCGGCCTCCATGAGCACCACGATCGATGCGGAGGGCCTGTACAAAGTCGCCAGCACGATCCGCCCGGAGGAGGTCAAGAAAATCATCGAGCGCGCCCTCGCGGGCGAGTTCCTCAAAGCCCGGGAGGTGCTGGACCGCCTGCTCATCGAGTACGGCGTTTCCGGCGAGGATGTCGTCCGCCAGCTGCACCGCGCGATCTTCGACCTCAACGTGCCGGACGAGGTCAAGGTGAGGCTCCTCGACCGCGTCGGCGAGACGGACTTCCGGCTCGTCGAAGGGAGCAACGAGCGCATCCAGATCGAGGCGCTCCTCGCGCACTTCGCCCTCGTCGGCCAGGAGCTCGGGAAGAAGTAGGACCGCGCCGCGCGCGGCGCGTCAACGCCCCATGGACTTCGTCCACGCGTTCGACGCGGTCAGGTCCTTCGGGGATGCGGCGACGGACTTCGCGAGGGCCATGAGGAACTCCGGCGCCCGGGTCGCGGCGTGCTCGGAAAGGCAGGCTTCCGCCAGGAGGAGGTTGTGGCCGCCGTTCGCGAGGGAGGAGTCCAGGCAGGAGGCGTGCGCGAGGAGGGCCATGAGGGGTTTCGCGGGGTAGCCCTTGGCCGCGTACGCCCGGACGCACGCGGCGGCCTCGCGCGACCGGCGGTTCCGCAGGTCCTCGACAATCCGCTGGCGCGCCGCGGTCTCGTCCTTCTCCTCGGCGACGGAGACGGAGGGGAGGTGCGGAGCCGGCGAGCGCACGCGGAGGGCCGCCTCGAAGAGGGCGTAGAGCCGGTCGCTCGTGCGGCTGAAGTCGAGGACGAACTGCGCCGCGCGCGTGAAGAGGAGCGCATGGACGAGCTCGAGGTGGTAGCCCTCCGCGGCCAGGAGACGCTTCGCGGCCTCCACGCCGACGCCTTGCGCCACGGGCGCCGCGGCGTAGCCCTCCCGGAGGAGACCGAGAATCCCCTTGACGCAGGCCTCCTCGGACGCCGCGGCCAGGAGGGTTGCCAGCCGCGTCCGGCCGTCCTCGTCGAGCGCGCGGCTCCCCCCGGCCAGGGCCTCGAGGTCCACGCCCTCCTGCCCGAGGACGGCCACCGCGGACTCGTAGAGCTTCCGGCTGTGCTCGCCGCGGAGCAGGTACTGGACCGCGGGACGCAGGAGGACGCGGGCGTCGCGGAACCCGAGGGCACGCGCGAGCTGCCACGCCTTCACCGACATCGGGAGCTTGTGTCCGCCATCCCCGTCGTCCTCCAGGGAGGCGCGGAATAGGACGTCGCCGGCCATGCGCCGCTCCCAGCCCTCCTCCACCATGCTGAGGAAGAGCGTCTCCGCGTCCGCGGCGCCCGAGCGTGCGGCCAAGATGGCGGAACGGCCGAGGTGGTTCACCTCGCCCGCCAGGACGGTGAGGGGCGGCTGGGGCGACGCGAGCTTCTTCTCGGAGGCCGAGAGGGCCACCGCCTGGAGGAGGGCCAGGGGGACGTCGCGGGGTTCCATCCACTCCGGGAGCGCCGCCGTGGCGGAGAGCGCCGCGAGCCCGTGGGGCGGGAGGGCGGATGCGGGATCGTAGCGGGAAGCGGTCGCGCGCGCCGCGACCCTCAGGATCTCGAGGACCGGCATGCCTTCGCCGAGGGCGCGGAGCGCCGCGTCGCAGGCCCGGTCCGGGCGGGAAGAAGCGAGGGAGAGCTCGAACTCGGCCAGGGGGGAGGACCCAGGGGGATTCGGCATGGCCGCGCGGGCATCTCAGGGACCCTTGAAATACCTTGCCGGCTTGGTTCCCCTTCGCCCCGCGAAGCAGCGCAATCGATAAATGACCGGGGCCCTTGAGGGCGGACGGCAGGCCGATGTCGACGCGGATCGCGTTCTGGAGGAAGCAGGCGGAGGACGCCGCGGGCGAGCAGCACGCGCGTCCGGGACTGCTCTCGGACTTCATCCTCGGGAGCCAGGACGGCCTCGTGAACGTCCTCGGGGTCATCCTGGGCATCGCGATCGCGGCCCACCAGCAGTTTCTCGCGGGAGCGCTCGACAACCCCTTCCAAATCGTCATCGCGGGCGCCCTCGCGGCGACCTTCGCCGAATCGATCTCCATGGGCGCGGTCGCGTACACGTCCACGCTCGCGAGACGGGACCACTACCTGAAGGAGCGCGAGCGCGAGGAGCGCGAGATGCGCGAGGTCCCGCACATGGAGCGCCAGGAGGTCCGCGACGTCTTCGAGAGCTGGGGGTTCCAAGGCCAGCGGCTCGAGGAGGTCACCGACCAGATCATCTCGAACCCGAAGGCGTGGCTCGAGTTCATGATGGCCCACGAGCTCGGCCTCGCTCCCGTGGAGAAGCGCCAGGCGAGGCGCAGCGCCATCCTCGTCGGCTTCGCGGCCATCTTCGGGTCGATCCTGCCGCTGCTCCCGTTCCTCGCCTTCCCCTCGGACGTGCTCACGGGGATGATCGCCTCCGTGATCGTCTCCGCCGTGGCCCTGTTCCTCATCGGCTGGTACAAGTCGAAGACCACGGTCGGCCGGCCGGTCCGGAGCGGCGCCGAGATGCTCGTCATCGGCCTGGTGGCCGCGTTCGCGGGCTTCGTGATCGCGTACCTAGTCGGTGTGGCCCCCATCTGAGGACGATTTCGGTTTCCGCCATGTTAACCGAAAGTGCGCATTATCTCCGCAAGTAAGAGCGCAATCCCTAAATCGGACCCGCCGCTCTGAGACCGCAGAAGTCACCATGGCCCACCTGCTCGGAAACGGACGGAACGACGCGGCTGACGCCGACGGGGAGCGGCACGCCCATCCCGGCGTGCTCTCGGACTTCATCCTGGGAAGCCAGGACGGCATCGTGAACGTCCTGGCCGTCCTCCTGGGCGCGGCGGTCTCCCAGATCCAGCTCGGGACCCCGGCCGCCATCACCTTCCGGGTCGTCGTGGCGGTGGGGCTGGCGGCCACGTTCGGCGAATCCATCTCCATGGGCGCGGTCGCGTACACGTCCACGCTGGCACGGCGGGACCACTACCTGGGCGAGCTGGCCCGCGAGGAGAAGGAGATGCTCGAGATCCCCGAGGTGGAGCGCCAAGAGGTACGCTCGGTCTTCAAGCGCTGGGGGTTCGAAGGCAAGGAACTGGAGGACGCGGTGGCGCACATCTGCTCGAAGCCGAGGGCATGGCTCGAGTTCATGATGGCCCATGAACTCCAGCTCGCGCCCCTCGAGGAGAACCAGGCCCGCAAGAGCGCGCTGCTCGTCGGGGTCGCGGCCATGCTCGGTTCGCTGGTCACCCTGGCCCCGTTCCTGGCCGTCCCAGACGATGCCCTCGCTGGCATGATCGGCGCTCTGGTCCTGTCCGCGGTCACCCTTTTCTTCATCGGGTGGTACAAGGGCCGGATCACGATCGGACGCCCGTACCGGAGCGGCACCCAGATGCTCGTCATCGGGACCGTGTCGGCGCTCGCGGGGTTCCTCGCCGCCTACCTGGTGGGCCGGGCCTAGGCGCGCCGGTCATGCGGCGCGCCTTCAGGAACCCGCGCACCTCGCCGAGGAACTTCTCCGGCTCCTCGAGATACATGAAGTGGCCGCTGTCCTCGAAGACGACCACCCGGGAACGGGGGATGCGCCGGGACATCTCCCGGGCCGTCTCGACCGAGGTGAGGTCGTAGCGGCCGAGGAGGATCAGGGTGGGGACCCGGATCCGCGGAAGGTCTCTGAGGCGGTCCCAGTTCCGCAGGACGCCCGTGACCGCGAACTCGCCGCGGTCCCCCCAGAGCACCCGGTACACGTCGAAGGAGACCTGCGCGAGGGCGTCCGCGACCTCGGGCGGCGGCCCCGGGAGCCGGTGGAAGGAGTACGGCCGGTAGGCCTCGTCGGCCGCGGCGGCGTATTCGGGCGGATAGGCGTCCCCCGTGAAGGGCCCCTGGGCCTCGAAGCGATCCACGACCTCGCGCACGCTCGGGGACGCCGCGGCCTTGACCTCGGCGAGCCGGCGGTTGATGTCTGCGCCGCTGGGTCCCGCGCCCGCGAGGATGAGACGGCGAACGGAGGCGGGATACCGAAGCGCGTACTCCTGGGCCAGCATCCCGCCGAACGAGAAACCCAGGACGTTGACCCGGCCGAGGCGGAGGGTGCGCCGCAGGGCCTCGACGTCCGCGGCCATCGTCGCCATGTCGTACCGCCCGTCCGCGGGTTTCGAGGACTTGCCGCAGCCTCGCTGGTCGAAGAACACGACCTTCGCGACGTCCGCGAGGGGCGAGAGCCCGGGGAACAGGTAGGCGTGCGAGAGGGCGGGGCCGCCGTGGAGGACGAGGAGGGGCTCGCCGCGGCCCACGGTGCGCGTGTAGAGCCGGACGCCCGGAAGCTGGACGAACCGCTCGGCGGCCGCGGCCATGCAGGCCCGCCACCACGGGACGCGGGATAAAGGTCTCGCCCCTCTCACGGCGCGAGAAGGGAGTGCGCCGCTCGGGATTTGAACCCGAGTTATAGCCTTGGCAAGGCTATGTCCTACCGGCTAGACTAGCGGCGCGCAACGGGGGCGAATGCGAAGGGGGTTGAAAAGCTTGCGGCCGCGGCGACAGCCTTCTGTAGCCGTCCCCCCATCCGGCGTGCGATGGCCCGCTTGTCCGACGTCGGCGAGCGCGAGGCGATCCGGCTCCTGACCGCGATCTTCGACCGCGGCCACCCCATCGGCCTGGGGCACGACTGCGGCGTCGTGGAGTGGGGCGAGGACTACCTCGTCATCACGACGGACGTCGTCAACCCGCGGACGCACGTCCCCGAGGGTGCGCGGCCGGACCAGGTCGGGTGGTATCTCGTCGCGGTGAACCTGAGCGACATCGCCGCGGCGGGCGCGCGGGCCCTCGGCTTCGTCGCGGCGCTCTCCCTTCCGCCGTCCACGGACACGGACTTCCTCAAGGGCCTGGGACAGGGCATGGAGGCGTGCGCGCGGGAGTTCGGCATCGCGGTCCTCGGCGGGGACACGAAGGAGTCCGACGCGATGTCCTTCGCCGGCACGGCGATCGGCCGCGTGCGGAAGGACCGCATCCTCCTCCGGAAGGGCGCGCGGCCCGGGGACGCCATCGTGGTGACGGGGGACCTGGGCCGCGCGGGCCTGGCCTTCGCCCAGCTCGCCGATCCGACTGCCCGGGCCGAGGGGATCCAGGAACTGCTGCACCCGTACCCGCGGCTACGCGAGGCCGCGACCTTCTCCGACTCCGGCGTCGTCACGAGCTGCATGGACATCTCGGATGGGCTCGGCTTGAGCCTCGCGCAGATGGCGGCCATGAGCGGCCTGTCGTACTCGGTCGAGTGGGAGAAAGTGCCGCTGCACAAACCACTGGAGATGCTGTCCGTGGACCGGCAGCGGGAACATGCTCTGTACTCCGGGGGCGACTACGAGCTCGTGGCCACGGTGAAGCCCGAGGCCGCGGACGAGCTGGTCGCCCGGATGAACGAGACGCACCGCGGCGCGCATCACGAGCTGACGGTCATCGGCCAAGTCGGGAAAGCCGGGCCGAACACGCTCGCCGTGGGAGGGAGGGCCGAGCCGCTCCAGGGGAAGGGTTGGGAGCACTTCCGGCCCTCGCATTCGGGGTAGTCCACGAAACATGTTTATGGTCGCTCCCGCCTAGCATGGAGTGCAGATGATCCCGGCAGACGAAGTCGTTGATGTGAGGCAGCCTCCCGGGCAGGCCATGGGTAAGGTCGCCGAGCTCTGGAAGCCCGTCGAGGGCACGAACAAGATCATGTGCACGGCCTGCGCGCGGTATTGCAAGATCGGCGAGGGCCAGGTCGGGCTCTGCGGCATCCGCGGCGTGCACGAGGGCAAGCTCTGGCTCTACGTGTACGGACGCGTCATCACCGGGCACGTCGACCCCATCGAGAAGAAGCCCGTGCAACACTACCGACCGGGCTCGAAGGTCTTCAGCATCGCGACGACCGGATGCAATTGGCTGTGCCATCCTGCGGGGACACCCGTCCTTCTGGCCGATGGCGAGACGAGACCCGTCGAGGAGATTGCTCCCGGCGACGCGCTGTGGTCCCTTGCGGATGCTCGCGGGCACGCGGCCCCTGGGATCGTCACCGCCGCTGGATCCCGAACGGCGGCGACCCTACGAATCTCCCTCGCCGGCCGACCGGAACCGCTCTACGCGACGGAGGAACACCCGGTGTTCACCGCGGCGGGCTGGAGGCCGGCCTCCGGACTCCGCGCGGACGACCGCGTGCTCGTCTCGAGGGGGATGACGCCATGGGTTCCTCCCGGGGAAAGTATTCGGATTCCGGTCCACGCTCTGCGCGCCCATCCCGAGGAAGCCTCCGCCTTCCGGAATATGGCTCAGGAGTGGGGTCACGTCGCGCCGGGATTCGAGTGGTCCCGCGTCCGCAACGTTTCCAGGGAGAGCGGTCGGGAGAGGGTCTACAGCTTCGAGTCCATCCCGTTCCACAACTACGTCGCGGCCGATGTCGTGGTCCACAACTGCCGCTACTGCTTCGTGCCGGGAACGAAGGTCATCACGGACCGCGGCCCGGAACCCATCGAGACAATCTTCGAGCGAGCGGCGCCCAGCGCATCCGTCGGAGTCCGCCAGGTGGAAGATCTCGGAGCGCTCACGCACAGGGGACGATGGCGGCGCGTCGCGAAGGCGTTTCAGCATTTCTATTCGGGACCGATCCTGAGTCTCCACGCAGGTCCGGGGCACGGCCTCGAGTGCACACCGGACCATCGAATCTTCGCATCCGTTGGCGGCGAGCCCGTCCAAGAAGTGCGCGCGGGGGAACTCACTGTGGGCGACCGGCTTGCGGTCCCACGGCCTCAGAATCCCACGTCCAACCTCCGAGACTTGCTGCGCGGGCTGGGGTCTTCCGAGAGAATGGACGACGGGGCCGAGGGCCACTCCCTCGCCCTGCTGAATGCCGAGCTGCTCGGTGAGGCGGGCACCGGGGACCACCGGCTCTTTCCGATTCGCGAGGTCCGCGAGAAGATGTACGTGGGCCCGGTCTACAACATCGAGGTCGAGGAGGACCACAGCTACACCGCGAACGGCCTCGCGGTTGCCAACTGCCAGAACGCAGACATCTCCCAGCGGCGCAAGGTCGAGGGCATCGAGGTCACCCCCGAGGACGTCGTCCGGATGACGGTCGACCAAGGCTGCCAGGGGCTCGCGTACACGTACAACCAGCCCACGATCTTCATCGAGTTCGCGCGGGACATCGGCGTCCTCGCGCGGAAGGCGGGCCTCTTCAACATCTTCGTGTCCAACGGCTACGACACGCCGGAGACGGTCCACGAGATGGAGAAGTTCCTCGACTGCGTGACCGTGGACTTCAAGGGCTCCGGGGAGACGGAGTTCGTCCGGAAGTACATCAACATCCCGAACGCGGACCCGATCTTCCAGACGATCGACGGGATGCGGGACACGAAGAAGATCCACATCGAGATCACGGACCTCATCGTTCCGCAGGTCGGGGACAGCCTCGATGCGGCGCGGAAGCTCTCGAAGTGGGTCTATGACCACCTCGGCCCCGACACGCCCATCCACTTCCTCCGCTTCCACCCGGACTACAAGATGATGGAGTTCCCGTGGACGCCCGTGGCGACACTGGAGAAGCACTGCGCGGTCGCGAAGGAGGAGGGCCTCCGGTACGTGTACATCGGGAACGTGCCGGGGCACCGCCTGGAGAACACGTACTGCCCCGGGTGCGGCGCCCTCGCGGTCAAGCGGTACGGGTTCGACATCACGGGTTGGTACCTGGACCGGGACAACAAGTGCAAGAAGTGCGGCACGAAGATCGCCATCGTGGGCCGGCTCGAGAAGACGGCCCGCGAGAACCGCTTCTACGGCGTCCTCGACCCGCGCTGACGCTCACCCGGCGAGATGGCCCTTCTCGATCAGCGTCTTGCCGTCGACCTCGACGGTGACCTCGGACACGATGCACTCGACGCGCACGCTGCTCGCCAGCCGGCCGCCAAACGTCGTGTTGTCCCCGAACCCGAGCGCGGCGCAGCCCATCGCCTTCTCCGCCTCCTCGTGCGGCCCCGAGGCCCGAGCCTTCGCGTTCAGGCCGAACCCGAAGCGGCCGAGCGTGCGCCCCTCGCGGCCCCCGAGGTTCATCGTGTGCACGGCCTTGGCGGCGCCGAGGATCCGCGTCGCGTGCCCCTCCCGGAGCGCAGCCGTCGCGGGCGCCAGGAGGGGCTCGTCGAAGTAGACGTCGGCCACGAGGCGCCCCTCCGCGCTCGTCTCCACGGGCGCGACGAACAGCTCGCCCGCGGGGAGCGTCGTGAACGCGCCCTTCCGCGCGCAGATCCCGGTGTCCTCCGCAATCCATTCGCGGCCCGCCACGGAGAAGGTCAGGTCCGTGCCCGCGGCCGAGGTGAGGTGCACGTCCCGCGCGTTCCGGAGGCGTCTCGCGGTGCGCCGCACGAGCTCGTGCACGTCGCTCCAGTCCGCCGCGAGGCCGCCGGACTTGAGCATGTCCTCGGTGATCCCGGGCATGGAGATGACGCGCGCGCCCGCGCGGTTCGCCTGGCGGCGCGCGTGGGTGTGGGTGAGGGAGCGGTGGGTCGCGAGGAGGATGAGGTCGGCGGACTCCATCGCGGCGCCGACGAGCTCGGGCGGCTCCTCCCCGTCGCGCTCGCGTGCGGCCATCGAGATGAGCACGGCGTCCGCCCCGAGGGTCCGCGCCGCCGCCAGGAACGCGTTCCCGATCGCCTCCGTGTCGCGGTCCGCGACGATCAGGACTTTCTCCTTCTCGCGGAGCGCGGCGCTCGTACGGAGAATGAGCCGCGCACCGTCCTCCATCGGGGTCTGGGAATTGTGCAGGACGGATAAGGTTTCTCCCCTCGGACCGCCGTCGCGCGCGGAGGGACCGGTGCGGCAAGGAGAGAGGGTATAAATAACGCCCGACGCATCGGCGCCCGCCCGAGGGATGTCCCTGCCGGAAGGTCCTGACGAGCTCCGGGTGTTGCTGAAAGGTTTCAACCGTCAGACGGGGAGCCGCATGTCCGCGGTCGTGACCCGGAGCGGCGTGCCCGTGGCCTCCGCCCTCCCCGAGGACGTGCCCGCGGACAACTTCGCGACGATGGCCGCGACCCTCCTGGGCGCCCTGGACGTGATCTACTCGACGCTCAAGGGACCCTCGCCCGACCGCGTCGTCGTGCGCACGGAGAACGGCACGCTCTTCGTTCGCTCCGTGACGACGAAGGCGTTCTTCGTGGCGCTCGCGGACGGCCCGGCGGAGGAGGTCCAGGCGGCGGTCGACGAGGCGGCCACGCGGGCGCGGTCGCTCCTCGGGAAGCCGTCCTAGGCGGGCTTCTCCCGTTTCGGCAGCAGCTTGGCCAGGCCCGCGATGATCCATGCGCGCAGCCGCTGGTAGGCAGTCCAGCGCCGCGCGACGAGGACGTACGCGAGGCCCACGGCGATCCCCAAGGCCGCGCCCGAGATCACGTCGGAGGGCCAGTGCACGCCGAGGTAGACGCGGCTGATGCCCGCGGCGGCGGCGAGGGCGAAGCCCGTGACCTTCACGGGCCACTTGAGGTACACGGCGAGGAACGCGGCCACGGCGAAGATGCGCGACGCGTGACCGCTCGGGAACGACGGATCCCCCTCCAGGGCGCACGCGTTCGGGACGAGGACGTGGACGTTCGGGAGGAAGTCGCACGGGCGCGCGCGGTCGAAGGCGTACTTGAGGATCTCCGTCACGACCATGACGACCAGGAGGACGCCGAGGAGGTCGACGGCCAGGTCGCGGCGTCCGATCCACCACAGGGGGATCGCGAGGAGCACGAGGACGTAGGGCAGGGCGAGGTCCGTGAAGGCGCTCATGAGGACGTCGAGCGCGGGGTTCGTCCCGGCCCAGTTGAGCATCCGGAAGAGGACCAGGTCCCAGCCGGGGTACCAGATGTTGTTCCCCGTCATGAACAGGAAAAGTGGGTCCACACCGCGGGCATCCGGCAGGAGGTCTTAAAGGACTCGCGCCCAGGATCACGGGTTGTATCCCGAAATTAGTTCCTTGGAGGAGCCGCGCTTCCGTCCCCATGTGCCGCGAGCCCTCACTCCCGTCGCCTCCACGTCTCCCGTTCCTTCGGCCGGAGCTTCCGCTCGAAGGCCCCGTGGGGCATCTCTGCCCGGTCGAAGTCCAGGGACATGTGCGGACGCCGCGGGTTGTGCCAATGCACGACATCGTCCACGCCATCGAAGAGAGACGCGCCGTCCTTCCTCCGCCGGCGGAGGGACGCCTTGATCGTGCCGTTCACGCGCTCGACCTTCCCCCCCGTCTGCGGATGCTTCACCCGGCCGTGGATGGGCTCCACGCGGACGCCGTCCCGCCGGAGTTCCCGCACCCACTGCGGCGTCACCCCGTAGATCCGCGAGAGTCCGTAGATCGAGGCCTCCCGGCGAGTTCCGCGGTCTCCTCCCGTGTCAGCCCCCTCATGCGTCTGTACCGTGTTCCTTCAAGGAAGTAGTTACGGGATATTACAGCGCCCAGAATCACGGCAAGCCTCTTGCGTCGGCCCTGCCTTCGCCCCGCGGATGGACGACCCCTCCGTGGCCTACCGCCGCCTCCTGGACCACTACGGGCCGCAGCACTGGTGGCCCGCGGAGACGGACTTCGAGGTCGTCGTCGGCGCGCTCCTCATGCAGCAGACCACGTGGGCGAACGTCGAGCGCGCGATCGCGAACCTGCGCGAGGCGGGGCTCCTGGACGTCCACGCGCTCGCCTCGGCCTCCGCGGCCGCGATCCGCCGCGCCGTCCGCGTGGCGGGCCTGTACCGCACGAAGCCGGCGCGGCTCAAGGCCTTCTGCCGCCACCTCGTCGACCGCTGCGACGGCGACCTCGCGGCCTACTTCCGCCGTCCGACCGCGGAGGTGAGGGAGGACCTGATGGCCCAGGACGGCGTCGGGCCGGAGACCGCGGACTCCATCCTGCTGTACGCCGGCCGCCATCCCGTCTTCGTCGTGGACGCGTACACGGTGCGGATCGGCACGAGGCTCGGCCTCTTCGGGGCCCGCGGGTACGAGGCCGTCCAGCGGTTCTTCGAGAGCCGCCTGCCGCGGGACGTGGCCACGTATCAGGAGGTCCACGCCCTCCTCGTGGCCCACGCGAAGGTCCTGTGCCGGCCGCGGCCGAAGTGCCGCGAGTGCCCTCTCGTCCGCCGCTGCGCGTTCGGACGGGGGCAAAGGTCATGAGGGTGCGGGACCGTCCCGACGGCCGATGATCCGCGCGGTCACCTTCGACGCCTTCGGCACCCTGATCGACACGGGGCGGGACGTCCTGATCCACGTGGCCCGCGCGGTGTGCCAGGACCACCGATCCGGTCTCCCGCCGGAGAGGCTCCTGGAGACCTGGGACCGCTACTTCTTCGGCGCGCAGTACGACGAGTTCGAGAACCTCGCCACGACCACGGAGGACAGCCTCGAGAAGGCCATGGCGGACCACGGGATCGACGCGGAGGCGGGGCCCTACGTGGAGATGCTCGAGCGGATGTGGAGCCACGCGAAGGCCTACCCGGAGACCGCGCGCGTGCTCGCGCGCATGGACGGGTTCCCGCGCGCGGTGGTCTCCAATGCGGACGACGCATTCCTCAAGGACATCCTCCGGAAGAACGGGTTGACGTTCGACCACGTCGTCACGTCAGAGGGCGTGCGCGCGTACAAGCCGCGCGCGCGGATCTTCGAGATCGCCCTGGGCCGGCTCGGCGCGGAGCCCGCGGACGTCGTCCACGTGGGCGACTCCCTGACCGCCGACGTGGAGGGGGCGAGCCGCCTCGGCATGGCGACCGTCTGGGTGAACCGCGCGGGCCTGGCCCGCGGCGCGTCCGACCCGCGGCCGGACCATGAGATCCCGGACCTCGACCCGCTCCCCGCGCTGCTCGACGAGCTTCGCCGCGGGGCGTAGGGCCGGAGGCGCGGCCGGCATATACGGCGCACTTAAGTAAAATTCCGCGCGTACGGGGATGGGCGGGAGGTGCTTGGCACCGTGCCCGGGACCACGGTTGGAGAGCGCATCGTCGTCCATCTTTCCGGATTCCTGCGTCACGCCGACGCGTTCGAGGTCCCCCTCGAGATGACCCAGGACGGCATCGGGTCGGCCCTCGGGATCAGCCGCGCGCACGTGGCCTTGGAGCTCAAGCGGCTCCGCGTCGCGGGCAAGGTCGAGGAGCGCATGGCGCATGTGGCCGCGGCGCGCACCCGGAGGAAGGTGTACAGCCTCACCCCATCCGGGCAGGACCTCGCGCGGCGCATGCGCGAGCACGCGCGCACGCGGACGGTGACCGTCGCGACGGCGGAGGGCGCGGCGACGATGACCGGCGAGGAGGCCCTCGAGGCGCTCCGCAGGGCCGGCATCCGCGAGTCCGAGGGCCTGCAGCGGGTCCTGGCGAACGGGGTCGTGAGCCTGGCGCCGCGCGAGCCACCGATGGCGCCCGCCCCGGCCGGCCCGCCGTTCTACGGCAGGTCCGCGGAACTCGCGGTCCTCCGCGAGTGGCTCGCATCGGACCCCCGGCCCGTCGCGGTGGTCCTCGGCGTCGCGGGAATCGGGAAGACCGCCCTCATGGACCGGGCGCTGGAGGGGGAGACGCGCCCGTTCCTCAAGCGCCGCCTCTTCCCCCACGACGACGCCCACGGGCTCCTGTGCTCCTTCGCCGAGTGCCTCGCC